>Ga0207933_1001000_pt1 | contig 23787 bp, 21 predicted proteins | sample NGESurdeep092012_4_FD_184488 | JGI IMG/M metagenome (GOLD analysis project Ga0207933, IMG submission 184488) | Arctic peat soil microbial communities from Barrow, Alaska - NGEE Surface sample F53-3 deep-092012 (SPAdes) | ecosystem: Environmental > Terrestrial > Soil > Wetlands > Peat ...
AAGACTATTACGATATCTGCCAGGCACAGTCATCCTTCACCAGAACACTGGCTGTCTGTGATTGATCGCATCGCATCGACGAACGCAAAAAGTGAATGGATGAACAGGCGTCATCTAAACTGCATCAGCTAAACATAAACTCTCATATCGCCGCGCTTGAAGCGGTCTAAGCCGATATCTTCGCCCGAGGTTTTCACGAGTTCGGCAACGTATTCAGACAGGGCGTGTGCCGTCTCGGCGTTTTCATCTCCTTTGAACCAAATCCGAACCTGCATCTCGCCGTTACCGTCATCATCGTATTCGCCTGAAAGCCCAAAGTCGGAAATCTGATTGAAGACCTTTTGTCCTTTTCCCGTACCCCACGCATATTGCTTAAATCGATCATGCCCCATAGCGATTGAACTCATGCCCACTTTCCCGTAGCGTCCCATCACCCAAAGAAGCCTCAGCTTCTCATCTTTCCCGGCTACCTTAGCGGTCGCTATGCTCGAAATCACTTCGTGGAGCCGCTTCATGCCAGCGATTGTGTGCGCAGCCTCAGAGGAATTGTCCTTATCGGCTAACTTGCCAAGTTGAGTTGGAAAAGGGATAACTTCTCGCTTATCTTCGCCCGACGTATCCGGCATTCTGTTGCGAATCAGTTGCTTCGAATACTCGAGCGCAATGTAAGCAAACTGGTCGGTAAGTGCCTGTTTAACTTCTTCGGAGTCGTTGAAAGTTCTGATCCAGTTGTTCTCTGATTGGGAACCGACAAGCTCGATGAAATCAAATACTCGGACATCATCGACAACATAAGAGAAGTCTGCGCTCGGATTCTTCTTATAGGCACGGAGTGCCTCTTGAACATCTCGCTTTACGAACGCGATCACGGGCTTATGCTTCTTCAGCGCATGTCGATATTCTTCATTGGTAATCGACTTTTCGCTTCCTACGAACGTTCCGCCTCGCCTGCCTCCGATCAGCAGTACAAGGTAATCGCAATTGTCGACTTGATCAAGACAGGCATTATGCGAGTGCTTTCCCAAGCTCACTCCAAAATTCGGCGTGTCCGAACGGATCGGCTCATGTCCGAGAGCCTTAAGGTGATCGGCAATCCCGGCACGGGCATCGGCGAAGTCGAAGCAGGTGGAACTAATAAAGGTTCGCGGTTTTGACATACAGAAGGATTTTAGGCCGCGAAGGCGTTCGTCACACGGTTCAATCACCAGGGCTGCGAAACAAACAGCCACCAAAACGGCCACCAGCGAAAATCGCCTCTCTGGGGAGGCGATTTCACGTATAAATCTTTTAGAATCCGTGGTGCCGGGAGGGGGGGTCGAACCCCCATGACCTTGCGATCGGCGGATTTTGAGTCCGCTGCGTCTGCCAGTTCCGCCATCCCGGCGCAAAGGAGCGATGAGGCAAGCAAACCGCCGCTTGACGGAAGGTTGCGAAGGCTTTCCGCCGGGCGCTCGCCACGACGGAAGCACACCTCATGCTTTGTCGGAGTATCGCACAGGCCTCGGCAGGGCATCAACCGCGGCCGTTCCGCCAGGGTTCCATGTCTGCTCGCTTGGCCTCACCCCTTTTTCAGCGAATGACCGCCGTTCCACTCAGACGTGACGCCAACTCTTGGCAAAACGGAATGGTCCAGCGGATCATCTGGCGCCCAAGCCCGGAGATCGGCACAATGGCTTGATCGCTTTCGTCGCCGAAGCTGTCGTAGGCCACTTCGATGCCATTGACTTTCAAAGTGTTCATGATCGGTTTCTGTCCGGGTAAGACGGCTTCATCACTTCAGCTAGGGGAAGCAGTCGAGAATCTTCGATAGCCGCGGTCCGATGTCCGATACCGCTCAGATAACCCTCATGGCTTGCGAAGGCGAGAAATGATTGCGTGCTGCTCTGACGGATCAACATGACAAAATCCCACTACTCGTCTTCCGGACCGATTAGAAATTCTCCGCCTGTGCCGAGAAACAGAACGTCGCCGCCACTCTCGCGTAGAAATGGAAGCGTGTGTTCGATATATCGGTTGAAAGCCTCTGCTCCGCTGATCGGCACATCCGGTGCTAGTTCGGGATGGGCTGAGTAGTCGGCTACATCGCGAAAGCGGAGCAGGTTGAGCATGATGACGTTGCCCTGAATGTCTCTCTGAATAAACCTCATCCCTGCTCGTTGGGAGGGTTCGCGGTATCGAACAACTTCAGATCGCGTCATGGTCGCTTGCCTTGGAATGCTTCATTGGCCCGAACGCCAAGCGGAGCGTATAGGCCCGTATATCTTTGGGCCACGCAGCGATGCACTTTTCCAGCTTCGTGCAATCATCCGCGAACAGGGCACGTGTGGCTTCTTCATAGCCGGGAAAATCTCCGGCAATTCCCAGCATGAATTGGTAGGCTGACTCCTGGGCGATCCGTCTTTGTTCGCGCCCCGCGCCTGTGCGTTTAGCCTCCTCCACAAGCCGCCTGATTGCGGCGGATGCGCCGCCGGGCTGTGCTGCGAGCCAATCCCAGTGCCGCGGCAACAACGTTACTTCGCGTGCGATCACACCTAGTTTGGGCCGCCCTCGCCCTCTGGATTCCGATGCCTCTTCTCCGGCCGACGCTTTGCTCTCGTGCGATCCATAACGCCCCGGGGAGTGCCGCAGAGGGTGGGAAAGCCTCTCGACAATCTCGGATTTCGGACCGCGCAAATCCAGATCGATCACGCGGCCTGTCGCGTCGTCGAAGACAAGGAACGTTTTTGCCGAGCCACGTTCGACCGCTGTCTTCACGGCGAGTGCCACTTCGATGAGTGGGCCGGACAGTAGCTGCCGATGGTTTTCAAAGGCGGTGCAAGGTTTCGAGAGATAGGCGGGCACGCGTCAATCCTTAAAAATCGATATATATATTTTGCCCGGATTAAAATGGCATGTCAATATCACCCGGGTATTAAGAGTGATTGGAATCGAGCCCTCTCCTCTCCAGAGCGGAGTCTCAGTGAGTGAAGAATCGTCGTGCGCTCGGTCGAGTGTGACACGTCGCGGCTCAACTCGTATCCCAGGGCTTTCGCGTCGTTCGTGTACATCTGCACGTCGAACTGCGCGCGCGACACCGACACATAGGCCATGCGGCTGTTCCCCGAGAACGTTGCGCGGCGCGCAATACCTGACACGTCCGTGGACACTGTGTTTCGTGTCTTTTGCGGCGCTCCGGCCCCAAGCAAACCCTGAGCACGCTTGATGCCCGGCTCATCCTACCTTGCTAAAAGTGTGCAGGCAGCACCCATTGGCTGTAATGGAATCCATTACGCTGTAATATTCACATATGGCTACTGCTACTGCACGGAAATCGAGGGTCTACACGATCAGCCTGCCACCCGAACTTGCTCAAAGGGCTGAGGCTCTGGCTCGGCGGGACAGCCGCACTATGAGCGAGCTATTCCGTGAAGCCTTCCGCACGTACTCCGCACAGCAGTCACGAACGATGCTGGATGAGCTGGGCGAATATGCGGCAGGCCGAAACCCGAAGAGTTACACCGAGGCCGATGTGCCTCGGCTCATCAAAGAGGCGCGTTCCGAGAAGCCGCGCCGTCGCAGGGTGCGGTCTAACGAGTGATCGTCGTCATCGACACAAACGTCTGGATTTCCGCGCTTCCGTTTGCGAAACATCGCGGCACCCCGACTCTGGCGCTCGAAAGAGCGATGAGCGAAGACGTGATTGCAACCTGCGATGAGATTGACGCAGAGATCGTGCGAGTCCTGACGGAAAAGTTCTCCTGGGAACAGCACCGGGCAACGTCGGCGCTGCAAGCGATTCTGGCGCGTGGCATCCGTGTGAAGATTCGAGGGACGGTAAAGGAATGCCGTGATCCCGGCGACGATATGTTTCTGGAGTGCGCCGCCCGCGCGAAAGCGGATTTGCTGGTTGCAGGCGACAAGGATTTATTGAGTCTCAGCGCTTACAAGGGAACGTGCATTGTCACACCCTCGGAGTACCTGAGAGCAAAATAGGGACGACGCAGGTTCGGTCAATGCCGTACCTTCTTTTGCGCGTTCATTGACTTCGCTGCGCATGAAGCGCGGCCATCATGCGCAGGCCGGGATTCAGGCTTGCGTGCGAAGGGGTGAGCCGGCCGCCTCAGCGTCCTCTCTGGAACTCCCGCTGCGCGAACTGAATGAAGTAAGGCCAGTTCGGCGCGGGCGTATGCCCATAGTGATGTTGGCGGAAGGCGACGTCGCCTGAGTCAATCAGCGTGCCCATCGGCGGAAAGGTCTTCGTCCCCAGCCCCTTCGCGCCTAGCAGATTCCAGACCGGGCTGGCCGCAACCGCCGCCATAAACATGCCCTGCGCGTCCTGCCAGGCGTCACCCGGAACATATTTGGGATCGGTCAACAGCGCGCCGCCGCTGATGAAGATGGCACGCGGAGCCACCAACGCGATGAATTCATGGCTGTCCACCGGCATGTCGTTGGCGGAGGCCCCGACTGCGCAGTACTTCAGGAAGTTGCCGGCGAACCAGTCAAACTCGGAGGGGGCGCAGACGTTGCCCATCGTCTCGCCGTAGTTGCGGCGGTAGAGGGCGGCGCCGCCCTTGCCCGAAGACGAGATGTAGCCGATTGCGAAGCGCGGATCGTCCGCCAGCGAGACCAGAGCCGCCTTGCCGCCGCGCGAGTGGCCCATCACTCCGACCTTGCGGGCGTCAACGTCGCGGTCCGTCTCCAGGTAGTCCATGATTCTGGAGTCGCCCCAGGCCCAGGCGCGCAGCACGCCCCAATCGTCCAGCTTGCGCGGCTGGCCTTTGTTTACCAATCCGATGATGCCCTTATCCAGTCCGGCGCCGTTGTCGGCCTGCACCTCGGTGGAGTTGCGGCTGACGAAGCCCCAGCCTTTCTGCAGCAGCAGCTTGCTGGAGTCCGGCGCGTTGGGCGGCATCGCGATCATGTGCACCACCTGGCCGGGGCGTGGCCGGAAGTTGGCCGGAAAATGAAAGGGATGCAGCGTGCCGCCGCCGATGATGACAGGAACCCTTTTCCCTTGGGCGCTGGCCGGCGTCACCACGTCGGCATGGATGTCAACGGTGATCGCCGGATAGGACGAATTGTCCACGTGTCCGGTGATGTGCTTCACGACCGCGGGAACGCCGGCGACTGTCATCTTCTCGACGCCGTCCACCTTCCACGTCACCTTTGGAATATGCGCGGGATACTTGCCATACACGTCCTGCGCGAACATTGCTTGGATTTGCTTCCGGCGCACCTTCCACTGTGCCGGCGTCTTGACTTCCTTCCCATCGTTCAATCGCAAGACGTCAGGAAGCTTGGGATAAGGGTTAGCCTTGGACTCGTCGTAGTTGGCGTTTCCCGGCTTGCCGATGTCGTAGGCGGTGTCGGCAGGCTGCAGGGCGGTGATGCCGAGCAGCTTCATCTCCCGGGTGCGCTCCGCGGACGATGCAGCGGCAATCTGGGCGCGTTCGGCGGCGGAGGGAAATGCGGGCCGCGCCGGCGCAGCGGTCTGCGCGGCCAATCCCATGGTGAATCCCGCCATCAGGGCGATGCACGCGCCGCACGCGATAAACGCCTTGGCGGATCTGGATGTCGTATCGAGTGTCATAGTTCCTCACCTATTCTGGGAGCAAGATGGATGAGTCTTCCATCCGGCCCCCAAACATATCACCCCGATTTTTGCACTGCAACAATCGGAAATCGCGGTCGTTTTGATAAGGAGCCCACGAGGCCGCCGGCCCTTGCCGTCCCTGCGAGCACGGCATTTTTACTCCGGCACTGGATGCGATTTCTCCATTGCTATACCATTTGTTGCGACCGACAACTGAAGAGGAGGAAGTCATGAACTTAACTCGCCGGGAGTTTGGGCGCATCGCCGGGGCAGGGATCGCGGCGCAACTTGCTTCACCGCTGCGCGCGCAGGGGCCAACCGGTCAGAACGGAACAGGCAAGGTGGGCTACTGCATCGTCGGGCTGGGGCGGATCTCCATGGGTGAGTTCATGCCGGGGGTCTTGCAGTCGCCGAACTCTCATATCACTGCGCTGGTCAGCGGGCACCGCGACAAGGCGCTCCGGGTTGCCGCCCAGTATGGCGTTCCCACCAGCTCCATCTACAGTTATGAGGAGTACGACAAGATTCGCGACAATCCTGCGATCGACGCAGTCTACATCGCGCTACCCAACAGCATGCACGCCGAGTACACCATCCGCGCGGCCAAGGCGGGCAAGCACGTGCTCTCCGAGAAGCCGATGGCAACCTCCGTCGAGGACTGCAAGAAGATGATTCAGGCCTGCCGCGACGCAAACAAGAAGCTGATGATCGCCTACCGCTGCCAGTATGAGGCGACCAACCTGCGCGCGGTTCAACTGATCCGCGAGGGCAAGCTGGGCAAGGTGCAGAGCATCGAGGCCGCTTTCGGCTTCAATATCGGGCACAACGAATGGCGCACCAATCGCAAGCTCTCCGGCGGCGGCCCGATGGTCGACGTGGGCATCTATTGCCTCAACGCAACTCGCTATCTGACCGGAGAAGAGCCGACGGATCTGCGAGGCTACTCCTCGGTGATCGACCATGACGGCCGGTTCAACGACGTGGAAGAGAGCCTCTCATGGAGCATGAAGTTTCCCTCCGGGATCCTGGCCAATTGTGAAACGACCTATGGAGCGGGGATGAATGGCTTTTTCCGCGTCTACGGCTCTGATGGCAATATCAATGTCGATCCCGCATTCAACTACAACGGATTGCGTCTGCGGGCGCAGTATGGCGGCTTCCGCAATGGAGCCAGGATCGACGAGCCCAACACCAGCCGCGGGCCGTATCAGTTCACCAACGAGGCCAATCACTTCTCCGACTGCGTCTTGAACAACAAGACGCCCAAGACGCCGGGGGAAGAGGGTCTGCGCGACATGGCGCTAATCACGCGGCTCTACTCGACCTGCGGGGAGCACCTGGGGACCACATAGGCGGCGCCTGCACAGCAGATTCCCCGCGGGCGCGAAGCGAAGCAACAGCAGCTCCCCTGCGGGGATGACAGAAAGAAATGCAACAGCAACTGCAACAGCAGACTCCCTGCGCTCGCGGCATCGGCGAGTTCGTGGCCGCTTTCAGGCTGCGCGCCACGCGACCTACCCCGTCAGTCTCACCCGCCGAGTACAGTGGTGGTGGCTCTCCTCGGAATGCTGCGAATGCGCGGGAATGCTCTAGTGCGCGGCGACCGGGCGTCCCCGCCCTGGAGTGACCTTGCGGAAAAACCAGACCACGATTACGCACGCAAAGGCCAGTAGCGCTGTCCAGCGGAAGACATCGACGAAGGCCCACAGCCGGGCCTGCGCCGAGAGTTGGCTATTGAGCATGGCCTCCGCGGCGCCGGCGGCATTGGCCGGGTTGGTGTGGTGGGAGAGGTAGCGGGTTAACAGGTCCAGGCGCTGTTGCAGCCAATAGCCCCCTTGCGGGGCGGAGGCGGCAATCTGGGTTCGGTGCGTGGCGGAGCGGCGGGTAATCAGCGTCTGCGCCAGCGAGATGCCTATGCCGCCGCCAATGTTCCGCACCAGATTGAAGATGCCACTGGCATTGCCGATCTGCTCGTTAGCCAGCATGCTGTAGGCTTGCGTGGTAATGGGCACAAACACGAAGCTCATGGCCGCCCCGGTGATCACGATCGGCGCCATCAGCGTCCACGGTCCAATATCCAGGGTTACGTTGCCAAACGCCACCGAACAGACTCCGAAGGTGACGAAGCCGATGCTGAGCAGGATGCGGGAGTCCACCTTGTCGTTGATATAGCCGATCAGCGGCATGCCGAGGATGGAGCCGATCCCGCGAGGACCCACCATCAGCCCGGCGCTGAAGGCGGTATATCCCAGCAGCTCTTGATAGAAGAGCGGAAGCACGGTGATGGTGGAGTAGAGCGCCGTGCCGAGCATAAACATCAGCGTGCAGCCCACGGCGAAGTTGCGGTCCTTGAGCACCCGCAAGTTGACCAGCGGGTGCTTTTTCTTCCAGGAGTGAACGATGAACCAGATCAGCGCCACTACGAGAAAGAAGACCGCCCAGCGAATCCAGTCGGCGCTGAACCAGTCGTCTTCCTGTCCCTTGTCCAGCACAATCTGCAGGCATCCCGTCCAAACCGCCAGCAGGCCGAAGCCAAGGTTGTCAAAAGGAGCCACCTTGGCCTTGGAGATGTAGGTGGGATCGTGGACAAAGCGGTTCAGCATGAAGACCGCGAGCATCCCTACTGGGATATTGATGTAAAAGGCATAGCGCCAACTAAAGCTATCGGTCAGCCAGCCGCCTAGGGTCGGGCCCACCACCGGCGCCACCACGATTCCGAAGGCGAAAAAGGCCATTGCCGCGCCCCGCTTGGCGGGGGGAAAGCTCTCCAGAAGAATCGACTGGGAGATGGGCTGCAGGGCTCCGCCGCCGGCCCCTTGCACAACGCGGGCGACCAGGATGAACAACAACGAGGGCGCAGCACCCACAAAAAACGAAGAGACGGTGAAGATAATCACGCAGATAATCAGGAACCGCTTGCGCCCAAAACGGAGGGAAAACCAACTGCTGGCGGGCAGAATCACCGCATTCGCCACCAGATAGCTGGTCAGCACCCAAGTGGCTTCATCGGTGGATGCCGAAAGGCTCCCGGCAATGTAGGGCAGGGCCACCGTCGCGATAGCGGTGTCCAGCACCTCCATGAAAGTCGCCAGCATCACAGACACGGCGATGAGCCACGGATTCACGCCAAAGGTCTGAGCGGTTTGGCTGCCGCCGAATTCGCTATCGGGCATCTCTTCTTAGGCTCTTAGGGCGTGCTAGGGGTAGGTAAAGCTATTCACTGGACTCAGCTTAAGATAACGGAGCCATTCTCCAGGATGCACAGAAAAGGCGAGCATGCGCCCCGTCAGGTCCCTTTGCATGGCCAACCAACTGAAAACACACACGATAATCGTAGGAATCTTTGGCGCTATAACGTGCATCAGATAGGTTGACAGCGACACACTCAAGTGGGAAGCTAAACGGCAGAGAATGTCAGCGCAGGAGCGTCGAACCAAATGGCAAAGATTATCGGTATTGATTTAGGCACGACCAACTCGGTTGTGGCGGTGATGGAAGGGGGCGAGCCCAAGGTTATTCCCAATGAAGAAGGCGGGCGCACCACTCCCTCTGTCGTGGCGTTTACCAAGAGTGGCGAGCGACTGGTCGGCCAAGTGGCGAAGCGCCAAGCCATCACCAACCCGGAAAACACGATTTACTCGATCAAGCGCTTCATGGGCCGCAGGGCCAATGAAATCAATGACGAACTGAAGATGGTTCCTTATAAGGTCAAGGCAAAAGGGGACCATGTAGTGGTCGAGGTAACCGGCAAGGACTATACGCCGGAAGAGATTTCGGCACTGATTCTGCAGAAGTTGAAGAAGGCGGCAGAGAACTATTTGGGCACGACTGTCACCGAGGCGGTCATCACCGTTCCCGCCTACTTCAATGACGCGCAGCGGCAGGCCACGAAAGATGCCGGCCGCATTGCCGGCCTGGACGTGAAGCGCATCGTGAACGAGCCCACCGCGGCAGCATTGGCGTATGGGCTGGACAGGAAAAAGGACGAGACCATCGCGGTCTACGACTTTGGCGGCGGCACCTTCGATGTCTCCATCCTGGAGGTTGGCGAAGGGGTCATTGAAGTGAAGTCGACCAATGGGGATACCCATCTGGGCGGCGACAATCTCGACCAGCGCATCGTCGATTGGCTCATTGATGAGTTCAAGAAAGACGAAGGGCTCGATCTGCGCTCCAAAGGCAATGAAATGGCCTTGCAGCGGTTGAAGGACGCCGCGGAGAAGGCCAAGATTGAGCTCTCGACAGCGATGGAGACGGAGATCAACCTGCCGTTCGTCACCGCGGACGCGACAGGACCGAAGCATCTGGTCAAGAAGCTGACGCGGGCCAAGCTCGAGCAGCTGGTAGAAGACCTCATCCAGCGCTCGGTCGAGCCTTGCAAAAAGGCCATGGCCGACGCCCAGGTGGATGCCGGCAAAATCGACGAAGTGGTGCTGGTGGGTGGGCAGACACGCATGCCCCGCATTCAGCAACTGGTCAAGGAGTTGTTCAAGAAGGAGCCTCATCGCGGGGTGAATCCCGACGAGGTGGTGGCGGTGGGCGCCGCGATTCAAGGCGGCGTGCTGGCAGGAGAGGTCAAGGATCTGCTGCTGCTGGATGTGACACCGCTAACGCTGGCCATTGAGACTCTGGGCGGAGTAGCGACGGCGATGATCCAGCGCAACACCACGATTCCGACCAAGAAGACGGAGAAGTTCTCTACAGCGGCTGACAGCCAGACGGAAGTGGAAATCCACGTCCTTCAGGGCGAGCGGCCGATGGCGGACCAGAACCGCACTCTGGGCAAGTTCAAGCTGGGCGGCATTCCGCCGGCCCCGCGCGGCGTGCCGCAGATCGAGGTGACCTTCGACATCGACGCCAACGGAATTCTGAACGTCACTGCGAAGGATACCGCCACCAACAAAGACCAGAAGATCACCATTACCTCTTCTTCCGGTCTAAGCAAGGACGAAGTGGAGCGCATGGCGAAGGAAGCCGATGCCCATGCGTCCGAAGACAAGACGAAGCGTGAGGAAGTGGAAGCGCGCAATGGGCTGGACAACATGGTCTACAACGTCGACAAGATGCTCAAGGAGAACGGCGACAAGGTCTCCGGCTCGGAAAAGAGCGACGTCGAGACCGCGCTGGCCGACGCCAGAGCCAAACTGCAGAGCGGCGCGAGCGCGGCTGAGCTGAGCGCTGCGAGCGAAAAGCTGACCGCGGCGTCGCACAAGCTGGCCGAAGCCATGTACAAGGCCAATGCGGCCACATCCCAGCCCGCGGGCGCCGATGAAGCCGCGAGCGCAACCGCCCCCGACGAAGAGAAGAAGAAAGACGAGGGCGTAATCGATGCCGAGTATGTCGACGTCGAGGACAAAAAATAAAACCAGTGTCTGCATGTTGAGAGGTCGCGCCGCGCAGGCGGCGCGGAAAAAGGGGCGCTTTCCGAAGATGCGGGGGCGCCCCGCACTTTCACCGGCAGAAGCAAAGGCGGAACATAATGAAAATTCAGGAGTGGAGTGATTCCATCACCATCCCAGAAGGGGAAGTTGTCTTCCCCGGCGGAGTGGAGAAGACAATGTGGAAATACGAGCAGTTGCGCGCCGGACAGGTCTATGCGAAGTTCATGTTCAATACCCGTGAGCAGGCGGAGAGCTTTGCCACTCAGATGAGCAAGATGCAGCCGGACGGCTTTTTCCGGATAGAGCCCGTGGAAGCTAGCGCCATTTGGAATTGAAACGGCGACGCAGTCAGGCGGTTTGAGGACAGAAAATATTCGAGATGGCTACGCCACAGACAAAAGATTATTACGGCCTGTTGGGAGTGAAGAAGACGGCCACGCCGGAGGAGATTCGCAAGGCCTTTCGCAAACTGGCGCGCAAGTATCACCCCGACGTGAACCCCGGCGATAAGAAGGCGGAAGAAAAGTTCAAAGAAATCTCGGAAGCCAACGATGTTCTGAGCGACGAAAAGAAGCGGAAGATCTTCGACCAGTTCGGCTTCTACTCCGATCAGATTGATCCGGCGGCCGCCGAGGCGGCTGCGCGCGGCGGCTACGGCGGAGGTGTTCCCGGGGCGGCTGGCGGGGGCGGCTACCAGAAGGAAGGGGCGCCGTTCGGCTTTGGCGGCTTCGATTTCTCCGACTACAGCGCGGGGCAGCCGCATGAGTCCGGCTCCGGCTCGACTTGGGGCAACTTGCGCGATATCTTTTCCGGCGTCTTCACCCAGGGCAAGCAGGAGCGCGGCCCGCAGCCGGGCAGCGATCTGGAATACCAGGTGGCCGTCGACTTCTGGACCGCCGTGCGGGGTGGTTCCATCCGCCTTCAGGTGATGCGGCAAGAGGCCTGCCCGGTCTGCAAGGGCAAAGGCTCCACGGGCGGCGTCGGCCCCTGTCCGGAGTGCCACGGCAGCGGCCAGGTCACGCAGATGGGCGGCCGCATGAAGTTCAACGTCCAGTGTCCGCGCTGTGGCGGCAGCGGAAAACAGGAGAACGTCTGTTCCAATTGCCACGGCGAGGGAACGTTGCGCCGGACGGAAAATGTTGAGGTGCGCATCAAGCCGGGCACCCGCGACGGCCAGCGCATCCGGCTGGCTGGGAAGGGAAATGCCGGCGTCAACGGTGGCTCGGCCGGCGACCTCTTCCTCATCGTCAAGGTGGGCACGCACCCGGTCTTCGCTCGCGATGGAGACGACATTAAAATCGCCGTGCCCGTTACGATTACCGAGGCCGCGCTCGGCGCAAAAGTCGAGGTCCCCACCATCGACGGCCGGGCGCAGTTGAGGATTCCGCCGGGAACGCAGAGCGGCCAGAAACTGCGCATGCGCCAGAAAGGCATTCCCTCGGCAGTGCATGACGGAACACGCGGCGACCAGATTGTTACCGTGGAGATTGTCGTGCCGCCCCTGAAGGATGAGCGGTCCAAGGAGATCTTGCGGGAGTTCGGCAAGCTGAATCCTGAAGACCCGCGGGCAACGATGTTCGCCCAGGTCTGATGCGGGCTTTTTGAGAGACGTCCTATATGCCTACGAAGAGAAAATCCCGAGGCGCTTATATGATCTCGGCAGTCGCCGAGATGTACGACATTCATCCGCAGACGCTGCGGCTCTATGAGCGGGAAGGCCTTCTCAAGCCCTCCCGCACCGAGGGCAACACGCGCCTCTACACCGACGAAGATCTGGAGCGGCTGGAGTTTATTTTGGATCTGGCGCGCGACTTGGGCGTCAACATCGCCGGCATTGCCATCATTCTGCAGATGAGGGAGCGCATGGAAGAGATGAATCGCCAGATGCAGGGCTTTGTCGATTACGTCCGTACCGAGATGCTCAATCGCGCGCAGACGGCCTCGACGGCCGCCGGAGCCATCGTGCCGCTGAATAAGCCGCTGACGATGCCGCCCGGGCGGGAGCGGCGGCGCTAGGTTCGCCCGGCCCATCGGGCTTCATCCTATGCAAGCTCCATCCTTAAGCCTTCCTTAAGGTGGCTTCTTTCCTTTCCTGCCGATGCCACATCAGGAGCGGCGCAGGATGATATGCTGACCGCTGGGTGCACTTAGAGCCTATCCATTGCCATGTTTGACCACCTCCTCCTCGCGATCGGAATCGGCGGCCTTCTCACATCCACGATTTATGCGCTGCTGGCAGGGCTGGCAGCCCTTCGCTTTGCCGCGCGCCGGCGCCGCTCCCACGCGCTAGGATACTGTCCCCCCGTCAGCCTCCTCAAACCGCTGCACGGATGGGAACCGGAGCTGGACGAACATCTGGAAAGCTTCTACCGGCAGGACTATCCGCAGTTTGAAATTCTTTTTTGTGTTCGCAGCGCCGACGATGAAGCGATGGCGATCGCGCGCCGCGTCGCCGCGCGTCATCCCCAGATTCCTTCCAAATTCCTGCTGAGCGGAGAGCCGCCCTGCGCGAATGCAAAGGTATGGTCGCTGGAGCGCATGAGCCAGTCGGCCAAGCACGATATATTTGTGATCAGCGACAGCGACGTTTCGGTTACTCCGGAATACCTGCGGGAGGTTATCGCACCCTTCGCGCAGTCTCAAATCGGCATGGTGACCTGCCTGTATCGCGGAGTCGCCGGGGAAGGCTCCAGCAAAGGCAGTGCATGGTCGCGTCTGGAGGCAACCTGCATGTCCGTCGAGATGCCTTCAGGCGTTCTGGTGGCCGAGATGCTTGAGGGCATGAAGTTCGCGCTGGGGCCAACCATGGCGGTACGGCGCGCCTGTGTAAAGCAATTCGGCGGATTCGGCGTGCTCGGCTCCTATCATGCAGACGACTTCGCGCTGGGCAACTTAGTGGCGGCCGCCGGAAGCCAGGTGCTCTTGTCCACTTATGTGGTCGAACACCACATCCTCAACACAACGTTTCTACCCTCCATGCTGCATAACATCCGCTGGATGAGGAGCACCCGTTTCTCCCGGCCCAAAGGGCATCTGGGCACCGTGCTCACCTTCAGCATGCCTTATGCGCTGCTCGCCGCGGCAGCCGCGCTGGCCCTGCATCGGCCCGGGCTGGCCGCTCTGCTCTTGGCCTGCGGTCTGGCGACGCGCGTGCAAATGGCGCTGCTGACCGGCGCACTGGCGGTGCAAGACCGTGCCATCGTCCGCAATGCGCTGCTCTACCCGCTGCGCGATCTCTTCGGTTTTCTCTGCTGGGCCGGCAGCTATCTGGGCAATAGCGTTCGCTGGCGGGGAGAGGTGTTTCAGGTGCTCGGCCATCGCTTAATGCGCAGCGAGCCGCCGGCCGCTGAGCCCAAACCGGAGAGTATCCTCACCACCTGAAATTTCGCTTGCCTTGGCGCTCGCGGATACGGAGCGTCCGCAGTCTTACCTTCGCAATCCGACGTTCTCGACCTGTCCTTGCCAGGGGCGGTCGGTATACAGCGCTTTGCCCGAGACCTCTTGAACCAGATAGGCGCGCTGGCTGAGCAGAGATGCCACGTGGGCGCGTTGCTCTTCTGACACAAAGAGCACCTTGCGGGGGCCGGAGCCCCACATCGCAAGCATCTCCCGGTCGGTCAGAAAGATGTGCGGGGCATCGGGGTAGCAGGAGCCCCAGAGCAGGGCATTGACCCGTCCATTGACCATAAGCGCCTGGCGCTGCGTATAGAAGATGATCGAGTTGCCGTTGGCCTGATCGCCATAAAGCATCAGCGTGATCTTGCCCTCCCCGGCCGCCGCGGTCGTGTTCGCGATGCGCTCGACCGTGTCGGCCATTGCCTTGGAAGAGAGCATGGGTTGGAAGCGAACGAACGCAATGTGAGCGGCGATGAGGAAAACGGCGGAGGTGAATGCCACGCTGACGGTGGCCTCGAAGTGGCGCTGCTTGCTCCGCAGTTGCAAGGCGATCGCCGGGCCCACCAGCAGCGCGATGGCGGCCAGCATGGCGGGCAAGCGAAGAGCGGCAAAGGATTTGCCGGTGAGATCGAAGAGGTGGGCCATGGATAGCGTGTATCCAGCCACTTCGCGGTAATCCAGAAGCGATCCTATGTCGGAGACATAGGGTACATTGCGGGCCAGCCAGAGCCCATAGGCCAGCGCCCCAGCGGCGCATATGCCGATCCCCGCGAAGGCAATCTGAATTCCATTGAGCCATCGGCGAACTGCGCCGCGCTCGTTCTCAGCGTCGGCCAGCACGCCCACCGTAAGCAGAAGCAGCGGAAAGTAGGCCGGGAACGTGTAGTACTCCTGGTTGGTCGATATCGCGAAGAAGATCATGACGATCGCAGCGTAAAGGGAGAGGAGCAGAATCGTCTTACGGCGAAAGCCGGCCTCTCCACGCCGCGCGCTAAATCCCGAAGGCCGCAGATCCTTCCACCAGCGCTTCCTGTCCTTCCACAGCCGCCGCACCACCACCGGAAAATAAAAGCTCCAGGGAAAGAGCCAGATCAGGTGCAAGCTCCAATAAAGCGCCGCCGGCAGCTTGTTGTAGTCGTCTGGATAGCGCCGTCCCAGAAAGCGAAGCACCTGTTCGTTGATGAAGTAGAAGTAGAAGAAGCCGTGAACGCTGCCCGGGTGAGGGATATTGCCCGAAGGGTTTCCCTGGTCGGGATTGTGCAAGCCGGCCAAAATGTGCCACGGTGCGGCGATGACTAAAAAGAGCAGAATGCCGGTGCCCAGACGGAATTCACGCCAGCGGCGCCACTCTCCGGTGAAGAATAGGTACACCAGCAGAGTGCCGAAAAAAAAGGCGGGTCCAATAAGGCCTTTGGCAAGCGTGGTGAGCGCCAGCGCAGCCCACGCAATATAGATCCGTCGAGGTTTTTCGTCCTCCAGCCCCGTAAGGAAGGCATAAAAGGCGACTGCCAGCAGCAGCGTGATCAGCGAGTCCGGAATAAGGATGCGTGTAAACAGGAAGACGCCGACACTGGTCAGCATGGCCAGCCCGGCATAGAGTGCGGCTCGTTCGCCCCACACTCGCCGGGCCCAGAACCAGGCCAAAATAGTTAAGCCAAGCACGCTGAGCGCGAGCGGTAGATGGGTAGCGAAGGCGTTGAATCCAAAGAGGTAATAATCGACTGCGGCGGCCCAAAATATCAGCGGCGGCTTTTCCAGGTAGCGGATACCGTCGACTTTCAGCGTGACCCAGTCGCCGCTTTGAACGATATGCTGGGCAGCGATAGCATGAGTGGAATCGGCATCATCTAATAGGGCAGGCGTAAAGAGCGCCGCAACATAAATGGCCAAAAAAACTAGAAGAAGTAGGGTCCAGACCCAATTGGTAGATGGCGTCGTGGAGGGTTCATTCGGCGCTTCAACTGGCAGGACGAAATGGTTCGACATGGGACGTTTACACAATCAGAATATCAGCCGCGGGGGTGACGCCGCGCTTAGCGGTGAACGACATCTGCGCAAATTGGCGCAACAGTTCGATCTGGTTCTGGACCGCTGCCGGGACTGTGCCGGCGTGGAAGAGGTTCATCGCCTGCGCACGGGTTCGCGCCGGTTGGAGGCTATGGTGCAGAGCATTCTGCGCCGCAGCGGCTCCCGCGCGGACATGCTGGAGAAGCCGGCACGAGCATGGCTCCGCCAGATGAAAAAATTGCGGCGCGCTGCTGGTGCGGTTCGCGACCTCGACGTGCATCGCAAGCTTCTCCGGCGCGCGGCCCGGGCAGGCGCCGCTCCGGCTCGCCAACCCGGCGCCGTATCGCGCGCAGCGGAGACTGCTTTTGATGAAGCCGCAGCGCTACCGGCCCGCTCTCCCGTTTTGGGTATTTTGGTTCCCGGCTCCTTGGTTCCCAGTTCTTTCGCCCAGGAACTCCGCGCTTTCGACACCTGGCTGGGAGAGAGGCGGCGTAAAAGCTCCGCAGCTCTGATGCGCAAGGCGAAGAAGCGGCGCGGGAAGCTTGCCGATTGTCAGGCCGCGTTTTTCGCCGCCATGGAAAGTCTGGCGGGTGGAAGGTTCCCGCGCAATGTCTCCGCCGCGCGTCTGGCGTTCGAAGAGTTCGCTTGCGCCACTGACGCGATGCCCGCGCTGAGCGCAAAAAATCTTCACGCTTTCCGAAAACGGGTAAAGAAGGCGAGATACGTCGCCGAATCCGGGGGCGGGGAAGCGGCTGCCGCCTTGGCCGGCACACTGAAGCGAGTTCAGGATGCGATCGGCGAGTGGCACGATTGGCAGAGCTTGACCGAGGAGGCGAAGACGGCGCTGAAGGATGGAGCGCCGCTGCTGACTCCGTGGCTCAAACAGCGGCGCAGTCGCGCCCTGGTTCATGCCTTGCGCGTCACCCGGCGAGCGAGAGCGCGGATTCTGGACCAGCAAGAGCGGATCCTCATCCGGCGGAAGCCCACTGCTCGAGTGGAGCGGAAGCCGCCAATGCCTGTCCCCGCGCCCGCGCAGGCCTTCGTCGCCGGAACCGGCGCGGCCTGAGCCGCGATTGCCAAACCGGTTGGTGTATCTTCCTTGGCAGAGACCGATTCCTAACCCCGGATAACTTCCCAAGCGATGCAGACCTTCGCGGCAATTGACATAGGCTCCAACTCCTGCCGGCTGAAGATCGCGCGCGTCCAGCGCCACCGGCTAAAAGTCCTGCACGAAGACCGCGAGGTCACCCGTCTGGGCGCCAGCGTATTTTCGAGCGGCCTGGTTTCTCCCGAAGCCATGGCGGCGACGCTGCGCGCGCTCAAGCGCTTCTATCGCGCCATAAAGATCCATGCCGCCGACCAGGTGCGGGTGGTGGCGACCGCGGCGTTGCGAGAGGCGCGCAACGGGCAGGCCTTCGTCGCATGGGTTCACTCCGAAACCGGCTGGGCGGTGGAGATTATCTCCGGCCTGGAAGAGGCGCGGTTAATTCACAGCGGGGTAATGGCGCGCTCCGGCCGGCGCGGCCGCTGCCTGCTGATCGATCTCGGAGGCGGGAGCTGCGAGATCACACTGTCGGAGCGCGAGCGCATCCGGGAGACGATCAGTCTGCCCGTGGGCGCGGTCCGGCTCACCGAGGAGTTTCTGGGCGGCGATCCGCCCACCGCCGAGCAGATCGCGCGCATGAAGCAGTTGATTGCGCGTGAGCTCCGCAAGGCGGAGCGGCGATTGGGACACCTGCATGTCTCCCAGGTCATCGCCACTTCGGGCACGGCTGCGGCTTTGGCGGAGGCGAGCTGGAATGCATGGAAGGCCAAGCTGCATGGCCGGAAGGCACGCCCCGCGAAGGCCGATTTTTTGGTTGAGACGCGTTCGGCGCGCCGCCTGGCGGAAAAGCTTACACGGATGACGCAAGGCCAACGCAGCGGGGTGCCCGGCATTGGCCCGCGCAGAGCCGACATTATTGTCGCCGGGGCGCACGTCTATGCCGAACTGTTGGAGCGGTTGTCCCTGGCCGGATTCGTCTATTCGGAGCTGGGATTGCGCGATGGCATCCTGGCCCAGATGCTGGCCGAGCATGACTCCCGCACCATGGCCCACCAGCAGTTTGAGCGCGATCGGTGGCAGGCGGTTCTGGCTACCTGCAAGCGCTATGGCGTCGATATGCGCCAGGCCGAGCCGGTGCGCCAGCACGCGGCGCAGTTATTCCGCGACCTCGCGCCGGTGCACGAGCTTCCCGAGGAGTACCTCGGCTGGCTAGAGGCGGCGGCGATGCTGCGCGACGTCGGAAAGTTCATGAACTACCAGGGGCATCACCGCCACACCCAATACATTGTCGCCAACTCGGAGATGTTTGGATTCACCCCTACCCAGCGGTCAGTTGTATCCGCAATTGCACGCTATTTGGGTAAGTCGCGCCCGGAGCCCGCCGACCGCGCCATGCGCGCGGTTGCTCCTCAGGAGCAGGCTCACGTGCAGCGTGCGGTGGTGCTGCTGCGGCTGGCGGTGGCGCTGAATCAGGATCGGGCCAGCGATGTGCTGAAAGTGGGGCTGCGCGTCTATCCCAAGCGGGTGCTGTTGGAGCTCCGCCCCGGCCGCAATGGAGCCGAACTGGAGCTGTGGTCCCTGCGCAAAGAGGCCGCCTATTTCCGCGAGGTCTTCCGCCGGGAACTCTTCGCGACGCTCGCATAATACTGCCGCAAAGCTCGCGGGTCGATCAGCCACAGCAGTTGTCCCGGCCGCGAGCTCATATCCACGCGTGCCAGCGCGCACTTCCGCATGCGCAAGTTGGCCCGGCCCGCGGGGGCGATTATGGCGCCGAGGAACTGCGGCAAGTTGGGGTTGTGGCCGACCACGAGCACATTGTCGTAGGAGTCCAACCGGCCGATGAAATGCTGAAAGCTGGCCACCGAAGCGGTCGGCGAGAGCGCCTCCGTCGTCTGAATCTTTGCGTCGTAGGCCAGCTCCGTGCCCACCAGCGATGCGGTCTGCAAGGCGCGCTTGATGGGACTGGAAGCGATCAGATCGAACTGCACCCGCAGCGCGTTCAGGTAGCCGGCCATCAGCAAGCATTGCTGTTTGCCCTCTTTGTCGATTGGCCGCTTGATGTCGATGGCGGGATTCTTGCGGCTGACGCCCGCGCTCGCGTGCCGCAGTATGTATAAGTTCATCTGATTTATGTTTCCGGAAGACCGGCCACCCCGCTTGCCGGGATGACTAGGAAGATTGTAACAATCCGGCAATCCGTGTCTGATGGGGGTAAGCCGAACCACGCTTCAATCCTGAAAAGCGAGTGAAGGAGGATGGCACTAGATAAAGAAATGGGCGGCATCGTTCAAAAGTATCTCTAGAGAGGATTCACAATTGCTATGCCCTACCATCGTTGGAGAAGTGCGGCTTTTCTTAACGGAAAAGCCGCGTATGGTGCATCTGTCTCGGGGTATACCTATCGAGAATCCGTTTTAACGACGCTTCGCTCGCGCCGGCTGCCTGCGAACCGCCGGCTTTCCCGCTCGCTCAGGCAGATCGGCCGGCCTCGGTATGCTTTCCACCGTTTCTTTGCCCTCCGCCACGCGCATGAAGAAATCTTGCGCGCTGAATGGCCGCTCGCCGCCCGGCCGCAGCCGGACGTATTCGCCTGTCGAGAGCTCCATGCGCGCCTTTTGGTTGTCGCCGAGATAGGCAGCCAGAATCTCGTTTTTGATGCGCGAGCGGTTCTGCGCATCGCGTATCGGAAAGACGACTTCGCAGCGCTCAAACAGGTTGCGGAACATCCAGTCGGCGCTGCCGCAATAAATCTCCTCGTCGCCCCCATTGGCGAAGTAGAAGATGCGGCTGTGCTCCAGGAAACGGCCTATGATCGAGCGCACCCGGATGTTGTCGCTTATCCCGGCGAGACCGGGGCGCAGAGAGCAGATGCCCCGCACGATCAGGTCGATCTGAACCCCGGCCTTTGAGGCGTCGTACAGCGCCTCTACCACCTTCAATTCGAGCAGGGAATTCATCTTGGCGACGATGCGTGCCGGTCGCCCCGCCGCCGCGTGCTCCCGTTCCCGATGAATCATCTGGATGATGTTTTCCGCCAGGGTGAGAGGAGCGACCAGCAGCGGAGAATAATCGTCGGACTCCGCGCGCGCGGTCAGATAGTTGAAGACGCTGTGTACGCGGGCGGTAATCTCGGGGTCTGCCGTCAGCAGGCTGATATCGGTGTAGAACCGCGCCGTCTCCAGATTGTAGTTCCCCGTGCCTAAGTGAGCGTAGCTGCGGGTGACGCCGTCCGGATCGCGGCGAACCAGCAACGCCAGCTTGCAATGGGTCTTCAGTCCTACGATACCGTGGAAGACCTGCACTCCCGCATCCTCCAGATTGCGCGCCCAGCGGATGTTGGAAGCCTCGTCGAAGCGCGCCATCAGCTCCACCACCACAGTTACTTCCTTGGTTTGCGCGGCTTCCGTCAGCGCATGGAACATCGGCGAGTCGGAGCTGGTGCGATAAAGCGTCTGCTTCATCGACACCACGCGCGGATCGCGCGCTCCCAGCTGCACAAAGTTCACCACCGCGTCGTAGGAGTCGAAAGGGTGATGCAGCAAGAGGTCCCGATGCCGGAGTTCATCGAAGAGATCCTCCGAACGGCGGTTCAACCGCAGCTCGCGGGGAACGAAGGTCTGGTATTTCAAGTCGGGCCGAGGCGTGTCGGTATAGAGGCTCATCAGCCGCGATAGATTGACGGGGCCATCGGTGCGGAAGACAAGCGGCTCATCCAGCTCGAAGTTCATGCTCAGGCGGTCGATAATCTCGGCGTCGGCATCCTGCTCCACCTCCAGCCGCACGGCGTCGCCTTTGCGGCGATTGTGTAGTTCGGAGCGGACGCTGTCGAGCAGGCTGCGCGTCTCCTCTTCCTGCAAATACAGGTTGCTGTTGCGGGTGACCCGGAATGCGGCCTTGGAGAGAATTTCGTACCCGCGGTACATGCCGGCGGCGTTGCGTTCGATCAGCTTGTGCAAAAAGATGTAATCGCGCGTTCCGGTCTTGGAAGGCAGCGCGATCAGGCGCGGGAGGGCGCGCGGAACGGTAATTACCCCCAGCACCGGGCCGGCGCGTCCTTTGCGCTTGCGGTGCAGCAGCAGAGCCAGGCAGAGCGCCTTGTTCAGCACGCGGGGGAAGGGATGCGCAGGGTCAATCGTGATCGGCGTGAGCAGGGGATCGACCTCCCGCTGAAAGTAGTTCAGCGCATGCTCCCGAGCCGCCTCATCCAGGTCGTCCCATTCCAGGACCCGTACGCCATTCTTCCAAAGGGCAGGCCGCAGATCCCGGCTCCAGCAGCGGTATTGATCGCGGACGAAAGCATGCATTTTCGTGAGCAGGATCTCCAGGGTTTGCCGCGGAGTCAGGCCCTCGAAGCCCGGTTCTTGATAGCCATCTTCGATTCGCTGCATGGTTCCCGCCACGCGTATCTCGACGAATTCGTCCAGATTGCTGGCGGTGATGGCCAGAAACTTCACTCGCTCCAGCAGCGGGTTATCCTTGTCCTGCGCCTCCTGCAGAACCCTACAGTTGAAGTCGAGCCATGACTCGTCACGGCCGATAAAGAGTGTCGGAAGTCGTCGTCGCGTTGGCGCCATGGCAGCAACCCGCCCCGAAGTCGCGGTTTCTATACTCTATCGAACCTTGGAAAACATGTTGTTGGCGGTGAAAACGCGTTGACGAGAGGCAATGCGCCCCGCCGGCCGGCGCCTCTGCGCCGCTTACCCACTTTGCTCCGCCATTGACGCCCCGAAGAGGCTGGCGGAGGATGGAAGAACCGGCGTAGGGATCCCTATTTGAGACCCAATTCACCTCTTGATGAGAAGACGATCGGGATGCTGGAGGCTCTCGCCTCCAACGCCGCAAATAATCCGCGGGCACTGCTGGCTCTGGCGCAGCACTTTGTGGCGAAAGGAGAGAGCACCCGCGCCCTTTCCCTGGCAATCGAGGCGCGAAAGCTCGCGCCCAGTGAACCGGAAATAGAACTGCTTGCTAGGGAAGTACTAAGCCTGAACGTGCCGACGTGGCACTTCTCAATTGTCCGGGATAAACTCCGCAATGCCGCATTTGACAGTGCTCTCCGCCGCGCAATTCGTCCTGGAATGCGTGTACTTGATATCGGAACAGGCACCGGGCTCCTGGCGATGATGGCGATTCGCGCAGGAGCTGCGGAAGTCATTACCTGCGAGATGAATCCGTCGGTCGCCCACGCCGCACGAAGAATTGTTGCCGCCAACGGCTATGCAGACCGCATCCGCATTGTCTGCAAACACTCGACCGCTCTCGATCTTGAAATCGATCTTGGCGGCCCCGTGGACGTGCTGGTTTCAGAGACCATCGGCAATAATCTCATTGGCGAGCACGTGCTCCCGATAATGGAAGAGGCGCCCCGCTTTTTAAGAAGCGGCGGCCGCATTCTCCCGGCGCGAGGGTCGGTGCGGGTCGCCTTGGCTAGTTATGAGAGCGTGGGGAGAATGCGCATGGCGGTTGTGGATGGCTTCGATCTCTCGCCATTCAACGAACTCGCGCCCCCGTGTTTGAGAATCAAACGGCGTGATCGAGGCATCGCATTGCTTAGCGAGCCTGCCGATCTTCTAACATTCGATTTTGCTTCCGGGGGACCTTTCCCGGCGGGGCGCGCCTTTCTGTCGCTAACCTCCCAAGGCGCGGCCAGCGGCGTCGCTCAGTGGGTCCGCCTTACGGTAGATGCGGATGCGGAATATGAGAACCATCCGGCAACGCATGCGGTCACTTCGAACTGGGCTGTTCTCTTTTATCCATTCGCCGAGGGGTTGCGCTGTAAGGCAGGCGACCGAATCAAAGTTTTTGGTTCGCATGATCGGAAGAGCTTGCGTATCTGGGCGGAAAAGCACGAGAAATGAACTAAAGAGATCGGGCGCGCGGTTGCAGCAACCCGCCCCGAAGTCGCGGTTACTATACCCTATCGAACCTTGGAAAAGCATGTTGTTGGCGGTGAAAATGCGTTGACGAGAGGCAATGCGCCCCGCCGGCCGGCGCCTCCGTGCCGCTTCTCCGCCTTGCGCCGCCATTGACGCCCCGAAGAGGCTGGCGGAGGATGGAAGAAGATGGGAAAGAAGTGGCGGCATTGGGGCCGCCAAGGAGAGGCGAATGAATAGCCAATATCGCGGGCAGGCGGAATCCGGCATTTCTCGAGCGCAAGGCGCTGCACTGGAGCTCTTCCAGATTGCCGCCATGATGCTGGGCAGTGAAGAAGAAGCGGTCGCTCTGGTGGAAGACGCATTTGCCGGCGTCCAGGCTGATCCCTGCGCGGATGCCGACGCCGCGGAAGACCAGGCGCTGCCCCGCCTGCTGGAGATGGCTTTGCGCCGCCTCCTCAAGCAGAGCCCGGGGGCTTTTGCCGTTCCCCCCGAGGTCGCCGATTCCGC
>Ga0207933_1001001_pt1 | contig 23787 bp, 24 predicted proteins | sample NGESurdeep092012_4_FD_184488 | JGI IMG/M metagenome (GOLD analysis project Ga0207933, IMG submission 184488) | Arctic peat soil microbial communities from Barrow, Alaska - NGEE Surface sample F53-3 deep-092012 (SPAdes) | ecosystem: Environmental > Terrestrial > Soil > Wetlands > Peat ...
CTGGTCGAAGGAGATCGAGACCTGCGCCTCCAGATCGTTGCCGCGCTCAACGCGCGCGCGCCGGCCGGCGCCTCCCGCCCTGCCGCCCGCTCCAGCGGGTCCAGCCGGACCGCCACCGGAGCCTCCGAACAGGTTGGAGAGGATGTCCCCCATCGAGGAGGCGTCGAAGTCGAAGTTGCCGAAGCCCCCGAAGCCTCCCCCAGGCCCGCCGCCGGAGGCGAAGGCGCCGGAGCCGCTGTCGTACTGCTTGCGCTTGTCGGGGTCGCCGAGCACGTCGTGGGCCTGGGAGATCTCCTTGAAGCGCTCCTCCGCTTTCTTGTCGTCCGGGTTGGTGTCCGGGTGGTATTGACGCGCGAGCTTGCGGTAGGCCTTCTTGATCTCCTCGGGGGTCGCCTTCTTGTCGACCCCGAGCGTCTTGTAGTAGTCGGGACGCGATGCCATCTGTCAAACCCCTCGACTATGCGGCGACGAGCACCCGCGCCGGGCGGATGATGCTCGCGCCCAGCCGGTAGCCGGGCTGGTAGACCTCGACCACGCTGCCGCTCGCGGCGCCCTCCACGGGCTGCTGGGCGACGGCCTCGTGCTCGACCGGGTCGAAGGTGTCGCCGGCCGCCCCGAAGGACTCGATCCCCACGCGCGCCAGCCCGGAGCTCAGTTCCCCCCGTACGAGGCGCACCCCGTCGAGCAGCGGGTCGTCCTGGGCCGCGGCGTCGAGCGCGCGGTCGAGGTTGTCGAGCGCCGGCAAGAGCTCCCTGGCGAGCTTCGCCACACCGCGCTCGGCCGCGGTGGCGGCGTCGCGCGCGACGCGCTTGCGGTAGTTCTCGAAGTCGGCCTGCGTGCGCTGCGCGAGCGCCAGGTACTCGTCGCGCTTGGCGGCGAGCACCTCCAGCTCGTCGAGGTCCTCCTCGACCTCGACCGCATCCTCCTCGGCCTCGTCGCGGACGACCTCGCCCTCGAGCACCTCTCCCTCCACAACGACCTCGTCCTGGATCTCACCGTCCGCGGAGACCCCACCCACCGGCGCCTGTGCGGCACCGGTGGCCAGGGGGGACTCGTCCTGCTCCTCGATCGTCTGCTCCGTATCCGTATCGGACATATCGATCAGCCCTGGGGCTCGTCGACTACCTCGGCGTCGACGACGTCCTCCTCGTCGGAGGACGCGCCACCGGCCCCATCGGCGCTGCCGCCGCCGTTGGCCCCGGCCCCATCGCCGGCGGCCGGCGCCTGCTCCTGGGCACGCTGGTACATCGCCTCGGAGACGGCATGGAACGCGGTCTGGAGCGTCTCGGTCTTGGCGTTGATCGCGGCTGGATCCTCGGACTCGAGCGTCTCGCGGAGCTCCTTGATCGCCTCCTCGATCCGGCCCTTGGAGTCGGCGTCGACCTGGTCGCCGAGATCGGAGAGCTGTTTCTCGGCCTGGTAGGCGGCGTTCTCGCCGTTGTTGCGCGCCTCGGCGAGCTCGCGGGCGCGGGCGTCCTCCTCGGCGTGGGACTCGGCGTCGGAGACCATGTTCTTGATCTCCTCGTCGGACAGACCCGAGCCGGACTTGATCTCGATCTTCTGCTCCTTGCCCGTCCCGAGGTCCTTCGCGGAGACGTTGAGGATGCCGTTCGCGTCGATGTCGAACGCGACCTCGATCTGGGGGATGCCCCGCGGCGCCGGCGGGATGCCGGTGAGCTGGAACTTGCCGAGCGACTTGTTGTACTGGGCCATCTCGCGCTCGCCCTGCAGGACGTGGATTTCAACCGAGGGCTGGTTGTCCTCGGCGGTCGAGAAGACCTCGCCCTTGCGCGTCGGGATCGTCGTGTTGCGCTCGATCAGCTTCGTCATCACGCCGCCCTTGGTCTCGATGCCGAGCGTCAGCGGGGTGACATCCAGCAGCAGCACGTCCTTCACGTCGCCGGCGAGAACACCTGCCTGGATCGCGGCGCCGACCGCCACCACCTCGTCGGGGTTGACGCCGCGGTGGGGCTCCTTGCCGGTCAGATCCTTGACCTTCTCCTGCACGGCCGGCATGCGGGTCATGCCGCCGACGAGGACGACGTGCTCGATCTCCTTGACGCCCTTGTCTTTGGCGTCGTCGATCGCCTGGCGCACGGGCGCGACGATCTTCTCGAGCAGGTCGGAGGTCAGCTCGGAGAGCTTCGCGCGCGTGAGCCGCGTGTCGAGGTGCTTCGGGCCGGAGGAGTCGGCGGTGATGAAGGGCAGGTTGATCTGCGTCTCCTGCGTGGTCGAGAGCTCGATCTTCGCCTTCTCGGCCGCCTCGTAGAGACGCTGGAGCGCCATCGGGTCGGTCGAGAGGTCGATGCCCTGCGACTTCTTGAAGTCGCTAACGAGCCAGTCGACGATCGCCTTGTCGAAGTTGTCGCCGCCGAGGTGGTTGTCGCCGGCGGTCGACTTGACCTCGAAGACGCCGTCGCCGATCTCGAGGACCGACACGTCGAAGGTGCCGCCGCCGAGGTCGAAGACGAGGATCGTCTGGTCGGACTCCTTGTCGAGACCGTACGCGAGCGAGGCGGCGGTCGGCTCGTTGATGATGCGCTTGACGTCGAGCCCGGCGATCTTGCCGGCGTCCTTCGTCGCCTGGCGCTGGTCGTCGTTGAAGTAGGCGGGGACGGTGATCACCGCGCCGTCGACCGTCTCGCCGAGATACGCTTCCGCGTCGGTCTTCAACTTCTGCAGGATCATCGCCGAGATCTCCGGCGGGGAGTGCTGCTCGCCGCCGGCCTCCACGCGCGCGTCGCCGTTGGGGCCGGAGACGACCTTGTAGGGGACGATCGACTCCTCCTCGTGCACTTCGGCCTCCTTGCGGCCCATGAAGCGCTTGATCGAGAAGATCGTGTTCTGCGGGTTGGTGACGGCTTGGCGCTTGGCGACAGTTCCAACCAAACGCTCGCCCGAGGCCGTGAAGGCCACGACCGAGGGGGTCGTGCGACCGCCCTCGGAGTTCTCGATCACGGTGGGCTCGCCGCCCTCGAGCACGGCCATGCACGAGTTCGTCGTGCCGAGGTCGATGCCGATTGTCTTAGCCATTGTGTGGTGCTCCTTCGAAGATGGGTGGAAAAATCTAAGTCGTAGTGTGGCAGATTATCTATATCCTGTCAAATGCTCCCGCTCCCGGCCGTGAGCGGTACCTTGTGTGGATGGAGTTTGCCTCGCTAGCGCCGGTCAAGCCGCGGCTGCGGGGCGTCTCCCACCAGTACGCGTTCTTCGTGTCGCTGCTCTGCGGCGTCGGCCTGATCCTCGCGGCCTCCGACGGACGCGCCCGCGCGGCGGCGAGCATCTACGCCGTCGCCGTCTCGGGCCTCTTGGGCACGAGCGCGCTGTATCACCGCGTGACCTGGCGGCCAGGGCCAAGGCGCTGGATGAGAAGGCTGGACCACTCGATGATCTTCGTGCTGATCGCCGGCACCTACACGCCCATCGCGCTGCTCGCGCTGAAGGGCACGCTCGCGAGCGTGGTCCTGGTCGTGCTCTGGGCCGGGGCGCTCGGCGGGGTGATCTTCGAGCTCGCCTGGATCGACGCGCCGAAGTGGCTGTTCGCGGCGGTGTACGTGCTGCTCGGGCTGGTCACGGCCGCGGTCTTCGGCGAGCTGCCCGCGGCGATCGGCTGGCTCGGAGCCGCGGGCCTGGCGACCGGCGGCGCGCTGTACCTCGCCGGCGCGGTGATCTACGCGAGCGGCAAACCGAACCCCTGGCCGAAGGTCTTCGGCTACCACGAGGTCTTCCACGCGCTCGTGCTCGCGGCGGCGGCGCTGCAGTACGCGGTAATCGCGTTCGCGGTCCTGCCTCGCGGTTAGCGCGGGATCGGCATTCTCAGCCGGCCGTAAACCCGCTTCGCGGGGGCGGCCGTCTGAGAATGTCCGCCCCGCTTGGCTGAAAGATTTATGTCACGCAGCGAAGTTCCCGCGGCTCGGGCACATCCGTGCGAGCGCGCACTCGCCGCAGGCCGGCTTGCGCGCGTGGCAGGTGCGCCGGCCGTGGCGGAGGAGGTTGACGTGCAGCTCGAGCTCTTCGCCGGGGGCGGCGAGCGCGAGCATCTGGTCGTGGAGCTGCTCGAACGACGCTCCCGGCTGGAGCAGCCGCAGGCGCATGCCCACGCGCGAGACGTGCGTGTCGACGGGGACGTCGTGGAGGCCGTAGGCGAACAGCAGCACGCATGCCGCGGTCTTGCGGCCGACACCGGGGAGCGCGGTCAGGTAATCGCGCGCTTCGTCGAGGGGAACCTCGGGCAGCCAGTCGAGCGAGAGCTCGGGTGGGCGACCGCGCTGAAATGCATCCGACGGCAGTCCCGGCGACGAGGACGCATCCGGGGACCGTGCCTCGCCACCCCCGGGTCGCTCGGCGAGCGCCTCGAGGATCGCCTTGATCCGCGCCGACTTCACCTTCGAGATCCCGCCCGGGCGGATCGCCTCCTCGACCTCCCCCACCGGCGCGCGCATCACCTCCTCCCACGTCGTGAAGCGCTCGCGCAGGCGCAGGTACGCCACATCCCGGTTGCGGTCGTTCGTGCTCTGCGAGAGCACCGTCAGCACCAGCTCCGCGATCGGATCGCCGTGCGGCGCCATCAAAGGGATGCCATAGACCTCACGCAGGCGATCGCGGATCCGGCGCACCCGCGCGCGGGTGGGAGGCGTCCAAGCTGGCGAGCGCATCGGCCCACGGTATATATCCTCGCGCGGTGAACTCCCTGAGCACGCGTGGTGAGCTCCGCGGGCCCCTGCCGGCGACCCCGGCGGGCGAGCACGAGCCAAGCGCGCCCTTCGAGCGGGTCCCGACGTGGGCGCTCGCGACCGCCCTGACAGCCGTGCTGGGCCTCGTCTACGTGATCGCCGCGCCGCCCTCCACCGACCTGGCGGCGGCCGCCTACCGCAGCGGCCTGTTCGCGCGCGTCGGCTTCACGCTCTGGGACAACTCCTGGTATGGCGGCCACCACCTGCCCGCCTACTCGCTGCTCGCCCCGGCGCTCGGCGCGTGGCTCGGACCGCAGCTGCTGAACGCGCTGGCGATGGTCGCCGCGACCGCGCTGTTCGCGCTGCTGATCGACGGCTGCTTCCCGGCGCGGGCGACGCGGATCGCGGCGGTCTGGTTCGCGATCGGAGCCTCCTTCGCGCTGCTCTCCAACCGCGTCCCCTACGACCTCGGCCTGGCGCTCGGGCTGGGCGCGCTGCTCGTCCTGCGCGGCGCGCGCGACGCGCGCGCCCGACCCGAGCGGAGCGGGCCGGGCGCAGTACTCGGGCGGCGCGCGGCGGCGCTCGCGCTGGCCGTGCTCTGCGCGGTCGCGAGCCCCGTCGCGGGCGCGTTCCTCGGACTCGCCGGAGTCGCCTGGGCGCTCTCCAGGCGCGCCGCCAGCGGGTGGCCGCGCGCCTGGCCGATCGTCTTCACGCTCGCCGCGCTGGCGCCGATCGGGCTGTTGACGCTCGCCTTCCCCGAAGGGGGCACACAGCCGTTCGTCGCCTCGGCGTTCTACCCCGACATCGCGGCGATCCTCCTGATCGCCGCGCTGATCCTGCGCGAGCAGCGCGAGCGCGCCGGCGGCCGCGGCGAGGCCGGCGGCCCTCACAGACCCGGCGAGGCCGGCGAAGGCGGCAAGGCGACCGGTCCGGCTGGGGGCGCTGGCCTCGGGCAGGCGATCGATCGCCTGCTGCTGGCCGGCACGCTCCTGTACGCGCTCGCGCTGCTCGGCGCCTACGCGATCCCCTCGCCGGTCGGCGGCAACGTCGACCGGCTCGGCGCGATGCTCGCCGGGCCCGTGCTCGCCTGCGTGCTCCTGGGGCGCCGCCCGCGCCTGCTGCTGCTGCTCGCGCCGCTGCTGCTCTACTGGCAGGCCAACGCCCCGTTCGCGGACTTCGCCGCGGCCGCCTCGGACCCCGCCGTGAACGCCTCCTTCTTCACACCGCTGCTGGGCGAGCTGCGGACGCTCGACGTGGGTTACGCCGGCCGCCCGGCGCGGATCGAGGTCGTGCCCAGCGCCGATCACGGGGAGGCCCGCTGGATGGCGCCGCACGTGATGCTCGCGCGCGGCTGGGAGCGTCAGCTCGACCAGCGGGACGCGGCGCTGTTCTACGACGAAGCGAGCACGCCGCTCACGCCCGCCCGTTACCGCGCGTGGCTGGACGAAGAAGCGATCTCCTACGTCGCGCTTCCAGACGCGCCACTGGACTACTCGGCGAAGGGCGAGGCCAAGCTGCTGCGCGGGGGCGGGTCTTCATACCTGCGGGAAATCTGGCGCTCGGCGCACTGGCGACTGTTCGCGGTGCTCGGCGCGGCGCCCCTGGCGCGGGCGCCGGCGGTGCTGAGCAGCGCCACCACCGACTCGTTCACGCTCTCCGAGCCGCGCCCCGGGAGCACGATCGTGAGGATCCGCTTCACCCCCTACTGGGCGATCGCCGCAGGGCACGGCTGCGTGCGCGAAGCGCCGGGGGGCTGGACCGAGGTGCAGGCGCAGGGCGCGGGCAGCGTGCGCGTCGGGATCGACTTCTCGCTCGAACGGATCTTCGATCACGGTCCCCGCTGTACATAGCCCTGCCGGGCATGCCCGCCGTTCTTCGCTTTCCATGAGATAGGCCCTCCGTGCATCGTCTAGGCTTCTCGTAGTGGTCGCTCGTGCTCGTCTCCTACAGGCACGCGTCCTGCCCCGGGGATGGCTGGACGTGCTGCGCCAAGTCGCGCTGTTCGCCGCTGCGTATCTCGCCTACCGGCTGGTGCGCGGCCTGGTCGAGGGCGACGCGAACGCCGCCTTCGCCCACGCCCGCGACGTGATCTCGATCGAGCTCTCTCTGCACGTGTTCGTCGAGCCCTCGATCCAGGCGTGGGCATCCGGCAGCCGCACGCTGATGGACTTCCTCAGCTGGCTATACATCAACGCGCAGACAACGGTCACGGTGGCGACGCTCGTCTACCTGTACCTGCGCCAGAACCGCAGCTTCTACTTCGTGCGGAACATGTTCGCGATCGCGATGTTCATCGCGCTGATCGGCTACGTCGTGTTCCCGACGGCGCCGCCGCGATTCATGCCCGAATGGGGCTTCATCGACTCCGTCGCGAACGTCACCGGCGTGCATGTCGACCATGCCAGCGCCGCGCTGAACGCGCTCGTCAACCCATATGCGGCGGTACCCTCGATGCATGTCTGCTTCGCGCTGATGGTCGGCTGGCCGCTCGCGCGCCTGGCGCGGCGGCGGATCGTAAAGGTCGCGTGGTTCCTCTACCCGTTCCTGATGGCGTTCGTGATCATCGCCACCGCCAACCACTTCATCTTCGACGCGATCCTCGGCGTGCTCACCGCCGCCCTCGCCGCCTATGGCGCGAGCTGGCTCGCGCGCGCTCGCCCCGCAATATGGCGCTTCTCCGCTGCGACTCCCACCAATCTGCAGGCGAGCTGACGCCGATGCCCCAACGACATCAGGCTCCGCCGCGCCGCGCTCGGCTCCGGGCGCCACGGGCGCGAGCGAACGGCAGGGCCCCGATCGGAGCCGGCGAGCGACGCGAGCTCGTGCGCAACCGCCTGATCGACTCGCGCCTGACGCCGAACGCGATCTCGCTCACCGGCTTCGCCCTCAACCTCGTGGCGGCGGTGCTCGTGTGGGAGGAGCTCTACTTCCTCGGCGGCGTCGCCTTCATCGTCGGCTCGGTGATGGACACGCTCGACGGGCGCTACTCGCGGATGTCGGGCAAGGGCACCCCCTTCGGCGCGTTCCTCGACTCGACGCTCGACCGCATCGAGGAGGGAATCGTGCTGACCGCCGTCGCGGGCGACTTCGCGCTGAAAGGCAACCGCGTGGCGGCGGCCGCGGTCGTCGTCGCCGTGCTCAGCTCGCTGATGGTCAGCTACACGCGCGCCCGCGCCGAGGCGCTGGGCGTGGAGTGCAAGGTCGGGATCGCCACGCGGCCGGTGCGCGTCGTGATCCTCGCGATCGGGCTGATCTTCGCCGACGTCAGCGGGGGCGGACAGCTCTCGGTGTTGAAGGGAGCGGTCTACGTGCTCGCGGCGCTCAGCCTGATCACCGTCGCGCAGCGCATCTGGCACGTGCGCAGCGAGCTGTCCAAGCCGGCCGTGTGACCTAGCGCGCCCCGCGGAGTAGTTACCCCGAACCTTCAGGAAGGACATACGACTTGACTCCCACCCAACACAGCAACGGCGTCGCCACCAAGAACGGCGCCTCCAGCAACGGCGCCCCGCGTTACCAGTCCGACAAGGTCCGCGTCGCGATCGTCGGCGTCGGCAACTGCGCATCGGCGTTCGTGCAGGGCGCCCAGTACTACCGCGACGCCGACCCGACACAGGAAGTCCCCGGCCTGATGCACGTCGACCTCGGCGGCTATCACGTGCGCGACATCGAGTTCACCGCCGCCTTCGACATCGACTCCACGAAGGTCGGCAAGGACCTCGGCCAGGCGATCTGGGCCGGACAGAACAACACGATCAAGTTCGCCAAGGTCCCTAAGAATCTGGGTGTGCCCGTGTACCGCGGGATGACCCACGACGGGCTCGGGAAATACCTCAAAGAGAAGATCACGAAGGCCCCCGGCGAGACCGCCGACATCGTGAAGATCTTGAAGGACACCCACACCGACGTCGTCGTCTCCTACCTGCCGGTCGGCTCCGAGCAGGCGACCAAGTGGTACGTCGAGCAGGTGCTCGAGGCCGGCTGCGGCTTCGTCAACTGCATCCCCGTGTTCATCGCCCGCGAGGACTACTGGGACAAGCGCTTCAAAAAGGCGCATCTGCCGATCGTCGGCGACGACATCAAGTCCCAGGTCGGCGCCACGATCGTGCACCGCACGCTGGCGCGCCTGTTCGAGGAGCGCGGCGTGCGCATCCAGCGCACCTCCCAGCTGAACGTCGGCGGCAACATGGACTTCTACAACATGCTCGAGCGCGAGCGCCTGGAGTCGAAGAAGATCTCCAAGACGAACGCCGTGACCTCGATCATCGACCACGAGATGGCTCCCGAGAACGTGCACGTCGGTCCCTCCGACTACGTCCCGTGGCTGACCGACCGCAAGTGGGCGCACATCCGCGTCGAGGGCCAGGCCTTCGGCGACGTCCCGCTGAACCTCGAGATGAAGCTCGAGGTGTGGGACTCACCGAACTCGGCGGGGATCGTGATCGACGCCGTGCGCTGCTGCAAGCTCGCGCTCAACCACGGCGTCGGCGGCCAGCTCGACGGGCCCTCCTCCTACCTGATGAAGTCCCCTCACAACCAGCGCCCGGACAACCAGGCGCGGCTGGACACGGAGAAGTTCATCGCCAAGTATGGGCGGGGACCGGTAGGTACAGCATCCGCATCCCGATCCGGATCTCGGGCGAGCAAGCCCCGCCCGGCGAGCAAGCCGCGGAAGGTGACGCAGAAGGTGTGATCATGACGGGCCCGATGGCCTCGTCAGAGCGGTTCTCGATCGCCCATGTGACCCCGTACCCGTGGGAGGCGCGGGAGCACGAGGTGAACGCCTACATCGACCGCGTCACGCGCGAGCTCTCCGCGCGCGGCCATCGCGTGCTGGTGCTCGCCCCGTCGCGCTCGCAGGAGCGCGTGCGCGCCTCGCGCAGGGAGCTGCGCGCGGCGCGGGGTAACGCCGAATCGCTGCTGGAGGGGACCGACTTGGACTCGGACCCCGCCCGCCCGGGTGGGCCTCGGGTCATCGCCGTCGGCGAGGTACTCGACCTACAGACCACGGCACGGCCGACTCGGACCTCCCCGACCCGGCGGCGAGCGCCCGCCCTGCCGATCGACGTGGCGCGCACGATCGAGGAGCTGCTGAGCAGCGTCCCGCTCGACTTCGTCCACGTGCACGAGCCGTTCGCGCCGAGCACCGCCAACGCGGCCCTGCGCCACTCGCGCTCGCTCAACGTCGGCTCCTTCCACGCGCCCACCGAGCGACTGCTCTCGACGCTCGTCGCGCGGCGCTTCGTCGAGACCTTCTTCGGGCGCCTCGACGCGCGCACCGCGAGCCTGCCGGCCACCGCGGAGCTGATGGCCCGGCACTTCCCCGGCGACTACCGGCTGCTCGACGACACCACCGACGACGCCGACGCGGCCACCGAGCTCGAGGCGATCTATCGCGCGCTCGCCGCGCGGCGCCACAACATGGACGGCGATCCCGTCCTGAAGCGGCGTCTGGCGAAACGACCGCTGATCGACGTCGACCTGCATATGCACACCGACCACTCGGGCGACTGCGCCACGCCCGTCGAGGTGCTGCTGGCGACCGCGCGCGAGCAGGGGCTGGGCGCGATCGCGGTGACCGACCACAACGAGATCTCCGGCGCGCTCGAGGCGCGCAGGGAGGCCGCTGTCTCAGACCCCGCCCGCCCTTCCGCTGCCGCCGTGAAGGTGATCGTCGCCGAGGAGGTGAAGACGGCAGAACAGGGCGAGGTGATCGGGCTGTTCATCGAGGAGAAGATCCCGCGTGGTCTCACGTTGGAGGAGACCGTCGCGGAGATCAAGCGCCAGGGGGGTCTCGTCTACGTTCCCCACCCGTTCGACCGAATGCACTCGGTTCCCGACTACGAGCACCTCTTGAAGATCCTCGACGATGTCGACGCGATCGAGGTCTTCAACCCGCGGGTGGCGATCGGCGCCTTCAACGAGGAGGCCGCGCGGTTCGCCGCCAAGTACCGGATCGTCGCGGGCGCCGGCTCGGACTCGCACGTCGCCCAGGGCCTCGGCTCGGTGCGCATCCGGATGCGCGATTTCGATGGGCCGCAGGAGTTCCTGCAGTCGCTGCGCGACGCCGACATCCTCACGCGCCCCACGAGCCTGCTGTACGTACAGGCGCTGAAGTTCCTCCAGACGAAGGCCACCCCCGCCTCCGCCCAGCGAGCGAGCAAGGCCCGGCGGGTGAAGCGCGCGAGGCGAGGTGGCGGTCGCGGTTCGTGATCGACGAGCCCGAGAAAAGCGCAAGTCCTGATGCACGAGCAAGGACAAGTACCGGCGTCGTCAAATCTCTCGGGGTCGATGCCCGTAACCGATGACGAGATCCGCGAGAAGTACCTCGAGCGCGCCATCCGCGAGCTGAACTCGCTCACGCGCGAGCTGCAGTCCTGCCCGCACTGCCCGCGCGGCAACCTGATGCCGGTGCTCGGCTCGGGGCATCCCCAAGCCGACATAATGCTGCTCAAGCATGCGCCCCTGCCCTCGGAGATCGAGGAGGGCGTCGCCTTCTACGGGCGCGCCGGCGGCGCACTGATGAAGTCGCTCAAGCGCCTCTCGATCGATCCTCTGGCGGTCTACGGCACGCTCTGCGTGAAGTGCCCGCTCAGCGACTCCTCGCTCGCGGACTTCGCCTGCGTCGCGCGCGTGGTCGAAGAGCTCGCGATCGTGCAGCCGAAGATCGTCGTCGTGATGGGTCCCGAGGCGCTCGCCGCGCTCGCCGAGCTGGAGATCCCGCTCGCGCGGGCTCTGGAGCCACGGCTGGGCGAGATCCAGCGGCTGACGCCGACGATCGATGCATTGTACGTGCCGAACATCGACGAGTCGCTCGACGAACAGGACGCCAAGCGCGCCTTCTGGGCAGCGTTCCGCACGCTCGGCGACTGGTACGCGGCGCAGCCGCCGTACTGAGCAGAGCCCTGACCGCTGACTGAAGATAAAGAGGCCGGGAGGGATGTAAGACTTTTAAGACTGCGTATAACGATGGTGTCACGCAGTCTTCAAAGTGTCTACTCACTTCCCACGCGGGCACAACTTGGGCACAGCTCGGGCACAACTTGGGCACAGCTCGGGCACAGCTCGGGCACAGCTTCATCTGAGTCCTGTCACAAAGTGAGGACGATCTTGCCGAGCTTGCCGCCCGCGGCAAAGCGCGCGTAGGCGTCGTCGGCGCGCTCGAGCGCGAAGGTCTCGGCAACTGGCACACGCAGGGCGCCGGACTCGAACAGCGGCAGCACTTCGTGCTCGACGCGCCTCGCGTTCAGGGCTTTCTCCTCCAGCGAGCGCGCGCGCAGAGTAGAACCGTGGATGCGGGCGCGCTTGCCCATCAGCGCGAGCAGGTTCAGCTCGCCCTGGGCGCCGGCGGCGACGCCGATCACCGCGATCCGCCCCCCGGTGCCCAGCGCCTGCAGGTTCTCGGCGAGGTTCGGTGCGCCGACGAGCTCGAGGATCACGTCGAACGGACCATGCTCGGAGAAGCCCTCGGGCGCGATCGCCTCGGCTCCAAGCGCGGCAACCTGCTCGCGCAACCCCTCGTGGCGCACGGTCGCGGTCACCCGCGCGCCGGCCGCGCGGGCGAGCTGGATCGCGGCCGTGCCGACACCGCCGGCGCCGCCGTGCACGAGCAGGCGCTCGCCGGGGCGCAGCTCAGCCTGGACGAAGATCGCGTCGTGGGCGGTCGTGAAGACCTCGGGCAGGCCCCCGGCGGCGGGCCAGTCGAGCGACTCCGGGACCCCCATCAGCAGGCGCTCATGCACCGTCGTCAACTCGGCCTGCGCACCGCCGCCGACGATCGCCATCACGCGGTCCCCCACCGCGAAGCGCTCGGTCCCGGGAGGGTGGGCGCCAAGCGCAACCACCTCGCCGGCGAGCTCCATCCCGGGGATCTCCTGCGGGTAGCCGGGGGGCGCCGGGTAGAGCCCACGCAGCTGCATCATGTCGCCGCCGTTCAGCCCAGCGGCGAGGACACGCACGAGCACCTCGCCGGCGGCCGGCTCCGGATCGGGGTGCTCCTCGACCACGATCTGCCCCTCGCGAATGGTGACGGCCCGCATCGTCCTTGAACCCTACCCGCGCTCCAAAACAGCGACGCACTCGATGTGGTGTGTCTGGGGGAACATGTCGACGGGGCGGACCTTCTTCAAGACCCAGCCCGCCTCGACGAGCTGGGCGGCGTTCGGCGCCAGTGTCGTCGGGTTGCAGGACACGTAGACGATCCGCTTCGGCGCGGCCTCGATGATCCGGCGCACGACTTTCTGGGAGAGCCCGGCGCGCGGCGGATCGACGACGACGACATCGGGGCGCCCGGCGCGCGCGACCAACTCGGGAAGGGCGAGGCGGGTGTCGCCGGCGAAGAACTGCACGCCCGGGATCTCGTTGCGCCGCGCGGCGGCGATCGCGTCGGCGACGGCCTCCTCGATCAGCTCGATCCCCCACAGCTCGCCGGCGCGGGGGGCAAGCGTGAGCGCGATCGTGCCGATCCCCGAGTAGAGGTCGTAGACACGCTCCCAGCCCTCCAGCGCCGCGTACTCGACGACCACCCCGTAGAGCAACTCGGCCATCTCGGTGTTCGTTTGGAAGAACGCCTCGGGGGAGATGCGCAGGTCGAGCTCGCCGAGGCGCTCGGGCAGCTCGGCCTCGCCCCACACCAGCTCCGTATCGCCGCCCGCGGTCGTCTCCGCGAGGCTTCGCGAGCGCGTCCAGAGCACGCCCGCGAGACTCTCGCCCAGCGCGTTGCTCAACGTCTGCGCGAGCGCGCCCGCCTCGAGCTCGCCGTCGGTCGTGACGATGCGAATCTGCAGCTTGCCGGTGCGCCGGCCTTCGCGCACGACGAGGTTACGCAGGCGCGCGCGCCCGTCCGGAGCGGCCCCTACCCGCTCCACCCGCCCCGTCGGCTCCCGGTCTTCGTTCGACCGGCCGCCGCGACCGCCACCGCGCTCCCAGGCGGAGAGGCCCTGCGCGCGGCACCAGGCCAGCGCCGCCTCGCGCGCAAGATTGCCCCGCTCGGATGCCAGCAGGCAGTCCTCGATCGCCACCACGCTGTTGCCGCCCGCCGGGGCATGGAAGCCGCACACCAGGCCGTCGCCCGCGGCACCGCCGCCGAAGGAGTACTCGAGCTTGTTCCGGTAGCGCCACTGTTCCAGCGCGGGCACGATCTCCTCCAACTCATACCCGTCGAGGCGACCGATCCGCCGCAGCGCGTCGTCGACCTGCGCGCGCTTGATCAGCAACTGGCGCTCGTAGGGGAGCACCTGCCAGGGCACTCCCGGGTGCTCGGCGCGCGGCGCGATCCGCTCTGGGCTGGGCTCGAGGATCTCGACCGCGCGGGCGTGGGCGTAGCTGCGCTTGCGCTTGTGTACGACCGCGCGCACGCGGTCGCCGGGGACGGCGCCCGCGACGAACACGACGTAGCCGCCATCGCCCAACCGCGCTACGCCCTCGCCGCCGAAGGCGAGCGAATCGATGCTCAGCTCGAGCTCGTCACCCCGCTGCGGGCGCTCGATGGGCACACCGGGGCCATCGACAGCCCCGGGAGCATCGGACAGCCCGGTCGGGGTATCGGCATCGGGCACCACCCGTGGATCGAGGGTCATGCCGGTGGCGGACCGTCGGCGGGAGCCACCAATAACTCCAGCAAGGCCTTCTGCGCATGGCGGCGGTTCTCGGCCTGGTCCCAGACGCGCTGGCGCGCGCCGTAGAGGACCTCGGCGGAGATCTCCTCGCCGGGGTGCGCGGGCAGGTCGTGCATCGCGAAGGCGCCGGGCGCGGCGGCGTCGAGCAGCGCGTCGTCGACCCGGTAGCGCGCGAGCGCCGCCCGACGGTCGTCGGCGGTCGCCTCGTCGCCCATGCTGACCCACACATCCGTGTACACGGCCTGCGCGCCGGCGACGGCCTCGAGCGGGTCCGTGTGAAGCGTGAGCGAGCCGGAGGCGCCGTCGAGCAGCGCCAGATCCTCCTCCAGCGTGTAGCCGGGGGGCGAGGCCACCGCAACGTCCAGCCCCGCGAGCGTGCCGAGCAGGGCGAGCGAGCGAGCGACGTTGTTGCCGTCGCCGACGTAGGCGATCTGAGGGCGGGTGGGACCTTCAAAGGTGCCGAGCGCCTCGCGCAGGGTCAGCAGGTCGGCCAGCGCCTGGCAGGGGTGGTGGAGGGTGGTGAGCATGTTGAAGATCGGCACGGAGCTGTGCTCGGCGAGCTCGGCGAGCATCGCGTCTGGACCCGTGCGCACGCCCACCGCGCAGACATGGCGGGAGAGGACGAGCGCGGTGTCGCGCAGCGACTCTCCGCGCGAGAGCTGCAGCTCGTCGGCGCGCAGCACCACCGGATGGCCGCCGAGCTCGTCGATGCCGACCTCGAACGACAGCCGGGTCCTGGTCGAGGGCTTCTGGAAGATCAGCGCGACGCTCCGTCCGGCGAGCGCCCGCGAGGAGAGCGGCGCGGCCTTCAGCTCGGCGGCGCGGTCGAGCAGCGCGTTCAGCTCGGTGGCGCTAAGCTCGACACCTGTGAGGAAGTGGAGAGGCATAGTCCGCCAGTCTACGTGGCCCGTCGCGCTCGTCTGCGCCGCGGCGCTGCTCGTGGCCGGCTGCGGATCCAGCTCCAGTTCCAGCTCGACCACAACCACAACGGTCACGACCTCGACCGCGACATCCGGCGGCGGCTTGAAAGCGGACACATCGCCCAAGTACGCCTCGCCGTCCTCCTCCGAACCGGTGCGGAGTGGGCTCGTGCAGATCGCCTACAGCAACATCGCGATCGACCCCGACACCGTCAGGGCGAAGGTCGGGAGCACGATCAAGTGGACGAACAACGATCCCGAGAAGTGCAACGTCAAGAGCGAGGGTGGGCCGTACAAGTTCTCCTCCGGCGACTTCCCCGAAGGCGGCACGTTCGAACTGAAGCTCACCAAGCCGGGGACGATCCACTACGAGTGCACCTACTACCCGGCCACGATGAACGGGACGATCGAAGTCGTCGGGTAGACGACCGGACTCAATCGAACTCAGGTAGGCCCTCGTCGGGCGTGGAGGCAGTGGCGTAACGGCGGCGGGGAATGCGCCCGGCCGTCCGCGCCAGGCGCCCGGCCCGCACCGCGTGGCGCATCGCACCGGCCATCCGCACCGGGTCCTCGGCGCGGGCGATCGCGCTGGCGGCCATCACCGCATCGCAGCCCAGCTCCATCGCGAGCGCCGCGTCGGAGGCGGTGCCGACGCCGGCGTCGAGCACGACGGGGACCTGCACGGCTTCGCGGATCAGGGAGATGTTGTACGGGTTGCGGATGCCCATCCCGCTGCCGATCGGCGAGCCGAGCGGCATCACCGCCGCGCAGCCGACGTCGACAAGGCGCCGGGCGAGGATCGGATCGTCGGTCGTGTAGGGCAGCACGACGAAGCCGTCGTCGACGAGCTCCTCGGCGGCGCGCAGCAGCTCGGGGGCGTCCGGCAGCAGCGTGTCCTCGTCGCCGATCACCTCGAGCTTCACCCAGTCCGTCTGAAACGCCTCCCGCGCGAGCTTGGCGGTGAGGACCGCGTCGCGCGCTGTGAAGCAGCCGGCGGTGTTCGGCAGCAGCTCCACGCCGGCGTCGGCGAGCACGCCCACGAGCGAGCCGCGATGATTGAAATGGGCGGGATTCGAATCGGCGGGACCCAATCTCCGCAGAGCAACCGTCACGAGCTGCGAGCCGCTGCGCGCGATCGCCTCGGCGAGCAGCTCCAGCGAGGGGAAGCCGCCGGTGCCGAGCAGCAGACGCGAGTGAAACGTGCGACCCGCGATCCGCAGTAGGTCTTCGGCGGGTGCCGCGCCGTTGCGCGCGCCGGCGTTGGGGGTGGGGGTCGCTGCCGTGTCGGACTCGGTCATCCCCCGATCATCCTCCCTGCATCGCGGTCAACACCTCGACGCGCGCGCCGTCCGCGAGCGTGAACGTCTCCCACTCCGCGCGCGGCACGACCTCGCGGTCAACGGCGATCGCGACCCCCGGGGACGCCGCGGTCAAGCCCAGGCTCGCCAGCACCGCTTCCAGCGTCTCGCCCGCCTCGAACGGGGCACGATCGCCGTTGAGGACGATCATGCGGGCGCCGCCACGAAGCGATCCGCCCGGCAGGCCGCCGGGAACCGCGCCGACGACTCGCCCGCGAGCGCGCCGGCCACCAGTTCGGCGGTGAGCGGCGCGAGCAGGATCCCGTTGCGATAGTGCCCGGTCGCCCACGTCAGCCCGTCGAGCGATCCACAGCCCCCCCTCCCCACGACGGGCAGGTTGTCGGGCGTGCCCGGGCGCAGCCCCACGCACAGCTCCTCGATCGCCAGCTCGCTCACTCCGGGGACGAGCTCGTGGGCGTCGCGGAGCAGCTCGTAGACACCGCCCGCGGTCGCGTGCCGTTCGAAGCCGCGCTCCTCGACGGTGGCGCCCAGGACATAGCGGCCGTCCGCGCGCGGGACGAGGTAGCCGCCCTCGAACCTCGCGACGCGCTCCAGCAGCCCCGGGCCAGCGGGATCGCGCAGCCGCAACAGCTGGCCCTTGACCGGGCGCACGGGCACGCGCGCGTGGGCGGGCAGCCCGGGGAGGGCGCCACTCCACGGACCGGCGGCGATCACCACCTCGCGCGCCGAGACCAGCTCGCCGCCCTCCAGCTCGACCGCCGTGACTCGCACGCCGTCGCCACTACCGTCGCCGTCGCCGTCGCCGTCGCATTCGATGCGCAGCACCGGCGCGTGCTCGCGCAACCGCACCCCCGTCGCCTCACACGCCCTGCGCAAGGCCGCGAGCACGAAGCGCGGATCGACCGAGTGATCGTCCGGAGCTTCGAAGGCCAGGCGCACGGTCGGCGCGAGCCCGGGCTCGCGCGCACGTGCCTCGCTCCCGCGCAGGCGGATCGTGCGCAGCCCGAGCGATTCGCGGAAGGCGATCTGGCGTTCGAGCTCGCGCGCCTCGTCCTCGTCGCGGGCGAGCACGAGCGTGCCGGTCCGCAGCAGACCGACCTCCGCGCCGCTCACACGCTCCAGCTCGGCCGCGAACCCCGGCCACAGCTCCGCCGAGCGCAGCCCCAGCTCGAGCGCCGCCCGCCCGGCCTCGCCGAACTCGACCTCGGCCACGGGCGCGAGCATCCCGGCGGCCACATACGACGTCTCCCGCCCGATCTCCCCACGCTCGAGCACCGTCACCGACAGCCCTCTCGCCCGCGCACGCCAGGCGACGGCGAGGCCGATCACGCCGCCGCCGACGATCGCCACGTCCACCCGAGGGTCGATGCGATTGGGCATGACGTTGATGCTAGCCCGGGATCGGAGTGCATAGCCCGCTGTCAGACTGCGGGTCTATGCCCGTCCAAGACCTCGGCGCCGACCGGCGCGCTCGACTCGCCGCCGCGCGGCTGTACCTCGTGTGCTCGCCGATCTCCGATTGGTCGGCCTCCGACGCGTCCTCCGCCGAGGCAGCGCTACCGGACCTGCTGCGTGGGGCGATCGCCGGCGGCGTGGAGATCGTGCAGCTGCGCGAGAAGCACCTGCCCGACGAGCAGCTCGTCGCCGTCGCGAACGCCGCGCGGGCGCTCTGCGAGCGGCTTGGCGCGCTCTTGATCGTCAACGACCGCCCGCTCGTCGCGCGCGAGGTCGGCGCCGACGGCGTGCACGTCGGACAGGACGACATGCCGGTGGCGGAGGTGCGGGAGCTGGTCGGCCCCGAAATGCTGATCGGGCTCTCCACTCACGCCACGGGAGAGATCGACGCGGTCGACGCGGGACTGGTCGACTACATCGGCGTCGGCCCCGTCCATGCCACACCGACCAAGCCCGGGCGTCCCGCGGTGGGGCTCGAGCTCGTGCGCTACGCCGCCGCGCACGCGACCGCGCCGTTCTTCGCGATCGGCGGGATCGACGCCGCGAACGCGCCGGCGGCGATCGACGCCGGCGCGCGGCGGCTGTGCGTATTGCGCGCGATCGCCGCCGCCGAGGATCCCGAGCGGGCCGCGCGCGAGCTGCGTCGATTGCTCGACGCCCACCCCCTGGGAGCTTGACTTGGCGTCGTCCAACCGCCCCGAGCGAGGGCAACGCGAAGAGCTGCTCCGCGCCGAGCTGGAGCCCTTGGGCGAGCACGAGCGCCCACCGGCGCTGCTCGTCGCGATCGCCGTCTGCGGCCTGCTCGCGCTCGCGGTGATCGTCGGCGCCGCGACCATCCACGATCTCCGTGGCCGCGGCGGCTCGCTCCCCGGCGGCATCTTTCTGGCGCTCGTCTTCGCGCTGCTCGCCGTCGGCATGTACCGGCGGCGCTACTGGGCGGTGCTCGGCTTCGAGGCGCTGCTCGCCTTCCAGATCCTCGTCACCTCGCTCGCGCTCGTCGTCGCCTCCACGATTCTCGCGGCGGCGATCTGCGTCGTGAGCATCGGCCTCGGGGGCTGGCTGTTCTGGAAGCTGATCAGAGTCATGGGGCGCATTCAGGCCCAGGGCCGCCAATAGCCTTCGCGCTACTGCGTCCTCAGTCGCTCGCGTGCTATCTCGCACGCCACGCTCCTTGCGTCTTGTCCCGCTCGACCCTTGCCGGCCCTGGAGGCGCAGTAGCCTTCGATAGGCTCTGGCTCGAGATGGCGGAGAACTCTTACGACTGCATCGTGATCGGCTCCGGCCCTGGCGGCTATGTCGCCGCGATCAGGGCCGCCCAGCTCGGCAAAAAGACCGCGGTGATCGAGCAGGACAAGGTCGGGGGGCGCTGCCTGAACTACGCCTGCATCCCCGCCAAGGCTGTATTGCGCTCGGCCGATTTGCTCACCGAGATCAACGAGGCCGAGGAGTACGGGCTGAAGGTCGCGAGCGTCGAGGTCGACTACGCCGGCGTGCAGGCGCGGCGCGAGAAAGTCGTCTCGACCCTGACCGGCGGGGTCGCCGGGCTGTTCAAGAAAAACAAGATCGACCTGATCGAGGGCTCCGGCGCGCTGAACGGGGACGGCGACGTGCTCGTCGAGGCCGACGGCAGCACACAGACGCTCACCGCGGAGACCGTGATCCTCGCCACCGGCTCGGTTCCACGCGCGATCCCAGGTGTCGAGTTCGGCGGGCGCGTGATCGGCACCGAGCAGGCGTGGGCGCTGCAGGAGCTGCCCGCGCGCCTCGCGGTCGTCGGCGCGGGGGCCTCGGGGGCGGAGATCGCCTCGGGCTTTGCCCGGCTCGGCAGCGAGGTGCTGCTGCTGGAGGCGCTCGAGCGCGTGCTGCCGAGCGAGGACGCGGACATCTCGCGACTGGTCGAGCGAGGGTTGAAGCGCCAGGGCATCCAGATCCACACCGGCACCCCGGTCAAAGACGTGCAGGGGACCGACAAGAGCGTGAGCTTCTCCTACGGGGAGGAGACCGCCGAGGTCGACTACCTCGTGATCGCCGCCGGGCGTGGCGCCGACATCGACGGGCTCGGACTCGCCGAGGCCGGCGTCGAGCTGGATACCCAGGGGGCACCGGCGAGCGGCGGGCTGGTGAAGGTCGACGGCGCACTGCGCACCTCGCGCAAGGGCGTCTACGCGATCGGCGACCTCGTCGCCGGGCCCGCGCTCGCGCACAAGGCCTCCGACGAGGGCGTGATCGCCGCCGAGGACTCGGCGGGCATGCAGACCGATCCAATCGCCTACGTCGATATCCCGCGCGCGACCTTCTGCACGCCGAACGTCGGCTCCTTCGGCCTGACCGAGGCGCAGGCGAAGGAGCAGGGCTACGACGTGATCGTCGGCAAGGTGCCCTACGGTGCTGTCGGCGGCGGAATCGTCTATGGCGACCGCTCGGGAATGGTGAAGCTCGTCGGCGAGTCGAAGTACGGCGAACTGCTCGGCGGCCACATCGTCGGCGCTCGCGCGACCGAGCTGATCCAGGAGCTCGTGAACGTGCGCGCGCTCGAGGGCGGCTTCGCCGAGGTTGCCCGCACGATCCACGGCCACCCGACGCTGTCAGAGGCAGTGATGGAGGCAGGACGGGCCGCTGATGGCTGGCTCATTCACGGCTGAGCCCACCTCGGCCTTCTACTTCGACCTGGCAAGCCCGTTGGCCTATCTCGCGGCCGAGCGGGTCCTGCAAACCCTGCCAATCCGCGCCGAGTGGCAGCCGGTGCTCGCGCGCGAGCTGTCGAACGCGGAGACATTCGAGGCCTACCGCTGCCGTACCGAGGAGGAGATCTTCCGCGCGGAGATCGAGCGCGCCGCGCGCGCGCAGGACCTGCAGCCGCTGAAGTGGCCGAACCCGTTCCCGTTCGACAGCGGCTTGGCGATGCGCGTGGCCACGTACGCCAAGTCGATCGGGCGCACCGTGCCGTTCGTGCAGGCGGCCTTCCGCCAGGCATACGCGGGCGGACGCTCGCTCGAGGACCCCGACTTCGTGCTGATCGCCGCGGCGGCCTGCGAGATGCACCCGGCGGCGGTGCTGAAAGGGGCCGAGCTGCGCTCGGTGAGAGAGCAGCTGTCGAGCACGACCGCGCGTGCCGCGCGGGAAGGAGTGACCGACGTGCCGGCGGTGCGGATCGGAGCGAAGGTGTTCGTCGGCGCGCGCGCCGTCGAGGATGCGGCGGTCCACGCGACCGCCGTGGGGACGGGATGAAGGCCAACCGCGCCTACCGGTTGATCGTCACCCGTGGCGGCCTGATGCCCGCGCTGCTGGCGGACACCGCCCGCGTGGACCATCTCGAGATCGTGGAGGTCGACACCGGCGAAGTGCTCCTGTTCTGGGACCGACCCCCCCAGGCGGCATCGAAGCTCGCGCGGGCGCTCCGCGCGGACCTCTCGCAGCTTCAAGACGAGGAGTTCCTCGCGCGCTGGGCTACCGTGGAGCATTGATGGGAGCCCTACCCGAGCCAGAGACCGCGATCGAGTGGCTCGAGACGATGACCTCGATCCGCCGCTTCGAGGAGCGCGCGGGGGAGATGTATGCGCGGGCGAAGATCGGCGGCTTCCTGCACCTGTCGATCGGCGAGGAGGCGACGATCGTCGGCAGCACGCGCGCGCTGCGGGAGAGCGACTACCTCGTCTCGACCTACCGTTCGCACGGCTACGCGCTCGCGCGCGGCACCGAGCCCGAGCGGGTGATGGCGGAGCTGTTCGGGCGCGCCGGCGGCTGCTGCGGCGGGCACGGCGGCTCGATGCACATGTTCGACATGAAGCGGCGCTTCATGGGCGGCTACGGGATCGTCGGCGGCAACCTGCCGATCGCGACCGGGATCGCGCTGAGCAGCGACTACGCGGAGACCGACGAGGTGACCCTCTGCACGTTCGGCGACGGCGCCTCCAATCAGGGCACGTTCGGCGAAACGCTGAACCTGGCCGCGCTGTGGCGACTGCCGGTCGTGTTCGTCGTGATCAACAACCAGTTCGGCATGGGCACCTCGCTCGAGCGCCACTCGGCGGTGACCGACCTGCAGCGCAAGGGCGAGTCGCTCGGCGTGCCCGGGACGCGCTGCGACGGGATGGACGTGCTCGACACGTATGCGGTCGTCGCGGAGGCGGTCGAGCGCGTCAGAGAAGACCGCCGGCCGATGCTCGTCGAGGCCGTCACCTACCGTTTTCGCGGCCATTCGGTGGCCGACCCGGAGGAGTACCGCTCCAAGGAGGAGGTCGCCCACTGGCGCGAGCGCGACCCGATCCCCGCCTTCGGCGCGCTGCTCGAAGGCGAGGGGATCCTCGACGCGGAGGGACGGGAGGCGCTCGATTGGGAGGCGGTCGCGAGGGTCGATGCGGCGGTGCAGTTCGCGGAGGACTCGCCGTTTCCGGCGGCGGAGTCGCTGTACGAGGACGTCTACGTGCTCGACCAGCACGCGCGTGGGGCCTACCACTGATGGCCGAGCTGCGCTACCGCGAGGCGCTCAACGCGGCGCTGCGCGAGGAGCTCGCGCGGGACGAGCGCGTGATGCTGATGGGCGAGGACATCGGCGTGTTCGGCGGCGCCTTCAAGGTGACCGCCGGCCTGCTCGAGGAGTTCGGCGAGCGGCGTATCCGCGACACGCCGATCTCGGAGAACACGATCGTCGGGATCGGCGTCGGCGCGGCGATGAGCGGGCTGCGCCCGGTGGTCGAGCTGATGACGGTCAACTTCGCGCTGCTCGCGTTCGACCAGATCGTCAACAGTGCGGCGCACGTCCGCTACATGTTCGGCGGCCAGGTGACGGTCCCGCTGGTGATCCGCATGCCCCAGGGCGCCGGCCACCAGCTCGGGCCTACCCATTCCCATTGCCTGGAGGCGATGTTCCTGCACGTGCCCGGCCTGCTCGTCGCCGTCCCCGCGACGCCGGCCGACGCGAAGGGCCTCTTGAAGACGGCGATCAGGGACGAGAACCCCGTGATCTTCATCGAGCACGAGTCGCTCTACGGCATCCGCGGCGAGGTCCCCGACGGCGAGGACACAACCGTCGACTTCGGCCACGCGCGGATCGCGCGCGCGGGCTCCGACGTGACGATCGTGGGCGTCTCGCGGATGGCGCTGACGGCCGAACGGGCCGCGGAGACGCTGGCGCGGGAGCACGGCGTGGAGGCCGAGGTGATCGATCCGCGGACGCTGCGCCCGCTCGACCTCTCCACGATCCTCGCGTCCGTGAAGAAGACCAACCGCTGCGTCGTCGTCGAGGAGGGCTGGCCGCACGGGGGTGTCGGCGCGAACCTCGCGGCGCTGATCGGCGAGCACGCCTTCGACGACCTCGACGCGCCGATCGCGCGCGTGTCCGGCGCCGACGTGCCGATGCCGTATTCGAAGCCGCTCGAGGACATCGCCTTCCCGCACGAGCCCCAGATCGTGCGGGCGGCGCTCGCGAGCCTCGGCCGGAGCCCGGCGACTTCGGGCTCGCGCAGTGCGGATGCGGGAGCGACGGCGCGTTCCAGCTCGCGTGGCGCGGACACGGGCGCGGTTAGGACCGCGGCGGCACCGGAGAGGGACTAGATGACCGAGATCGTGATGCCGAGGCTGTCGGACACGATGGAGGAGGGCACGATCCTCAGCTGGCTCGTCGCCGACGGCGAGCATGTGAAACGCGGGCAGGAGCTGGTCGAGATCGAGACGGATAAGGCGAACATGACCTATGAGTCCGACCAGGAGGGGGTCCTGCGGACGCTCGCCGCGGAGGGCGACACGCTGCCGGTCGGCGCGCCGATCGCGCGGGTGGGAGAGGACGAGCCGAGCGTGTCTGGAGCGA
>Ga0207933_1001002_pt1 | contig 23775 bp, 24 predicted proteins | sample NGESurdeep092012_4_FD_184488 | JGI IMG/M metagenome (GOLD analysis project Ga0207933, IMG submission 184488) | Arctic peat soil microbial communities from Barrow, Alaska - NGEE Surface sample F53-3 deep-092012 (SPAdes) | ecosystem: Environmental > Terrestrial > Soil > Wetlands > Peat ...
TGGGTCCATTGTTTTTAAGGCTTCGGTAAGCTCAATCGCCGCGAGCCAATCCACTTGCTTTCTTTTCAATAAATTGAAATTTTTAGCTACCCTGGCTACGTGTACATCTACGGGACAGATCAATTCTGACGGAGCAATTTTTTTCCACAATCCGAAATCAACCCCTTTATTATCAGTCCGAACCATCCATCTTAGGTACATATTCAGTCTTTTGCAGGTGGAATTTTTGGCAGGAGAAGCGATATGTTTTTTGGTTCTTTGAGGCACATTATCCAAAGAAAAAAAGTAGTGATAGAAATAATTCAGAGCTTCTTCAACAATATAATTATTGTTGGATCCCTGGATTGTTTTATTGTTGAAAAAAGCAGATTCTAATGATGCATGCTTTGAGTAATGACATTTTAAAAACTCAACAAAATACAAAAGGTCTGTATCATTAAAAGTGCGGTGACAAAACGTTTCTAATTTTTTCAGATCATTATCTCTATGATGGAGACAAAAATCATAAGGAGCATTATCCATTAATTGCAAAAGCAACCTGCTTTTATTGACGATGGTTTTGCGGATACCCCAGGCAAAAATAGCGGCAAAAAACCCCGCAATTTCTATGTCTTGTTTTTTAGAAAATAAATGAGGAATACAAACCGGATCGTCTTTAATAAAATTAGGATTATTGAACTCAATTACTTTCCGGTCAAGGAATTTTTTTAGATCGACTATTGATTTTTCTTTCTCCAGTGAATTAATTTTCAAAATAGGTTGTTAACACTTTATTTACTTTCCATGGATTTAAAATTCACTGACCAAAAAATGGAATGAAAAGTCTTATGGGCCCGTGTCTGACTTTTCTGCTGTCTATATCCGTCGTTCGACTATTTATCCAATCGCATTTTTTAAATCATCAATTAAATCTTCCGCGTCTTCTATTCCTACACTTAATCTTATCAAAGAATCTACAAGGCCATTTTTTAATCTTTCTTCACGCGGTATGCTTGCATGAGTCATTGTAGCTGGATGTCCGATAAGACTTTCAACGCCTCCAAGGCTTTCGGCCAAAGAAAATAATTTAGTCGAGGAAAGCAATTTCATTGCAGCTTCCACATTATCATCTTTCAATGTAAAACTCATCATACCACCAAAGCCGCGCATTTGCTTTTTTGCGATGTCGTGGTTGGGGTGATCTTCAAATCCGCACCAATACACTTTATCTACTTTAGGATTGTCTCTAAGCCACCTTGCAATTTTCTCTCCATTTTCACAGTGACGTTGCATGCGCACGTGCAAGGTTTTTAATCCTCTTAAAATTAAAAAACAATCCTGGGGTCCGGGTACGGCACCACAACTGTTTTGTATAAACGCTAATTGATCTCTTAATTTTTCGTCATTTACTATTAAACATCCGTGTACTGAATCGCTGTGGCCACCGATATACTTTGTAGCGGAATGTAACACAATATCAGCGCCAAGGGGCAACGGGTTTTGCAAGTAAGGTGAAGCAAAAGTATTGTCGACACACAGCAGCACATTATTTTTCCGGGCAATAGTGGCTACAGCAGCAATGTCTGTGATGTTCATCATCGGGTTGGTTGGCGTTTCCGTCCAGATGAGCTTGGTATTTTTATTAATAAATTTTGAAACTTCATTCGCATCCAACATGTTGATGAAATGAAATTTGATACCATACTTCTCAAATATTTTTGTAAAAAGACGATAGGTGCCACCATACATATCATTGGCTGCTATCACTTCGTCTCCCGGAACCAGAAGTTTAATCACCGCATCAGCTGCCGCCGATCCGCTTGCAAAACATAATCCAAATTTTCCGCTTTCGGCAATCGCCAATGCATTCTGTAAGGCATGCCTGGTGGGATTTTGCGTTCTCGCGTATTCGTAGCCTTTGTGTACGCCGGGACTTTCCTGCACAAATGTGGAGGTTTGGTATATAGGAGTCATAATCGCTCCTGTGGCCGGATCGGGCTCTGTGCCTCCGTGAATGAGTTTAGTATCAAGTTTCAAAATAATTCTATTTTAAATTAATAAATGAGTCCTGCTTCATCCCAGCAAACGAACAAATATCCAGGAATTCTATTTAACCAATTAACTAATAAACCCTTCTAAAACTTAATTGGCAAAGTAGTTTTTACATCAGCCCAATACATATTCATATTAGCACCTAAGGGTGTTTTTTCAAAAACAATGGTCATGTCTTCCGTTGGTTCATTTTTTAGAACGCGCAAATCCATACGAACTACGTCTTTTGTAGAATCGTATTTAAAACTTCCCCAGGTGTCTGTGTCTTTGTTGAGGATAAAAGTCCATTTTTCAGGATAAGGAATCGCATACATCGTGTAGCGTCCTTTTTTTATTTTTTTATTATTAATAGTAACGTCTTTAAAAAATTCGATTTCAGTAGCTTCATTGGCTCCAAGCCGCCATACCTCTCCATAGTTTTGCAATCCCCCAAAAATCTTCCTGTTATCTACCTGTGGCCTGCTATAAATAACACGCATCACCAAAGGTTCAGAAACTTTGTTTTGTATTTTAAGAAGAGGATAATTTTGAGGATAATAGCTCATGTCCATTGGCGATTTATCAAGCGAAGGAATCTGCGGAGCCTTCATTTGGGCAGATACAGATAACGTAACAGCAATAAAAAATATCCCAAACAAATACTTCATAATATTCTTTTTGTGCAAATATAAATGGATTCAGTCAGCTGAAAGATTTCTTAACCTTTCAGAAACATAGGACTTAAGTTCCGGAAAAAATTCGTTGTAACAATTTTGAAGCTCATCATAGTGAATATTAAAAACATCAAATGCAATATCTGATTCTTCTAAGTAAGCGGCTCGTCTTACCAGGCCACCGAAGCTTTTTTGGATACCTTCTTTTAATCGATAGTTATACAGCCAGTTTTGATCCTTCATGTAGGGATACATCATGCTAAATCGCGGAGGAAAATAAGAAGTCTTATCATCAAGAAGACGGTAAGTGTGACGGGTAAATTGTTTTAATTCATCGTCATTTTTAAATTGATTGCTATCAATAGCCAAAAAATGGTCGTAAACGATATCAATAAAAGCGCCCGAATACAACCGATACTGTGGACGAAAAAACTCTTTTGCCTTAGCCGTTGCCGCATGGAAATCAGTGAAATTATCTATTTGCCGGTGCAGCCCTATTCCGTTTTGAATGGGTAAGGGATATTGAAATTTGGTTTTACCTTTTACAAAATCGCTAATCATATTTCCTGTCAGAAGATCAGGATCGTTAAAAGATAAAAAAGCATGGGCCAGGTAATTCATTTTATAAAGTAACGATAAAATATACGCTTTTTATTGGCATATATTTTTCATGCATAAAAGTATAATCAAAAACTTAAAACCATGGCAGAAAAAAAAATCATAACAAACCCTTCTATGGGAAGCAATAAGTTGGGAGAAGAAACTGACGAAGTCGAAAGTTCCGGAATATCCGCAGGTTCAGACACGCAACTTATGATTACAGCGTTAGGAGGCAAGAAGCACAGACGCAAGCTAGATCCTGATGATGAAAAGAAAAAAGAAAAAAACAAAGCTGAATTTTTAGCACGGAATAAGATAGACTGATCAACCAACATCTTTGTTTTTTTATAAAAGGCAAGCGCAGCTTGCCTTTTTGACAAGCAAATTGTAGAATAAATTACTCATCATTTTTTAAAATCATTTTTAAAAGAAATACATGGACGATACCGTATCTGAATTTCCTAAAATTTCCAAAAGAAAAATCAGGAGTATTATAAAAGATGAAGAAAAAACCGCAAAAGCTGCGCATCTTGTGTATGTAACAGATCAGGAGCCCGGAATAGAAAGAAGAAGGAAAGGAAAGGATTTTGCATATTATTTTAAAAATAAATTGATCAAAGATGATGAAGAATTGCTGAGAATAAAACATCTCGTTCTACCGCCGGCTTGGGAAAAAGTTTGGATCTGTAAAAAAGAAAATGGGCATCTGCAGGCCACAGGCTATGATACCAAAGGGAGAAAACAATATAAGTACCATCCAAACTGGAACGCACTTAGAAACGAAACAAAGTTTTTTCGCCTTCGCGATTTTGGAAAAGTATTGCCCGATATGCGTTTGAAGTTGGAAAAAGATTTAAGTGGGAAGGTATTAAATGAGCGGAAAGTATTAGCAGCTGTAGTAAGTTTGTTGGAACGTACTAATGTAAGAATCGGAAATTCTTTTTATGAAAAAGCGTATGGCTCTTTTGGCCTTACTACTTTAAAAGACAGACATGTTACTTTCAAACGAAATAACGCCACTTTTTCTTTTAAGGGTAAGAAGGGAGTCTCTCACCATATTACATTAAAAAGTAAAAGGCTGACAGCCATTGTAAAAAAATGCAGGGACATACCCGGCAAAGAACTCTTTCAGTTTTATGATGAAAATGAAAAGCATCATTCTATTGATTCTGGTTCTGTTAACAACTATATCCGCGAAATAAGCAACGCAGATTTTACAGCAAAAGATTTCAGAACATGGGCCGGAACGGTTCAGGCTTTTCTTGCGCTAACGTCACTCGGGTGTTGCGATACCGAAACAGAAACCAAAAGGAAAATGGTGGAAGCGCTGGATATTGTTTCGGAGCACCTGGGCAACACAAGAACTGTTTGTAAAAAATATTATGTTCATCCGTTGATACTGTCGCTTTATGAAAGTGGCAAACTTGATAGATATACAAAGGAACTGGATAACATAGAAAAGGATGATGGCAAAGCCGGCCTTTCGCAGGAAGAAAAAATAGTAATGAAAATTTTAGAATCAAATTAAAAAAAGTTTGTTGTAATTTGGCAACTATGTTTTCAATCGAAAAAAAATCAGAATCCGGATTTGATAATATCATTTTAAAAAATGATACTACCGGAAATTACGCATCTGTTGTAGCTGCCTGCGGTGCAATACTTCATGACTTTGTAGTAATACAAAATGATCTACCTGTAAATGTGATCGACAGTTATTCGTCTTTAGACGAATTTAAAAATCACCTGGAAGAAAAAGGATTCAAAGGCAGCAAGCTTTCGCCATTTGTATGCAGGCTCAACAATGCAAAATATACTTTCGGCGAAAAGGAATATACCACACAAAAATATATAGCCGCTAAACATGCATTGCATGGGCTTATATATGACCGCCCATTCAGTATTATTTCTCAAAATGCCAATGAATCCGAAGCTTCTGTTACGATGAAATATGAATACCGTTCAGAAGATCCGGGCTATCCTTTCAGTTATGATTGTATCGTAACCTGGCAATTAGAAGCAGAAAATAAGTTGACCGTTACTACTGAATGTATTAATAAAGACGGGGGACTCATTCCCATGCAGGATGGGTGGCATCCGTATTTTTCGTTGGGTGGTTCTATCAATGATTTGCAATTAGAATTTCAGGTAAAAAATATGGTTGAGTTTAATGATGAACTGATCCCTACCGGGGAGGTAGTTAATTACACAAAGTTTTCTACGATCGAAAAAATCGGAGATACTTTCCTGGATAATTGTTTCACTTTGGACCTGCAGGAATGCCAGCCGCTTTGCGTTTTAAGGAATGCCGAAAAAAATATCGAAGTTCAACTTTCCCCGGATGAATCTTATCCCTATCTCCAGATATACACCCCACCCCATCGCACAAGTATCGCGATAGAAAATCTCAGTGGCACGCCAGACGCGTTTAATAATGGAATGGGCGTTATCACGCTTGACGCGGGGCAGTCTGCGTTGTATAAAACTTCTTACAAAATTTTACTGTTGGAGAAAATTTGATGAAATAAAAATATACATTAATTGTTGGTTTACTACACATCATTCCTACACTTTGATGTAAATCTTCTTCTTATCCATCCAATAAACAATTAACCAATAAAAAGTGATCATACACAATGCGTACAACAAAGAACCATTGTTAAGGTTATCAGGAAAAATGGGTTTGCATATATGTTCATAAAACCATCCAAATGGGGTAAGATAGAGTTGATTTCCATTTACATCTATTGAAGAAGGAATTCTTATCAAAGCCAGAACCCGTGGTAAAAAGCCACTTAGAAAAAATATGAAAAGTGGATTTTTTCCAAATACATCAAAGAATTTACTCAGCCATCCTTTATGTTTCTTTAATTCGATCAGATAAATCATTATTGCAATGATAACCATTGCTAATCCGGTTGTATAAACTACATAAGAGCTGGTCCATATTTTTTTATTGATCGGGAAAGCCATATCCCAGGCGTATCCGGCAAAAAGGAACACAGCACCGGCTACAAACAGGCCGTTGACCATTTCAGGTGTTTTTCCTTTTTTGATAATATAATCGCCTACGAAATATCCGAAGATTACCTGCACGATAGCGCCAAATGTGCTCATCAATCCTTCAGGGTCAAAAATAACAGGATGTCCATTTCGCCATTCACCATGATACATATGAGCTTCGCCCAAAATAGAAGTGTCAATATGGGTGCCGAACCACCCATACAAACTAAAAGGATCTGCGGGATTAGCGGCAACACATAAGAACCAATATACTAAAAGGAGTACACAAGAAAATACAAAAGCGCCGCGGATCTTTAAATAATAAATAATGACAGACGCAAAAAAATATGCCAATGCAATTCGTTGCAACACGCCCATGATTCTTATTCCCTGCGGATATCCATCCGCGTCAAAATAGCGCCATGGTTTAAAAACAATGCTTCCGTCGTCCCATTTCACAAACGGCATCCAGTTTAAAAAAAGCCCGATCAAAAAAATAAGTAGTGTTCTCTTAATTACTTTTTTCCAGAATACCGAAGGGCCGCCAGCTTGTAATCGAGGCATTACAAATGCCATCGCATTGCCAACTGCAAAGAGAAAAAAAGGAAAAACGAGATCAGTAGGTGTTACGCCATGCCAGAATGAATGATCTAATGGGGCGTAAATATGTTCCCAACTTCCGGGATTGTTTACCATGATCATCAGGCAAACTGTAGCGCCACGAAAAACATCAAGAGAATAAAAACGCTCCTTCATAAATTTAAGTTTTGACTAAAAGTATCATACGAATGTAATCATGTTTTAAAAAGATGTGAAATATTTGACCTTATGCCGGACTTTTATTTCCGGTTTAACGCCAATTCCTTTACATTTAAAATAAATTCTTATTTATGAGTTTCAAAAACAAAACTGTTTTTATCACTGGGGCGTCAAGAGGGATCGGGAAAGCGATTGCTTTGAGACTGGCAGCGGAAGGTGCTAATGTTGTGGTTGCCGCTAAGTCAACGGTTGAAAATCCAAAACTAGGTGGTACTATTTTTAGCGCAGCAAAAGAAATAGAAGATGCCGGTGGGAAAGCGCTGGCTGTACAATGCGACATTCGGTTTGAAGACCAGGTGAGGAGCGCAGTAGAAAAGGCCGTAAATGCTTTTGGAGGGATAGATATTCTCATTAATAACGCTTCAGCCATTTCGCTATCAACCGTTGAAAAAACGGAATCAAAGGCATTTGCGTTGATGCACGATATTAATGTAAAAGGAACTTTTTTTGTGAGCAAGGAATGCATTCCTTTTCTAAAAAAAGGCAGCAATCCACATATCCTGAATCTTTCGCCGCCGATTAACCTTGATATAAAGTGGCTTGCCAACCATACTGCTTATACGATGAGCAAATACAATATGACCATGATGGCTTTGGGATTGTCGGGCGAATTGAAAAAATATAAAGTGGCGGCCAATTCTCTATGGCCACGGACAACAATCGCTACCGCGGCGGTCAGAAATATCCTAGGCGGCGAAGCGCTGGTAAATATGAGCCGAACCCCAGAAATCCTTGCTGATGCTGCGTTTTACATTCTACGACAGTCTTCATCTGACTGTACCGGAAATACTTTTATAGACGACGAGGTGTTAGCAAAAGAAGGAATTACCGACCTTGAAAAATACGCGGTAACGCCAGGCGGGAAACTTTATACTGATTTGTTTCTATAATGAATGAACGCATAGTAAAAGAACAAATGAGCCAGATTCTTATTCTATAACATTTATGCCTGGGTAAAGGGACATTTTTAATCAATTCCTTTTACCACTAACGTATTGATTTCCTTTTATATAAAAACGAAAAGGTAGTAAACTATCGTCGCCTGCACTTTCTACGCCGATTCTTTTGCTGACTCCAATCCTATCATCTGCCATTATTTTTCCATCATCCAGTAAATAAATTTCTTTATCAAGCAGAAATAAACCTGAGTGATATTTATAAATCCCCAGCGCCTTGGCCACATTTCCCGGGCCTCGGGTAATCGTTTTATCCGTAATCTTTTTGCCGGTTCTTTTTCCCATAATATCAATTCCTTTTATTGGTTCTACCGCCCTGATCAAAACTGCATCGGGGATATCTTTTTTATTGGAAACAATGTTAAACATCTGGTGCGTGCCATAACAGATATATACATACGCAGTACCGGGCCCGGAATACATGTGTTCATTTCTTGCGGTACGCCTATGACCGTAAGCGTGGGAAGCTTTGTCGGTAATGCCAATATAGGCTTCAGTTTCCACGATTTTAGCAGAAGTAATTTCTCCGTCAAAATTGGTAACGATTATCTTTCCTAATAAATCTCTCGCTATTTGTACCACATCATTGCGGTCGTAAAATGATAAAGGCAATTTCTTCATAATTCGTTTTATAACAACTTCCTTTAAAATAGTAAGAACAAAGTAAATTATATTTGTTTGATTACAATTTAACAATCAAAAATCTATTAATGATTTACGTCGTACCTTCTTTTTTGTCAGACAACGCAACTGAAACTATTCCTGCTTATGTAATCACCGCTGTAAAAAATTGTCAGGTGATTTTTGCGGAAAATGAAAGAACTGCGCGCAGGTTTTTAAAAGCCATGGACCGGGAAATTGTGATTGATAATTTTGAATGGCACACAATTCATAAAGTGGAGAAGGAGGTGCTAGGAATTTTTACCAAAAAAATAAAAGAAGGGAAAAATATTGCCATCATCAGTGAGGCCGGTTGTCCGGGGATAGCTGATCCGGGGCAGATACTAATACATGAGGCGCAAAAACTTAATGCGGAAATAAAGCCACTTGTTGGGCCCAGTTCTATCTTACTTGCTTTGATGGCCAGCGGATTCAACGGGCAACATTTTAGTTTTCATGGATATTTGCCCATCGATAATTTGGAGAGAATAAAAAAACTAAAGCAACTGGAAGAAGAATCTTCCCGAAAACAATGTAGTCAAATATTTATTGAGACTCCTTTTCGAAATAATAAAATGCTGGAATCCATTTTGGAGCATTGCCAACCTGACACGCAACTGTGCATTGCATCAGAAATTACTTCATCGAAAGAATTTATTAAAACAAAAAAAATAAAAGCCTGGAAAGATATGAAACCAGATTTGCACAAAAAGCCGGTTATTTTTTTATTAATGGCTTAGCTAAATAATGTACTGATTTTCACTAAAACATAAAATATTAACTAAAAGCTTGTTTGCTGTAAATTTTCCATTTGGTTACTGCAAACTCCTTTGTTGTTGAACCGAAATCGTGCATAAAAGTTGATTTACTACTAAATTTTCTTTCGCTTGATTTAAGCAAAAAGCTATTTTCCAGATACTAAACGTCGCAATAATGCAACAATAAAGGTAAATATTGCCGCACCTATGATTGCCCAAATAACGGGAAACGGTTTCCCATCAATACTAATCGTAAAAAAATCGGGCAGTCGCATTTTACCAGCAAGCCACAACCCAATGTAAGCTCCTATAAATCCTACTACGATAGAAACAAGGCAACCACCAAGGTTATATCCCGCTAGTGACTGGCCGATGCCGCCGCAGATAGACGCTATCAGTAAAAGCACGAGAAATCCTATTAAACTCATAGTTGACAATTTTTTTTTTGAATGAATACCTTTCTTTCGACTCCCAAAAATGAAACCACAAAAATGATACATTTTTTTATTTTTTGTTCAATTTTGAGAGATCTGCGGATTATAGATGCATTGTTTACAGAAAAAAATGTGGAATTTTAACTTTCAGGCTTCATCTTTGCCTGTCAACAATAAAACATAGCAAGGCATGATGGATTCCAAACCGGTAGCGAGAAAATTAATCTCAAAAAAGATAGATGGTTTTTTTATTGACCTTTATTCCGCATTTCAATTTATCGCCAGGTTTTTTAAGGAATTATTTACGCCTCCGTACGAGTTTAAGGAGGTCATTAAGCAATGTTACGAGGTGGGTTATAAGTCCCTTTTCCTGATTACACTTACTGGTTTTATCACAGGGCTCGTTTTTACAAAACAATCACGTCCATCTTTAGCGGAGTTTGGCGCCACATCGTGGCTACCAAGCCTGGTAGCTATTGCTATCATACGCGCACTGGCTCCATTGGTTACCGCCTTGATATGTGCCGGGAAGGTGGGCTCAAACATTGCGGCGGAACTGGGTTCTATGAAAGTGACGGAGCAGATAGATGCTATGGAGGTATCTGCGACCAATCCTTTTAAATTCCTCGTGGTTAGCAGGGTGCTTGCTACTACGCTGATGATACCGATGTTGATGTGTTATACTGGCTTTGTGGGTATGATGGGCGCTTACGTTAACGTGCATCAAAATGAAATGACTAGCTACATTACTTTTTTCCAGCAGGCTTTTGAAAAAATTTCTTTTCTTGACATTTTTGCTTCGGTAGTCAAAAGTATTGTATATGGATTTACGATAGGTATTGTAGGCTGCTACAAAGGTTTTCACGCCACAAATGGAACAGAAGGAGTAGGAAAAGCTGCCAATTCATCGGTGGTACTTTCGATGTTTTTAATCTTTATAGAAGAGATACTTATTGTTCAACTTACTAATAGTTTTAGATAACAGATGCCGGATTCAACTCAATATAATAGCCAGGGCGAAGTGCTCATTACGGTAAAAGATTTATATAAGTCATTTGGCGACAACCATGTGCTTCAGGGTGTAAACCTGGAAGTACACAACAAAGAGAACGTAGTAGTACTGGGAAGATCCGGAACAGGAAAGTCAGTACTGATAAAAATTATTTGTGGCTTATTAAAACCCGATAGTGGCATAGTAAATGTTTTAGGTCAGGAAGTAGCAAAGTTAAATGACAGGGAACTGCAAAAGTTTCGATTGCAGATTGGATTTTCGTTTCAAAACAGCGCGTTGTACGACAGCATGACGATCAAAGAAAATCTTGCTTTTCCCCTGGTCAGGCATTCAAAAAATTTAACGAGAAAGGAGGTGAAAATGCAAATTGAGTCTGTATTGGATGATGTAGGATTGTTACAAACGCTTAATCAAATGCCTTCTGAATTATCGGGTGGCCAACGGAAAAGGGTAGGTATCGCGCGTACTTTGATTCTGAGGCCAAAGATTATGTTGTACGATGAGCCCACGTCAGGCCTCGACCCGATAACAAGTATTGAAATTAATAAACTTATCAATCATGTAAGGCATAAGTTTAACACTACGTCCATCATTATCACCCACGATCTGACTTGTGCAAAAACTACCGGAGATAAAGTGGCGATGCTGTTTGACGGAAGGTTTATTAAAAAGGGAACATTTGATGAAGTTTTCAGCAGCGATGATGAGCGAATACAAAATTTTTATAATTACAATTTTATTCAATAATTATGAGATCAACAGGAAGCAGAAGAGCAGTTATTGTGGGAATATTTATTTTCCTCGGGCTCGCAATTTTAATAATGACGATACTTACCCTAGGGTCGCAAAAGAAAACGTTCGGAGATTCTGTAGGCGTAAAATCTTTTTTTGAAAATGTAAACGGATTGCAGAAAGGAAATAATATCTGGTTTTCGGGCGTAAAAGTGGGCACGATCAAAAACATAACCATTAGAGGAAATGGCAGAGTCGAAGTTGATATGAATGTGGAAAATAAATCGGCAGGATTTATTAAAAAAGACGCGCTGGCAAAATTGAGCACCGATGGACTGATCGGAAATAAAATTATTGAAATTTATGGCGGTTCACCAGAATCGCCCCAGATAAGTCAAGGCGATACATTAAGCGGAGAAAAGCTTTTAAGTACCGACGCGATGATGAAGACCCTTTCTAAAAATAACGATAACATTTTGGCCATTACCAGCGACCTCAAGTCAATTACTGGTGGAATAGCACAAGGCAAGGGGTCCCTAGGAAAACTTCTCACCACCGACGATCTGTCCGACAACTTAAATAATACCGTCCTCACCGTTGAAAGAGCTTCCGAAAACCTGGAGCGGCTTTCGGCAAATATTTCAAATTACACCGCCAGTCTTAATACCAAAGGCTCGTTTGCCAATAACCTTGTAACAGACACAGTTATTTTCAGCAAACTCCGAGGTACAATGTCAAGGCTTCAAGATGTAGCAGACAGCGCGACAGCGGTGATTGGTAATTTAAACAAAACCACTACTACTGTAAACAATGGGTTAAGCAATAAAAATACTCCTGCAGGCATGTTACTTAATGATGAAAAAACGGCAGACGGGATAAAAGTCACCTTGGAAAGCCTTCAATCAGCCAGCAAAAAATTAGATGAGGATCTTGAGGCCATTCAACATAATTTTTTATTCAGAAAGTATTTTAAAAATAAAGCAAAAGAAGATCAGCGTGTCGTATTGGATACTTTGGTGAATTGAGTTTAAGGGGATGATTTAGCGGCGAGCATGATGTCTACAATAGGATATATGATAAGCTATAAGATAGTAAACGAATCAATACTTTTTATTTTTATTTTCTATTTCATTTGCTCCCTTGGTCTATAAACAAAAATCAACCAAAAGTTAATTGAACCATTCACTTGCTATATTATTTTTACATTTGGTTAAAATGATTTTTCTATGAAAACAAATAAAATTTTTTCATATTTCCTTTTCGCTCTAATTGCATTGGCTTTTCAACAATGTAATGCGCAACAACCTGAAAATTGGACTAAGGAAGAACTGATAGAACCTGCAGCCTTAGCTCAGAAAATTGAAGCAAACAAAGATGTTCCGCTCATTTATTGTGTTGGCCCGGGCGTAGTGATCCCGAACTCTATTGATATTGGAATGACCAGGGACGAAGCGAATCTACAGAAATTTAAAGATGTAATTGACAAGCTTCCAAGGAATGCAGATATCGTCATCTATTGTGGGTGTTGCCCTTTTGCAAAATGTCCTAATGTGCGGCCGGCGATAGCGACATTAAAGCAAATGAAGTTTACTAATTTTCATTTGCTTGATTTGCCCGATAATATTAAGAAAGACTGGATCGCAAAAGGATATCCGCAGATAAAGGAGTAAATCCTTAGTCGTGAATGGTCAAACGTGAGTGGTGAATGCGGTGCGCGAACCAGTGGGACTATTTATGACGTTTAGATATAAATAGTGAAACTTGCAGTAAAACAACAAATAACCGGAAATCTTATTTAGCTGGCATATTACCCCGACAAACAAAAGTGCGGGCGCCTGAATCAGTGTTCGGTAAGAAATAATTCCAACAATAAAACATTCAACAATACTGCAATGACAATTTTAAAACCTTATTTATTTTTATCTTTGATAATATTGTCAACTATTTGCGAAGCGCAGAATGATGACATGACCGATACCAGGCGAAAGACCGAATCATTTGCACGGTTTCATTATGGGACCCTGCGCACGGATGTCGCTACATTTGCATTAGCCGGGCTTACTGAAAGCGTGAATACTACTCCGCTGCAAAAAATTGATTACACGGCATTAACCAATAATGCTATTGTATTTGAAGGCGATGGGATAAAGGCAACTGTAAAGATTGCGACATTCGATCCTTCGAAGCATAAACTTCAATACGATGAAAAATATTTAATACAAATTGACAGACACACTTTTTACGGGAATTATGGAAACGTGCCGAAAACGTCTATAAGTGATGTTTCAGTGATTATTGGTAAAGATACCGTCTCCATTCCACCGATAGCTTATTCTGATTTACACAATTTAAATTTCACCTATTCGGATAAAGGCGTTGAACGCACCAGGGACGCCGTTTACAAATCCAAGGACGGCCACACAATTTATTTGTACCTCTTTAGCAAGGACGATATCGGCAGCTACGAAGTAACCTGGATCGTACAGGACAAAAAATACCTGCGCCGCGTTTTGGATTATGGTATTATGTAACCTTTCAGAAAATCAATACTAGTGTTCCCCCAATAATCAATAAAGCGCCTATAATTGTTTTTATGTCCATCGGTTCGCCTAGAAAAATAAAAGATAATAACAGCGCAAAGGCTACGCTCATTTTATCTACAGGAGCTACCTGCGATACCCTTCCCAATTGCAACGCCTTAAAATAAAAGATCCATGAAAGTCCCGTAGCCACTCCAGACAAACACAGGAAAATTAAGTTCTGTTTGGTAAGTGAATTCATGGTAGATGCACCACCGCGAAAAAAAGCGATACCCCATGCGAGAATTAAAATCACTACCGTTCTAATGGCTGTAGCCAAATCTGTATCTACGCCTTTAATTCCAATTTTGGCAAAAATGGCTGTGAGGGCGGCGAAGAAAGCTGCTAACAAAGCATATATCCACCACATAAGTTTTTTATTTTAGTATGAATGATTTTCTTTTTGAGGTAATGTAAGATAAATATAAATCCTTAGAGAAACCAGCCCCAATATTATGAGTTGGCGTATTTTTCTCAACGTTTCAAAATTAACTCTCCAATTTGATTTTTCTATGGAATCACTTAGCAAATGAGATGTGATAAAAACGGGTGGATAGCTTTTTGATATGAAGTTTTGCTGGTTTTTTTAAGTAAAAGATAGTTTGTTATCGACTTACTGTGAGTAACCTTCAGAAACGCAATAAAAATATAAGATTAGATTAAAATTCCTTTTATTAGAAGAATAAAAAACAGCGACTATTTCTCCGCGGTAGTAATATTTTCGTTCTCTACCCAACTTTTCAATTCAGGGCACGATTGATAATTTTTATCAATATTTATATAAAATGTAGGAATTTTTTTATCGAACCATTGGTCCAAGGCACTATTCTTTTTTTCTTCCAGCGCCGCCTGGGCAACTTTATCATAATCATCTTTAAGATTTTCACGGTGAGGCTGGGACTTACTTTTTAAAAGAACTATCCTGACTGATTTTTTCCCTGAAGGATCCAGGTATTCTGTAGCGGTAGAATATTCGCCCACCTTTAAATTTTTCAGCATCGCTACCAGGTCCTTATCAGGAAGCTGATCAATAGTTAATAGTGTATTCCCGGTTCCATCGTTTGCGGATACAAGGCCACCAGTAAATTTACTGTTTTCGTCTTCGCTGTATTTTGACACGGCTTCACCAAAAGTAATAGTGCCATCCACTAATTTAGCTCTGATCGAGTCTAATTTTTCTTTTGCTTCGTTAACTTCAATAGAACTTACCTGTGGAATTTTTAGTATATGCATGATAGTTGCGTCATCTCCACGGCGGCTTATCATTTTAATAATATGATAACCGGCTTTGCTTTTGAATACATTTGAAATCTGGCCATCCTTCAGAGTGAAAGCTTTAGCCAGAAACACGGGGTCCCACTGCTTTTCATTTCGGTTTACTTCATACGTACCTCCGTTGTTTACAACGGCGGGGTCGTCAGAAAAAAGGGAAGCCAGCGCCTCAAATTTTTTGCTGCCGTCTTCAACTTCTTTCTTATATTCCTTTAGTTGGTCTATCGCATAGTTTTCAAGATCGCGGCCTGGTTTTGGATAAATTACTATCTGTCCTATCTCCAGTTGTGATTCAATAAATTGAAGGCTATCCTTTGGTATTTTATTGTAGTACGCTTCCACTTCTTTTGGTGTAATCGTAACAGCTCCTACGATTTTATCACGCTCTTCCTGGGCCAGCTTCTGTTCACGAAATACCGGCCTAAATTCTTCCTTCAACTGAAATACCGATTTTCCTGCCACCTGTTCTAAAACTTCTTTTGAGCCATATCGGCTAATGAAGAAACGGACTTTGTTATCAATTTCTGCGTTTATATCGTCATCTGAAATAGGAAGGGAATCTATTTCAGCCTGCAATACCAATGCCTTCATTGCCATCGCCTGTTGAAGTAGCAGGCAGCTAGCATTGGCAGGAACCTGCATCCCTTGTCGTTGCATATCGTAGACGCTATTATCAATATCGCTTTTTAGAACAATTTTATCACCAACTGTAGCAATTATTTTGTCGGCAACTACTTTTTTTGTCTGGGCAAATAGAGTATTAGTTGTGGCGATTACAAAAAGAATAAACAAGCTATTTTTCATCAGAATTGATTGTTTGTAAATTTCAGCACCTTAACGATAGCTGATAATCTTGTGCCAAAAATACGCCTGTAAATCGTGACTTAAATTATTAGAAAGTTAAAAGTTGAAGTGCTTTTTGTTAAAGAGCAAAACGGAATAAGGGGTTTATAACGTTCTTTTTATTTCTATTTCTTCAAACGCTTCAATCATATCGCCAGATTTCAGATCATTGTAATTTTTCACAATCATTCCACACTCCATGTTATTGCTCACTTCTTTTACATCATCTTTGAAACGCTTCAAACTTCCTAATTCACCGGTATGGACAATAATACCGTCCCTCACCAGTCGAATACGGTTGTTTCTGGCAATCTTTCCTTCCACTACTATACAACCCGCCACGGTCGCTTTATCAAATTTGTAGGTTTCTTTTATTTCTGCAACGCCCAATACTTTTTCCTGGATTTTTGGTTCCAGCATTCCTTCCATTGCGCTCTTTACCTCATCTATGGCGTCATAAATAATAGAGTAGGTTTTAATTTCCACACCCTCATTTTCAGCTATCTTAGAAGCCTGTAGCGAAGGCCTTACATTGAATCCAATAATGACGGCATCAGATGCGGAAGCAAGCATCACGTCTGTCTCTGTAATCTGCCCTACACCTTGATGTATCACATTTACAGCAATTTCTTCGGTGGTTAGCTTCTGCAAAGAATCGCTCAATGCTTCTACAGAGCCATCTACATCCGCACGGATTAGAAGATTTAATTCCTTAAAATTACCAAGCGCCAACCTGCGACCTATTTCATCAAGCGTAATATGTTTCTTAGCCCTGATACCCTGTTCACGCAAAATTTGCGATCTTCTGTTTGCTGTATCTTTCGCTTCTGATTCATCTTCATAGACCTTGAATGTTTCTCCCGCCTGAGGCGCGCCGTTCAGTCCCAATATTAATACAGGTGTAGATGGCGGCGCTTCGGTGACACGCTGATTCCGCTCATTGAACATCGCCTTTATACGTCCATAATTTTGTCCCGAAACCAACAGATCACCTTGTTTTAAAGTGCCATTTTGAACCAGAATTGTGGCCACATAACCCTTTCCTTTATCTAGCGAAGCTTCAATCACTGTACCGTTTGCTGCTCTTTTTGGATTTGCTTTTAATTCAAGCAAGTCCGATTCCAACAATACTTTATCAAGCAGTTCATCTACATTTAGACCTTGCTTAGCACTTATTTCCTGGCTTTGAAAATTACCACCCCAGTCCTCAACCAAAATATTCATTGCCGAAAGTTGCTCCTTTATTTTTTCTGGATTGGCTCCGTCCTTATCCATTTTATTCAATGCGAACACCATCGGTACGTTGGCTGCCTGCGCATGTGAGATCGCTTCTTTGGTTTGCGGCATCACGGCATCGTCAGCAGCAATCACTATTACTGCAAGATCGGTAACTTTAGCACCTCGTGCCCGCATAGCAGTAAAAGCCTCATGGCCCGGCGTATCCAAAAACGTAATGGTGCGACCATTTTTTACTGTCACTTCATAAGCTCCGATGTGCTGCGTTATTCCACCCGCTTCACCAGCTATAACATTGGCATGTCTAATATAATCCAATAATGAAGTTTTACCATGATCCACGTGTCCCATTATAGTAACGATAGGCGAGCGCGACACAAGATCTTCTTCATTATCCTCTTCTTCTTCCTCATCGGCATCCATCTGATCATCAATATCGATAAATTCAACTTCAAAATTGAATTCCCCTGCTACAATTTCTATTACGTCGGCTTCGAGACGCTGGTTTATAGATACCATGATCCCGAGATTCATGCATTTACTGATCACGTCCGCAAAACTTACGTCCATCAAATTTGCAAATTCACTCACAGAGATAAATTCTGTTACCTGTAATTTATTGTCAGTAGTTAGTTCTCCGGGGTTTTCAGATGCTTCTTCTCTTTTTTGTTTCCGATATTTTGCTTTAAGACTTTTGCCTCTTCCTCCTGATCCTGCAAGTTTTGCCTGGGTTTCTTTTATTTTGTCCTGAATTTCTTTTTGATCAATTTCTTTGTCTTCACGCCTTGTCGCAGGAGCATTTCGGTTAAACCTTCCTCCTGCCGGGGGCCTGTTCTGCCCTTGAGGACGTTGGATATTTGGCCGGGGCTGGTGATGATCGCCTGCTGAAGGACGCTTTTTTTCAACAACAATTCTCTTACGCTTACGCCGTTCATCATTGGGTTTGGGCCTGGTATCGTTATTTACAGGAAGTTCGATTTTGCCCATTATTTTTGGACCTTCCAATTTGGCAGCTTTGATATTGCTAATTAATGCAGGCACGTCCTTTTCAGGATTAGACACAGGCCCTTTAGGTTCATCTATTACTTTAGACGGCTCGGGAATAGTCTCTTTCGAAATAACACCTTTCACTTTCTTCTCCACCTCTTTTTTCTTTGCGTCCTTTTTGGGCCTAACTGAAGAATCAATTGTGCTAAGGTCTATTTTGTCAACTATTTTTATGCCTGTAACCTCGGGCGAGGCAATTTTGACAATTTCCGGATGGGTGGTCGAACCACTCTTTTCTTCCGTTGACACAGGTTCTTTTAATTCCGGTTCTTTTAATTCCGGAGCTTGTTCTTTTTCCGGCAGAGCATCCGATTTATGTTCCTTAATAACTTCTTCACCCTGCTTATCTGCCTCCACCTTTTCTTGCTCTAATACCGGCTTTTCTTCTTTAATCTTCACCGTTTCTTTTTTTGTGAAAGAAAGGTCTTGCTCGTCTTTTCTCTTTTTGCTATCTGGCTGGGCATTCTTAGGAAGATCAATCTGCTCGGCCTTTTGCTTTGCCACCTTATCAGGTTGGAACTCTACTTGTAGCACGCGGTACATCTCTTCGGAAATTTTTGATGTCGGCTTTAGGTCGTTAGTTTCAAAACCTTTGGACACAAGAAAGTCTGTCAAGGTAGAAGTACCTATGTTAAACTCTTTGGCTGCTGCCATCAAACGCGGTGTATTTATTTCTGCCATTAATCTTTCCTTACCTTTTTTAAATAAGGTAGCTTTTTATTTTTAAAAAAATCAAACCATTTGGGAACGACTTGTTTTTATTAACTTTTAAATTCTTCGTTCAGTATTTTTTTCACTTCTGCAATGGTCTCTTTTTCAAGGTCCGTTCTGCGTTCCAATTCTTCATCAGACAAATCTAATACGCTTTTAGCTGTATCGCATCCAATCTTCTTTAATTCGTCAATCACCCATGTTTCCAGCTCATCGGTAAATTCTTCAAGATCCACATCATATTCTTCTACCTCACCTTCATTATCACGGAAAACATCTATTTCCAGCCCGGTAAGTTCGCAAGCCAGCTTTATGTTTACGCCCCTTCGGCCGATAGCCAAAGAAACCTGGTCAGGCTTCAAATATACACTGGCATGTTTAGCTTCCATATCCACTTCCATGCTGGTAATTTTAGCCGGGGTAAGCGATCTTTGAATTAATAATTGAATATTATTCGTCCAGTTGATCACATCAATATTTTCATTCTTAAGTTCACGCACAATCCCATGAATACGGCTTCCTTTCATCCCTACACAGGCGCCAACAGGATCAATACGGTCATCAAAACTTTCTACAGCTACTTTTGCCCTTTCTCCCGGATCCCTGACAATTTTCTTTATTACGATCAGGCCATCAAATATTTCCGGCACTTCAATTTCAAGCAATTTTGCCAGAAAAGAAGGATCTGTTCTCGAAACAATGATTGCTGCCTGATTATTTTTAAGTTCTACATTTTTTACCACGGCCCTAATAGTTTCGCCCTTTTTAAAATAATCTGAAGGTATTTGTTCTGACTTTGGAAGCAGCATTTCATTCCCTTCTTCATCCAGTAATAAAATTTCCTTCTTCCAAACCTGGTATACTTCGCCACTGGCAATTTCACCCACCCTGCCTTCGTATTTTTTAATCAGAATATTTTTCTTCAGGTCATTGATACGGCTTGCAAGAGTTTGCTTTCCTGCAAGTATCGCCCTTCGTCCAAATTCTTTTTGGATATCTACTTCTTCATACAATTCTTCACCCACCTGGTAGTCAGGCTCTATTTTTATAGCGTCTTTATATTCTATTTCCGTGAGAGTATTGTAGAGATCATCGTCATCAACGATAGTACGCCGACGAAATATTTCAAGATCGCCCTTCTGGTCATTAACGATAACGTCAAAATTCTCATCGGATCCGTATTTTTTACGGATCAATGTTTTGAAGACGTCTTCCATTACCTTCATTAATGTAGGCCTGTCTATATTTTCAGCGTCTTTGAATTCCTGAAAGGATTCAATTAAATTGATACTTGCCATACGGTTATTTTAAAAAGTTATCAGCACAGTCGTGTGCTTTATCTGATTAAATAATATTGTTGCTGATTTCATAATCATTTTATTTCCTTTACCTGTTTTTTCTTCAATTATTATATTTTCCTGGTTTACCTGTGTAAGTACTCCTTCTATTTTTGTACCGTCATTCATGACTACTTCTACGGTGCGGCCAATGCTTTTTTTATATTGCCTTAATAATTGCAATGGCCTGTCTACGCCTGACGAAGATACTTCCAATGAGAAATTCGCGTCTCCAAAAAGTTCTGTTTCTTCAATAAATTTATAAAGTGCTTTATTAATCTCTGTGCAATTATCTATCGTAATTCCATTGTCGCCATCAAGTAAAACGGTAATCTTATTTCCAGGAGCGCTGTTAACATCTACCAGGAATAAGTCCGCTGACTTTTCAATATGCCTTTTTACAAAATCCTCAATCTTCACAATTTCTTCAGAAGGGCTCATTTTTTGTTCGCTTTTTTGGAAAATAGAAGAAGGGAACGCTTCCGTCCCCTTCACCTTTTCTTTTACACTGCAAATATAAGCTTATTAAGGCTTACGCTCCAAATTATGTTTTATAAAATACATTCCTTAACAAATTTTTGAGGTAAAACCGGCAGCACAAAAATAGCAATTGATTTAAAACCTATATTTTTGTATTATGAACATTTTTGAAACAGCAGCAGAGTTATTTCTTTTCTATCTTTTATATAAATTTATTTTTGATTTCATAATTCCCATTTATGAATCTTCAAAAAAGATAAAAAAGCAGTTTGGTCAAATGCAGGAAAAAATGGATAATGATATTAAAAATTATAAAAGTGATCCAAATGCTGCTCAGCCGACGCCCAGCAAAGAAGGCGATTATATTGATTTCGAGGAAATAAAAAAATAGCTCTATCCTAATTTATCTGCAGCTTCAGATCCTCAATCTTTTCATCCGGTTTTAAAAGTATGGTTTGTACGCCTGTATGTTTTGCTCCCTCAATATTATGGGCAGAATCATCTATAAACAACGTTGTTTCAGGATTTATCTTCAAATCATTTAATACCCATTGATAGCACGTTACATCGGGCTTTCGCAAGCCGATACCGCACGAATAAAATGCTTTGTCGAAATTTTCATCAAAAGGTTTTTCCCTCTTTACAAGATTGTATTTCTTATTAAAAGAAGCAATATGAATGAAATTGGTGTTGCTCAAAAGAAATATATGATAATGCTTTCTCAGGCTGTTTAAATATTCAAGGCTGTTTTCACGAAATTCCAGGAGCATGGCATTCCACGCGGTTTTAATTTCCGAAGCAGTCAGGTGCAATCCTGTACGTTGATTGAATTCTGTATAAAAGTCTTCTTCCGAAATTTTGCCTGTTTCTAATTTTTGAAATAAGTGATCCGCGTTGGCCTGCGAGTACATCGAATCAAAGTTAGTAATGCCGAGGTCTTCAAACGCCACACGGGTAAGATGATAATTAATATCCAGCAGCACACCGCCTAGATCAAAAATGATGTTTTCAATTTTTTGCATCTTCAAAGAAAATTAATTCTACGGACTTGGCGAATTTTTGCAGGACATATTATTTGGGGCCGAAATAAGAATCTTCATTATTTGTTCTTTTACTGTAGGTGCGCTAGAATTTTTATAAATTCGGCTTCGCAAGGATTATAAAAATTAATTCTACTCACTTCACAAATTTTTCTGTTGTTGCAATCCTTAAAAATTATCGCTAAGATAATTTTGGGCTGCCGATAGCTATCGGTACAGGTGGTCCCAGGTTCAAGTCCTATTTCGCTAAACATTTATAAATTTTTTGCTTTTTGTTTGTTTTGAGGAAAGGAAATTTTATGATAGCGTGTTATATCATTTATTCTCAGCACACTGATAAGTTTTATATCGGATTTACTCATGAAAATGTTGAAGCCCGAATAGGCAAACATATAATTTCACGAACGGAAGTCATTACACTTCATATACTAATGATTGGCAGGTCTTCCTGATTATTTCGTGTGTTTCTGTGGGGCAAGTAATGAAAATTGAAAAGCATATTAAAAAAATGAAGAGTAGAACGTATATCCAAAATCTAAAGACTTTCCCGGAAATAATTGAAAAATTGAAGAACAAGTTTTCAGATTAGGTAATCAATAGCAAAATAATTTATGTTCGCTAAGTGAATTTTTCTATTTTTGCACTCCTTAAAAATTATCGCTAAGATAATTTTGGGCCTATAGCTCAGTTGGTTAGAGCACCTGACTCATAATCAGGTGGTCCCAGGTTCAAGTCCTGGTGGGCCCACTGGGAATCAAGCAGTTACGAATTAAATTTCATAACTGCTTTTTCATTTGATACATCATTTGATACATGCTTTTCACTAACAATTTATTTGATTATTAACAATTATTTAAAAAAGTTCTTTTAGTAATTTTACCTTTTGTATTTAAAATTATGTGCTTTATCATTATTTATGAGTGAATTTTTACGATGAGGAAATCAAAAACCAAAATCGGCTTCTTCTATAAGATTTTATCAAACAAATTTTATCTCACGGAAGTACCCGTCGAAAATAAAAGAACTGTGTTGCTTCATTGGTTTTTCTGGAGAAGCCATGCAAAAGATACAATGAAAATTATACGTACCGGTAGTTGTATTACTTTATTGAGCGATTTTGTGCTTATTGAAGCAAAAACGTTTTTCAGGATGTTGTATTTCGAGGGGTATGCTAAATATGTTTTTTGGACTTTTAATGACAATTTTATCATTGACTTATTACGAAATGTTTTACTCATTAGTGAAGACAATATTAAATCTTGTGTTGAAGTTTTGAGGCTATATTCTATGGCGTATGATGAAAAACTCAACAATGGTGAAGATTCTGAGATATCATTTTGTTACCGCAAAATTCTTTCTTTAAAAAAAGATAGAAAATTTGACCAAATGTTTGCTCTTGACGTGAATAACAGAAAAACTGTATTAAGACTTTTAGAAGAACGAATGGTTGAAATGAAAAAAGGTGAAGAAAATGAAAAGGACTTATCTTTAATAGGACCTGAGCCTGCAAATCCTGAACCAGAGGAGATTTCATTTTTAGATATGATTATCCCGATTAATGGAAATATAGAAAAT
>Ga0207933_1001004_pt1 | contig 23737 bp, 28 predicted proteins | sample NGESurdeep092012_4_FD_184488 | JGI IMG/M metagenome (GOLD analysis project Ga0207933, IMG submission 184488) | Arctic peat soil microbial communities from Barrow, Alaska - NGEE Surface sample F53-3 deep-092012 (SPAdes) | ecosystem: Environmental > Terrestrial > Soil > Wetlands > Peat ...
ATCGTAGCCGGGGGCAACGCCCTCGGTATCGTCAATGGATTTTCGTTCGCCCTGTAAGGGCAAACCAAACACGGGTTGGGATAGGGATCGCCCTTTCAGGGCGCAGGAACATTGGATATTTATTCCGGGGGCGATGCCCCCGGCTACGATGGTTCAGGCCGTTGGCCTGAATGTGCCAATGTTGATTTGAACCGCTATATCAGCCGTTGGCTTGGACACCAAGACGGCGGGGCTTTACGCCATCAATCCGTCCGATTCACGCATCCTTCGCTAAAAATTAGGTTGGAATTATTTACACCAACTTTTTCTTCAATATCAAACCGAGCAAACAACCGAGCCAACTAATAATTGAAATGACCGTTCCAATTTCAAAGGCGCAATCTTGATAAACCAATTTAATTTTGTGTTCGCCCGCCGAAACTTGAACGGCTTGAAACGCATCATTCGCGCGCAACAGTTTTGCCGGCTGGCCGTCCACGAATGCGCGCCAATCGCGATAGTAAGTTTGCGCGATTACAACAAGCGACGGCTCTTGCGCGGCGACTTGGATAGTCACGGTTTGATCTCCGAATTTAGAATCCAGAATTTTGGCGGAAGTTTGGTTTGAAACGGTCACGAAGGATTTCATTTCCGGCGGCAGAAAAACAACTTTGCTTCCGTCGAAATCATTTTGAGTCAATGCCTGCAAGGTTTTTTCGTCATCCAGAAAAACCGGCTTTTGTCCGGCGGTCACGAGCGGCAGAAAAGTTTTGCGCGCCCGCCACTTTAACATTTGTCCCGGCGCGGTGATTTGCGAGACACCCATAAAATCTTCGAAGCGCGGAAAACTGGCGCTGGTCGTGCGATAAAAATAGCCGAGCACGTCATCATTTTCGCGCGGCGTCAGCGAAAAAAATCCGTCCACTTTGGGAACGTCGTCGAGCAGGTTCACGTTGGCGCAATAACCGGCGCGCTTGGCCAGGAAATTATTTTTTGGATCGCTCACGGTAAAATGAATAAAAGCATTGGCCGCTGCCGGCGAGACCATCGCGCGCGAGCCGCCAAGTTCGGGCTGCGGGTTCATTTTCAAATCCGCGCGCGCCAGATCCAATTTATAAACATTCGGCGTGACCGTCGGATTTTGCGCCGGTTCATGGGTCAAAACGTCGAGCCACGCGACGAGAATCAAAAGCAACGGCGCAATTTTGAAAATTTTGGAATCCGTTTTTCGCGCGAGAATAAAAAGGATTGCGCCGGTGAAAATCAGAAAGACGACGCGCGAAAATCCGTTGAGCAACGCGGCGTGAACGTTGTCAGTCGGAAACGGAAATCGCCAGAGCCAGAATAAAATCGCGGCGAGCAGCAGAAGTAAAATGACGCCGACGGGCGCGAATCGTTTCTGGATTTTCGGAGTTTGCAATTGCGCCAGCGCAAACGCCGCGAGCAACGGTGCGAGAAAAATCGCGGGCAGAATATATTTGATTGGATAAGTGATGAAACTCAATTGCGGCAGAATTTTTCGGACGGCGGGAAGAACAAAAGTATTTTCGCCCAGCGCAAAAATGAAAGAGACGATTGCCAGCGCGATGAGCAAGCGGATTTTTCTGCGGCTGAAAAATTTCGGCTCGACGGAATTTCGCTCCAGCCAAATCGCCAGCAGCGCGAGCCATAACGTTCCGATGCCGAGATAATACGAAGAAGTCCACGCCTGGCCGTATTGAAAAAAAACTCCGGCGTTCCACGTCCCCCCGAAGGCCATCGGCACGAGAAAATTGATCCAGCCCCAGCCGGGCATGGAACAGCGCAAGTCCGCGTAGCCGGATTCGCGCTGCGAATGCGCGGCGAGATCGAGAAACGGCAGCAGTTGCGCGGCGGAAAGCAGAATGACAAGCGCGATGACCAACGGAAATCGCCAGAACATTTTTTCGCGCGGCGATTCGCCGAACACGAATTGTTGAATCCAAAGCGCGAGCAATAAAATCCAGGTGAAGAAAATAATTTCCGGTCCGCCCGCGAGCATTTGCATTGCGCCGACGATGGCCGCGAGAAAAATTTTCCGCCCGCCTTCGCGCCACGCGATTTCGACCGCCAGCACGACCCACGGCATCCACGACCACGTTGCCATGTGGCTCGGCCACATGAGGAGATTGAGCGACATGCCGTTGAAGGAAAATGCAGTTCCGGCAAACGCGGCGGCAAAATTATTATTTGTCCAACGTCGCGCGAGAAAATACATTCCCAAACCGGCGAACCACAAATGCAGCAGTGAAAAAAAACTCAACGACCACGTCAACGGCAGCAGCAAATAGATGAGCGATGGCGGATAAAGCGGCATCGTGTTCCATTGAGCGAGAAACGGCACGCCGCAGTTGTTGTAAGGATTCCACAGCGGAATTTCGCCGCGCCAAAAACATTCCCTTTGAAAATGCGCGAGCGGATAGACGAAAAATCCGTAATCGCGGATGACAAACGTTTGCAGGGCGAGAATGACCTGCGGGAACGACGCAAAAATCAGCAGTCCGAGCAAAATGCCGAAGCGCGCGGGCGTAAAAAAATTGAAGGCGCGGTTTGTTTCGTTCATGAATTCCGCGCGCCATTATTCAATCATGCGTTCCCGAAAGCCATGAGAAAAAACTTCGATGCCGGGCGACGAAATGGTAGGCGCATTCTGTGACCGCCGCAAAAAACCGTGAACGCTGGTAAAAGCGCAGCGGCCATTGCCACTTCGGATTTTTTGCGAGCGAACGGCAAACCGCTTCCGCGCCGGAAAAAACGTCGCCGCTCGTTTCGATGAATTGGACGGACTGTTGAAAATGTTCGCGCGGGATTTCGGGAAACCGGCCGGCGATCTGCGGGTCTTGCGCCGGCAAATAATCCACGGCATCGCCGGTCAATTTCCGCCAGCGAACGATCCAGTGTTTGCAAAAATTACAGTCGCCGTCGAAAATCATCAGCGGTTTTGGCGGCGGATGGGCGACCGTCAAAATGCGTTTTGCTTTCACGCAATGAAATCTCCTCGCATGGCTCAATGAAAACGCAGAACGGAACGCGGTCAAATTTATTCTGCAAGGTGCGCACAGCAATTTACAAAATGGGAATGTCACACATTTTATGTGTTGACATACTTTTGATATCTAGTGTAACTTTATTGCATGGTAGCACCAATCAAAACAGACACCGTCAATTTCGGCTCGAAAGGGCAAGTGGTTATTCCGCGCCGCCTGCGAAAAGAATTTGAAATTGAAGAAGGCACACGCGCCACCGTCGTTTCCACGCCCGACGGCATTTTGCTCAAACCCATCACCCGTTCTTACATTCAAAGCCTGCGCGGGAAATATAAACACCTGCCACTGATGGAAACGCTCAAGGAAATGAAACGTGAGGAAAAGGGGAACTAAATGGCCGCTAAAGTTTTGGATTCATGGGCGTTGCTTGCCTTCTTCAAAGGCGAACCCGCTGCTGCTGCGATGGAGGAATTGATACATAAAGCCTCTGCCGACAAAGTGCGGCTGCTCCTCTCCATTGTGAACTGGGGCGAAGTTTATTACGGAATGTGGCGCGCGGGCGGGAAAGAAGCCGCCGATACCGCCGCCGAAGATTTGGCACGACTGCCGATTGAATTGGTGGATGTGCATTTTCATCAGGCGCGGCAAGCCGCTACTTACAAAGCCACGCGAAAAATGTCTTATGCCGATTGCTTTGCGGCGGCGCTGGCAAAAGAAACAAAAGGGGCTGAATTGGTAACTGGCGATTCAGAATTTGAACAAATCGAGAAGGAAATCAAAATTAACTGGCTGAAATAATCTTCCACCGTCTGTTTCTCAACCTGACTCATAGTCCATAGACGCCGCTCCCGTTTTAGCATGGACTATGAGTCATGCCGAAACGTGATTCTGTCCTCGCCAAACTCGGGCTGAACGTCCGCAAACGACGCGAAGCCCGCGAACTCACACAGGAAGCACTCGCCGAACGCGCCGCCCTTGACCCGACTTATATCAGTGGCATTGAGCGCGGCTTGCGTAATCCGGGAATTAAAAATGTTGCTCGTCTTGCGAAAGCGTTGGGATTTACGACGGCGGAACTTTGCAAGGGAGTTGACGCATGACGAGGCGTCGCACATCGAAGAACGTAACGGCGTTGCGCGAAGATGCGCCGCCATATCACGTCAACGGCAATGGAGCGCACAATAAACTTCGTTTTGTTGATTTGTTTTGCGGTATCGGCGGCTTCCGTTTGGCGTTTGAAAAGGCTGGATGCAAGTGTGTCTTTTCGTCGGACTGGAATGAAAAAGCGCAGGAAACCTACGCTGCTAATTTTGGTGAAAAGCCGCATGGCGATATTCATTCCATTGCGGTTGCCGATATAAAAGAGCATGACATTCTCTGCGCTGGATTTCCATGCCAGCCATTTAGTATCGCAGGGGTCTCCAAAAAAATAAGTCTCGGTAATAAACATGGATTTGAGGACAAAGAACAGGGAAATCTTTTTTTCTCACTTGCTGAAATTATTGATTTTCATCAACCCGCCGCATTTGTATTGGAGAACGTAAAGAACCTCAAAAGCCACGACCAAGGCCGCACGTTTCAAATTATAATGCAGACGCTGGAAGAACATTTAGGCTATCACGTTTATGCCAAAGTAATAGATGCTCAAGGTCTAGTGCCACAGCACCGCGAGCGCATTTTTCTCGTCGGCTTCAAAGAGCATCGCAACTTTGAGTTCCCGCAATTTCCAACGGATGGGCCGAAGCTTAATTCCATTTTGGAAAAGGACGTGCCGGAGAAATACACGCTCGCCGACCATCTTTGGAACTAAATCTCAACTCTGGAAAATTTCTTCGCGGTGGAAACGAATAAATTCTATATCCGGCTCGGCTAATTTTTCCGGCAATCGAATTGGTTTGCCCTCGAACTGAACAAAATTTTGTTCCAACGCCGGCTGCGGAAAGAAACTCCGAAGCCGACTGCTCAAAACTACTCTCAACTTTTCATCGAGCGTGATAAGTCCGTTGTCGAACGCCGCATCGTGAAGCGTGGAAAGGCAAAGTCCGTTTCGCGGATTCAACCGGTCGTTCGAAAATTTCCCCCATGGCTTGATATGACTTGCAACCAGCAGGCGTGGCACGTTGATGCCGCTGATGCAGCACCGAATATCGTAGGCATTGAGAACCGCCTGCCGGAAAAATTGCTGCCCTCGCCGGACTTTGACTGTCGCTTGCGTTTCGGTCGGGCCGGTTGGAGCAATGATTCGCGGTTTGTCTCGCTGCAAAAAATCCACTTCTTTCGTTTCATCTTTGGTGAACAAATCGTGCAGTAATTGTTCGCTTTCCGCGCCAAGCACCGAAAGGTTGCCTTGAAATTCATTCCACATCAGCCGGTCTTGCTTGGATGCGCCTTCGAGTCCTTTGACGCCGCGCGATCTTTGCACCGGATCAAGTGAAGCCAGATTGCAAAGTTTCATCGCCAAACTATTTGATGTTCGTCCCATCTTCGCCGCAACTTCTTTCACGACCGCATTGTCGCGGTCAAAACTGCCAAACGGCAATTTGCAGTAGAGATTCAACGCGATGAGTAGATGTTCGCGCGTCCATTTCACAGCCGGAGCTTTTGCCATGCGTTCAGGCTGGCTGATTCGTTCCGAAAAAAGAAGCTGAAAAAAAAACTTGCCCAAGTCAACAAACCTGGCCAGGTATATCTGCCAGCTATGAATAAAAAAGTTCTATTTCGGCTGGATGACAATGACCTTGGCCAAATTCTCGAAGGTTTGCGTGTGCGCGAAGAATCATGGCGTAAAACTGCTGATTATTTTCGCTCCGGCCACAATCCCGACGATTCGTTTGTGATTGAGGAATGCAATGGCGAACACGAAGCCGATCAAATCGCGCTGTTCTATTCACGAATCATCCGTGATCTTGAACGTCAGCGCGAGCAGCCGCCCAATTTAGAGCGCGAACCCTATCTACAAGGCAAAGCAGATGGGCAGGATAATTTGATTCGGCGAGTGCTGGACAATTGGAAACAGTTGCAACAGCTTGATTCGCCAGCATTGCATCCACGATTGCTTGAATTGAAAGATGAAATTTGTGATGACTAAACGCGCATGATGCAGTGTGGCCTATCTGTTTCCCGGTTTGCATCCTGACGGATTTGAAGAGGCGGACAGCGGCTGGCTGCGCGTGTTGAAACGGTTTGTTGACGAGGCATGGCGTCGCGCGGAAGCAGATGAGTTGGCGGATGAGGAATTGTATCCGAGTGATGCACAATGGAGCGGTCTTTACGACCGGATGTTTCCACACAAAGCAGCCGAAATGGAACGACGGTTGGCACTGGCCGCAGATTATGGCGAGCCTTTAAGTAACTTCACCAATTGATCACCAAAGCGTCCGATCTTTTTCAAATTCTCGGTTTTACATTCCCAAATCACAATCACTTTCCAGCCAAGTTTTTTCAAAGCGCGCTGATGACGTTTATCGCGCGCGGCGTTGCCATTCAGTTTTGCCAGCCACCATTCGCGCCGGTTTGTCGGCGTGGTGCAATCTTTGCAATTCCTGTGCCGATGCCAGAAGCAACCGTGAACGAATATCACGGTTTTATATTTTGGCAGAATAATGTCCGGAATGATGAATCGGCGGCGCAATGGAAAAGAAATGGAATCAGGCACAGGAATTTTGACATGCAACCGGAAGCGATAACCCATTTTATGAAGCATCGAGCGCACAACCATCTCCGGTTTGGTGTCCTTACCGCGAACACGGCTCATGTTCCACGAGCGGCGCGCTTTGGTTAAACTGTCTTTACCTTTCACCACGTCGGATTCTACCGCGACTCAAAAAATTTCAAAATCAATTCGCCCTGCATTGAAGTTCCACTTTGAGAGTTCGTTGTTGATTTGAATTAGACTAGGATTCATAGGCCGGTATTTCTTCCTCCTCGAATCCGTTTAAGCGAACAAATTAAAGACGGCCTTTCCATTTCTGAAAAGGCCGCCAGTTTCCCTCCCGTTTGTTAGTTATGAGTTATCAGTTTTTTTGAGTTGTTATTGAGTTGTTATTGAGTTGTTAGTTTCAGATTTCAACGGTGATGGTGACGGGGTTGCTCCATTTTCGATTAAGCGTGAAATCGGCGGCGCGGCTTCAAACGTAAAGCGCTTTTTGCAAATCGTTCACGAGGACGCTCGCGAAGGGATAGCGTTTTTCCGGATCGCGCGCGAGGCATTTCAAAATGACTTTTTCCAGCGCGGGCGGAATTTCAGGATTATGTTCGCGCACGGGAATCGGGCCGGAAGCATCCATTTGCGCCGCGAGAATTTCTCCGGGCGAATCGCCGGGAAACGGTTTTTGATTCGTCAACAATTCATACGCGGCGACGCCGTAGGCAAAAATATCCGCGCGCGAATCCACACCTTCGCGCTTCAATTGCTCCGGCGCCATGTAGCCGGGCGTGCCGGGATTTTTTTTCAGCTTCAACGGCTCTTCGGAAATCGGTTGCGCCAGGTCAAAATCAATCAACCGCACGCCGCCGTTGCGCGTCACCAGAATATTTTCCGGCTTGAAGTCGAGGTGCATGAAACCGCTTTCGTGGACGTGGCCAAGGCCGGTCGCCACATCAATCAAAATCTGCGCGACATTTTCCGTCAGGATCGGATCCTGCCGCGCGTAAAGCAGTTTCAGATTTTCCGCCTCGACATAATCCATCAGCAGATAAAGCGTGCCTTTTTCCTTGCCGTGCTCGACGTAACCGACGATGAATTCGCTTTGATTGATTTTTGACAGCACTTCGCAGCCGCGCACAAATCTGCGGCGCGCGACGAAATTAAATCGCAGTTCTTTTTTCAATTTCCGCAGCGCGTAAGGCTTGCCGCGACCATCGGTGACGAGCCAGATGTCCGCCATGCCGCCGCTGTTCAAAAGCTCCTGCAAATAAAAACGCCCGAAACGTTCCTGCCCTGAAATCCCGGTTGCTCCGTTTTGCAAACTCGCCATAACTGATAAATTCATAACACAAAAAATTTGCGCGCGCGAATGGAAGTTCCGCCGCCGTTCTTTTTTAGACGGAATTCGATTGCATTTGGCGACAAAAAAATTATCGTCGCGCCATGCGGCCGTTTTTGGTGCTGGTCATCTACCTTGTTTTCGTTTTTGTCGGCGGCGCGTTACTCGCGCCGTGGCTTTGGTCGTTCGCGCAAACCGCCGCGCACGATTTTCCCAAACTCGCCGCCGCGCCGTTTCATCGCTTCGCCGACCGCGCGTTTTTGATCCTCGCGCTGGCCGGAATCTGGCCGCTGCTGCGCGCGCTTGGCGCAAAATCCGCGCGGGAAATGGGAATCGTCCTGCCTTACGGCCAATCCAAAAAACTTTTCGGAGGATTTGCCCTCGGATTTATTTCGCTCGCCGTTGTCGCCGGAATCGCCTTCGGTTTTCACGACCGCATTTTTGCCGCGAACCTCGATGCTCATAAAATTGTCGGGACCATTTTCAGCGCGATTGTGGCGGCGGCGATTGTCGCCACGCTCGAGGAAATTCTTTTTCGCGGCGGCATTTTCGGCGGCCTGCGCCGGTTTATTTACTGGCCGTTCGCGCTCGTCATCAGCAGCGTCATTTTCGCGCTCGTCCATTTTTTGCAGCGCGGTGAAATCACCGGCGCGATCACCTGGCATTCCGGCCTCGAACTGCTCCCGCAAATGCTACGCGGCTTTGCGGATTTTCACGCGCTTGTTCCCGGATTTTTCAATCTCACGCTCGTCGGCATTTTGCTTGGTCTCGCGTATCAGCGCACCGGCAATCTTTATTTTTCCATCGGCCTGCACGCGGGCTGGATTTTCTGGCTGAAAACTTACGGCGCCTTCACGACCGGTTCTGCCCCGGCCCAAATCTGGTTTTGGGGCAGCGGCAAAATGATTGACGGCTGGCTCGCGTTTTTTGTTTTGATCGCCGTGCTTTTTGTTTTCAAATTTCTGCCGCTGGGCGAAAAACGAACGCCGTTTCAATTTCCCAAATGACCAGGCTCGCCGCGCCAATCCAAAATGTTTCAAACGTCGCGCTCGGATTTTTTTATCCCGAAATCTGCAAGTTGTGCGAAAGCGAACGCGCCATTGCAAAAAATGGATTTGTTTGCGCGCATTGCTGGCAGCAGGTTCGTTTCATTCGCCCGCCGTTTTGCGAACGCTGCGGCCTGCCGTTTGCAGGCGATCTTACCACGACGTTTGAATGCACGAACTGCCGCGAAATGGAACTGCACTTCAGTTCCGCGCGTTCCGCCGTCGTCGCCAGGACGGTCGCGCTCGAAGCGATCCATCGTTTCAAATATCAGAATGCGCTGTGGTTTGAAAATTTTCTCGCGGACATTTTTTTGCGCGAAGCCGTTCCGGTTTTGCGCGAACAAAATTGGGATTTCATCACGCCCGTGCCGTTGCATCCGGTGAAACATCGCGAGCGTGAATTCAATCAGGCCGAACTTCTGGCCAGACATTTGAGCGCGGCCACAAAAATTCCGCTGAACACAAAACTGCTCCGGCGTGTCCATTTCACCATGACGCAAACCCTGCTCACGCGCGAGCAGCGCGCCGGGAATATGCGCGGCGCCTTTGCGATGAAAAAGAACGCGCGGTTGGACGGCGAAAAAATCATTCTCGTGGACGACGTGTTCACGACTGGCGCGACGACCAGCGCGTGCGCGAAAGTGTTGCGCCAGGCCGGCGCGGGCGAGGTTTGCGTCTGGACAGTGGCGCGCGGACTTTAGTATTATTTTATCAATCGAATGGACACCACTTCCTTCACGAAGAAAACGCTCGGGCTGGACACGATGGAACCCGCCTTGACGCCGCCCACCAAAAGCGCGCCCGCAAATTTCGCCAAGACCACGAAGATCGGCACTGGCCGTTCCAAGACCAAAAAGCGCGACATCCCTGAAGGACTTTGGACCAAATGTCCGGCGTGCGAGACCATGATTTTTGACAAGGAACTGGATGAGAACCTGAAAGTCTGTCCGAAATGCGCGCATCATTTTCCCATCGGCGCGCGCGAACGCATTCATTCCCTGGTCGAGACCTGCACGTTCGAAGAAATGGACGCGGACATGACCAGCGTGGACATTTTGAAATTCGCCGCTTACGAAGGCAAATTGGAGCGCGATAAAAAAGCCACGATGCTCAAAGACGCCGTCGTCACCGGCCTTTGCAAAATCAGCCAGCATCGCGTCGCGCTGGGCGTGATGGAATTTGGTTTCATGGGCGGCTCCATGGGTTCGGTCGTCGGCGAAAAACTGACGCGGCTCATCGAGCGCGGCACGGAAAAAGAATTGCCAGTAATAATTATTTCCGCCAGCGGCGGCGCGCGGATGCAGGAAGGCGTGTTCAGCTTGATGCAAATGGCCAAGACCAGCGCCGCGCTCGCCTATCACGCGCAACGCCGGTTGCCTTACATCAGTATTCTCACGCAATCCGATTACGGCGGCGTGATGGCCAGTTACGCGAGTCTCGGCGATTTGATTCTGGCCGAGCCGGGCGCGCTCATCGGTTTTGCCGGCCCGCGCGTCATCAAAGACACCACGCAAGCCGAATTGCCGCCCGGATTTCAGACCGCCGAATTTCTGCTCGACCACGGCCTGATAGACGCCATCGTTTCGCGCAACGCCATGAAATCGCAACTCGTCACCTATCTGAACTTTCTTACGGCGGGGAAAAAGGCGGCGGCTTCTTGATTGCAGGATAATTGGGACTGACCCCTTTATGGATGTAATTTAGCCACGGCTATTAATTTGATTCGATGCCAATCTTGTTATTATCCATAAATTTGACCCCGCAGGTTAAGTATGTAGAATTTCAAAAATTCAGAAATGATGTTTTTAATACAATTGTTGATATTTTTTTTAGCATTTTTTGTAAATGCCATTCATTATTTATTCAAACGAAGAATAGGAGCAACCCGATTGTTCTACATTTCTGGGCTGGTTGGGATACAACGATACATTTTGATCGGTTGGTGCGTGGTCATCGCATTGGCGAATATTATAAATATATTCATTTGGAAAGAGGGATATATACTGCTGGAGGTCGGAGATCTCTATTGGTTATACATGAATATAATAGCGATAATTTTGAGAATAAAAAGGACGCCATAGCGAATTTTACACGCCGACCAAAGCACACGAGATGCCAATGAAAATTAAACGCTGGAACAGGTGAGGCTTTTTCAAAGGCCGCCACGAGTTGGTTATTCAAATGTAACGTTCGCTTCGCGAATTGTGGTCTCGGCTACGAACCAAGTGAAAGCTCGCCTACATCCAACTAAACATCCAAACGCCTTGCCCGCCTCGGAGCGCTGTCCCGGGTCAACCAAGGCAGGACATCGGAAATTCTTTCATTTCTATTCCCGCCACTTCGTCTTCGGTCATGGATGCGACCATTCCCGCTATCTAAATTTAACATTGGCAAGGGGAGAATTTCCTGTCAATGAAGTCGGGACAGAAATGAATTTGTCTTTCAATTTAATCTTTGGCGCGCTCGCGATTTTGAGCTTTGTCCTGCTGCTCTGGCAATTTCTCGCCGCGAAAAAAGAAAGCCGGGTTGCTTCAAATTATTTGAAAGGTGAATTGACCTGCGCCGCGCCGCGCGCTTAACTGTTGCCATGAAATTGCGCGTGCTATTGATTTTATTTCTGGCGGGAATTTTGACGGACGGTTGTGCGATGTTTCACCACCACGCCCGCCAATCAAAATCCACGATGCCGGTCGCGCCCGCGCCGATTGTCACGCCGGACACTTCGCTCACGGCCCAGGTCATTTCGTATAATGCCGTCGGCCAGTTTGTCGTTTTGAGTTTTCCGATGGGGCAAATGCCGAAGATGAATCAAAATCTATTCCTTTATCGCGCGGGTTTGAAAGTGGGCGAAGTCAAAATCACCGGCCCGCAAAATAACAATAACATCGTGGCCGATTTGATCAGCGGCGAGGCGCAGAACGGCGACGAAGTGCGCGAGCAATAAAATTCGCTGTTTTTTAATTTTCAGCCTTCGGCGATTTTTCCACGAGCGGCTTCACCGTTTTGAGCAGCGCACCTTTTTGGTAAGGCGAGTTGAGATTGAAATAGATTCCGCACAACGGCCGCTCGCCATCGCTTTGACTCAAAATGATCGTGACCTGCTTGTCCAGCGCAATGCCGTGGCGCAAACCTGCGCCGCGAGTTTTATAAGCGGCAATCGCCTTGGCCATCAACGATTGCAACGACGCCTCAAAATCTTCCGGCGTTTTATCAATGCAAATGACATATTTGTCATAGGCTTTGGCCGCCGCCGCAATTTCCCGCCTGAAAGTTTCAAGGGTCACAACGTTCAAAATAAAAAATCCGCGTCAAAATTGAAATGCAAATCTAATTTTACCATCAGAATCCAAAGGCAGAAATCAAAAATCTTCCGGGTTTTTTAATTTGGCGGCTTTTCTTGGGCCGAGCAAGGCGGTTCCAATCCGCACGATGGTCGCGCCTTCTTCAATCGCGACCTCAAAATCGCCGCTCATGCCCATGCTCAAATGCGGCAGCGGCGCGGCGAGGATTTCTTCGCACTTTCTTTTCAATTCGCGCAATCGCCGGAAATGGGGGCGCGATTTTTCCGGTTCCGAACTCCACGGCGGCACGCCCATCAATCCGCGAATTTCAACGCGCGGCAAAAAGCGAAATTCCTTCAGCTCCGCCAATAATTTTTCCGGCGGGCAGCCAAACTTGCTCGCTTCGCCCGCCACGTTCACTTCCAGCAAAACCGGCATTGATTTCGCCGCCTGCTCGCAACGTTTGGAAATTTCCTTTGCCAGACTTAAACTATCCACGCTTTGGATCATTTCAAAAAGTTCGACCGCCTCGCGCACTTTATTCGACTGCAAATGCCCGATGAAATGCCAGCGCAATTTTCCCGGACACAACGGAATTTTTGCCCTGGCTTCCTGGATCTTATTTTCGCCAAAAAAAATCTGGCCGCAATCCGCCAGCGCTTGGATCGTTGCCGGCGGATGCGATTTGGAAACCGCCAGCAGCGTGACGGAATTCGGCTCGCGGTCGGCGCGTTCGCAGGCAATTTTTATCCGTTGCCGGATTGAATTCAGATTTTCCGTAAAATCCACGAATTCATTTAGCCACAGATTAAACCCAGAGGAAACACAGATTTTATTTTGAATTTTTATCTGTGTAAATTTGGGTCCATCTGTGGCTAAATTTCCGCCGTGAATCACTGGCTCGTGAAATCCGAACCCGAAACGTATTCGTGGTCGCAATTTTTGCAGGACGGCAAAACCGCGTGGACGGGCGTCCGCAATTATGCGGCGCGAAACCATCTGCGCGCGATGAAAAAAAGCGACGCCGTTTTCTTTTATCATAGCGGCGAAGAAAAATCCGTTGTCGGCCTCGCGCGCGTGGAAAAGGAATTTTATCCCGATCCGACGGCGAACGAAGGCGACTGGTCATGCGTGGATTTGAAAGCAGAAAAAATTTTGGCCACACCCGTGACGCTCGCGCAAATCAAAGCCGAAAAAAATCTGCGCGAAATGGTTTTGGTGAAACAATCGCGCCTTTCCGTGTCGCCGCTGACGAAAGCGCAATTTGAACGGCTGTTGCAATTGGCCAAAACAAAGGTTTGATCGGAAAATTGTGTTTGCCCGGCCAGACACTTCTGATAAAAACAGCGCGTTCCCATTTAACAACAACCCAAACTTCCATGAGTGAAATTACGACGACTCAAATCAAAGACACCACTGGCAATCCCGCGCCGCTCGGCTTGCTCGGCTTCGGCATGACGACGGTGCTGCTGAATTTGTGCAACGCCGGATTTTTTGAACTCAACAGCATGGTTCTGGCGATGGGCATTTGTTATGGCGGCATCGCGCAAGTCATCGCGGGCATCATGGAATGGAAAAAAGGCAACACCTTCGCCGCGACCGCGTTCGCATCCTACGGCTTTTTCTGGCTCTCGCTCGTGACGTTGATTGTTTTGCCAAAAATGAATCTGATTCCTCCGCCGCTCGCGCCGGCAAACGGCACCGCCATGGCCGCCTATCTCGCGCTTTGGGGAATTTTCACCGGCGGCATGTTTTTCGCCACGTGGCGATTGAACCGCGCGTTGCAATTCATCTTTTTTACACTGACGATTTTATTTTTTCTGCTGGCCTATTCTGAATTTTTTGGCGCTGGCGCCGGTTTCAAGCATTTCACCGGCTACGAAGGAATCGTCTGCGGCCTTTCGGCGATTTACACCGGACTGGCGCTGCTGCTGAATGAAACTTTGGGCAAAACCATTTTGCCGCTTGGCCCGGTTAAACCATAAATTTTAAAAAGCACCGGCAACTCAATCTAAATGAAAAATGCCGCGTTGCAGGGCAATCGTGGTGGCTTGAGTGCGGTCGCTGGCTTTCAATTTCGCAAGAATATGCCCGACATGAAGTTTGACCGTGACTTCAAGCGATTACGCCGAAAGCGGTCATGGATTCATTTATCTTAAGTGCCGATCTTCAAGTTGCAGGATTATTGCGTGGCTTGACCAATGCCGATGTTACCATCAGTAAAGTTCAATTCTTTGACGGTAATGGCAATATCCTTTTTGATTTTACCGGAGACGCCGGCTATATCGGTTCTAATTTTGTTCATATTGCCGTGTCACTATCCTCATTGAGTTACGGCGGCGCGAACGGCGGCGACGCCACTCTTCCTGTCACCGATTTTACAAACGCTGCGATAGTCGGTTCCATTGCCAGTTTTACTATTGAATTCACGGCGCAGGGTCTTCCAGTGGGAACCATAGGCGGCGATCCGCTGATTTCCCCGCCTTTTGGCTTCACTAACACCGGAGCGCTCACCGTTGATAACATCGAATTGATCCAGACTGGAAATACAGTTCCCACGCCTATGCAGGAACAAGTCATCTGGCAGGCCGACTTCGACAGCACATTTCCTAGCATTGATGGCTACGGCCTTCATTATCGCGATGGCACTGACAATGCCAGCGGAATTCTGACCACGAATGTGGGAGAAGGAATCGGTGGCAGCGACTCGCTCGAATATACAGTGGACCTTTCATCTTGGAGCAGCAGCCCGCCCGCCTCTTATTCAGGCATTGGAACAGGCGCGACGGAAAGTCCGCTGCCTTTTGTGCTGACCTCTACCAATAAAGCTTCGTATCGGGTCTATGTTTCAGCCAAGGCGGGAGGAATTCTTAGCGGAGCCAGCACCAACATCCCTGCCGTGATGGACTTGTTATTTTTTGCAAATGCGGGCGTGGTTTTTGATCTTAATCCGTCCTTAACACTGACGACCAATTGGCAATCATTCGTTTTTGACAACATGGCGATAGGGGTGAACAACGGTGGTTCGCAGGCCTCGTTTAACCAGTATGTCTCGCAGGTTGACCAGATGCAGGTGCAGATTGTAGCCCAAGGTAATCCTAATGTTGCAACGATATTTGGTCACGACAGCGATAATACGATTGACATTGATAACATCAAAGTAGTGCAACTTGTCCCCGGCTTGCCGCCTGTATCTGTGACCGGCACAAATAACCAGATTCATGTCTATTGGACAGATCCAAGCACCGGCGGCGCTGCTCAACTCCAAAGCTCGACCAACGTAGCTGGCCCTTATCTCGACGTGGCTGGAGCGGCTTCCGCTGCGGCTTCCCCCTACAGCGTTCCGACAGATTCAGCCCAACAATTCTTTAGGACCGTTTGGGTTCCCTAAACTAAAGGTGAACGAAACAGTCTTTCAGGCAGATTCCAAAGATGACATGGTTGAAAAGAACCTTCATCGCAGAGGGGCATTCACCCTGATTGAGTTGCTGGTAGTGATTGCCATCATCGCGATTCTAGCCGCAATGTTACTGCCAGCGTTATCACGGGCCAAAGAAAGGGCAAAGCGAATCGCTTGTGTGAACAATCTCCGGCAAATCGGGATTGGCATGACTGTATATGCCGGTAATAACAATGATTATGTCGTTTCCGCGCTGGCAGCAAACCCCAACGCTACTCCTGCCACACCCCAGACGTTCAATCAAACAGCCATTAGCCCGCCGGAAGCAGGCCTGGCCAAGGATGTTGACCTGGATTTGACAGAGACCAATTCTGCTTCCGTCTGGTGTTGTCCGGACCTTACAGCTTATGGGACATCTTACAACGCCAACCCCGGCCCCGGAGATCCGCCTCAATGGCAAATCGGTTATCAATATTTTGGCGGTATCTATTGGTGGTATGGCAAATTTTATTCCGGCCTTAAGTCGTCCAGCCCAATCAAATTAAGTAATTCTAAACCAACTTGGGCGCTCGCAGCGGATATTATCTGCAACTATACTGGCGGCGCTGGAAACCCGTGGGGAGCGAGCACCGGCGGCTTCGTTGCCCACCGGCGGCCAGGTGCGCAATACCCGGATGGAGGCAACCACCTGACAGTAGATGGGTCTGTGCATTGGATCAAATTCGAAAATACTTTGGCCATCACCTCTTTCGCGCCTGCCACCTATAAATATTATTTCTATCAAGAAGACCTGGGGTTGATTCCGCCCGCTGTAGTTCCAACCTTGCCAGCGCATGGACCCTAAAGAAAATCAAAAGGAGTATTTGAAGAAATTATGCCGCCGCTCGCAGCAGTAAAGTAAAGCACTCCGGTTAATCGCTTTCATTGATTTGCGATTCAGATGCTTTGCCGGTTCTCTCGAAAAGCAAAAATGAAAAAAATCTACAGCAACAAAATTGCTGACGCCCAATCACGATTCATTGCCGGATCGCCATCATTTCTGGACTGAACACGCATTGCTCTTTTTATTTCTATACATTGGCGACTTCGATTTCAAAAGGTTGCGGCTATACTTTCGCGCATTCCGGCGATGATTTTTTTCAATTGCATCGCTGTTGTGCAATACGGCGGCATCAGCACCATCACGTTGCCAATCGGTCGTGTCAACACACCGCGTTTGGCCATTGCATCGCAGACCCGGATTCCAACTTGCTCGCGCAATGCAAACGGCTCGCGCGTCCGCCAATTTTTAACCAGTTCAATTCCCGCAATCAAACCAACCTGCCGGATGTCCCCGACATTTGGCAATTGCCAGAGCGATTTCAATTCCTCGCGCAAAAGTTTTTCCAATTGTTCCCGCGCGCGAATTGACTTTTTACTTTGCAGAATTTCCAAACTTGCAAGTGCAGCCGCCGCGCTGAGTTGATTGCCCGTATAACTGTGCCCGTGAAAAAAAGTTTTGAACTCATCGTATTCACCGAGAAATGCGTCGAAAACTTTCCGCGTCGTCAACGTCGCCGCCATCGGCAGATAACCGCCGGTCAAACCTTTGGCCGCGCATAAAAAATCCGGCTGCACCTTTTCTTTTTGGCAGGCAAACATCTTGCCGGTTCGCCCAAACCCGGTCATCACTTCGTCGGCGATCAGCAACGCGCCATGACCGCGCGTAATTTCTGAAATTTGTTTCAGCCAGCTTTCCGGTTGCGGAATCATTCCCGCCGCGCCTTGAATCAGCGGTTCAACGACCAACGCCGCGTAAGAATTTCCTTTTCGCTTTTGCGCCGCGAATTTTTTCTCCACCAATCCGACACATTCCCAATTGCATTTGCGATAATTCCGCGCGTCGTCGCGCTGCGGCTTCGCGCGATTGAACGGACAGCGATAGCAGTATGGCGAAAAAACTTTGTCGGTTTTGAACAGCAGGCTCGAAAATCTCTCGTGAAATAAATCAATGTGGCCGAGCGAAACCGCGCCGATGGTATCGCCGTGATAAGCGTTTTCCAGCGAAAGAAATTGGGGATGTTTGATTTTTTTCGTCCGGCGCGAAAATTCGCAGGCCATTTTGAGCGCAACTTCAACCGCCGTCGAACCATCGTCGCTGAAAAAAACTTTTTTTAATTTTCCGTTTGCGCTCTGGACCAATTTTTCCGCCAATAAACTGGCCGGCTCATTCGCAAATCCAAGCGCCGAACTGTGCGCGATTTTTTTCAACTGCCGCGAAATGGCGGAATTTATCTTCGGATGATTGTGTCCGTGCAGATTTGTCCAAATGGATGAATTGGCGTCGAGAAATTCGCGGCCTTTCGCGTCGCGCAAAATTGCGCCTTTGCCTTTCACAATCACAATCGGTTCGCGCCGCAGCCAATCGCGCATTTGCGTGAACGGATGCCAGACAAATTTATGATCAAGTTGCGCGAGTTTGTTCATGCGGCCAAAGTCGGAAGTGCGATGTCCAAAGTTTTGAGCGCGCGAATCAATTGCGAAATGTCGTCCGCAGAATGTGCGGCGCTCACGGTCAAACGCAATCGCGCCGCGCCGCGCGCAACGGACGGAAAACGGATCGCCGGAACAAAAATGTTTTGTTCGCGCAGCTTGTCGGCGGCTTGAATCGCCTTGATTTCGTCGCCAATGATGATTGGAATAATGGCGCTCTGAAATTTTGAATTTTGAATTTTGAGTTTTCGATTCAATTTATCGGCGCGTTCACGCAAAATTTTTCTCCGCGCTTCGCCTTCGCGCGATTGAACAAATCGAATGGCCGCAGTCGCGGCGGCGGCGGAAGCTGGAACGGGTGTAGTCGAAAAAATAAGGCTGCGCGCGCGGTTCACCAAAAAATCAATCAGCGCGCGCGAGCCGCAAATGTAGCCGCCACTCGAACCGAGCGCTTTGCCGAGCGTGCCCATTTGAACTTCGATTTGGTCGCTGACGCCAAGTTCGTCGGCGAGGCCGCGACCATTTTTGCCAAAAATTCCAGTCGCGTGCGCCTCGTCCACCATGAGCCATGCGCCAAATTTATTTTTCAATTCAACCATTTCGCGCAACGGCGCGGAATCGCCGTCCATCGAAAAAATGCTTTCGGTGACAATGAGAATTGCCGGTTGCCGGTTGCCGGTTGCCGATTTGAAATTTCGCGCCCAGAAAAGTTTTTCCTTCAGATCGGTCAAATCATTATGGGCGAAAACGCGAATTTTTGCGCCGCTCAATTTCGCCGCGTCCACGATGCAAGCATGAACAAGTTTGTCTAAAATGATCACGTCATTTTTGCCGGGCAGCGCGCCAATGGCGCCGAGCGCGGTCGCATAGCCGCTGGAAAATGTCAGTGCAGCCTGGGTTTTTTTGAATTGCGCCAAGGCTTCTTCGAGTTCGTGAAACGGCGCGAGCGAGCCGCAAAGCAAACGCGACGCGCCGGAACCGGAACCAAATTGTTTAATCGCGCGAAGGGCGGCATCTTTCAAAATCGGATCATTGGCCAGTCCGAGATAATCGTTGGACGAAAAATTCAGAAAGGTTTTGCCGCCAATTTTTATGTGCGGCGATTGCGGCGAATCCACGCGGCGCAGTTCGCGCAACAAATTTTGCTCGCGCAGCAGGTTCAGCCGTTGTTCAAGTTCGACATTGAAATCATTCACGGTGCAATTGCCCATTTGCCGTCAACCATGCTCACGGAAACGGTTGACGCAGGATGCAACACCCCATCGTAAATGTCCGCAAATTTTCCAGTGAAAGGAATCGCAATCAAATCGGCCAGGGCATTTTCTGAAAGTTCGCCGATTTTTCCAGCAAGGCCGAGGGCGCGCGCGCCGCTGACGGTTGCCATTTGCAAAATTTGTTTCGCGGAAATTTTCGGTTCGGCGATTGCAAGCGCGCGCATTTCAGCGAACAAATTCAGCTCGATTTTTTGTTTTCCAGTCTGGCGAACCGTTGAAAGGCTGTCGGTGCCGAGACAGACGTTGACGCCGGCCTTCAATAATTTTTCCAGCGGAAATTTTGTGTGCCGGAAATAATCGTGGCTGCGCGGGCAATGAACGACGCTGACGTGACGCTGGGCGAGCAAATCAAAATCATTTTCCGCCAGATAATTCGCATGGACGGCGAGAAAATTTTCCGCGAGCAGACCGGCGCGTTCCAAATGTTCGACCGGCGAGCCGAGGCCGCAATCGGAATTATCGCGCTGATTGCGCGCGAGCCAGTCGAACATTTTGCCGCGCGCGTGCGCGAACATTTCAAATTCCAGATCGGATTCGGCGACGTGCGTGGTGACGCGCCATTTTTTTTGGCGGGCAGTCGCGGCGGAGAGCCGTAATAATTCCGGCGAAGTCGAATACGGCGCGTGCGGCGAAAATGAAGCGCAGGAACGCGAATGCGAGAGCGATTCGATTTTTTCAACCGCTTCGCGCAAAATTTCTTCCGGCGCGCGGCGATTTTTTATGCCGGTCATTTCGAGAAAGGAAAAAACGCGGAGCGGCGTGGCGTCCCACATTTCCGGCAGGAGTTCGGGCACGGCTTCAATGTCGGCGACGGTCGTGGCGCCGGTTTGCAAAAGCATTCTTGCGCCGTTGAGCCAGGAGCGCGCGAAATCGGAAAAGCTCCAGGCGGATTTCGCGGCCAGGATGAGCGGAATCCAGTCGGTGAAGGTTTTGGGCGGCGGCAATTGCCCGGCCATATCGGTGTAATCGAGATGGCAATGGGCGTTGACGAGTCCGGGCAATAAAATGACTTCGCCGAGGTCGAAAATTTCTTCGCCGGAAAATTTGGATTTCAATTCCGGCCACGAACCGACGGCGCGAATTTTATTTTCGGAAATGGCAACGGCGCCATTTTGAATCGGCGGCTGGGAGACCGGCAAAATGATCCGCGCGCGAAGAATCACGTTCAGACTCCGGCGGCACGCCTGGCGTTTTTGAGTTTGGTGGCGTCCTTGTGTTTGCGCGCCTTGAATTTGCTGTGCGACTTGTGGATTTGCTGCTCGATTTTTTTTGTCACGCGGTCAATCGCGGCGTAGAGATCGCTTTCCGCATCTTTGGCAAACAAATCCGGGCCGCGCACGGCCAATCTCATGGAGCAACTGAATTGTTTTTCCGGCACGCGCGTATGGTCGTGTTCCAGCGTGACGCGCGCGTCAATGGCTTTGGGATCAAAGTGGTCGAGCTTTTGGATGCGGCCGATGACGTGAGCTTCGATGGCTTCGGTCAAAGTGACATTGTGCGTGGATAGAATCAATTTCATGCTTCAAGATGCAACTTGCGCGGAATAAAATCCAGTTTTTCAATCAAAGATTTGGCAAGCAAGCGAAATTCATGCCAATTTTTCTTGTCTTTCGCGACCATACTATATATGTTGCACTGCAAATGGTTCAGGGTTTGCAACTTTCCGCGCGCCTGTCGCAGTCCATGGTGCTTGCGCCGCAACTCCAGCAATCGCTGGCATTGCTGCAAGCTCCGACCCTCGAACTCAAGGCGCTCGTCGAACAGGAACTCCAGCAAAATCCCGTGCTGGAAGAAATCGCCTCGCAGGAAACTGACTTGCGCGATCCGTCCGAACGCGAATCCGATGAAGTCGCCGAAGCGCCCGATCCCGCCGAACCGCCGGCGGATTTGACTTTCGATCCCGCCACGGAAAAAAACCCCGCCGAGCCGGCGGACGATTTTCAGGCCGAGTTTGAAAAATTAGTGCAACTTGATCAGGAATGGCGTGATCATTTTTCGCAGACAAATGTTTCCGTCCGCCAATCCACCGACGAAGAGGAAAAACGGCAGTTCATGTTTGACTCGCTCACCGTCGGCACTTCACTGGCGCAAATCCTCATGGATCAGGTGCGCGAATCCGGCCTCACCGACGAACAGCGCGAAATCGCCGAACTCCTCATCGGCAACATTGACGATTACGGTTATCTCAAAGCCACCATCGAGGAAATTTCCGCCGCCAACAATTTGCCGCAGGAAAAAATCGCGGAAGTCGTCAAAGTCATCCAGACCTTCGATCCGCCCGGCGTGGGCGCGCGCGATTTGCGCGAATGCCTCATGCTGCAACTCGAACGCAGCGGCAAAACCGAGTCGCTCGATTATCGCATCGTCCGCGATTACATGGAAGCGCTCGGCAAACGCCGCATTCCCGACATCGCGCGCGGCACCGGCCTGGAAATCGAAGAGGTTCAAACCGCGCTGGGCCGCATCGGACGATTGGAACCGCGCCCGGGCCGCGCCTTTTTACCCGATAACGATCAATATGTTTTGCCTGAAGTATTCGTCCTTAAAAACGGCGATGATTTTGCCGTCACCACCAACGACGAACACATTCCGCATTTGCGCATCAGCAACGTCTATAAAGATTTGATGTCCGCCGGCGAAAATAATGCCGAGGTAAAAAATTACATCCGTGAAAAAATCCGCGCCGGAAAATTTCTCATCAAAAGCCTGCACCAACGGCAGCAAACCATTTTGAACATCGGCAAGGAGATTGTGAAACGCCAGCGCGAATTCATGGAAAAAGGCGTCTCGCATTTGCGGCCCATGACCATGGCGCAAGTGGCCGAAGTCGTGGGCGTTCACGAAACGACCGTCAGCCGCGGCGTTTCCGGCAAATACATCCAGACGCCGCAGGGCGTTTTTGAAATGAAATTTTTCTTCACCGCCGGTTTGCATAATACGACCGGCGACGGCGTTTCCAATACGAGCGTCAAGGACATGATCATCGAGATTTTCAAGGCGGAAGATTCCACCAAGCCATTGTCCGATCAGGAAGTTGTCAACATGCTCGGCGAAAAAGGCATCAGCATCGCCCGCCGCACCGTCGCCAAATATCGCGGCGAACTGAACATCCTCCCATCGAATCTGCGAAAAGTTTATTGAAAATTTTCGTGCTTAAGACACGAAGAAGACGAAATCTCCATGCGTCCGACGCCTTCGCCGCCCAATGCGATGTCGTGATCATTTCTGCTCGACCACGGCCTGATAGACGCCATCGTTTCGCGCAACGCCATGAAATCGCAACTCGTCACCTACCTGAACTTTCTTACGGCGGGAAAAAAGGCGGCGGCTTCTTGATTGCGGGATATTAGGATTGGGACTGATTTCTTTTCTGTGACGCAGATGATTTTCGATTGTGCAATTTTTTTATCACGAAGATTGCGGGCAAAATGCCGAAGAGGATGATGGGATACCAAAGGCTGATCATCAGCGTCCACCAATTATGTTCTTTGTCAATGGCGTGGCTTGTATCTCTGAAATAGATTCCATAGCCGATAAAGCGAGTTTCAGTTTCTCGATCGTCTTTAGAAAAGCCAAATAAACTTTTAGTGTGTTTTCCAGAACCGTATTCAATTCCATAGCGGTGAAAGTAAATGTTATTTATTATGGTATCGCCGGGAACTGCAAATCTCATAAAACCTTCCTCGGACATAATTTGATTTAAGAAAAGTAACTCCCCGCCGAAGAAATTTTTTTAAATTGTGATATGCAAGTTACCGCCGCCATCCTCTGCGACAGTGCCCATTGTCGGACCGTTCGTTTTAGTTGAGTGCTGCCAACTGTGAGCGATTGAAATTTTACCATGTCCGATTGAAAGAGAGCAATAATCTTCAGCCATCCCGATTTGTCTTGGAAAGGGGTCTGCAATCCATACAAAAGCATAGAGAGCAACAAACCCAAGAAATAAAACTAAAGAGACAAAGGCGCAGTTTCTAAACAATTTATTTTTCATAAAAGGTTTCATTAAAAACCGAAATGACTTCTTATTGTTGATCGCGACGACGGCACAGAGTTAACACTAACTTCATTTGTTTCTGGTGGCGACGATTCAACAACTGCATTAGCCGGTTCAGGCAATGGAGATTTCTGCTCGATTTGCTTGTTGAGGCAAAGCCAAGCTGCCACGACGACAGCCAGCACGAGTAAGAGGTATATAAGTTTTTTCATTTTAATAATTAAATAAGATTGCAGGGAAGGTTGAATAAGTGACCGCCCTTGTTGTCAACGGCACGGAGACTTGACTGGTTTTATCTGTC
>Ga0207933_1001005_pt1 | contig 23722 bp, 20 predicted proteins | sample NGESurdeep092012_4_FD_184488 | JGI IMG/M metagenome (GOLD analysis project Ga0207933, IMG submission 184488) | Arctic peat soil microbial communities from Barrow, Alaska - NGEE Surface sample F53-3 deep-092012 (SPAdes) | ecosystem: Environmental > Terrestrial > Soil > Wetlands > Peat ...
AATTCCGCTTTCTCTTCGTTCATGTTTTTCTCCAATTCTGTTTTAAGGTTTTCACCAAAGCCCATGTATTTGATGTTGTCGGTCAAATACTGAAAATTTTCGTTGTTCATAATGTTTGTTTTTAATAGTGAATTAAATATTTAGACTATTTTTTTATTAGCAATAATTCCTTATTTAAGATCAGGTAATGGAATTGCCTGCATAATTTTTCTATTGTTTACTTTCATAAATAAGTGTCTGCCTCCATTCTTTTCCATTATCTGTATGGCCAAATACTTTGCATCAGGAATGGTAAATTTCTCTAACGCAAATACCAATGTATTTTTTTGATAAGCCTTCACCTGTTTATTATTGCCTGCCACATACAAAGGCTTCAATTCGTTTTCCTGGATCGCCGTTCTTTTGCTTTTCTTTTTATCGCGGATATAAAAGCGCAGAAAATCTATGTCATAATCAATCGGGCTTTGATTGTCTAATTCCAATTGATAAAAGATGGTGTTTCCTTTAATGTATATGCCGTAAACCCTTACCAGCATATCCCATTTGCGGGTAGAAATACCATGTATAGTTTTTGGATTATCTAAGATGCTGTTTGCATAAGTAGCCAGTGAAGCGGAAGATTGAACCGGCAGGTTATAAACGAATAACAAAGGTTTATTTTCATAATCCACCGAAAAATTGTAGGTGCTGCCATCGCTGGTTATCACTGTCAGATTAGTTTCCGGAAAATCTTTTCCGGCTGCTTTTATCAGTAAAATATTATCTGCTTCCTTAACCTGTTGTACCAGAATTTCCCTGGTTCCTCTATCAACATGTTTGATGGTAAAAGGAAAAATAAGACTGGTTGTTTTATTGGTGGTAATGCTTAAAGATGGTGTTTGCGAAAAGGAAGAAACAAACAAACCAATCGCAGCAACCAAACAAATTAATTGTTTCATGATAGTATATTTTAATGATTAAAAAATTATTTGAGTAAAACTTTATATCCTGCTTTCACGGTAACTTTTACCAGCTTCGTTTTCTTTGATAAAAGTGTTTTCACCGCATCGATTCCGGCAGTCGTAGCTTGTGCTTTCACAGAAGGATCCAGTGATGATACCTCCATCATTTGGGTAGCATTATTTAAACTTTCTTTGGCCACATCTCGTGTGATAGCCCCCGGAATATAAATTCCGGGCAATCCATCCATATCATAAACTATAAGCTTTACGGGAAATAATGAATGGCCCACTCTTATCGAATTTATTTCCACCTGGAGCCTTTCGCCACTGAGCGAAGCAATTCCAAAAACAAAATTGTCTTTGGGTATTATATTCCCGTTGATGGAAATATCATTAAGTATGCGGAGTTTGATTACCGCTCCGTCGACGAGTGTTTGATTTTCATGTACTACAGCTTCGATGGCATTTTGTTCTTTGAAATTATTCTCATCTTCCAATCCAAAAAAGCCATTACTATCATTTTGTTGTTTAACAGATGTATCAAGCAAACTAATAGAAGAAACAATAGGTTCTTTATTTACCGGAAAAATATTCTCTTTGTTTTTTATGTTTTTTTCCTCCAGTTTTTCCTTTACTCTTTCAGGATGCTGGATGTCCAGAACCTTATCCATCATACCATTTAACTGATTCATTTCCGGATCAGCTTCTACACTGTCTTTTTTATTCACATCCTGTATGAGATGATCTAACCGTTCCGCATCTTCATTGTTTACTGAAGAAGTAGCCTCAGAAGATTTTACTTCATTGGTATTATTTTTTATATCCGATGTATTCAATTGCTCATTAAGTTGCGCCAGTTTCTGATATACTTTTTCTTCATTCGGGTCTTTATAATCTTCTCCTGGCAAGGGGTTATATGAGGAGTTTGGAGATGCAGGTGTGAGATGCAGAAAGGAAGTGTCTTTATTCCCTTCCGCTTTTAAAAATGGATCATTATTTATTTCTTTTCCGAGTTTTATTGAATCCTCATCGGCCTGTTCATAAAAGCTAAGCTTGTTTTCAGATTTATCATCTTTGAAATGTGCATTGGGCAACTGCAGATTGAGGCCTGCAGATGTAACCGGCTTTTGTGATCTGTTGCCTGCCCCCCCTCCCAGTGCCCAGAATGCCAGGGTAATAAAAGGAAGAACCAGTGCCGGAAGTACCAGCAACATTTTTCTTTTGCGTAAAAAAACCGGGGAAAGAATTTTACTTTTTGTTTGTTTGTTGTTCATAATATAGGTTTTCTAAATAATTAATAGTATCGGTTAAATGTGGCCGCATAGAAAGAAGGCTATCGAATTTCAATTTTCCTTTGGTAGTTTTTTGTAAACTATCCAGGTAAACTTTGTAGCTGTGAATTCTTTTAAACTCCCGTTCATTAATAACAGGCCGTATCCTTTGCTCTTTTAAAAGTGGCATTATCGGAATCGGGCTGATAAAATGAAGATTCGTGTTATCCTTTTTGAAACTTTGGTACATAACAATGATGCTTACACTAAGAAAGATTAAACAAAAAACCAAAAAAAGCATTTTTATTTTTTTAGATGAAAACCCATTTGTTTTTTGTTGTAACCAGGCAGCAAACACATGTAGTTTGTTGTTCAGATAAAGCAATTGCCTTATAAGGAAAGGAGGCAATTCCGCCGGTTTTCTTTTCTGTTTTCGAAATAATTTCATATCTAACGGTTTTCTGTTTTCAGATCTTTGTTTTCAATCGTATTCCATTTTTCAATTAAAAATCCATGAGGGTTGTTATCAGACCTTGACACATTGCGCAGGTAACCTTCTGTAATTAAACTTCGTGTTGTAATGCTGCTGGGGCGTGTGATCTTTTCTGTTGCATAACAACGGAAATAATATGGATATGAATTCATATTCAGGGATACACTATCCACGTTTATTTCCTGGCTAATATTCCCGGCGATAATTCCTGCGTAATAATTATTTTCTTTTAAACTTTCATATACTCTTTTGGCAGACCCGTCGGCGAGATACAACGCCTTGGTAATATTGGCTTGTATGACTTTATCGTCAGGGTCAAGTGAAAAAAAATATTGATGAAACATCTTTACATGATCTCTTGCTTCTACCGGAATATTTTCTCGGCGGCCACCTGCAAAAGCTTCGAGCGCTTTGCCATTGGCGAGAATATAAATTCTTGATTCAATAGCTGCCGTCTCTTTATAACTATTGTAAATAACATAAGAGCAAATTATAACACAGGATAGAACCACCAGGAATGCAAAGTTCCTTACCTGCTTAAAAGCTGTATCAATATTTTTTGCTTGTCTGAACATGATTATTTTTTTAACCCTACTTAAATAAACACGGCTTATTTCCCACTTAATTTTTCTTTAAAATACCCATCAGATACCCCATTACTACTCATACTACCACTCATTTTATTTGCTGCACTACCCATGGAATCAGCCACCATTCCGGCGCCGGAAGAAACCTTATTCACCGCTGATGTAGCAGTAGAAGAAAATACATTGCTTACTTTATACAAAAGCGTATTACTACCTCCTGCATTAACGATGTAGTTTGCCACTGAAGGCACCGTGAAATAACCAATGATGCCAATGATCATGAAGATGAGATAGGCTGTATCAGCTGTAGAGAAAAATGTATCCCCGGAAGTATTGATTTGCTGAATATCAAGGGCAATCATTTTTTCCTGGACTTTCCCGATGATGGATCCGAAAATATTAGCAACCGGTAACCAAAGGAAAACATTTATGTAACGAGCTACCCATACCATAAGTGTATGGCCGAGGCCGTCAAAAACTGCCAGTCCAAATACGAGTGGCCCCAGAATGGCCAGTACAATTAAATAAAAAGTACGAATCGTATTGATGCAAAGAGCCGCGGCCATGTACAGCACTTGCAGCACTTCACTCATCCACTCTTTGATGGAATTTCGAAAATTGTAGGAGGCCTTGGACATTGCAAAACTAATATCATTGCCGATAGAAGAAATCCATCCTTCGTTATCGGCATTGGGGTCATCCGGGTGTGTGTAAGCATACCATTTATCGCGGTCTCCATCTCCATTTTCGCCAACATACATTTGCCAGACTGTGGTTTTTTTGATCGCTTCTTCTTTTTGTTTTAAAAGAAGGGCAATTGATTTATCTGAATTATCTACCATAGCTTTGGTGGCAGTAACGGTTGGTTGCATTACGCCATTGATCATCGCAATCACAGAAGGAAAGATGAGTATAGCAAAGCCGATTACAAAGGGCCTGAAGAGCGGGTAAAAATCAATAGGTTCCGCCCTGGCAATATGCCCCCAGACTCTTGAAGCAATATACCAGGTTGCTGCAAAACCAGCGATGCCGCGGCCTACCCCAATTAATTTTGAGCAGAGTGGCAGCATCTCATTATAGAGTTGATCCAGAACTTTTTGAAGGCCTCCTATATCGGTTGCCTGCATCTGAGCATGTGAAAATTCAGGCAGGCATAATCCCACTATCACGATTAACGTGATCCGTACACACAGTTTCATTTCTTATTTGATTAATGGTTAACATTGTAGAGTTGATTCATTACAGAGGCATCATTTGCATCTTTGGCTCTTTGCAGTGCCAGTATTTTGGTACTGCTATTAAAATGCCGTAGAAACACCAGTTCATTTTCGGCTTCTTTCCAGATATCATCAATAGCGCTTAATCTTTCATCATCGGACATACGGAGTTTATTGGCAGTTACAATTGTTACCAGTGCATCTAAATTTTTTGCCGATTGATTGAAAAGATTTTTATAAACTTCAGAGAGGTAATTAATTTCATCCAATGTAAATAGATTGGTTTCCCTAAATTGCCTGAAGGCAGTTTTATATTCAGAAATGATCTTTACCTGCGCAGCAATAATGTCTGCAATCCTTTTATAATTTCTAACTGCCGGGCTTACTTCCAATAAACTATTTAAAAATGCCTGGTGTAAATTAAAATTGCCCTCAGAAATATTTTTGATGGTATTATAGCCACCTGAAACAATCTCATATCCCTTCTTTAAATCCGTTAAAATATTTTTTAGGGATGCCAGCTTCTGTACATCCAAAAGCAACTGTTTTGCTTCCTGTGACTGGGCAATCGTTTTAGTTAACCCACAACAAAAAAAGATTAATAAACTCATTACACACTTTTTCATACACACTGTTTATTTATTATAAACTCATTGGCTAATATTCATCAAAGCCCTGCCAGTTCTTACATCATTGGCATCAATAAATCTTTGTATTGCTAGCTCATTTGCTTCATTGGTGAAATGTTGCGCAAAAACATATTTATCATTCATCTCCGCATGCAAAGCATCAATGCGTTTGATTCGCTCATCATCTTTCATCTGTAAGCTTCCGTCTGTTATCAGTAAAATCAATTGATCAATAATATTGGTACAACCATCTAAAAGATTTATAAATACTCTGTTGCAATAATTGATTTCATCCGGAGTCAATTGACTGCTTTGCCGGAGGGCATTTTTTTGTTGGTGATAGCTTTGAACAATTTTAAGCTGTAAGGCAATAATATCTGCGACTTTCCAATACGATTTTATTTTTGGATTAACATTTTTAAGTGAAGTAAAATATTCATCGTGCAAAGAGAAATCTCCTTTTTTAATGTTTTGAATCGTAGTCAATCCTTTTTTTGCAATAGCATATCCTTTCTCTACATAAGTGGCATAAACCTGATAAGCGGCAATTTGATTGACCAAATATTTAATTTGAGTTTTTTTCTGTTGCGTCCACTCCTGCCAGTTCTGTGCCTGCACACCGAAACCAATCACGAGCAAGAATATTGTTAGTATTTTTTTCATAATTTTTTATTGAAGGCCATACGTTTTTTTTACTTCGGCAACATCATTTTCATCTTTGGAACGTTGAAGTGAAAGCAAAATATTTTGAGAATTGAATGACCTGAGATCGTTCAAATTTATTTGCATTACATCTGCAGCCCGGTTAATTATTTCAATTCTTTTTGCATCTGTCATTTGAGTAGTAAACGAATTAATAACAAGAGCTATCTGATCTAGGTTTTTCAGGCTCGCATCTATGATCCCGGTATAAACCTGCCCAATATAACGGACTTCATCCGGTGTAAAATGGTCATCCTGCTGAACGCCATTCCATGCTTTATGATATTCCTTCACTAAAGCAATTTGTTCTTGGGTAATTTCTTTGATGCGGTGATAATAGGAAAGCACATCCTTTACTTTCCAGAGTTCATTAAAATAATTCTGGTAAAGGTCTTTTTGTTTTTGCACCCAGTTTGTGATTTGGCCCAGCTTTAATTTGGACATCGTATTCTCTGCCACCTTTTGCGCATTCTGCAGCCAGATCGTTTTAGTTTGCAGCCTTTGAATTTTCAGATCCACAGCTATAATTACTTTTTTAATTGCCTGTTTAATAATCAACGCTGTCGGATCCTGGGCATTTATTCCAGGTGCTATTCCTATTAACACAACTATCATACACAACCACAGCTTTTTCATTATTTGATTTATTTTATTTTTCGATAAAATGCATTTCCAATAATTAGTTCACTATCAGATTCAGGAAAAGAATAGATTCTCCCATGTTTTTGTTCCTGTAACTGCCCGCTATTTTCATTCAATACCCCAAAAGAATTTTCTTTTTTATATTTTTTACCTTGTTTCAACCCATTAATAATCCGGTTAAATCCTGTTCTTCGCTCAATCCAATAAGTGCTATTTTTATAGTGGTGAATCACAACAGTATCCATAGCGATACTGAATTCATTTTTAGAACTATTTACATACATCCCTGAAATATCTTTTGTAGCTGTTGTATTGCAGCTCACGCAAAAAACAAATAATAGTAGGGCAGATAAAACTCCATTGCGAATGTCATTTGCCAGTGCTGTTATTCCCCTTTTCATGCTTCCATATTTTTTTGAATACTCATGCACTTTCAGTTTCTCACTTTCTTCTGTAGTATAAGCCAGGTATTCTTCTGTAGATACTTCAGTCCGGTAAACTTTGGAGAGCATACCTCCGAGAGAGATAAATACTTCCTTATATTTTTTTGATGGATCGTTGGCTTTGTTGATGGATAGTACGAGGGCTTTTTCTTTTTCTGTAAGTCCCAACAGTTCCTGGATTTGATCAAACTTGTTTTGGTACTTTGACTGATCAAGCAAAATCTTGCAGTCACTGTTATTGATGATAGCCTGCTTTACAACAGGTGAAGAAATGATATCTTCCACTTCCTGTGTTACCACAATGGCTTCACCAAAAAATTTGCGAACGGTTTTAAAAAGGTATTTGATGTATTCAGCCATACCTTCTTTCGCAATCGCTTTCCAGGCTTCCTCAATCAGTATCATTTTACGAATACCTTTTAGTTTCCTCATCTTGGAAATAAAAACTTCCATGATGATGATGGTAACCACAGGAAAAAGTATGGGATGGTCTTTAATATTATCCAGTTCAAAAACAATAAAGCGTTGCTGTAATAAATCCAGATTCTCTGTGGCGTTCAGCAGATAATCAAATTCTCCGTTTTTATAATAAGGGCGTAAGACATACAGGAAATTGGATACATCAAAATCCTTATCCTTTACTTTATCATCAATCAATACCTGCACAAATTCCGTTTGCAGGAATTCATAAAAAGTATTGAAACATGGAAATAAGGTTTCATTCTTTCCCAGGTGTTCATAATAGAGTTGCAGGGCATTGGATAGTGCTACATATTCACTGCGGTTAAAATTCTCATTGTCTTTTTTCCAGAGAGCCAGCAATAAAGTTTTAATACTTTCTTTTTTCTCTGTATCCAGTAAATCACCTTCTGCAATGTAAAAAGGATTAAATTTTATAGGGTTCTTTGCATCATAAGTAAAATAGTATCCATTAACCAGATCACAAAGCCCTCTATAAGAATGTCCTACATCCACCAGCACCACATGTGTTCCCTTTTCATAATAGGAACGAACCATGTGATTGGTAAAAAAACTTTTACCACTGCCACTAGGGCCCAAAATAAATTTGTTTCTGTTGCTGCAGATGCCTTTATCCATCGGCTCATCCGAAATATCCACATGAACCGGCTTACCAGTTAGCCGGTCACCCAGGCGGATTCCTATCGGGCTTACAGAAGAACGGTAGTTTGTTTCCAGATTGAAAAAGCAACAGGCCTGCGGCGAGAAAGTATCAAAAGTGTCGTTCATTGGAAAATCAGCCGCATTGCCTGGTATGCCTGCCCAAAAGATTTGTGCTGCACCTTCGGTCTCTTGCTTGGGAGTAGCATCCATTTGGGTGAGAGCAGATGAGCAAAGGTTTCTGATTACTTTTAAATTTTCTTTATTGTCCGTCCAAGCCAGCAAATTAAAATGTGCTTTTACCGGCAGCCTTTGTTCTCCTATAGCTTCATTTAAAAAATTATCCGTGGAATCTTTTGCTATTGAATTTTCCCGGCTATAGGCTGATAAGGATTGCAACCTTAATCTTTTACTTTCTAATTTTTGTATGGCCTTCTGTACGTCATCAATAAAAACATATTGGCTGTAAATGTGATTGAATGAAAGGAGTTGCCCAATCGGTGAGGCAAAACCAACGCTGAATTTTGTTTTATCGGTGGAGTATTTATCATAATTTATCCTGGAGCCGCATAATGGAGGAACAAATTCAGCATCGGCCATGGTGTAGAGCTGACAATAGTTTTCCCCTATCTTCCATTCATCTTTAAACTCAATATCCCTGACTATATTTTCACCTGTTTGCAAATTCATATACTTTACAATCAAATCAATAAGGGCTGAGTTATTTAATCGTGTAAGAGAAATAAAACCACTATCAGATAATATTTTTTCAAACTGGCCAGCATTATTAATGAAGTCCTGATAATGTTTTAGCTGTAGTGTTTCTTCGGGTACTATTGTTCTTTTCAGCAAACTTGAAAACACTGATGAGGATGGTTTTCTGTTTGCTGGTTTCTTTGTCAACATGATAAAACATTCATGACTCAGATAAGGCCGCTCATTAAAAAACCGTTCGCTGCTTCTGCTTAAAAAACTGGTATCTTCTTTTAAAAAATCTGCTTTATATTTTTCTTCTGTAAACCAGTCTTGTTTGTATAATACAGCATTAACCGGTAACACTTTTATAGCTTTAATCCAGGAATGATGAAATGCCTCGTAATCGTCATTACTCATCGTAAATAATTCAGGCAATTCAACTTTAAAGGCAACAGTTATATCTCCCATTTTTGAAAGAATTGTATTATGTTCCACTCCATAGACGGGCAGTATGTCAAGCAGGTTTTTCATTTTAGCAATTGTTTTTTTAAAAGAACTATTGAATAGCTTTTAATGACTTTTGGAATTGCTTTTTTAGCTACCTTTTTCATTAAGCCAAACTCACCGTAAGTTCGGCTGAGTTTATATACATACATGAATAAGGAGGTTGACAGGGAAACAATTAAGACAAGGCAAATAAATACATTTACACCGATGATATATATGATTGCAAAGAATATCAACAAGGCAACAAGCCCTCCCCCTAAGTACCAGATGTACTGAGCCTTCAACCCCTTAAACTCAATGGGCTTGTTAATGCCTTTGTTGATTTGATATACGCTGTTGCTCATAATTTTTCTTTGTCCTCATTTTAACCCTAAATATCAAGACAAATAGCTGCAAAAATTTAACCAATGAAGTATGGAAATGGGGTAAACGGGGTAGGACAACCTCATTAAGTGTGTTGAAAATGAGTAAAATAGATTGAAAAAATACCACCACATTGGCAAAGCTTCCTTTAATATTCCGCCAGCGTCATACTTCTTTCTATAATATAGCCCAGGATGCTCTATACAAAAGCGGAGGTAAGAAACTAATAAAAATCAGTTCACAATCAATTTGCAAAGAAATAGCCGGTTTTAAGTTTATCATTAATCCGGCAACTACAAGAAGCACTGAATCAGCTTCCTTTAATTTGTTACCAGCATTATCAGCATTAAAATAGCAACTATCACCGCTAAATAAAAAGGGAAATTTATTATGATTATACAACAACTAATTCAAATTCCAATACTATTGGGTGTTACGCCAGCCTCTGTTTAAACAATCATGTAAAATGCCGCAGGTATTTAAAACCCAGTTCGTAAGCTACTTTGCTAATGGACTTATTATTAGAAAACCTTTCTTTAGCTACCTCAATTACTCTTGATTAGATGTATTCCTGAAGCAGCAGATTAATCATCTATAATATTTTCTAAATTGCGTTCAACATCCAACAGTAGTTTTTTATGGAAAACGAATTATTTCAGGTTAATTACAAAGGTCAGAATTTAAAAATCGAAAGGTTTGACGTAGGCGGCCAGGCATTGTTCCGCATTTCTTTCCCTGGTAAGGAACCAATTCTAACAATTTTACGTGCTGTAAATTTTAATGGTGCAAAATTTTGGGTCTCAATGCCAGAAGGACGGCAGAAGTTAGCCGAAGAAATAGGCATATTAATTGAACAATTTTATCGTGCAAAAATATAATTAGTATGTGCTACTATAACGGACAAAAAGTTACCCGAAGCGAATTCATCAGGCTCAAAAACCTCGAAAAAGCCATATCACAATATCCGTTTCTCAACCGTGATCTGAATATCGGTTTTGATTATGGTAACGGGGCTGTTCTTAAAAAAATAGAGGGGCAGGAAGAATTTGAAATAGTGGAAATGGAATGGGGTTTTTTGCCCGGCTACATTAGGAACAGGCAACAGGCAGAAAAATTCCGCACAGGTTATAAGAAAGAAAATGGCCAGTGGCAACAACCTATCTTAACACTCAATGCGATGAGTGAGGAAATGTTGTTACATAATAAAATGTACCAGGATGCTGCTTTAAAAAGAAGATGCTTGGTCCTTTCAAGTGGCTTTTATGAATGGCGCCATGTATTTCCAGTTGGTAAAAAAACCGGTAAACCTTTAAAAACTGCAATAAAATATCCTTATCATATTGGAGTGAAAGGCCGGGAGTATTTTTTCATGGCAGGAATCTGGCAACCTTGGAAAGATATAGAAACGGGTGAGTATGTAGAAACATTTAGTATCGTTACGACCTCCGCCAATAAATTAATGGAACAAATTCACAATAGTAAAAAAAGGATGCCAACCATCCTTACAGAAGGTCTTGCCTGGGAATGGCTTTTTGGTGAAATAGGCGAACAAAGAATTACTGAAATAGCTACGTTTCAATTTCCTGCAGAACAAATGGAAGCATGCACTATTTCTAAAGATTTTAGAAATGCATTGGATCCGGCAGAAGCTTTTATTTATGAAGATTTGCCTCCCCTGGAATTGGTTTAGAGATCCCTTGGATTTTCAGATTCTGAAACTTGGGTTATAGTAAAATCATGAATTATTCTATGACATTCCTCCTGCTTTCATCAACATTTTCTCACCAAATCTTTTCTTCACGCTATCAATTGCCTGGTACAACTTTATCATTTCCTGAGTATCTTCAAATAAATGAATTTGATAATTGCCGGGAATTAAATTCGTAAACCTGATACCAATCATCCTGATTAGCATACGCCGGTCATATAATTTTTCAAATAATTCTTTTGCAGTCTTAAATAAAACATGATCCGCATTGGTATAAGAGATGGATTGCTGTTTGGTAAATGTTTCAAAATTGGAATACCTGAGCTTAACCGTAACACAACCGGTCAGTTTATTTTGCTTACGCAATTCAAAAGCAATCTGTTCGGTCATGCGAAGCAATTCAGCACGCAAAAAATTCATGTCTATAGTATCCTGGCCAAAAGTGTTTTCAGTAGAGATAGATTTTTGTTCATGAAAAGGAACTACAGGCGTTTCATCAATACCATTAGCCCGCCGCCAAAGTTCTGAACCACTTTTTCCCAAAAGATTTTGCATCATTTCTACAGGAATATCGCTTAATACTTTTACTGTTTCTACACCCATTTTTAAAAGCAAAATGGCCGTTTGCTTTCCTATGCCCGGTATTTTTGCGATGCTAAGGGGAGCCAAAAAAGATTTCTCATTACCAAATTGAATTTCAATCTGGCCATTCGGTTTCACTTCATTAGTCGCTACTTTTCCAATCAGTTTATTGCTGGCAAGCCCATATGAAATAGGCAGCCCGCTTTCTTTTACCACCTTTCTTTTTAATTCATTGGTAAATTTTAAACAACCAAAATACTTATCCATTCCCGTCATGTCCACATAAAATTCATCAATGGAAGATTTTTCAAAAAGAGGAACCGTATCTCTAATAATATCTGTTACCAGGCCGGAGTACTTGCTGTATTGCTCCATATCTCCCCGGACTACTATCGCATGAGAACATAAACGCCGCGCCACTTTCATGGGCATCGCGCTGTGGACGCCAAATTTTCTTGCTTCATAACTACAGGAAGCAACCACACCACGGTCACCGGTGCCACCAATTAAAACTGGTTTGCCAATGAGTTTGGGATTTTGTAATTGTTCCACTGAAACAAAAAATGAATCCAAATCCAAATGTGCAATATGCCGCTGATTATTTAATAACATTCTTAATTATTCATTATCAATTATCCATTATAGATCCGCATACTTCCTCTCCTTATACCCCACTTTAATCATCTTAAGTACCTCAATACTGTACACGCCAAAATCACTCACTACTTTTCCTGTTATCTTGTAAAACCCTCTTCCCTTTATTCCGTAATACCGCAGTGAATCAGGAAAGTGAACGGTATCTATCCAGTCAAGGTTCACATCCAGGAAAGTACAAAAAGCCATTTTTTCTTTGTTTACTGTAGTCACACTTTTATAATCAATAAAATAACCAAAAGACGTAACTATTTTCCCACACTTACTGCCAAGTTCTTTTGAAAGCGTATAAGCATATCCGTTATCATCTACCATTTCAAAAGGATTGCATAACGGAAAATCCAATAATTCTGTCTCGTCATACAAGTCATCCAACCGGTTATCAGGTAACTCGGGTAATTCAAAACGTATAGGCGCTTCTTCAAACATCGGCTGGCCAATGGATGTATGTACTTTATTCTTTTTTTGTAAAAAATTGGCTTCCCACAATAATTTTTTTTTGGATTTTCCGGTAAACCCAAAAGCGCCAATACTGATCAGCATATTCAATTGCTCTTTGGTAATATCAGTACGCTCAATAAAATCCTGGAGGTGCAAATAACTGCCCACTCTTTTTCTTTCGATTATTATTTTCTCTGCCATTTCCTGCTGTAGCGATTTGATATGAACAAAACCCGTATATACATCATTACCTTTGATGCTTGTAAAATATTCACTCTCATTTACATCAGGAAGATGGATGGCAGCGCCCGTTTTTCGCAGCTCTGAGAAATACAATTCGGTACTATAAAAACCACCAAAATTATTGATAACGGCCACCATAAATTCTTTTGGATAATATGTTTTCAGATAAAGGCTTTGATAACTTTCTACAGCAAATGAAGCCGAATGCGCTTTCGAAAAACTATAGCCGCCAAAGCTTTCAATCTGCCGCCATATTTCTGCACTGATGGCATCAGGATAATGTCTTTCTTTGCAATTGGCAAAGAACTTTGCTTTGATACGCAGCATTTCTTCATTGCCCCTGTATTTCCCGCTCATAGCCCTGCGGAGTATATCCGCTTCACCCATATCCAGGCCAGCAAAATGATGCGCCACTTTGATCACATCTTCCTGGAATACCATCACCCCAAAAGTTTCCTGCAACAATTCTTTCATAACAGGATGGATATAATCTATATGTTCACGATCATGATAGCGCTCAATATAAGCCCGCATCATTCCGCTGCTGGCGACACCCGGGCGAATGATAGAACTCGCTGCAACTAAAGTGATATAATCACTGCATTTTAATTTCAACAGCAATTGCCGCATCGCTGGTGATTCTATATAAAAACAGCCAATCGTATTTACAGTGCGGATTTGCTCTCTTATACGTACATCATTTTTAAATTGGTGAAACGCATGAATGTTTATATCAACACTTTTGTTTTGCCGCACTAACCGCAAACATTCTTTGATGTGGCCAAGGCCGCGCTGGCTTAAAATATCCAGTTTGTACAAGCCAATATTTTCTGCAACGAACATATCTAACTGTGCAGTTGAAAAACCTTTTGGTGGCATAAATAAAGTTGCATAGTTGGTGATATGCTCTTCAGATATCAACATACCGCCGGGGTGAATTGATGGATGGTTAGGGAAATTTTCTATCAGTTTTCCATACTTTGATATAAGCCTCTGTATTTTATCATCTTCATTATTTCCTGAGGCAAGAGAATCAATCTCTTCTTTCGGCAATCCAAAAACTTTTCCCAATTCTCTCACAGTCGCACGGTATTGAAAAGTAGAGTACATGCCTAATAACGCCACATGTTGTTTTCCGTAGCGCTTAAAAACATAATCAATTACTTCATCTCTGTCAAGCCAGGAAAAATCCATATCAAAGTCGGGTGGGGAAGTGCGGTAAGGATTTAAAAATCGTTCAAAATAAAGATCCAGTTCTATCGGGTCCACATCAGTTATTTGCAAACAATACGCAACAATAGAATTAGCGCCACTTCCACGGCCTACATAATAAAAACCGCGCGATTGTGCATATCGGATGATATCCCAGGTGATTAAAAAATAAGCATTAAACCCAAGCTTATTAATGATCTTTAATTCCTTATCAACTCTTGCCCGCGCTACTTCATTTTTTCCATAACGGAACGTAAGGCCATCCTGGGCGAGTTTTGCTAAAAGTATCCTGTCATCTTCTTTGGATGCGCTGAAAACTTTTTTATTCTTGTCTTTATTGAATTCCATTTCGATACTGCACGAATCCATCAGCTTATAAGTGTTGGTAACAATACCGGGATATTGTTTGAAAGCTTCCAGCAATTTATTTGGCGTAACAAAACTTTCATTTTCATCACAAACAGCAGTAGGAGGAAGTTTAGAGAGTAACGTGTTTTTATCAATCGCGCGCAAAAGCTTATGTACATTATAATATTGCCTGCTTAAAAAAGTTACCGGCTGCCGGATCACAAAGCAATCAGCATATTTTTTTATATCCAACCCAAACAGCTTATTCACTTCCTCAGGTAAAACACCAATCCTTTCATTCGCTGATAAGTCACCTGGCAATTTTTTTCCTAAAGGGTAAATCACAAAACCATCATTAATATTATCAAAAAATGTTTGGTTTTCCCCATCTCCTTTTGGAGAGGGGTTAGGGGTGAGGCTTTGCTTACCGGGAAAAGGAGTAAGCGATTCCAAATGCACAGAGATAAATTGATTGATCCATCCTAACCCGGCATTGTTTGCTGCAATTAAAATATACAATAGTTCATCCTCATTCCGGATTTCCGCGCCCGTTATAGGTTTTATCCCGGCAGCCCTGCAATCCTTTACAAAATCCCAGGTATCGCATGTTGAATTGATATTGGTTAGTGCCAATGCCGGTACTCCAATATCTACTGCTGCTGCCACTAATTCTTTTACAGGCATTGTCCCATATCGGAAACTAAAATAGGTTTTGCAATTAAGGTACATATTGTTTTGTTTAGGCCTGTTGGCAAAACAAAACTAATAAATTTAGTTAGCTTAAAACTAATTATTTTAGTATCCTGTTCCAAATAATAGCACATTTGCACATTAGCTAATTGGATAATTATCACTTTTGTATTTATAATGCATTTCCCATTTATCTTTACAATAAAGCCTAAAATGCTAAAAAATATTTTGTAGCGATAAGCTATCAAAAGAGTTACAGAAAACTGGGAAATTTTTTAACACCGCTCTTAAGATAGATGTGCTTCATTCCTCCAGGATGCAAAAAATGATTTCTATGCTTCCTCCACAAGAGGGGAAATTAATCACGCGTAAATACCAGGCGTTGCCATTCCTGAAAATGAATGAAACCGAATTGACAAATGCAGCTAACCTGGCCCTGATAAAAATTCATGTGATCACAGGTTGGAATTTTCCGCAGGAAAAAGAATATCAAAATATTCTGAAGGAACAATTCAGAAAAAAAATAATGGAATCCTATCCTTTGGTAAATGTGGTTGAAATTGAATTTGCCTTCCGTAACAACACAACAGTAAAAGATTGGGGGAAAAATATGAATATCTGCCTAATAGATGAAGTAATGCAACCATACCTAAGTGAACGTGCCGAGGCGAGCAAATTGGAATTACACGCTCATTTTCGTTCCCTGCCAGCTCCGGTACCTGAAAAAATTTCTGACGAGGAAATCATTCAAATTTCCAAAGGCATTTATGCCCGTACAAAAAACTGGCAATACATTTCAACAAAGGCTTATTTTCTTCTCAACCTTCAATTAACGGAAGAAGAAAAAATGGCCATCAAAAAAGAAGTAAATAAAACTATTAATGAAATGTTTTTTCAAGATAAAAATCTTTTCCGGGCACTGAATCGCAACAATCTCCATAATCGTTTGTGTAGGAAATTAGCGGTGGCAAAATATTTTGAACAACAGGGCCAAAGCTGAAATGGCGTGAAATGCTAACTCTATGAAAAAGTAATGTCTTAAATTATTGCCCTTTGGAATTTATTGTAAAAGTTAAGTTACTGAATCTACAACAATTGTTTTTCCAACTCCTTCACAACCTGGTTAACTATTATTGGATTAACCGGCGCGGCACCTACTCTAACCGATTTATTTTCCCATCCTGATTTCGTTTTTCTTAAAGTAAATTGGTAATCTCCCTCAAAATAAACTGAGTATTCATTTACGTTTTCTGGGTTTACACTGGCCCACACTAATTTTAAACTGGTACCACTACCTATCTCAAACTTATACCAATCTCCAATATTCACCGAAATAAAATCACGGAGATTTTTGTCTATAGCCAGTACATATTGCTTGTATTTAACTTTATCAACAAACCAAAATCCATTTTCAGAAATTGTTGCTTCCACGCATACACCATCTGAAAACTTTATTACAAATCCATATTGTATAGGATCATCGGTCTGGCCAATTATTTCAGCAATAAGTTTTTTACCATGCACCACACATTTAATAGATACAGGTTCTTTATAGACATTCATTTCTGGGTAATTAATTTGAGGTTCCATAATTCTTTTTTCGCAAAATTAGTAAAACTAATTTATTTAGCAAATAAAACTAAATAATTTACTTTAAATTTTTAAACCTCATTTATTGAAAAGATATAAGAGTCGACAAAACCCGTTAATCAGGACCAGAAAATGGCTGTACGTTTCACACACAATAATAAAAATTTGGCAATGGGCGGCGAGAGAGCCGGCCACGGTAAAAAATATAAATCCATCTTATTTGCCTGCCTGCCGGTAGGCAGGTTGGTTTACTACTAAAGTACAGGAATCAAAATTACAAGTATGAAAAGATGAACACGTTGAACTACCCGGTATCCATTTGGATCTATAACCCAAATCATGATGCAGGCAAAAAGGCCACTTTCAGGCTTTTTACATAAATTTGAAAAACAACGTAACTGCATGTTCACGAAAGAAGAAGCCTACAATCAAATATCCTCGCTGGTAGAACGATTTACAGAACAACTTCCTTCTTATAAAAAAAGCGACTATAACGAAACGCAGACAAGGCTCGATTTTATCAACCCATTCTTTAAAGCACTCGGCTGGGATGTAGATAATTCCCAGGGCAACGCGCAAGCTTACCGCGAAGTAATACATGAAGACAAAGTGAAAATAGGAGGCGCTACCAAAGCGCCCGATTATTCTTTTAGGCTGCCGGGCGGAAAGCGGTTGTTTTTTGTAGAAGCAAAAAAGCCAAGTGTATTGGTAAAGGAAGATGTTGCGCCCGCTTACCAGGTGCGACGCTATGGCTGGAATGCTAAACTGCCCATAAGCCTCATTACTGATTTTGAAGAATTTGCCGTTTATGATTGCACTAAAAAACCAAATCAAAATGATAAAGCCAGTAAGTCGCGTATAAAATACCTTACCTACCAACAATATTTAAATGAATTTGATTTTATCTGGGACACATTTTCCAAATCGAGTGTTTTAAAAGGCAGCTTCGATAAGTTTGTAGTAAGCGATACTAATAAAAAAGGAACCGCCACTGTAGATAAAGAGTTCCTCGCTTCGCTGGATGAATGGCGCATTATGCTGGCGCAAAATATTGCCTTGCGCAACCAACAGCTTAATGAAGATGAACTCAATTTTGTGGTACAACAAACACTTGACCGCATTATCTTTTTACGCATCGCCGAAGACCGAAGCGTAGAACCTTACGGTGAATTAAAAAAGATAACCACCGTCGGCAAAGAAGAAGGAAGTTATTTTCAAAGCCTCTTTCATCTGTTTAAAGAAGCCGACAGCAAATACAACAGCGGCCTTTTTGATTTTAAAAAAGATACGCTCAGCAAGAATATTACCATAGATAATAAGGTAATCAAAACTATCGTAACGCAATTGTATTACCCTGATTGCCCTTATGAATTTAGTGTGCTCGGTGTGGAAATACTCGGCAGCGCTTATGAACAGTTTTTGGGAAAGCAGATAAAACTAAGCGCCGGCCACAAAGCAGTTATCGAAGAAAAGCCGGAAGTAAGAAAAGCGGGCGGCGTTTATTACACGCCACAATACATTGTAGATTATATTGTAGAAAATACGGTTGGAAAACTTCTAAAAGGCATTGAACAAAAAATGGGTTCGAAAGCCCTCTCCTTTGGAGAGGGTTTGGGTGAGGCTGCAAAATTAAAAATTGTTGACCCTGCCTGCGGAAGCGGCAGCTTTTTAATAGGCGCTTATTCTTACCTGCTCAATTGGCATTTGGAATATTATAAACCGCAGTTTATTGAATTATCCGAAAAGGCGGCCGACAACAACTCACTGCGAAGAGACAGGGAAGATGCCATCAAGCAACGCAACAAATTACCACTTACGCCAGACGCCAACCTGACCACGCATTTAAAAAAACAAATACTGCTCAATAATATTTACGGCGTAGATATAGACACCCAGGCGGTGGAAGTAACCAAGCTGAGTCTTTTATTAAAATGCATGGAAGGCGAAACCGGCAGTAGCATCAATGCCGTTATGCGCTTTGGCGAACGAGTGTTGCCCACGTTGGATGATAATATTAAAAGCGGCAACAGTTTGATTGATATGGATTTTTACGACACAGAATTTGATTTTGGTGAAAATAGAAAAATAAAACCTTTTAGTTGGAAGAATGGTTTTCCTAAAGTTTTTAAGGAAGGAGGTTTTGATATTGTAATAGGAAATCCGCCATATGTTTTTGGCAGAGATTGGAAAAGCTTAGGAATTGGCGACGAGATGAAAACGTATTTGGGAAGCCATTATAAAAGTTCTCCATATCAACTTGACTTCTTTTCAATTTTTATGGAAAAAGGAATTGATCTTGTAAAAGAATCCGGCTTTACTTCATTTATTGTTCCAAATGTTTGGCTAACAAATACATATTCTTCATCAACAAGAAAATTCATTTTAGCAAATTCCTCAGAATTAAAAATTGCCGTTCCAGAACATAAAGTTTTTGAAGGCATAACAGTCGATACGATGGTTTACATTCTAAAAAAAGGAAAAGCAAAAACAAAGTCATTCATAATTTCAAAACTTACCAATTTAGAGGAGTCATTAATCAGTGAATTGGATTTTAAAGAATATACAAGCGGAGAAAAACCAATTTCTACATCATTGTCTAAAGGCGGTATTTCATTGATTGAAAAAATAGAAAATAATACCATTCCACTAAGTGATATTGCAGATATTACAAGAGGTGTCCATCCATATAGGACTGGGGGCTTTGGCAAATCCGCTTTTTCAAACGGGCAGCAAATTCAGAAAGACGTTGATGAAAGACCATATCATTCTAAGCTACCAAAATCAGGCTATAGACCCTTTGTTTATGGTAAAGATCTTAAATGTTTTACTAAAATAGAACCCACAGAGTACATTTTATATGGAAAATGGTTAGCAGAACCAAGAGATGAAAAGTTTTTTGAAGGCGATAGAATTTATTCTAGAAAGATTTTGGGTCAAACACTTATTGTAACAATAGAAAAAGAAAATACTATTGCAGATCAGCAAGTTTATATCACCAAACCACGCGATAAATCTACTTCTATCTATTATCTTTCAGCTATACTTGGAAGTAAACTTATAAGCTTTTTTATCAGAAATTATTTTGATGAAGTAAACGATGCTTTTCCTCAAATTAAAGTTGGGCAATTAAAATCATTACCTATAAAAATTGAAAGCGAAAAAAAGCAAGCAGAAATAATCAAGCTTGTTCTACAACTCCTAAAGTTTAATTCAGAAAAACAACAAACCCACACACCCGATAAACTCAATCAATTAGAAGCAAGAATAAAATACACGGATGATAAAATCAATCAATTGGTTTTTGATTTGTATGGATTGAGTGAGGAGGAAAGGGGGATTGTGGAAAACATTTTATGAGTATAAGAGACACCAATTTAGATTTGTATTTAAATGAATTACAAAATATATTTCCGGAGATTAATCTGACTTCGGTATCTTCCTTATATAGTAGTGCTGAAGCGCGCAGCGGTCATATCATATTATCGAACGTTTCAGAAGCGTTTAAACAAAAACTTAATTTAAAAAAGAATACAACACTTATACATTATACGTCGATTGCCGCTATGTTAAGTATTATTAAGGAGGAATACTTTCGACTGTATAATTGCTTTAACTTGAATGACCCGAGGGAAGTTGAATTTGCAAATAATAAATATTCGATGGGTTTTACAGAGGATGAGATTATGGAGATTAAACAGAATTATTTTGTGGGTTCTTTTTGCGAATATGATACCAAATTACAGAATGATGATTTTAATCAATGGCGACTTTATGGAAATAATGGAAACGGTGCAGCTATGGTATTCGAAATTGAAAATATAGAAGAACGTTGGGAGAATTTTTTCATTGGCAAAATATGTTATGATGAAAGCAACGAAATAGTAGATCGCTTTAAAAAATTTATCATGTTTCATAAAGAGTTTAACGAGAAGCATGAACTTTTTGAAAATACTCCGGAAATCCTATCGGCAATTGCTCTTCATTTTAAAGATGAAATTTGGAAAGTTGAAAATGAATTCAGACTTTTCACATCCTGTCCATTTGATAAGTATACATTCGAAAATAAATTTTTGGGAAATCAAAATAGTTTTCTATCAAGTAAAGTGGAACATACAATTAATAGAAATGGAGATTTTGTTTCTTATATACCATTACCCTTAAACAAAGAACGAGAAATGAAAAATCTGCAGATGCGTGGTTTGAACGAAGAACATGCAAAATATTTTTTTTCTTCAATACCTCATTTAAATTTGAAAGAGATAATCCTGGGCTACAATGTTTCTTGGGCGATCTTTCACAATATTGGCAGGCTGTTGGATTTTAATATTAAAAAAGAAAGATTAGGAAGAATTAATTTAAAATTTTCTTCTTTAAAAAAGAAATTTAAGTAACAAAAAATTAAAAGAGAGGTATGAGCATAAATTCATTACTTGAGCAATTTGTAGAATTGCCTCTCCGTTACTCATTCCTGCAACGCCAACTTTGCCCATCGCCCCAAAATAAAAATTCTGTTTATTTGCCTGCCTGCCGGTAGGCAGGTTCGTTTACTGTAAATAATTGCCTGAACAGGATTTATGGAATAAAAGGAGAACAGGATTAATTACATCCTTATTAATTCGTTAAGTAAAGAAACGATTATTAGGTATTTCTCCAGAATGGTTCCCACTTCCAGGAATTACTTTCTTTTTAGATATTAATGTGGGCTAGAAAAATATAAAATAAGGCCTATCACAAATAGAATTATACCAAGCATATAGAGTACCTGTGCAATTCCACGTTTCATATTATGCCATACACTAGCTCCATGGTCACGAAACATAATAACACCTCCATCTGTCCTATTATTAAATTCGTATTTGTTTATGTTATATTTTATCATAAATGCACAAACAATAGAAACTATTCCAAAAAGAAAAAAGCCCATTACATACATTTTGTGCGTATTTTTTTTTCTGGTTGGCTCATCCTCAATATAGTTCATCATGTTTACAAGTTTTATCTTTGTATCCGGAGAAACTACATAATTAAGAACAATATCTTCCACAACTTTACTGCCATCCCATTGTGTACAAGATTGTTGAAATGAATTTCTTAAATCATTGGTAGGCAATGAATTTGAAAAATCATTTTTGACTTTTGATACTAAATCTTCGTAATCTTGCCGGAGGGCAACTTCACGAGGCGTTAATGATCGCTCGTAGCCCATAATTGTGATAAAATCTGAGAATAATCCTAATGCTGAAATTCGTTTAGCACAATTCCTTATAGTGTCCCTGGATGAAAATTCTGATTTTAAAAGTGTATTTGCTTTTTCAGCACTTGGAAATCCAGCTAAATAAGAGGTGTCTTGAGAATAAACCGATGCTACAATAAAAAAGAACAAAATAAGCAATACGATTTTTTTTAAAGGCTTTGAGTTGCTTGGCATAAAATTGTTTTTGAAGTTAAATTAAATTTTTTTTAAGTTGTTTAGCACTACGCCTGACACTTAGAAAAGTATCCGAAAATCCATGGCAAAGCCGCGCATAAAAATCTGCTCTGCGAAGCTTTACTTATATTCTTTGGGTTGACTTTGGTTGCAATAAACTTGCTATTGGGGTACAGTCTTAGCAGTTTCTTTTGTGGAATATTATTTTAAAAAACTTCCATTCTCAAAAAATATTCTTTTGGTAATTCTAAAACATTCAAATTTATTCGGATTTAAAAATAGTTTTTTTCTTTTGTTTTTACAATTTATTTTATAAAATATTCTCCATACAATATATTAAATAAGGCAGATTAGAGGAACATTTTACACATACATTGGATCTACTTTTGGTATGGCAATATTCTTGTATTATATAAAATAAGCAAAAAATTTATTTTATAGCAGAGAAAATCAAAGGCAAATAAAAGACAAGATAAATCAAGCTTTATAACATTGCCGGACAAAATATCTAATATTTACAAAACAATGAAAACAAAATCTGAGGCTAAAAAAAAGACAAAGAATACAGGTGGTTGGCATACTTGTAGCCGTGGCCCCCAATTTTCGCGCAAGGATTTCCTTGTGCGTTTTATAAATTTACTCTGTTTGATCATTTGTGATAAAAATGGCCTTACAGCAAAACGACAAATAATTAAGATTCCCGTTCAATAGATAATCCAATCATTTCTAAAAACTTTTCGATAATGTTATCCTGAGCTTGTCAAAGGTCAGTAAAACAACAAATAATCAAAATTTCTATTTTTTCTTACTATATAACATCAAAGCATAAATGAAAATAATATTTTCAACAAAACGACAAATAATTACGATTCTCCTTCAATAGATAATCCAATCATATCTAAAAACTTTTCTTAGGAAGTCATCCTGAGCATGTCGAAGGGCAGCAAAACAACATCTGTCCGAATTACTCTACTGGACGTGAAGGGTATGAATTCTTATTTAAAAATCTACAACAATTTTTTTTCCAACTCCTTCACAACCTGGTTAGCAATTACTGGATTAACCGGCGTGGCATTTCTGCTTTGAAAGCGAAGCAGCCGGGTACCAAATCTCCCATAATAGTACCAGATGCCACCCGGGAGTTCATTTATTTTTTTTGTCTGTACCAGGTTAATAAAAGTGTCGATCCGGGCCGAAACGAAATTTATTTCATACA
>Ga0207933_1001006_pt1 | contig 23712 bp, 22 predicted proteins | sample NGESurdeep092012_4_FD_184488 | JGI IMG/M metagenome (GOLD analysis project Ga0207933, IMG submission 184488) | Arctic peat soil microbial communities from Barrow, Alaska - NGEE Surface sample F53-3 deep-092012 (SPAdes) | ecosystem: Environmental > Terrestrial > Soil > Wetlands > Peat ...
GCCGGCCCTGCTTCCATGCCCTACGACGCTACCCGCGCTGCGTTCGCCCCCCGGGCCGGCCCTGGACGGCCCGGTCCCGGTCGGATTCCCCAGGCGGTCCCGGTATCGTCTTGGTCATGGTCGACGTAACCGATGCCACGTTCGAGCAGGAGGTACTCCTGCGGTCTTCCGAGGTCCCGGTGGTGGTGGACCTCTGGGCGCCGTGGTGCGGCCCGTGCCAGACCCTCGGACCCATCATCGAGAAGGTGGTGGACGCCACCGAAGGGGCCGTGACGCTGGCCAAGGTCAACGTGGACGAGAACCCGGCCATCTCCGGCAGCTTCCAGGTGCAGTCGATCCCGGCCGTCTTCGCCCTGAAGGACGGGAAGGTGGTCGACGGATTCATCGGTGCGCTGCCCGAGGCCGCGGTGGCCGAGTTCGTGGCCAAGCTCACGCCGGAGCCCTCCGAGGCGGACACGCTGGTGGCCGAAGGGCTACGGGACGGGACCGAGCCCCCGCTGCGCCGGGCCCTCGAACTCCAGCCCGACCACGAAGGGGCCATCGTGGCCCTGGCCGGAATGATGGTGGCCGGGGGCCAGTCCGAGGAGGCCATCGCCCTGCTGGGGCGGATCCCCGAGACCGCGGACACCCGTCGCCTGCTGGCCGAGGCCCGACTGGCCACCCAACAGGTCGACGTGGTCGCCGACGGTGTCGAGGAGCTGCTGGACGGACTGCTTGATCGGGTGACCGAGGACCCCTCGGCCCGACAGGAGTTCTTGGACCTGCTGGAGACCCTCGGGCCCGACGACCCCCGGACATCCGGGTACCGCAAGGCCCTGGCTTCGCGGCTGTTCTGACCGGCGTGGACCGGCTTCCGTCGTCCCGGCGTCACGTCGAGGTGTCGGCGGCATCGGCCGGGGGATAGCGTCACGGCCGTGCGCGCTCCCCGGCTGACCCTCGGCGACCGGTCCTACGACATCACCGATCGGGCGCTGGTCATGGGCATCCTCAACCGGACGCCCGACTCCTTCTACGACAAAGGGGCCACCTACGCCCTCAACGACCTGGTCCGCCGGGCCGAGCTGCTGGTCGACGCGGGCGCCGACCTCCTCGACGTGGGTGGGGTGAAGGCGGGCCCGGGGCCGGCCGTGGACGAGCCCGAGGAGCTGGACCGGGTGATTCCGGCCCTTGAAGCACTGCGGGCCCGCTTCGACACGCCGCTGTCGGTCGACACCTGGCGGGCGTCGGTGGCCAGGGAGGCCTACGCCGTCGGCGCCGTGGTGGGCAACGACATCAGCGGCTTCGCCGATCCCGAGTACCTGGAGGCGGCGGCCGCGGCCGGCGCCACGGTGGTGGCCACCCACATCCGCCTCGGCCCCCGCATTCCCGACCCCGATCCGGTCTACGACGACGTCGTGGAGGCGGTGCGGGCCTACCTGTTGGAGCGGGCAGCATGGGCCACGGCCGCCGGCCTGCCCCCGGACCGGATCGTGCTCGACGCCGGGCTCGATCTCGGCAAGACCGCCGAACAGTCGCTGACCCTCCTGCGCGCCTCGGACCAGTTGGCCGAGTTGGGCTACCCCCTCTTGCTGTCGGCGTCCAACAAGACGTTCCTCGGTTTGGTCTTGGGACTCGAGATCGGGGAACGACGGGAGGCGTCGCTGGCGGCCACGGCGCTGGGGGCCACGCTCGGGTGCCGGATCATGCGGGTCCATGATGTCGACGCCCACCGCCAGGTGTGCGCCGTGGTCGGCGCCGTGGCGGCCGCCCGACGCTCCGACCGCGCCCCGGTGGGTACGTGAGCGCGGTCCGCTCCGGCGTCCCGGCCGCCGCGGAAGCCGACGGGGGTCCGATGGCCCCGGCCTACCTGGTCCGCGGGACCGACCCCTCGCTGGTGGCCCAGGCCGCCCACGCCCTGACCGAACAGCTGGTGGATGGAGGGGATCCGTCCCTGATGGTGGAGGAGTTCGGCGGCCCGGGGGTGGAGCCGCTCGACGTGGGCGCGGTGATCGACGCCTGCACCACGCCGCCCTTCCTCGTGGAGCGGCGGGTGGTGGTGGTGCGGGACATCGGCCAGTTGGCGGCGGCGGACGCCAAGCGACTGGTGGAGTACCTGCAGGACCCGTTGGCCACCACCGCCCTGGTGCTGGTGGCTGGAGGCGGGACGCTGCCCCAGTCCCTGTCCAAGGCCGTCGGGGCCTCCGGCCAGGTGGTGGACACCTCGGTGGGCAATGGACGGGCCCGGTCGCAGTGGTTGGCCGACCACCTGAAGGGCGGGCCCGTTCGACTGGACGGTCCGGCCACGGCCCTGCTCTCTGATCACCTGGGTGAGGACATGGGCCGGCTCGTTGGCCTGCTCGACACCCTGGCTTCGGCGTACGGGCCCGGGGCCACCGTGTCGGCGGACGACCTCGATCCCTTCCTCGGCACCGCCGGGGCGCTGGCCCCGTGGGACCTGACCGACGCCATCGACGCCGGCCGGTCGGCCAAGGCCCTCAGTGTGCTGCACCGCATGCTGGACGCCCCTGACTCCCACCCCCTCCGGGTGATGTCGGTCCTCCACGGGCACTACCGCAAGATGCTGCAGCTCGACGGGTCGGGGGTGACCTCGGCGGAGGAGGCGGCCCGGGTGCTCGGGATGCGGAGCGCCTTCCCGGCCAAGAAGGCCCTGGCCGAGTCGCGCCGGTTGGGGATCGAGCGGATCGCCCGGGCCGTCCGGCTGGTGGCCCAGGCCGACCTCGACGTGCGGGGGACCACAGCCCTACCGGGTGAGGCGGTGCTGGAGGTGCTGGTGGCCCGACTCAGCCGACTGTCGGCCACCCGGTAGGGGGAGGGCCCGCCCTACGAGGGGACGGCGTCCCGCGACTGCTCGCCGGCGTCGGCGACGTTCTCCGTCCAGTGGAAGCCGTCCCAGTAGCGGAACTGGTGCCGACCGGTCGGGTCGGCCTTCCATCCGGCCGGGACGGTCGGGGTGGCGTCGTCGACCACCGGAAGACTGGTGCGCTGCTTGGGCCGGTAAGAGCGGGTGAGGCTGATGGAGGGACGGGTCTTGGTGGCTGTCCCGGAGCTGCTGAAGAAGGTGCCGGACACCTCGAGGGGGGTCGACTCGTTCTCCATCCCGACGGGCGGGGACCCGTCCTGGGCGTGGTGGTGCTCGTTGAAGTGGTTGAACCCCATCGGAGCGGCGACGCCGCCGACGGGCCAGTGTTCCTCCCGGTGGGATGCCCCGGCCTGCGCCGGTTCACCGAACCGCTCGAACGGCAGGCTGGCGGCCCGTCCGCCGGCGGCGATGGCGGTGACCTTGGGCCTTCCCTTGAACACGTAGAGGGCCAGGCCGACGAGGGGGACCAGCACCACCAGGACGAGGTAGGCGGCCTTGCTCTCCTCGGCCCGCTTCCAGGCCCATCCGGGTTGGCGTAGGAGGTCTACGGCACCCACGATCATGGCGACCCCCACGATGAGTCCCACCAGTTCGAGCGAGAACATGCTCGGTCCTGCGATCTGTCCAGTCATGAGCCACAGCCTCCTGTTGTGCCGATTACATCTACATCGCGGGCATCACCGGAAGGGCTCCATGGGTCGGGCGTCCGGCGGTGCTGATTGTTCGGTCGGGTCAGGCGCCCGAGGCGCTGACGGTCAGTGGGCGAGTGCGGTATCGAAATGATCGGCGCAGCTGTGGCACTCGTGAAGCATCACTCTTAGTGTTTAGCATAACGCTGAGAGTAGTCAAGTCGAGCTACCGGAAATCTCTTGACGAGGGGACCGGACCCAGTTCGAGCGGCTCGAACCGCTCGGCCACCAGTGTCATGGAGCCTTCCGATCGCTCGATCCGTCCGCGGACCAGCAGGGCCGGGCACGACCGGGCCACCGGCTTCCACCGGACCCAGGCCCCCCGGGAGCAGACGATGTTGACCATGCCGGTCTCGTCCTCGAGGTTCAAGAAGACGGCACCGTGGGCACTCTCGGGCTGTTGACGGTGGGTCACCACGCCCCCGACGGTGATCCGGGTGCCGGTGGGCCGGGATCGCAGCGTTGCCGCGGCCAGCACGCCCCGCCGGTCCAACCCCTCGCGGGCCAGCTCCATGGCCGTGGTGTCGGGGGCCATCCCGAGTGACCACAGATCGTCGGCCACCCCCTCCCAGGAGGTGGGCCGGGGTAGGGGTGGAGGATCCGCCCCGGTGACCACGCCGGGGAGCCGGTCCGCAGTGGCCTGGGACGCCGCCCCGGCCCCCCACACCAGGGAGCGCCGGTTGGGGCCGGCCGACCGATCTCCGACGCGGCGAGTACCGGTGGCGGTCTTCCCCGGACCGTCGAGGGCGCCGGCGGTCTTCCCCAGACCGTCGAGTGCGCCGGCGGTGGCCAGTGCCTCCAGCTGGGAGCGGGTGACGCCGGCCCGGCGCACCAGGTCCTCCATGCTCGACCAGGGCCTCCCCTCGGCGATCCGCGCCGCCGTCTCGCTGCCGATGCCCCGCACCGAGGACACGCCCAGCCGGATGGCCGGCCCGGCCGGCTCCCCGTTCGCTCGGCTCCCGTCCCCGCACCCCACCACTTCCAGGCCGGCATCGGCTCCGCCGACGTTGACGTCGGGCCGGCGGACCACCACCCCGTGGCGCTTGGCGTCGGCCACCAGGCTCTGGGGGGACCAGAACCCCATGGGCTGGGCGTTGAGCAGGCCGGCGGTGAAGGCGGCGGGGTAGTGCACCTTGCACCAGGCGGTGGAGTACACCAGGTGGGCGAAGGCCACCGAGTGGCTCTCGGGGAACCCGAAGTTGGCGAAGGCGGCCAGGGCGGTGTACACCTGCTCGGACACCTCGGTGGAGACCTGTCGGGCGGCCATCCCCCTGAACAGCCGGTCGCGCAGTCGGGCCATCCGCTCGCCCGATCGCTTGGCGCTCATGGCCTGACGCAGCTCGTCGGCTTCGGTGGGGGTGAAGCCGGCCACGTCGATGGCGATCTGCATCAGCTGCTCCTGAAACAGGGGTACCCCGAGGGTGCGCTCGAGGGCCGGCTGGAGCAGTGGATGGAGGTAGGTGATGGGCTCGCTCCCATTGCGGCGACGGATGTAGGGGTGGACGGCGTTCCCCTGGATGGGTCCGGGACGGATCAGGGCCACCTCGATGGCCAGGTCGTAGAAGCACCGCGGCTGGACGCGGGGGAGGGTATTCATCTGGGCCCTCGACTCCACTTGGAAGACCCCGACGGTGTCGGCCCGGCACAGCAGGTCGTAGACGGCCGGGTCCTGGTCGAGGCGGGCCAGGTCGATCTCGACGCCGTGGAACTGGCGGGTCAGGTCCACCATGTGGTGCAGGGCAGTGAGCATGCCCAGGCCGAGCAGGTCGAACTTGACCAGTCCGGCCGCCGCGCAGTCGTCCTTGTCCCACTGCAGCACGCTGCGGCCGGGCATCCGACCCCACTCCACCGGGCAGACCTCGACCACCGGCCGGTCGCAGATGACCATGCCACCCGAATGGATGCCGAGGTGGCGGGGGAAGTCGAGCAGCTCGGTGGCCAGGTCCTTCACCAAGGGTGGGAGGTCGACCCGTTCGTGGATCGACTCGCCCCGGTCGACCGACTTCGACCAGGCGTCCACCTCCTCGGGGGCATGCCCGAGGGCCTTGCCCACGTCGCGCAGGGCCGAGCGCGACCGGTAGGTGATGACGTTGGCCACCTGGGCGGCGTGCAGCCGGCCGTAGCGCTGGTAGACGTACTGGATGACCTCTTCGCGCCGACCGGACTCGATGTCGACATCGATGTCCGGCGGCCCGTCACGGGCCGGGGAGAGGAAGCGTTCGAACAGCAGCCCGAGGGAGACGGCGTCGACGTTGGTGATTCCGAGGGCGTAACAGACCGCCGAAGTGGCCGCCGACCCCCGTCCCTGGCAGAAGATGTCCTCCCGTCGGCAGAAGGCCACGATGTCCCAGACGGTGAGGAAGTAGCCGGGGAACCCGAGTGCCCCGATCACGGCCAGTTCACGGTCGAGTTGGGCCCAGGCACCCGGTACCCGCTCAGACCCCCGCGACCCGTACCGGTCGGTGGCCCCCCGGCGGACCAGCTCCACCAACCAGGTCTGCTCGGTGTGCCCGGCCGGCACCGGAAAGTCGGGGAGCCGGGGAGCCACCAGGCGCAGGTCGAACGAGTAGGCCGCGGCCAGTTCGGCGGCCTGCTCGACCACCCCGGGCCACCGGGCGAACCGCCGGCGCTGCTCGGCCTCTCCCCGCAAGCAGGCGGTGGCCGAGGAGGGGAGCCACCCTTCGAGGTCGGTCAGGGTGCGCCGGGCCCGTACCGCGGCCAGGGCCGTGCTCAGGGGGAACCGGGCCGGGGTGGCGTAGTGCACGTTGTTGGTGGCTACCGGGATCACGCCCCGCTCGATGGCCAACAGGGCCAGGGCATCGTTGCGGGTGGCGTCGATCGGATGGCCGTGATCCCACAGTTCGACGGCCACATGGTCGCGGCCGAACCGTCCGATCAGGTGATCGAGGGCGTGCGCCGCGGCCGCCGGCCCCTCGCCGGTGAGGGCGGTGGCCACCGCCCCCTTGCGGCATCCGGTGAGCACCTGCCAGTGCCCGCCGTGCCGGTCGGACAGGGCGTCGAGGGTGATGACCGGCTTGCCCTTCTCCCCCCCGGCCAGGTGGGCCTCGGCGATGACGCGGCTGAGGGAGGCGTAGCCCTCGGGGTCCCGGGCCAGCACCACCAGATGGGTCCCGCCGGGGTCGGCCACCCCGGTACGGACCCCGGTCGGGGCCGCACCGCTCCGGGCCCCGGCGGGGGACGCTCCGGTGATGGTGAGCTCGGCACCGAAGACGGTGGGCAGGCCGAAGGCCCGGGCCGCCTCGGCGAAGCGGACCACGCCGTAGAGGCCGTTGTGATCGGTCAGCGCCAGTGCGGACAGGCCGAGCCGGACCGCCTCGGCGGCCAGCTCTTCGGGATGGCTGGCGCCGTCGAGGAAGGAGAAGTTGGAGTGGGTGTGCAGCTCGGCGTAGGCCATGTCGATCGGCGACCCCTATCCGTAGGTGGCTTCGACCCACCAGCGGCCCCGCTCGACCAACAACAGGTGGGCGGCCGACCCGATGACGGTCTGCAGCCGGGCGCTCCTCTGTCGGGACCTCGACCACCACCGTTCGTCCGACGGCCACGGACCGGCCCAGGCGGTCACCGTCGCCCAAGGGGTCTCCTCCACCGACAGCCGACACGGGACCCCGGTGAGGAGTCCCCGTGCCGATACCGCCACGGGCTCCCCGTCGGCCGCGACCAGTTCGGCCCGGAGGAGAGCGGAATGCACCACCGCCGGTGCGGGCGGGGGGATCTGACCGGGCCACGGCCCCCCGGGGGACGGGTCGGGGTGGCCCCCCCGACCCGTCCAGGTGACGAAGCGGGCCCGTTGGGCCGGCCCCCGGCCTCCTTGGAGGTGGGCGGTCATCACGCCGTCCGGGCCCAACAGGTCCTGCACGACGGCCAGCGCCCGGCCGGCCCGGGCGTCGGTGTCGCTCACGCCACCCCAGAAGCCGGACTGGCCGGCCGCAGCCGTGGCCGCCGTGGCCCGGCCCGGAGCCCGCCGCCCACCGCCCGGGCGGTGCCGGTCCCCGATCTCCCCGCTCCGACCGCCGGCCACGCGGTGGCCGGCGGACCCGTCCGATCCGAACCGACCGAGCACATGGGCCTCGGGTAGGGCGGCGAACTCGCCGAGGGTGCGGACCCCCAGGCGGTTCAGCAGCTCGGCCAGGTCGGGCTGACCCAGGACGCTCACCGGAAAGGGGGCGAGGAAGTCGGCGGTCCCCCCGGCGGGGACGATGACCCCGCCCTGGGCGGCGAGCACCGCGGCGAACAGTCCGTCGGCCACACCGACCTCGACGGGGGTGACGGCCGCGCCGACCTCGGTGACCAGCTGGACCAACCGGTCCTCGCCGCCGAAGTAGCGGGCTGGGCCGCGGGCCGGGAGCGAGCAGAGCCCGGGGTGCACGGTGGTGACCCAGGGGCAGTAGGCCTCCACGGCCTCGACCACCCGGGCGAACAACCGGAGGGCCTCCCCTCCCTCGTCCTCGTCGAGCAGATCGGGGCAGCGCACCACCACCAGGCGGTTCACGGCGACCCCTCCGACCGGTCCCATCCGGCCGGGTGGGCATCGGCCATGGCGCCGGTGGTGGACGGGAGCCACAGCTGGTGGCTCCGGGAGCGCGCCGCCGATCGACGGCCGGTGACCGTCACCGTCATACGCCGCCGGGACAGGAACCCCTCGCCGGTCCCGGCACCGTCCCAGCGCGCTTCGCCGATGCTCAACGACAGATCGGGAGGGTCGGGCCACCCGGCCCGGCCCGGCACCACCACCAGGACGGACCGACGCTCCCGGGCCCGGGCCACCAGCCTGCGGGCCATGGCCGGGCGGGGGGGGAACGGAGGGCAGAGCACCACTAGGTCCACGCCGTCGATCACCGCCGCGGTGACCTCGGCCCAGGCCACCCCGGGGTGGGGGATCACGGCCAGTCGGGCCAGGTCGATGCCGAGTTCGTGCGCGGCGACCGCACCCAGGCCGTCCAGTCCGACCAGAGCACACCACGACCCGGTCCCCGAGGCCGCGGCCATGAGCGCCAGTGCCACACTGATGCTGCCGTCGGCGGCCCGTTCCGTATCGCTGCCCCGTCCCGGTCCGGTGACCGCGAGGGTGGTCCCCCGACGCAGGCTGCCGTCGGGGAGCAGGGCATCGAGGGGTGGGGCCACCGGGAGGAGGCGGGCCTGGCTCGACGAGACCGGTCGTGTGCGCTCGGCCAGCCGGGCCAGGGCGGCCAGGTCGCGGGGCCGGTCGAGCCGACGGGCCGGGGGTGGCCCCTCCGGGGCCTGGGTATCCGCGCCAGGCCGATGGGGAGGTGCTACGAACATATGTTCGATAGTACCGACCCCGGGGCCGGTCTGCCCACTCCGTCGGGGACGGGTCCGACGACCCCTCCCCGACGACGATCCGGCCCGTCACCCGCGGCCCCGGATGTGACACGGAATTCACAAACAATGAAGCTGACCGCGCCGCAGCCGGCGCTACCATGTGCTCACCAGAGAGAGGAGGTGGTCCAACTGAGCAGTCAACGTTTTGGGACCCTGGAGGTGGCTGGCCGCTAAGGCGGCTCGCTGTACCACCTGGCGAATCCCAGCCAGACACCCACCGGGCGACCTAGCCGGACCCAGGTCCCATCCGGCGCCTCACGGGAACCCCGGTGAACACATCAGCACATCAGTACCTGCAGGGCGCCTCCTCGGAGGCGCCCTGCAGCATGTCCGGGTCCGGTGGCGGAACCGTCAGGGGCGCATGGTGGTCTCGTCCACGTCGAGTGCGGCCCGGACCCCGTCGGCCACCCGCTCACTGACCTTGTGCCGGACCAGCCACTGTTCGAGCTCGTTTCGCTCCGTGGCGATCACCAGCTTGCGGAGTTGGCGCTCGGCCTCGAAGTGACCCCCGGTGTGGCCGGGGGACCGGTCCTCGGACTCGCCGTCCCCCGAGCCCGACCCCAGCGCCTCGAGCCGGCGGTCGAGCCGCCCCAGCTGGGCCTCGTACCCGACGCGGATCCGGTCCACCACCTCATCGGGGAAACGGTCGGAGCGGGTCAGGCCGTCCAGGCGGGTCAGCGCGATCACGGTCAGCCGACGCCGGGCCTCGGCCACCAGCACCGCGTCCTGCTGGTCCCGTGTCACCAGTCCGAGCCGGCGGATGAGCGGGGGCAGGGTGAGGCCCTGACCCACCAGTGTGGCCACGATGACCGTGAAGGTGAGGAACACCACCAGGTCCCGATGGGGAAACGACTGCGGGAGGGCCAGTGCGGCGGCCAGGCTCACTGCCCCGCGCATCCCCGCCCACCCGACCACGGTCGACTCCCGCCACGGGTGGGACGGGCGCTGGCCGCTGCCCAGTAGCCGCTGCGCCCCGGGGATGGCGGTGGCCCCGAAGACCCAGATGATGCGCATGGCGACGACGACACCCACCACGGACAGGGCCTCGGTCACCAGCGAACCGGACTCCCGGTTGGTCAGGCTGTCGAGGATGGGCCGGAGTTCCAGGCCGACGAGGAGGAACGACATCCCGGTCAGCAGGAAGACGATCAGGTCCCAGATCTCCCGCTGCTGGAGCCGCGCCCCTGCGGTCAGCGACGCCGAGCCGTAGCGCCCGATGACGAGGCCGGCCGCCACCACGGCCAGGACCCCCGACGCCCCCAGCTTGTCGGCGGGCAGATAGGCGGCGAAGGGAAGGATCAACAGCATGGTGTTCTCGATCACCGGAGTCTCGGTGAAGCGGAGCATCCGGGTGCCGAACCAGCCCACGGCCACACCGATGGCCACCCCGACCACCACGGCGAAGGCGAACTTCCACGCCACATCGGCCACGGTGAAGGCCGAGCCCACTGCGGCCACCGCCACCTGGTAGGCGGTCAGGGCCGTGGCGTCGTTCATCATCCCCTCACCCCCGAGGATGGTCACCAGCCGTCGGGGCAGGCCGAGCTTTCCGGCGATCTGGGTGGCGGCCACCGAGTCGGGTGGGGACACGATGGCCCCGACGGTGAAGGCCACGGCCCAGTTCATGTCGGGAACCAGCGTGTAGATGACCGCAGCCACTGCCGTCATGGTGGCCAGCACCAGCCCCACGGCCAGGAAGAGGATTGGCCGTATCTGGGAGCGGAGCTCCCGCACCGAGGTGTCGAGTGAGGCGTCGTAGATCAGCGGAGGCAAAAAGACCAACAGCACCAGTTCGGGATCGAGCTCGATCCGGTGGTGGACAGGTATCAGGGCCACGGCGATGCCGGCGATGACCAGCAGGATGGGATAGGCGATCCGTAGACGGTCGGCGACGGTGGCGATGACCACGATGCCGATGAGCAGGCCGATGCCGTCGGCGATGCTGATCATCGGCGCCTCACCGACCCGGCACCCGGCACCCGGCTCGACGGCGGCGGTGGACGGCGACGGGTGTCCGTCCCGCCCGACTCACTGGGCGAAGGCGGCCCGCGCCGCCTCGAGGCCCCCTGCGGTCTGCTCCCAGAATCCGAACGTCCCCTTCTCGAGGAGCTCGGTGGCGGCCCGGGCCACCGCTCCGAGTCCGGCGAAGCACAGGGCACCACCGACCGATACCCGGGCTACCCCGACGGCGGCCAGTTGCCCGACCGTCGGTCCCCCCGGTCGGGCCAACACGTTGACGGGACGGTCCACGGCGTCCACCAACCGTCGGATGTCGCCGAGGTCGGTCAGCCCCGGTGCGTAGAGCACATCGGCGCCGGCCTCTTGGTAGGCCCCGAGCCGGGCCACGGTGTCCCCGAGGTCGGTGACGCCGTGGAGATGGTTCTCCGCCCGACCGGTGAGCACCAGATGGACGGGTCCGACGTGGGCCGCCTCGGCGGCGGCGGCCACCCGTTCGGCCGCCGCCGCCCGGGCGTAGATGGGTGCGTCGGCCCGGCCGGTGGAGTCCTCGATGGAACAGCCGGCCAATCCGCAGTCGAGCGCCAGCCGTACTGTCTCGGCCACCGTGTCGGGGTCGTCGCCGAAGCCGTTCTCGAGGTCGGCCGAGACCGGGAGGCCGGTGGCCTCCACCAGGCTGGCCGCGTGCTCGAGCATCTCCTCCCGGCTCATCGACCCGTCGAGTTTGCCTCGGGTGGCGGCGAAACCGCTGCTGGTCGTGGCCAGGGCCTCGAAACCGAGCCAGGCCAACAGGCGGGCCGAGCCCTCGTCCCAGGGATTGGGAAGGAGCAGGGGCGTCGGTCCCCGGTGGGCGGCGAGAAATGTCGTCGCCTTGGCGCGTTGGGACTCCACGGGGAAACCCTACCCAGGGGTCGGACCGCCGTGGCCCGGCGGCCGACCGATGGCCGCGAGCCACCCGGTGCCTTCACCGACAAGGAGCAGCCCACCCACCGTGCCGTCCCCGGGCCGGGGATGCCACCGACCCCCTGGTGGCGTGACCACGCGGGTGGCGGCAGTGCGACGCGGTGGAGGTGGCCTCGTGTTCAAGGTGATCGTGGTGGGTACCGACGGCTCAGCGCGGTCGGGTATCGCTGTCGAGGAGGCGCTGGCCCTGCCCAAGCTCAGCAAGGGCCGGGTGCACGGTGTCCACGTGCTCCGTCCCCTCCTGACGACGGCCACCGCCCAGCTCGACGCCGCCGGCGTAGCGGTGGCCAACGGGGACCGCAAGGAGGAGGCCCAGCGGATCCGGGCCGAGTTCCTGGCGGAGGCCACCCGCCATCGGGTCCCGGCCGAGCTGGAGACCCACGAGGACGACCCCGCCGATGCCCTGATCAAGGCGGCCGAGGCGGTGGAGGCCGACCTCCTGGTGGTCGGCAAACCGGGGCATGTCCGGCGTCCGACGGTTCATGGTGGGCAGCGTCCCCAACCGGGTGTCCCACCACAGTCCTTGCAGTCTGCTGATCGTCGACACCGACCGGTCCCGAGCTGGCGGTGGGTTCGGGTCCGCCGGTCGTCGTCGAGGATCTGGTGCCGCCGTACCCCTTGCCCCTCATCGACCAACCGGAGTGATGCCTTGAGCGTCGCCGACGGGCCGACCGGGCGGCGGGTGACCCGGAGCCCCGTATCGTGACGGCGGTGAGAACCGAGCGCGACGCCCGTCAGGGGATCCGGTCATGAGCACCGAACGGGCCCTGGTCCTTGGGGGTGGGGGACTGGCCGGCATCGCCTGGCATGCCGGCATGCTCCTGGGCCTGTCCGAGGGCGGAGTGGACGCCCATGACGCCGATCTCTTCGTGGGCACATCGGCCGGAGCCACGGTGGCCGCACAGGTGGCGGGAGGCCTGCCGCTGGACGAGTGCTTCGCACGGCAGGTCGAGCCCGACCTCCAGAACCGCGAACTGCGACCCACCGGCATGACGGTCGCCGACCTGTGGGACACCATGGTCCGACTGTTCGAGGAGGTCGACGACCCGGCCGAGCGCCGTCGACGGGTGGCGGCCATGGCTCTGGCCGCCGATACCGTGCCCGAACCCGTCCGCCGGGCGGTGGTGGCCGGCCGGCTCCCGTCCCACCTGTGGCCCGCACAGCGGTTGGCTGTCGTGGCCGTCGACGCCTCCACCGGTGAGCGACGGGTCTTCGATTCGGGGTCGGGAGCGGGGCTGGTGGACGCGGTGGCGGCCAGCAGCGCCGTCCCGGGCATCTGGCCACCGGTGACCTTCGGTGGATCGCGGTACGTCGACGGCGGCGTCTACTCCCTGGCCAACGCCGACCTGGCCGCCGGCTACCGGCGGGTACTGGTGCTGGCCCCGATGGTCGACCCCGACCTGACCAACCAGGTGGACACGCTGGAAGAGTCGGGCCGTGCGGCAGTGGTCTCTCCGGACGACGACTCCCTGGCCGCCTTCGGGGCCGACGCTCTCGACCCGGCGGTGCGCGCGCCGTCAGCCCGGGCCGGTCGGCGCCAGGGCGCCGCCGCCGCCGAAGCCCTCCGGGAACTGTGGACGGCCGAACCCGACTGGGGCGCCAGAGACTCGACGGGGTCGCCGTCGGAATAGGTCGGCGCCACCCGGCATGGCAGCCACCATGGTGGCGACGGGCTTCGGCGGGCCCGAGGTCCTGGCCGTCGTGGACCGGGCGGTGCCGGGGCCGGGTCCGGGTCAGGTATCGGTGGCGGTCCGGGCCCTGGGCACCAACGCCATCGACTCCAAGCTGTTCAGCGGCGACTTCGGCGCCGACCCGTCGCTCCTGCCCATGCCGGTGGGATCCGAGGCCTCGGGTGTGGTGACGGCGGTGGGCGACGGTGCCGCGGGCCCGGCCGGCCCGATCCGAACCGGTGACGAGGTGATCCTCTACCGGCCCCCCGGGGCCTACACCTCGCAGCTGGGGGTGGAGGCCGATCCCGCCCTCCCCAAGCCCGCCTCCCTCTCCTTCGAGGAGGCCAGCGGCCTGCTGCTGGTGGGATCCACCGCGGTCCACGCCCTGACGGTCACCGGCGTGGGCGCCGGCGACGTCGTATTGGTCCACGGCGCAGCCGGTGGGGTGGGGCGCATGGTCGTGCAGCTGGCGGTGACCGCCGGGGCCCGGGTCATCGGGACGGCCAGCCCGTCGCGCCACGCCTACCTGCGTCAGCTGGGGGTGGAGCCGGTGGTCTACGGCGACGGCCTACTCGAACGGGTCACCGCCTCGGCCTCCGACGGGGTGGACGTCGCCGTCGACACTGTAGGCACCGACGAAGCCGTCGACGTCTCGGTGTCCCTGGTGGCCGACCGGAGCAGGATCGTCACCATTGCCAACGTTCGGCGGGGGCTCGACCTCGGCACCGAGGTCATCGGAGGAGCCCCAGGAGCCGACCCCGGCACCGAGGAGCGGTCCGCCGCCCGACTGGAGCTGGTGGAACTTGCCGAGACCGGAACGCTGTCTGTGCTGGCGGCCGACGCCTACCCGCTGGCCGAGGCGGCCGACGCCCTGCGCCAGCCGGCCACCGGGCACACCCACGGCAAGGTCGTGCTGATCCCCTGATCCCCTGATCCCCTGATCGCCGACCCGAGGCCGGTGCCCGGGCGACAAGCCGTCGGACGGTGGGACGGGGGATCCCGGCAGGCGCCGACCGTCACTGGGTGCGAAACTTCGTGGCCGTGACCGCACTCGACCCGTCTCCCGCGCCGCTGCACCCCCTGCCCGCCCAGCCGGCCAACCTGGCCTGGCCCGGTGAGGGGTGGCCCGAGGGCCCACTGCCCGGGGGAGTCGACCTTGGCTCGGCCATGGACCGGGCCTTCGACCCGGAGGGGGCACTGCGCCAGACCTACGCCGTGGTCATCGTCCACCGGGGCCGCCTGGTGTTCGAGCGGTACGACGGTCTCCTGCCCCAGTGGGACAAGCCGGGCAAGCCGGTGGTGCGGGACACGCCTCTGCTCTCGTGGTCCATGGCCAAGTCCATGCTCCATGCCGTGGTCGGCATGCTGGTGGAGGAGGGACGCCTGGTCCTCGACGAACCGGCTCCGGTGCCCGGATGGCAGTCTCCCGGCGACCCCCGGGCCGCCGTCACCCTCCAGCACCTGCTGGACATGCGAGACGGTCTCGACTTCATGGAGGAGTACGAGGACGCCGGGTCCTCCGACGTGCTCCAGATGCTCTTCGGCGCCGGTCAGGGCGATATGGCGGCCTTCGCCGCCGACCGGCCGCTGGCCGCACCTCCCGGCGCCCGCTTCAACTACGCCAGCGGTACCAGCAACATCATCTCGGGCATCGTGGCCCGCACCGTTGGGCCCGGGGAGCCGTACCGGCAGTTCCTGGACGAGCGGCTGTTCGGAGCGCTCGGGATGTCCTCGGCCAGGGCCACCTTCGACGATGCCGGGACGTGGGTGGCCGCCTCCTACGTCTACGCCACCGCCCGCGACTACGCCCGGTTCGGACTCTGGTACCTGCGCGACGGGGTGTGGGATGACCGGCGCCTGCTACCCCGGGGCTGGGTCGACCACGGACGTCGGCCCCGCTCGGTCGACCCCGACGACGGCGATCTCTACGGCGCCCACTGGTGGACCCGGGCCCACGCCTCCGGCACCTTCTGGGCTGCCGGCCACGAGGGCCAGTACATCGACATCTGCCCCGACCACGATGTGGTCCTGGTGCGCCTGGGTAGGACCGATTCGGACCGCTCCGAGGAGGTCAAGGCGTGGCGCACGTCGGTGCTGGAGGCCTTCGCCGGTCACTGAGGCCGGGTCCCACCCGGGGCCGGGACTACCAGCGCTGGGTGCCCGGGACGCCTTTGAACGGGCCCACCAGGTCGGCGGTGATCCAGCCCCCGTAGAACCCGCCCGGCTGGGCCTCGACCTCCTCGTCGTCGACCAAACAGGCGTCCATCCGGCCTGCGTAGAAGGCCACGTAGCCGGTGATCGGGGCGTACTTACGGGTGGGTCGGTCGTAGCCCCAGGCCGCCTCGGCGGCCACGGAGTCGCCCACGACGACGTCGTAGTAGTGGGCCGTGCCCTTCCACTCGCAGAATGACGACCCCCTCGTCCGGGCCAGACAGCCGTCGGCGAGGTCCGACGGGGGGAGGTAGTAGTTGGGGGGATGGCTGGTCTCGAGCACCCGGAAGGCCGCCGTGGTGTCGGCGATGGTCTCCCCTGCGAACACCACCCGGATCCGTCGGTCGACCGGCTCCAGACGGGGTGGCCGGGGATAGTCCCACACCGACTCCACCGCGGCTACACGCCCTCCCACAGGTTCACCGGGGCCTGACCCACCCGGTAGTGGCCCGGCTGGCGCTTGCCCGATGCCGACTTCTCCAGCCGTTGCTGCATGCCCGGGGTCAACACCCCGGCGTTGATCATCTCGATGAAGGTGGCGGTGGCGTTGCCCACGTCGAAGAAGTCCCGCTGCCAGCTCCACTGGAAGTTGCCGGCGTAGCGGAACCAGCTCCCGCCCAACCCGGCGATCTCGTAGTTGCTGCCGTCGGGCCGGGTCACGTCGGCGATCTGCTTCCACAGCCCGAGGATCTCGCCCTGGACGTCGTCGATGAGCACCCGCTGGTACGGATAGGTCCACCCGCCCAGTCCCTCCATCTCGAGGCCGAGGGCGTACTCGCGGATCTCATCCTTGCCCACGGCCATGAACTCGTCGGTGGGCCCGACGTTCCATCCGTAGGTGGCGTCGTCGGTGTACATCTCGGCCATGGGCAGCCAGTCCAGCTTCTCCTCACACCGCTGGTTGATGTCCAGCCACTTCTGCATCATCTCTTCGAGCTCACTGCGGGGGAACGACGGCATGGGGTTACTCCTGTTCGACGATGGATAGTGCGGATGTGGGGCAGTAGCGCACGGCGGCCTCGACCTCGGCCCGGGACTCCTCTGCGGGGGTCGGGTCGAGGATGGCCACCTTTTCACGTTTGGCCAGTTCGAACACGGTGGGGGCCTCGGATTCACACACGCCGTGGCCCTGGCACAGGTCGAGGTCGACGGTGACCCGCATCAGGCGCCGGTCCGACCGGACCGGCCACCGGCCTTGCGGCGGTACCGGACCACGCACGGCTGCTGGAGCTGGACCACCATCTTCGAGTGGTCGTTGCGGTAGGAGTCCGACGGCTGGTCCAGCTCGAACTCCCAGTCCAACAGCAGCACGGAGAAGATGGCCTTGAGCTGCATCATGGCGAAGGCCGCCCCCACGCACCGGTGACGGCCGGCACCGAAGGGGATCCACGTCCACGGATTGGAGCGGTCCTCCTCCCGGGGCTCGAGGTAGCGGGAGGGCTGGAACTCGTCGGCGTCGGGAAAGTCCTCGGGGATCCGGTTGGACACCGAGGGGCTGGCCCCCACCATCTGGCCGGCCGTGATGGTGAACCCCTCCACGTCGAGGTCCTCCTTGGCCACCCGGAGCAGCAGGATGAGGGGAGGATGGAGGCGGAGGGCCTCCTTCACGGCCGACTCGAGGTGGGGCATGGCCCGCAGGGCCTGGTAGCTGACCTCGGCCCCACCGGCGTAGAGCTCGTCCAACTCGCTGTCCACCGCGGCCAGCTCCTCGGGATGCCGGAGCAGCTCGATCAGCGTCCAGGCCGCCGTGCCCGACGTGGTGTGGTGCCCGGCGAACATCATGGAGATGAACATGCCCGTGACCTCGTCGGCCAGGAAGCGGGGCGAGCCGTCCTCGTTGGCGATGGACATCAACACGTCGAGGAGGTCGCGCTCGTCGTCGTCCGACGGGGGGGTGGCCGCCCGGCGTTCCATGATCCCCTCGACCAGCTGGACCAGTCCCACCCGGGCGGCGTCCCGCCGTCGGAAGCTCTCGATGGGAGCGTAGGGATCCACGTAGGCGATGGCGTCGGTGCCCTGCTCGAGGTCGTGATAGAGCTCGGCGAACCGCTTGTCCAGCTCGTTGCGGAAGCGCTTGCCGATGAGGCAGGCCGACGAGGTGTAGATGGTCAGCTCGGCGAACCAGTCGAGCAGGTCGATCTGCCCCTCGTCCTCCCATCCGGCCACCATGTGCTCCACCTCGTCGGCGATGGTGGCGGCATGGCCCCGCATGAACTTGTCCCGGAGGGCCTGGTTGTGGAGCATCTCGCGGCGGCGCTCGGGGGGCGCGTCGAACACCACGCCCTCGCCGAAGACCGGGGTCATGAAGGGATAGGCCTCGGCCTGATCCAGGAGCTCCTCGGGGGCACGGAAGAAGAACTCGTTGGCCCCGGCCCCGGTCATCAGCACCACGTCGCGGTCGGCCAGCCGGAACACGCCCACGTCGCCGCACTCGGAACGGACCCTGTTCATGAGGGCGATGGGGTCGACCCGGAGCTCCTCCAGGTGGCCGTTCTCCTCGTCGCCCCCGGACACCCGGGGCGGCTGCTTGTGGTCCAGCGCGGTGGTCATGACTCTCCCTGATCGTTCGGCTCGTTGTTGAGCGGTGCTTCCGGTTGGAGCTCGATGATGGTGGCGTGGGTGCCGCGGGGCAGCGCCACCACCGAGGTGATGGCCCGGGCCACGCCGGCCGGCCGCATGAAGTTGGAATGGCGGGCGAAGCCCCAGGCCGCCCACTGCTCGATGACCTCGCCGGTCACGGCAGGGTCCCAATCCATGCCCATGCCGGTCAGCGTCGGTCCGGGGCGCACGATGGTGGCCCTGACCCCGGTGCCCTCCAGCTCCATCTGGAGGGAGTGGACGTACCCTTCGAGGCCCCACTTGGAGGTGACGTAGGCGGCCATGAACGGGCGCGGGTGCTCGGCCACGTCGGAGGTGACGAAGACGATGTCCCCCCGTCGGCGCCCGACCATGGACGGGGCCAGGGCTCGCACCAGCCGGTGGGTGCCGCTCAGGTTGACGGCCAGCACGCCGTCGAACGCCTCGGGATCGGTGTCCAGCGCGGCGCCGGCGATGTTCAGGGCGGCGTTGGACACCAGGATCTCGACCGAGCCGAGGGTGTCCACGGCCGCTGCGGCGAACCTCTCGATCGACGGGCCGTCGGCCAGGTCCAGGTGGATGGCCACTGCCTCCCCGCCGTCGGCCCGGATGGCGGACGCCGTGTCCTCGCACTCGGCCACCCGTCGGGCCCCGAGGACCACGGGATGGCCTTCGGCGGCCAGGGCTTTGGCCGTGGCCTGGCCGATGCCCGACGAGGCGCCGGTCACCACGGCCGGGCGGAGAGCCGGGTTCGGATCGAAGCGGGGCATCAGCGCAGGGTCACCGTGGTGGGGAGGGCGGCCAGGCCCCGCACGTTGATGGAGTGGACCCGCTCGATGCCCGTGGGGTCCACCTCGTAGGAGGCCACCCGGCGGACCAGTTCGGACAGTCCGATGCGGGCCTCCAGCCGGGCCAAGGGAGCGCCCATGCAGAAGTGGCGGCCGCTGCCGAAGCTCACCAGGCGGCCGGTGTCGCGGGTCAGGTCGTAGCGGTCGGCGTCGGGAAAGACCGATTCGTCGCGGTTGGCCGAGCCCACGAGCAGCAGGACCCGGCTGCCCTCGGGGATCTCGACGCCGTGCAGCTCCATCGGGATCCGTGTGACCCGCAGCAGCATCTGGCTGGAGGTGTCGTAGCGGAGGGTCTCCTCGATCCACGGCACCACCTGGTCGGGGTCGGCGAAGGGCTTGGCCCCCTCGGCCGGGTGGCGCCAACCCCAGTACCAGGCGTTCCCCAGCAGCTTGGTGGTGGTCTCGTTGCCGGCCACCACCATCAGGAACAGGAAGGCGATGATCTCGTCGTCGGACAGCTTGTCCCCGTCGATCTCGGCATCGAGCAGGGCCGAGGTCAGGTCGTCCCGCCGGGATCGCCGGCGCTCGTCGACCATCTGCTGGTAGTAGCCCACCAGGGTGACGGCCGCCTCCATGCCGGCCGGGGGGACGTCGAGCACGCCGTCCTCGCGGTGTACCACCACATCGGCCAGTCGGCGGATCTCGGCCCGGTCCACCCGCGGTACCCCCATCAGCTCGGAGATCACGTCCATGGGAAGCTTGCCGGCGAAGTCGGCGATGTAGTCGAAGGTGCCCCGCTCGAGGGCGGGCTCGAGGTGCTCGACGGCGATGTCCCGGATGTGGTCCTCCATCTCGGCCACCTTGGACGGCGTGAACCCCTTGCCCACCAACGAGCGCATCCGGGTGTGCCGGGGCGGGTCGAGGGCGAGGAAGGACATGAACTTGTGGGCCTCGGGCCCGAAGGCGCTGGGCTCGATGGATACCCCCTGGGCGTTGGAGAAGCCGTCGAGGTTGCGGAAGGCGGCCAGGACGTCCTCGTGGCGGGAGAGGGCGTAGAAGTCCAGTTCGTCGTTCCGGTAGACCGGGGCCTCGGCCCGCATGCGGGCGTAGACCGGGTACGGGTCCTCGTGGATCTCGTAGGCGTAGGGGCTGTAGGAGACCGGCTGGCTGATCGTGGTCATCGGCGACGCCGGCTCCGGTCGGCGACCCGGCCGATCATCAGGTCGGCGGCATCGGCCACGAACTCCGGGATGTCCGGCGAGGCCATGTGCCCCATGCCCGCGGCCAGCAGCGCACCGGAGAACGAGGTCTCCAGCACCCGCACCACCCTGGGGTCGACACCGGGTCCGACGGCGGCGGCCAGCCGCCGGTGGATGTCGGCGCCGATCCGGTCCCGCAGGTGCTTGACGTCGGGGGTCGAGCTCAAGAGGGCCACCGTGCAGGCATCGACCAGGGCGGGGCTCTCCGTGGTGAACAGCACCATGTCCCGCACCGTGTCGGCCACCCGCTGGTGCACGGGCCGGTCGAGGTCGGTGTCGGCCGGGGCCAGGCCCTGCATGCGCCGCCACAGCACCTCGGCCAGCAGGTGGTCCTTGGAGCTGAAGTAGTTGTAGGCGGTGGCCGGGGCCACGCCGGCCCGACGGGCCACGCTCCGCACGGTGAGCCCCTCGTAGCCGACCGTGTCGATCTCCTCCTCGGTCGACCGGACCAGTTGGACGACGACTTCGGCCTGCCGCGGCGAGAGCCGACGGCGGGTGGCTTCGAAGGCCGGCGGGCCGTCGGGGGTCCCGAGCACGGCAGCCTCGGTCATCGGACCCCGGCGCCCGGCCGGGGGGTCGGGCCGTTGGTGTCGCTCATGGAGTTGGACTATAGTCTGGACAGCTGTCCAAGTAAACCGGCTGACGGTACGGGCGCGACACCAGCATGGCGCACCGGCCCCGTCGGCCGGGGCGGCTGGGGGGACCGGACGGCCGCGTGCCATCATCACCGGACCGGTGACCGAGACACCAGAGACAGCCGCGACCGACAGGGGGATGCCCAGTGCCGAACGACGAACCAGCCGACGAGGTCAGTACCGGGTCACCCACCGTGGGGGTCATCGGCCTCGGTGACATCGGGAACGGCGTGGCCACCAGCGTGCTCCGGGCCGGGCTGCCGCTCGTGGTGTGCGACGTGCGGGCCGAAGCCACCGCCGCCTACGCCGACCGGGCCGCGGTGGCCTCCTCGCCGGCGGACCTGGCCGGACGCGCCGACGTGGTGGTGGTGGCGGTGGTCAACGACCAACAGGTGCATGCCGTGCTGTCGGGACCCGACGGCGGTCTGGCCGCGGCCGGACCCGACACGCTGTTCATCGTGGTCAGCACCATCTCGGCTCCGTGCGTGCAGGCCATCGGGGCCGAGGCCGCCGCCTTCGGTGTGGCCGTGCTCGACTGCGGGGTGACCGGTGGGCCTGCCGCCGCGGCCAGCGGCGACCTGGTGTGCATGGTGGGCGGGGACCCGGCCGTCATCGAGCGGGCCGGCCCGGTGTTCGACGCCATCAGCTCCCTGGCCGTGACCATGGGACCCTTCGGCACCGGACTCGCCGCCAAGCTGGCCCGCAACCTGATCACCTACGGCTCCTGGTTGGCCGCCCACGAAGGCGAGCAGCTGGCCGAGGCCGCCGGCATCTCCCTGCCCAAGCTGGCCGAGGTGGTCAAGGCCAGCGACGTCCACATCGGGGGTGCTTCCCGGCTCATGTTCCGCACCACGGCGGCCCCCTTCACCGACGCCGACGACAAGGGACTGGTGGGGGCCATGCAGTCGGCCGCCTCCCTGGCCCACAAGGACCTGGCCGCCGCCCTGGAGCTGGCCGAGGCCCTCGACGTCGACCTCCCGTTGGCCACCATGACCGAACGCCGCACGGACGAGATCTTCGGGGTGGGGGAGCTGTCCTCATGACCACGAGCACCAGCACGAGCCCGGTGACCGGGGAGGAGCGCATGCTCATCGACGGTGCGTTGCGACCGGCCCGGTCGGGGAAGACCTTCGACGTGATCAACCCGGCCACCGAGGAGACCATCGGCGTGGTGGCCGACGGCGGACCCGAGGACCTCGATGACGCCGTCGCCGCGGCCCGGCGGGCGTTCGACCAGACGGGTTGGTCAACCGACGTCGAGCTGCGGGTGCGGGGACTGCGCCAGCTGCAGGCGGCGTTCGGTGCCCACGCCGAGGAGCTCCGGGCCATGACTGTGGCGGAGACGGGGTCGCCCGTCTCCTTCACCTACTCGGCCCAGCTCGATGCCCCGGTGGAAGGTCTGGGTTGGGTGGCCGACCTGGCCGAGGGCTACCAGTGGGAGACCGACCTGGGTGACGCCTCGCCCATGGGCATCCCCTCCCACCGCTGGGTCCGCCGGGAGGCGACCGGCGTGGTGGGGGCCATCACTCCATGGAACGTGCCCCACCAGATCAACCTGGCCAAGCTGGGCCCGGCGATGGCCGCCGGCAACACCGTGGTGCTGAAGCCCGCTCCGGACACCCCGTGGTGTGCCACCGTGCTCGGTCGGCTCATCGCCGAGGAGACGGACATCCCCGCCGGGGTGGTCAACATCGTTCCGTCGTCGGAGCACACCGTGGGCGCGCTCCTGTCCGCCGATCCCCGGGTGGACCAGATCAGCTTCACCGGATCCACGGCCACCGGCCGGCGGGTCATGGTGTCGGCGGCCGACTCGCTGAAGAAGGTCTTCCTCGAGCTGGGGGGGAAGTCGGCCTTCGTGATCCTGGACGACGCCGACCTGCGGGGGGCGTGTGCCACGGCGGCGTTCACCGTCTGTACCCACGCCGGCCAGGGCTGTGCCATCACCACCCGGCTCCTCGTCCCCCGCCACCAGTTCGACGAGGCGGTGGAATCGACGGCCAAGGTGCTCGGCAAGCTCCCGGCCGGCGACCCGCTCGATCCCGGCACCATCTGTGGACCGCTGATCAGCGCCCGCCAGCGGGACCGGGTGGAGGGCTACCTGTCGCTGGCCCTCGAGGAGGGCGGGACCGTCGTCACCGGCGGGGGCCGACCTGACGGCATGGACCGCGGCTACTTCGTCGAGCCCACCCTCATCATCGGCGTGCCCAACGCCGCCCGGGTGGCCCAGGAGGAGATCTTCGGGCCGGTGCTGGTGGTCATCCCCCACGACGGCGATGACGACGCTGTGGCCCTGGCCAACGACTCCGCGTACGGGCTGTCCGGCTCGGTGTGGTCGGCCGACCGGGACCGGGCCATCGGGGTGGCCGACCGGATCCGCACCGGCACGATCGGGATCAACGGCGGACTGTGGTTCAGCCCGGACATGCCCTTCGGGGGCTACAAGCAGTCCGGCGTCGGGCGGGAGTCCGGCGTCGCCGGTTTCGAGGAGTACCTCGAGACCAAGTCGATCGCCGAGCCGGCGTGATCCGGCGCGGGGGAGGGTGGAGGCCGTGAGCATCGAAAAGCCGGAGAGCCATGCCGGTCAAGAAGGGCGGGACCCGGACTCGGCCCGGGCCCAGGGCATCGCCAAGATGGAGGAGGTCTACGGATTCTCCGTCGACCCCGACGACCTGCCCGGCCCGTACGCCGCGTTCACCGTCGACCACCTGTTCGGTACGGTCTGGACGAGAGAGGCCCTGGATGG
>Ga0207933_1001007_pt1 | contig 23693 bp, 17 predicted proteins | sample NGESurdeep092012_4_FD_184488 | JGI IMG/M metagenome (GOLD analysis project Ga0207933, IMG submission 184488) | Arctic peat soil microbial communities from Barrow, Alaska - NGEE Surface sample F53-3 deep-092012 (SPAdes) | ecosystem: Environmental > Terrestrial > Soil > Wetlands > Peat ...
TTGTTGTGATAGGCGCGATCGATACCGACGTCGCCTTCCCACTCACCCACGAGTGGAGTCAATGGCCCCAGCTTTTGCGGGCCTAGTACCGCTGCCATAACCGCTTCTCCTTCTAGCCGTCGATCCGACTTCCGCCACCACTGCTGGCAAACTTCCACCGTTCGACGTTGTCGAAACCGTGGTCGAAGCGAAACGGTTGAACGAACCGCGATCCCTCTTTAGCTACGCCAGTCGGTCAAACGGACTGTCCGAATTAATCTAGTGACAACTATATATTAGGCTCGATTCCCAGGAACACCGCGCGGTCCGACTCGAGGGTTCCGGCACCGTAGAAACGAGAAGCCACACCACGTTGAGGATTCGTGTACCCCCGGGTCGCGCGGGAGCCAACGAGCGCAGTGACGTTCCGGGCCCCTTGCCAAAAAAGATCACTTACAGGGCGAGCGAGGGTTACCGAACTCAAGACGCTTGACCTGGCTGAGGAAAAGTACGTTGCACTTTGGCTCGACTCCAAAGTCCGAAGGTGTCGTGATGAGAACTCCTCCTCAGTGCCCTCGAAACTGGTGCAGAACAGTAACGGACCATGCTGAACTCAAGCAGGTGGGATCCGTTTGTGCTCAACAGTGGATCCGTCAGGAGAGTTGACTATGCCATCAACAGGTGACACAAAACAAATTGCAGGGATCTACCGTCATACGTGCGGAGAGCGGATCACGATGCCCAAGGGTCACACGTTTCCACCGTGTAGCAAGTGCAATAAGGGCGGTACTTGGACGTTGGTCGATCGAACTTAAGCATCTCGATTTCTGGCGCTTGCTCGATTGTCCCATCGTCCTTTAACCGCGCTTTCGCACCATCGATCCAATGAACGCCATTCGCTATCCCTTGCGTTTCTGTTGCTGTTTGTGCTTTCGTTTGTATTACATGTCTTCTCCGGCACCAGCGCATACAACGAAGTACGGGCGCTTACGGGCCAGCCACCGATCTCCACCATGGTGTTCCTCATTTCGGCCAGATTCTGGTTGATAACCCTGGACACTTGGCAGGCAGAATATCTGGTGATCGCGCTTTATGTCGTGCTCACCATCTTTCTGCGCCAGGAGGATTCGCCAGAGTCAAAGCAGGTCACGGCGAGCAATGAAACAACCGGCGAGACGAATAAGTGAGCGACTTCTATGACGGCGATTCTTTCGATAGATCTGAACGGGCGACAACGAGCAGAACGCCGAATGCTAACTACCGGCCAAAAGCCGAAAGGTGCAGTAAATGGGGGCGGATCGATTGTTTCAAATCAGCGCAAGCAGAAATTCATTTCGGTTCGGTCTGTGTCTACAAATCAGACGGCCACTACTGAGTCGAGGGACCACTACAGAAAGGAAACAACATGACGGGTTTTCAAGACTCCAGAAGGACGAGGGGCGTATCGTGAGCGAGACCACGGAGTTCATCATTGGAAGTGACGTGTCGTGTAGCGACGGCACCTGCTGAGAACTGCGACGCGTCGTCGTCGATCCCGTCGCCCGGACACTCACCCATCTCGTCGTCGAGGCGAAGCACCGTCAAGGAATGGGCCATCTCGTCCCGATCGATCTCGTGAGCGCTTCTGGAGCCGAGATGCACTTGCGCTGCACCGTGACTCGGTTCGAAGATCTCGAGGACGCCGAAGAAACCCAGTTCTTGCCCGGAGCACGGGGATAGTGGGGCTAGGAGCAGGACCAGATGCTCTCTCATCCCTATTACGGACTTGGAATGAGTGGGATGCTTGGGACGAGCACGATGGGTGGGATGGGAATGGGCACGAGTCCTAGTCCCCAGCCGATCGCCTACGACCGTGTCCCAGTGGGTGAGGTTGAGGTGCACCGCGAAGACCACGTCCACGCCACCGACGGCCCATTGGACAGGTGCAGGGACTGGTCGTCGACCCCCACGATCATCATGTGACCCATGTACTTCTCGACGAAGGGCACCTGTGGGGCAAAAAAGGGTCGCCATCCTGATCGGCGCCGTGACCGGCGTCGACGACGGTGTCCAGCTGAACCTCACCAAAGACGAAGTGGGCGACCTGCCGCCGGTCGAACTCGCCGACGAGGGGTGACCTCCATCAACACCGGCGTCGTCCTGGTAGTCGCCGTCGGACGCGGCAGGGCCCCGGCCGACGAGGGTCAAAAGAGGATCGACGATGCCACTCAACACAGACATAGAGAGGGTGTCCAACAATGAGCGACCAGCGCGTAATACTCATAAGCGCCAACTGGAAGATGCACTTGAACCACGTCGAGGCACTGGGATTGGTACAACAGTTCGCAGGGCACCTGCGCGCTTCGCCTATTCCGGCGGGGCGCGAGGTGAGCATCCCCCCGCCGTTCACCTCCCTCGCCACGGTGAAGGACGCAATCGAGGCCGACCGCGTCCCTGTTGTGCTCGGCGCGCAGACCTGTCATTTCGCCGACGCAGGTGCCTATACCGGTGAGGTGAGCACAGGGATGCTCGCCACGATGAAGGTTCGTTACGTGATCGCCGGGCACTCCGAACGGCGTGCGCAGTGCGGCGAGACCGACGAGGTCGTGCGTGACAAGGTCGGCGCCATCTACCGGCACGCAATGCGGCCGATCCTCTGCGTCGGCGAGACCGGCGGCGAGCGTCACAGTGGCGTTGCCAAAAAGTAGGTGCGCCGGCAGGTGGCCGCAGCGCTTGGCGACCAGCAAGTTGGTAGCCGCGGCGGTGATCGCCTATGAGCCACTCTGGGCCATCGGCGCCGGCGCGACCGCTACGCCCGACGATGTGGCGGAGATGTGCACAGCGATCCGAGACGAGCTGGGACACTTGGCCGGAGTGGATGCAGCCGCGATGGTTCGCATCCAGTACGGCGACTCGGTCACGGCTGAGACCTCCGGGGCGTTGCTCGGTGCGGAGAACGTGGACGGGTTCCTCGTCGGCGGGGCGAGCCTCGACGCCGAGCAGTTCAGCGCCATCGTGATTGGTTGATTCGGGCCGCGATGCTGGGCAACTCCTCCCTATCCGGGACAGGGTCGAGGCTGGCCCGTTTGCTCTTCGGCACCCAAGCTGCACGTGCCGCCCGGAGATCGCGCCGCCCTCTGCCCACGCCGGCTCGCGCCACACCGCCACCGGTAGTAGAAATATGAAAGGTAGTTCCGACTGAGCCTTGTGGCCCAGTCGACGACAACGTTGCTCTAGACCCTGGCGGCGCTGACCCCGAGCGTTGTGCTCGAAAGACGCCCAGGAGCAAAGGAGCAACGATGGACACCTGCCCGTCGGGTCACCAGGTCGAGATCACTTACAACGACCAGCGAGCGACCGTCGTCGAAGTGGGCGGCGGGATCCGCCGCTACGAGGTCGGTGGCCGATCCGTCCTAGACCCATACCCGATCAATTCCATATGCGACGGCGCCCACGGGGCTCCGCTCATCCCCTGGCCCAACCGCTTGGCTAACGGGCAGTACCGCTTCGACGGGATCCAGCACCAAGTGGCACTCTCCGAGCCCGAGAAGCACAACGCAATCCACGGATTGCTCCGCTGGCGATCCTGGCAGGTCATGCGCACCTCGAGCGCCGGGGTAACGATGGGGGTCCGGCTGCATCCGATGCCGGGCTATCCATTCCTCTTAGACGTCGAAGTGGACTACACCCTCGATGACGACGGGCTGACGGTTACCACGACCGCCACCAACGCCGGAATACACGCCTGCCCCTACGGGGCAGGCCAGCACCCCTACCTATCCCCAGGGGTCGGTCTGATTAACCAGTGCACACTGCAGCTCGAGGCTGGCCTCCGCATCGTCACCGACGACCAACGCCAGCTGCCAATCGGAACCGAAGCGGTCGATCGCACCACCTACGACTTTCGCGAGCCGCGCCTTCTCGGGACGACGACGTTGGATTTCGCCTTCACGGACCTCGCCCGTGACGCAGTCGGCCGAGCCTGGGCACGCCTTGGCGGGACCGACGGCAGACAAGCAGAGTTGTGGGTCGACGAGAACTACCCAATCATTGAGCTCTATACCGGCGACACCCTCACGCCCGAACGGCAACGCAAGGGCCTCGGCGCCGAGCCGATGACCTGTCCACCCAACGCCTTCGCCAGCGGCGACGGGCTGATCAGGTTAAAACCCGGTCAGAGCGTGTCCACGGCATGGGGGTCGCGTCTCACATGAGCGAGCTTACGCCCAACCCATCCGACGCAACGGACCATCTTCTTCGTGACGGCGTGACGTTGACTCATCGTTAGCTCCATCAAACATTCGTAGGCGAGAACGCTGCCCCCTCAGACTCCTTCGCTACGCGGAGGTTTTATGTGAGGCAATGAATGGGGGCGGGTCTACACGGAGGTTTTAGATGAGTCAACTCGGACCTGTCACGCGCCACGTTGCAGGGAGTAGGCTCCACGTGGATTTCATATTTGAAATCCCAACTCGCTCAATCAAGTCCTCGTTAAGCGTTTTCGCAACGTGAGGAGACTTCCCGATGGAGCCCGCAGCAGTTGAGAATTTCGCGGTAAGCACAACGGCGCCAAGGCGTGATCGTGGTCGCTGAACGTCTTATCGAAATCTTTACGCTCATGGCGAACCACGAACGCGAAAATCCTCACGGCGTGTCACTCTGTTCCGTTGCGAGAGAGATAACCGAACTAAGTGGCGCCGGGATTTCCATTACTTCGAAAGACGGCATGCAATCACAACTTTGTACGAGTAATGGCGTCGCGCAAAGGTTAATGGACCTCGAGATCACGTTCGAAGAGGGACCGGGACATGAAGCAAGTAGAGAAGGCGCGGCCAACGAAGTCTCTGACCTCTTGGGCTACGAAGGACAACGTTGGACGTTCTATTCGCCCGAAGCCGCCGATCTCGGGGCACGGGCGGTCTTTGGCTTTCCCATTCAGATTGGCGCAATTGTCTTTGGTGCGTTGAGTCTCTACCGCGACCGCACGGGATCGCTCAGCGAGGAGCAGTCCTCGAACGCCTATCTAATGGCGTCGGTCATTGGACGCGCCATTTTGGTGATGCAAGCTGGCGCCCCTCGAGGCACCATTGCCGACGAGCTCCAAGGTCAGTCCACTTTCGATTTTTCCGTCCACCAAGCCGCGGGAATGCTCTCGGTACAGGCGAAGCTCTCCGTAAAGGACGCCCTCGTCATGCTTCGCTCGCACGCGTTCGTCGTTGATATGTCCCCATCCGAGTTCGCGCAACGAATCATCGATGGTGAGACTCGTTTTGACCTCGAGGCTGAGGACTGGATAGACATAGAGTGAGCGAATAAAAAAAGGAACTAAGGTGGGGGCGCTCGGTAGTTCATCCTCCTCAGTCGCCCACCGTTATTGGGGAACCGACGAAGTCGAGAGAGAGTCATGCCTAGAGAATCTCTAATAATTAGTACGCTCGTCGAGTTGGCCGACAACCTCGTCGACCCTTTTGACGTCATTGATCTTCTCACTTTGCTCAGTGATCGCTGCGTCGAAGCCTTGGACGTCGACGCCGCAGGGGTCATGCTGGCTTCGCCCGGTGGAGAATTACAGTTTGTCGCCTCCTCGAGCGAATCGATGCGAGTACTGGAACTCTTCCAAATTCAAACGAACGAAGGTCCTTGTGTGGACTGCTATCGGAGCGGTGCACCCATCGTTAATGTTGCACTTGGCGAAACGAACGGACGTTGGCCGCTCTTTACACCGCGAGCGCTCGAGCACGGCTTCCACTCGGTGCACAGCCTTCCCTTGCGACTGCGCGGCCGTACCATCGGCGCGCTCAATCTCTTTCGAACATTGCAAGGACCGATGGGAGACGAGGACGTCGCCGCCGCGCAGGGCCTCGCCCACGTGGCGACCATTGCCATCCTTCAACACCGCGCGTTGTTCGACGCCAACACGCTCAACGAGCAGCTCGCTAACGCCCTCACCAGTCGCATCGTCATCGAACAAGCGAAGGGCATCATTACCGAGTCGACTCACTGCGGAATGGACCAAGCATTTGGCCGACTCCGCGCTCACTCGCGTAATCACAACGAGGGTCTCACTGCGGTCGCTTCGGCCATCGTGGCGGGAACGCTCAGTGCGAATGATCTGGACGACAAGCCGAAGTAACGAAGTTCGCGGTACTGTTGACAGTTCGCAACGAGTACCTCTAAAATCGAGGGATGTCCGCGACGAGATCAACACACCACAACGGTTACGACGTTCCTTTTGATCCCAAGGCAAAAAATCCGGCAACCTTGTGGACGCCCAAGGCGCCTCAGGAATAACGCCCCGGTTACCTGACGGGCACTAACCCACGAGCACCGAAATCGGGAACTTCGAAAGGCACTCGCCCACCTTAAGGCGTCCGCGCGAGGTGGCAGCAATCGCGCCGGTGAAGATGTTGGTGAACGTAGCCGGCGCACCGTGGGGAGCACGAACCCACGTCTCTTCGCCCCACACCGGTGCGCCCAGGGGAAAGCGTCCTGGTCCTGTCAGGCCGAGCGTTTGTCGAGGTACGACGGCTATCACGCACTGGGGGCCATGGCAACGTGCGATCGCCACGACGTGCTTGGCCAAAGGCCCCCTTACGTCGAGCACTTCGTAGCTTCCGCGAACGAATAGTTCAAGTTGCGTCTGGCGCAACGCTAAGAGAACGTGCGACACGTAAAGTTTCACTTCTCCGTTGCGCCAGTTCGCGACCAACGACTTCGCGAGCGTGACGCGCCCATGGGGCGCGTCAATGACCGACGTGAGACGAGCGAGAACCGCGCGACGTAACTCGTAGTCGACCGGGCGGCGATTATCGGGGTCCGTGAGGGCAAAGTCCCAGAGTTCGCTGCCTTGGTAAAAGTCCGGCACGCCCGACGCGACGCACTTCAGCACCGTCATCGCCAACGAGTTCGTGGCCGCAGCGGGACCGACGCGCGCCATGAAGCGTCCAAGTTCTCGGGTGAATCTATCGTCGCGCGAGAGACGGGCGATGAAGCCCCTGAGGGAGCGTTCGTAACGTGCGTCGGGATCCGTCCATCGCGTGTGACGCTTGGCCTCGCGGGCGGCTTTCACCACGTAATCTTGCACCCTTCGTCGCAGCGCCGGCGAGAGCGTGTCGCCGTCAAGAGGCCAGAGACAGACCAGACTCTGGTAGGCCACTAATTCGTCGTGCGCGTCAGGCCCGATGTCGTTCGAGGCAACCTCACCATAGCGACGATGCCATCGTGCGACCAGTCGGGCCCACTCCTCGTGCACCTCCGACAGAGTGAAGAGGCGCGCGCGGGCGTCTTCACTGCGCTTGGAGTCGTGCGTGGACGTGGCGTTGAGCGTCGAAGGGTGTGGTTGACGACGACGAATCAACTGATGGAACTCCTCGGGCTCGACGCTGGCCCGCTCGGGGTCACAGCCCACCTCAGCGTGACTGAGGAGTCCGGCGTAGCGATACGTCGCGGTGTCCTCCACCCCTTTGGCCATGACGGCGCCCGTGAGCTGTTGCCATCGCTCGACGAATTCCCAGCCAACACCACGAGGAGTGGCGAGCGCCTCGCCGATCCTCTCGAGAGCGCGCGCGCTCTCGCCGCTCAAGTGCGAGCGCGCCTCGCCCAGCGCTCGAGCCAGCCGGACTTCGTCGCTTCGATTCGTCGACTCGGCACTGAAGTACGTACGGTAAACGTCAAGACGTACCGTCACTTCGACGAGCGCGCTGGCTAGATCGGCGCTCGCAAGATCGTGTCCCGGACAGCGTTCGTTAAGGGTCGCCATCGACAGACGAACCAAGCGATGAAGGGCCGAAGCGAAGGAGGTGGCGAGCACTTCGCGCTTGCCCTCCTCGGCCAGTTCGCCGAACGATGACGACGCACCCGTCATGTCGCGGCCCACGTGAGCGAGGAACCGGACACCATCGCCGTCTACGAAGAGGCCACCGACCAGGTTGGAGAATTCGTAGCCCGTCGTGCCGTCGATCACCCAGGCGCGCGGCACGTCCTCGTCGTCAGCGAGGATCTTTTCGACCAGAACCGTCGCGGGAGTCTTTCGCGTCGTCGCTGAGGCGCTCGCGAGGCGAACTAAGTAGGTCGCCGGGTCCGTGAGACCGTCAACATGATCGACACGCCATCCGGCGATTCGCTCGTCACGGCCGAGAGCGAGGAGAAATTCGTGAGTCCGCTCGAAGACCCGGGGATCCTCCACCCGGACCCCGATGAGACCGTCAATGTCAAAGAATCGACGACAGTTACCCTCGCGGTCACCCAATCGCCAGTACGCCGGCACGTAGTGCTGGCGCTCGAGGACCCCCTGCAGCCCACGACGGGTCGACGTGCCAGGCGCCAGTGGAAAACGTTGCCCACCAATCTCCATCGTGCGTCGGTCCCCTCGGCCCACGTGGGTGACGGTGTCGGACAGTTCGCTCAGTGGAGCGCGCAGTTTCGCGACCATGACCCGTCCAGCGTGTTGAGACCAATCGATATCAAACGTGGACGCGCCGGGTGAGTTTTCACCGCGACGTAGTACATCCCACCACCACGCGTTGGTCGGGTCCGTCGCCATGTGGTTGGGCACGATGTCGACGAGCAGACGCATCTCGTGCTTGTCCAACTCATCCAAGAGTTCCTCGAACTGTGCGTCGGTACCGAGCGATGGGTCGAGGCGGCACGGGTCGATGACGTCGTAGCCGTGTGAGCTACCCGGTACGGCCGCTAACACCGGTGAGACGTAGAGCGTCTCTATGCCTAGGTTCGCGAGGTAGCTCACCTGCTGTCGTGCTCGTTCAAATCCGACGCCTGAAAGTTGCATCCGGTACGTCGAACCGAGCGACGTCCGTTCACTCATGTTTGTGGTTTCTCGGTGTGTCGAAGCAGTATGGTCGAGTGCGCGCTCAAGCCGACGATTTCGCTTCGCACGGGTCGTGCCCACGGTCCGGGCCTCGCGGTGTTCAAGACTTCCTCCCACATACCGGGAAGTTCCATTTCCGGTAGCGTGAAGGAGAACGAGCGCCCAGAAGCATTCAGCAGCAGCAGCAATGAGTCTCCTACGCCCGTACGTCCTCGGCTATCTAACTCGTCGGCGGCGGGACCGAAGAGCAGCATGCCGATGCTCTGACGGCTGGAGTCGAGCCAGTCCTCATCGAGCATTTCCTTGCCGTCCGCGCGGATCCAAGAGACGTCCTTCGTGTTCTGATTCGGCGCCTTCTCGCCGGTAAAGAAGGCGCGTCGACGAAGGATGGGATTGCTCTGCATGACCGCGATGACGTCACGAACAAAATTACGAAATTCGTAGCCCGACTCACCGATATCCCAGTCGAACCAGCTGACCTCGTTGTCCTGACAGTAGGCGTTGTTGTTGCCGCCCTGCGTTCGTCCAATCTCGTCGCCGCCAAGCAGCATGGGGACACCCTGAGAAAAGAACAACGTGGCCAGAAGATTGCGCTTCATGCGATCACGCGAACGAACGAGACGCACTGAATCCGTGGGACCTTCCACGCCCCAGTTACGGCTGTTGTTCTCATTGGCGCCGTCGCGGTTGTCTTCGCGATTATTTTGATTGTGCTTCTCGTTGTAGGAGACGAGGTCGGTCAGCGTAAAGCCATCGTGACAGGTGACGAAGTTAATGCTGGCGTAGGTGCGTCGCCCACTCGGCGCAAAGATGTCACTCGATCCGGTAAGTCGCGAAGCCAGCTGCGGCACTTGGCCCATGTCACCTTGCCAGAATCGCCGTACGCAGTCTCGAAAGGCCCCGTTCCACTCCGACCAACCCGGAGGGAACTGACCCAACTCGTAGCCGTCGGGACTCGCGTCCCAGGGTTCGGCAATGAGTTTGACACGAGAGAGTATCGGATCTTGCTGGACGATCTCAAAGAAGGCGCTCGGCTGCTCCGTGTCGTAGCTGCGAACGAGCACGGGTGCCAAGTCGAATCGAAAGCCGTCGACGTGCATGTCCGTGACCCAGTAGCGCAGACTGTCCATGACGAGACCCATCGCTCGTGGATGGCGAGTGTTGATGCTGTTGCCCGTACCGGTGTAGTCCAGGTAGTAACGCTGGTCGTTCGGCGACAGTCGGTAGTACACCGAGTTGTCGACGCCTCGCAACGAGAGCGTGGGGCCAAATTGGTTACCCTCGGCGGTGTGGTTATAGACGACGTCGAGGATGACCTCAATACCGGCACGGTGCAGCGCGCGCACCATGGACTTGAACTCGCTGACCTGACTGAACTCACCAGTTGTATAACCCACGTGCGGAGCGAAGAAGCCAATGGAGTTGTATCCCCAGTAGTTGGTCAGACCCTCTTCGGTCAAGATGCGATCCGCCGCGAACTGGTGCACCGGCATCAGTTCCACCGCCGTCACTCCGAGGTTGAGTAAGTGATCGATAACCGCGTCGGAGGCCAGACCCAAGTACGTCCCGCGCTGATGCTCGGGCACACTGGGATGACGGGCGGTCATGCCGCGCACGTGAGTTTCGTAAATCACCGTCTGACTCCAGGGAGTGCGCGGCGCCTGGTCGTCTTGCCAGGTGAAAGCGGGGTCGATCACGATGGACTTGGGCGCGGCACTCGCGGAGTCGCGAGCATCAAAACTGAGGTCTTCGAGTTCGTCGCCCACGGCGTAGCCGTAGAGATCGTCGCTCCAGCGCACTCGACCACTCACCGCTTTGGCGTAGGGATCAATGAGGAGCTTGTTCGCGTTAAAGCGATGTCCCTGGGTGGGCTCGTAGGGGCCGTCGACTTTGTACCCGTACAGTGCGCCGGGACGAACGTCGGGAAGATAGGCGTGCCAGATGTGGTCCGTCTTCTCCACCAGGTTGACCGTGTTGGTAGGTTCGCCCGACGTCGCTTCGTCGAAGAACAGAAGCTGCACGCCCGTAGCATGCTCGGAGAATAGAGCGAAGTTAACCCCCTCACCATCCCAGGAAGCGCCGAGGGGGTGTGGCCCCCCGGGCCAGATTCTCATCGTGCCCCGAACACGGCACCATGGACACTAAAGCCCCACGGTGACAGGGCGACGGAAGCCGAAGGGTCGCTCGGCGGCGCCGCGAGCTCGAGCAAGTTCTGCCACAGGAAGCGTGCTGGAAGACGACTCGTTACGTCGCTCGCGCTTAGGTTGAACAACACCACGACGTCGCCCTCGACGTGCGAACGAGTGAGGGTGATCACGTCGCCGTCGGCCCACGCTCGGGCGCAGTGACGCGCCGAACGTCGCAGCGCGGGGGTAGCACGTCGAAGCGCAATGAGTTCTTGGTACAGCGCTCGAAGCGTCGCGCGCTCGCTGCGATCGCGTAACGACCGATCGAGTCGTGCAACCTCGAACGTGGTCTCCTCAGCGGGGTCAAAAAGCTGACCTATATCCGCAAGTTCGGGGAACTCTCGAGCGCGATCGAGGCGCAGTGTCGCGATGAGTTCGGGGTCGCCGTGATCGACGAAGTACGGGAACGGAGCCGTTTCGCCGTACTCCTCACCCATGAAGAGCAGCGGTATCGCGGGCGTGAGTAGCACCAACGCCGCCGCCAGGCGCGCCTGCTCGGGAGTAATCATGGTCGCCAGACGATCGCCGCGAGCTCGGTTGCCAATCTGGTCGTGATTTTGTGCGAACACCACGAAACGTTCGGGCGCGAGCGCGAGCGAGGCCGCGCCGTAACGGTGTTTTCGAAAGTGGGAGTACTCACCTTGGTAAATGAATCCCTCGTCCATCGCGCGTGCGAGATCCGAGGCACCCTGGTAATCCACGTAGTAGCCCGAACGTTCGTGCGTCAAACTGACGTGCAGGGCGTGATGGAAGTCATCGTTCCACTGCGCGTCAATGCCCAGCCCTCCGACCGCGACGTCGCTCACCACGCGCGGGTCGTTGGCGGCGCTCTCGGCGATCAGGTCGTAGCGTCGGCCACGTTCTCGTCCCAGTTCCTTCGTCTGACGAGAGAGTTCGGCCATGAACGAAGTAGCGGATTCGTCGACGATTTCGTGCACCGCGTCGAGGCGCAGTGCGTCGACGTGAAAGTCGACGAACCACTGGAGTGCGTTTTGCCAAAAGTAGGCGCGCACGTCGTCCGAGCCCGGGCCGTCAAAATTTAGTGCGGGACCCCAGGGCGTTCGATAGCGCTCACTGAAGTACGGACCGTAGACGCCGAGAACGTTTCCCTCCGGGCCGAGGTGGTTATAGACGACGTCGAGTACTACGGCCAATGTTCGTTGATGACAAGCGTCGACGAAACGCTGCAACGCGCTCGCCCCACCGTAGGAGTCCTGCACCGCGAAAGGGAAGACGCCGTCGTAGCCCCAATTGCGTCGTCCCGGGAACTGGGCCACCGGCATCACCTCAATGGCACTCACTCCTAAGTCAACGAGATCGTCCAATTCGTCAATCGCCGTGTCGAAAGTGCCTTCTCGTGTGAAGGTCCCCACGTGCACCTCGTAGATCACGTGGTCCCACAGTGGACGCGCCAGGTAAGTGTCGTCAAACCACTGGTGAGCCGCGAGATCGATGACCTGTGACGGACCGTGCACGCCCTCGGGTTGCGAACGCGACGCCGGGTCGGCCAGTTCTCGCTCACCGTCGAGCACGTAGCGATAACGCGTGCCCGCCGGACAGCCCGTGATGGTGGCACCGTGGTACCCGCCGTCAAACGGCTCGAGTTCGAGCAAGGAGTCCGGCTCGAGGCGGTGCAACGTTACCCGCTCGCTCGTGGGTGCCCAGAGCGTGAAACGTGTTCGACCATCGTCGACGGGTTCTGCGCCTAGTGAGTGCGTACCTGAAGACCACGTCATCGTGGCGCCAGGAAGAGACAGCCCAGTGGCGGGACGCTCAGCGTAAGGCTGTGCTCCATGTCCTGGGTTGGAATCGGGCGAGACTCGACGCCGCCAAAGTTACCCACGCCACTGCCGCCGTACTCCAGAGCGTCACTGTTCAAGAGTTCGACCCAGAAGCCGTGTCTCGGCACCCCCACCAGGCAGTTATGTCGCGCCACGGGCGTGAAGTTGCACACCACCAGCACGGGCGATCCGTCCTTCGCGTAGCGCCAAAAACTGAGCAGACCAGTGTCGGCGTCGTTGGGTTGGGTCCAGGCGAAGCCACGCGCGTCACAGTCCAACTCGTGCATCGGCGCGTGATCGCGATAGACGTGATTGAGGTCGGCGAGCCAACGAAGCACGCCCGCGTGTCGTGGTTCATCAAGGAGCGACCAGTCGAGTGCGGATTCGTGATCCCACTCACGCCGTTGCGCCAACTCGCCTCCCATGAACAAGAGCTTCTTACCGGGCTGAGCGAACTGGTACCCGTAGAGTAGGCGCAGATTGGCGAAACGTTGCCAGTCGTCGCCCGGCATTTTGCTCAGCAGTGAACCCTTCCCGTAGACGACCTCGTCGTGCGAGAGCGGGAGCACGAAGTTCTCACTGAACGCGTACACCGAGCGAAAGGCGAGATCGTCGTGATGGTATCGACGATGCACGGGATCACGAACGAGGTACTCGAGCGTGTCGTGCATCCAACCCATGTCCCATTTGAGACCAAAACCGACACCGCCCGCGTCCACGGGACTCGAGACCCCAGGGAATGCGGTGGACTCCTCGGCCATGACCTGGACGTCCGGGTGGTCAGCGTAGATCCCGGTGTTGAGTTGTCGCAGGAACTCGACCGCCTCGAGGTTCTCGCGGCCCCCAAAGACGTTGGGGCGCCACTCGCCCGGCGCACGCGAGTAGTCAAGGTAGAGCATGGAAGCGACCGCGTCCACACGCAGGGCGTCGACGTGGTACTCCGAGAGCCAGTGCTCCGCCGAGGAGGCAAGGAAACTTCGCACCTCGTGTCGACCGTAGTTGAAGATGAGGCTCTTCCAATCAGGGTGAAAACCGAGTCGCCGGTCTTCGTGCTCGAAGAGGTGGGTGCCGTCAAACTTCGCCAAGGCGAACGCGTCGGCCGGGAAGTGTGACGGTACCCAGTCGAGGATCACTCCGATGCCGGCTTGATGGAGTTGATCGATCAGCACCATGAGATCTTGCGGATCGCCGTAGCGACGTGTCGGAGCGAAGTAACTCGTCGTTTGGTACCCCCACGAGCCATAGAAGGGGTGCTCCATCAACGGGAGGAACTCGACGTGAGTAAAGGCGCACCTGTGAAGATGCTCTATGAGGGGCGCAGCAACTTCGCGGTAGCCGAATACTCGAAGTGGATCGTTCGGGTCGCGTCGCCAACTACCGAGGTGGACCTCGTAGACCGAAACCGCGGCGTCGAGACCGATGCGTTCGCCGCGGCGTCGCATCCAGTCGTCGTCGCCCCATTCGTAGGCGAGGTCCCAGACCACGGATCCAGTACGGGGTGGGACCTCGCTGCAGTAGGCGAACGGGTCAGCTTTCTCGAGTAGTTCCCCCTCGGCGGAGGTGATCGCAAATTTGTACACGTTGCCCACCTTGGCATGTGCGACGTGACCCTCCCAGATGCCCGACGCTCCTCGCGGCGCGAGTTGTTCCTCAGTCGTGTTCCAGGCGTTAAAGTCACCCATCACCGCCACCGACGTTGCGTTGGGGGCCCACACTGCAAAATGGGTACCGTCCGCGTTGACGTGCGCACCTAATTTTTTTCCGAGTAAGCGGTGCGTACCTTCGTTGAACCAGTACACGTCTTCGTCACTAATGACGCACGGAACGCCGTGCGACGTGGTGGCGACCGCGGACTTCGTGCGACGTTGTCGCCACGGTTTCGTCCGTTCGCTCGTCACGACTCGCACCCTTTACGTCGTTGGTCCACGCCCTCGAGCTCGGCTCGAAGCACCGCGTCGCGACACGTCTCGGCGAGAGTGAGAGCACCACGTCCGCGCCAGTTTCCTTCACTTGTCCCCGGCCTGTTCTGAGGTTGATCCTCGCCCCAGAGCTCTTCTAGATCGACGAGTACGAGTTTGGCGTCACTAGCGGCCAGGTGGGCCAAGCACCCTTGGCGCGCAGCGATCGTCGCTTCGAGTGCCGGCAGCGTCGAGGCGTCGAGAGCTTCGAGCAAGGCGGTTCGGTACTGCGTTCGTTCGTCACGTCGCGTGATGGCCTCATCAGCGGTGTACTGGCCGGCGTCTTCCGCTTCGTCGACGTCCTTGCCCCACAAGTACGCCGAGAATCTTGGCGTGTCGTGGGTCGTGAGTGAGGCGAGCACCTCGGCACCCGCGGCGGGTAGCGGCTCGTCGCGGGTCGATTCGAATTCGAAGACCCACGAGCGCAACATACGATCCTCCGTCATGCGTCGGTGCACTTCATCGGCTACGGTACCCAGATCCTCGCCGATAACGACCGCACCACCTCGAGACGACTCCAGCGCGACCAGGGCGAACATCTCGTCCGCCCGGTAGGTGACGTACGCACCGTGTTGCGCGTCGGCGCCCTCGGGCATCATGTACAGACGCTGTAGTCCCATGACGTGATCGACTCGCACGTAGGACGCGTGGCGCATGACGCGCGCCAGCACGGCAACGAAGTAGCGATACCCGTCGTCGCGGATCTGGTCCGGATGGAGAGGGGGAAATCCCCAGTCTTGACCTTCGCGAAAGAACTGGTCGGGCGGCGCGCCGCCGCGCACGCCGGGTAGAAAAGACCTCGGCGACCAGTAGGGATCGAAGCCGTCGGGATGAACGCCGACGGGAAGGTCCGCGTAGAGCGCGAGCGCGTCACCGGCGGCGGCCAACTGTTGGTTGGCCGCCCACTGGCAGTAGAGATGGTACCCAAGCGTCGGCTCGGGCGCGCCTTCGTCGCGCAGCGCCGCGGCCACGTCCCCGACGCGATCACGGCCCACGCGATCGAGCGTGGCGCGAAAATGCGCGTAGGCCACCAGCTCGGGGTGTTCAACGAGAAACGCGTGAAACTCGTCGCGGCGAGGCGACGTGGAAGCGAACAAGGTGTCGGCCATGGGCTCGAGTACCTCACGACGAAGGTGGCTCACTTCTTCGTACTCAACGAGTGACGCGCAGTGCACCGCTCGCACGCGATCGACAAAGTTCGCCGAACCCATGCGTGCACACGCCTCTCGCGAGAGCGCTAACTCGGGCAACGCGACGGGGTCGATGTAGAGCTCGTTGTACGCCAGTCGACTCACGGGTCGATAGGGGCTGGGATCAACCGGGGGGTCTAGGTACCCCGGATAGAGCGGAAGTCCACCCACCATTGAACCACCCATGCTCGCGACCCACTCCCCCAACTTCGTTAAATCGCTGTAACTACCAACGCCCCAATCCTCGTCGTTGCGTAGCGCGTGCAGTGGCATGAAGACACCCCAACCTCTGGTCACCTGACGACAGGCGGGTGCGCTCACGAGTAACGCCGAAGCAAAGAGCGATGCGTGTTTCGTGGAGCCAGCCAACTCGACGCGCACTTCGTGATAGCCGAGCGGCATCTTTTCGCCGCCTTCTTCATTAAAGGCGACGCGGTACCGCTCGAAGTGATCACCGCCAAGCACGCGGTTGGTAAGGACCGTTGAGGTCTGCGTAAGTAGACGCTCGCGACGCGTCGTACCGTCCTCCAGGTGAATCGTGAGCCACGCCTCACTCGCCCGCGATCCCTTCGGCAAGGTCACCGTGATTGTGCCTGGTCGATCGACCCGTAGGACCGAGACCGGCTCGAGCATCCGTCGCGCGTCCGCCAGGCGTCGGGCACGCAACGCGTCCGGCGCGTCGGCGGCTCGGTCCAAGGGCACGCCGAGCGCGCGTAGTAGTGCCAATACGACGTCGTCGTTGGCCACGTGCTCAGTGCCTTCATCATCGCGATACGCACGCTGGACACCGCACAGCGTGGCCAAGTCCTTCAGCCCCTCGGCGACACGACTCGTGGTCACGAACTCGTGTCAAGGATGTCGAGGATGCCGCGAGCAGGGATGTCAATCCAGTCGGGACGCGTGTTGGCTTCGTAACTCAATTCGTACATGGCCTTTTCGAGAAGGAAAAAGTCAAGTAGTTGCGACACTTCGGACACGTCGCGTGGGAGGAAACCATCGTCGCCGACAACTTCAAGATAGGAGTCCAAGAACATTCCCGAGACCGAGCGGTGCCAGAACGTGAGCCAACCATCGATTTCACGAAGTTGGTCGTCACGCACAGAAATACCGAGATCGCGAGAGAGACGGAGTGCTGCGGCTTGGCCCGCGTAGTGCAATGAGCGCACCATGCCCGCTAGGTCCACCACCGCGGGCCGCTTGAGTCGACGGCGGCTCAATGAACGAAAGGGCTCACCCTCAAAGTCGATGATGACAAAGTCCTTGCCGGTCCAGAGCACCTGACCCAAGTGAAAGTCACCGTGGCAACGAATACGAACGGCCTCGCTCGAGAGGGTGGTCAAGCGGCGCAGACGCTCGCTAATCTCGTCCTCGCGGGCGAGGACCTTCGCTACGACGGGCGACAAGACGTTGAGGGACACCACTTCGTGAAGAACCTGACGCGTGAGACTGCGGGCCCCGTGATAGAGGGACTGTCGATCCATTGCGGTCATGGGCTCGGGCGCGAAGTCGGGGTCACGCCGGTCCGAGGTGAGTCCGTGGTGCAGCTGGGCGGTTCGCCGTCCGAGTAACGTGGCCCACTCCATGTGCGGCCCGACCAGTGGATGGGGCGCTTCACGTTGCGTGAGTTCACGATGAAAGACGTCGCGCGGTAGCGACACGTTGAACTCGGGATCGCTACGATGCGCGAGCGCTTCTTCCAACCCACGCACAAGGGCGTCAACCACGTAACTCCAGCCATCATCTTCATTGGGGATGAACTCTCCGAGGATGGCCAGGGTCGCGGGCAACGCCGCGAACTTGGAAGATTGGTACTCGACGCTGCCGCCGACACGCGGCGAGAACGGAAAACGAACTTGCTCGCTAAGAAAACGACCGATCTCGACCTCGGGATTCACACCCTCTTCAAAACGACGCAGAAACTTGAAGATCATTTGGTCGCCCACGAGAACGGAACTATTGGACTGCTCGGCTGAAAGTGGACTCGTCGCGCAGTTCTCACGAAGACAGTCGTCGAACGCGCGCAGGCTCGGTGTTGGTAGGCCGATCATACGTCCGTGCTTACCGGGTAGGGTTCGACGCCGAGCCACGAGATCAACCATGGCTCGAACGAAGTCCGAAGAGTAGATTGCGTCAAAGAGTACACCGTTGCTGTCGTCGACACCGCCGGTCGTGAGATCGGCCACGACGGCGTCGCCGTGCCACTTTTTCATCTCCTCACCTTTCGTTCCCGCGAGGTACGCCAAGGGAAGGACGTAGCGTTCGGAACTGCCGTGGTCGAGTTCGACGTTCACGATGAGCAGCTCCGCCAGCGGCGCTGCGCCGCGGCGCGCTGGAACGCCACTACCCGGCGACGCAATAGCGATGGTGTCGATGATGCTGACCGAGGTGATAGTACGCGACTTTTGAGCGAACCATCGTCGCTGGGCGAGATAGATGGGCAGGAAGGATTCGAGCTGACGCCGCGCGGCACCGCTAAAGAGTGTGTCCCACTCTCCCGCGACCTCGAAGGTTGGTCGCGCTAACGCGGCGTCGGTCGATTCGCTCTCCAATAGAAACCAGTAGAAGCCGTGAGGTCCAAGCGTGATGAAGTACGGAAGGTCACCGATTGGAGGGAACTCGTGATTGCCGAAGAGCTCGATCGGCGTCGCCCCTCGAAACTCCGAGAGATCGAGTTCGGCGCACTGGGCATAACGCGACAAATTGACGACGCACAGTATCCGCTCTCCTTCGAAGCGACGGATAAAACTAAAGATTCTGCGATTCTCGGGTCGAAGTACCTCGAGGCTGCCTCGGCCGAATGCCTTGTAGCGCTGACGCAGAGCGATAAGTCGTCTCATCCACCACAACAAAGAGTTCGGATTCTGCTGTTGCGCCTCGACGTTCACCGCCTGGTAGTGGTACTCGGGATCGATGATGACCGGCAGATACAGTCGCTGGGGATTGGCGCTCGAGAAACCGGCGTTGCGGTCGCTATCCCACTGCATGGGCGTGCGCACGGCGTTGCGGTCGCCGAGATAAATATTGTCGCCCATGCCAATCTCGTCGCCGTAGTAGATAATTGGCGTACCCGGCATGGAAAGAAGGAGTCCGTTCATCATCTCGATAAGTCCGCGGTCGTGGCCCAGTAGCGGTGCGAGACGACGACGGATACCCACGTTGATTCGCGCTTGGGGATCTTGGGCGTAGGTGCGGTACATGTAGTCGCGCTCCTCATCGGTGACCATCTCGAGAGTAAGTTCGTCGTGGTTACGGAGGAACAACGCCCACTGGCACTGCGGCGGCGGCGTGGGCGTCTCGGCCAGGATATCAACCATGGGGAAGCGGTCCTCTTGTCGCGCCGCCATGAACATCCGCGGCATGAGCGGGAAGTGGAACGCCATGTGGCACATGTCGCCCTTTCCCATGTAGGCGACCGCGTCCTCGGGCCACTGGTTGGCTTCGGCGAGCAACATGCGATCATCGAAACGTTGATCAACGTGCGCCCGTAACTGACGTAAGAACTCAAAAGTCTCGGGTAGGTTCTCGCACGTGGTGCCCTCTCGGGCGTAGAGGTACGGCACCGCGTCGAGACGAAGGCCGTCGACCCCCATCGAGAGCCAGAAGTCAACGACGTCGAGCATGGCCTTGAGTACGGCTGGGTTGTCGTAGTTGAGGCTCGGCTGATGCGAGTAGAAGCGGTGCCAAAAGTACGACTGCGCCCGTGCGTCATAGGACCAGTTCGACGCTTCAAAATCTTTGAAGATCACTCGCGCCTGGGAAAAACGTTCGGGCGTGTCACTCCACACGTAGAAGTCACGATGGCTGGAACCGAGTTTGGCGTCGCGAGCTCGCTGGAACCACGGGTGCTCGTCGGAAGTGTGCGCCAGGACGAGTTCGGTGATGACGCGCATGCCGCGACGGTGCGCCTCACGCAAGAACGTACGAAAGTCGCGCAAGGTGCCATAAGAAGGGTGAATCTGTCGGTAGTCGGAGATGTCGTAACCGTCGTCACGAAGGGGCGAGGGATAAAACGGAAGCAGCCAGAGTGCGGTGACGCCCAACGATTGTAGGTAGTCGAGTTTCTCGATGAGCCCCTTGAAGTCACCGACGCCATCGTCGTTACCGTCGTGGAACGCCCTGACGTGGACCTCGTAGATCACCGCGTCCTTGTACCACCCGCCGCTCGGTTGCGCGTCGAGCGTGTGGTCGTCGGTACCGGGCGCGAGTGGCTGACGCAGATCGGGGTCGGGCGGGTCCTCCCTCTCGCGTTCTTTCTGCTCACGCGCTAGGTCAATCGCCGTCACGCGACCCTCGTCTCGTTGGCGAGTAAAGGCATCGTCTGTCGGAGCGAGAACACGTGGCAGGGGGTGCCCGCGGGGTCTAAGTCAACGAAGTTCCGACGACCCTTCCAGACGTAGTGCGCGTCGGTCAACAGGTCGTGCATGATGTAGGGCATCGCGGGGTCGACCCCCAACGCGGCCGCGTCGAGATCGACCCAGCCAGACTGGCGGTGGTCGTGATCAAGGCTGACCACGACCACGATGACGTCGCGACGCCCGCCGGTGCGCGTTTTTGAGTACGCCATAATCTGCTCATTGTCGACGCCATGAAAGATAAGGGCGTCATTGAACTGCAACGCCTCGTGCTCGCGGCGGATTCGATTCACCACCCCGATGAACCCCGCAAGGCTGTGGGGGGCTTCGAGATCCCAGGAGCGAATTTCGTACTTCTCCGACCGTAAATACTCCTCGGATCCGTCGGAACGCCCGAGATGCTCTTGGTGTTCGAACGCCGGACCGTAAATGCCGTAGTTCGAACTCAAAGTTGCCGCCAAGACGAGGCGCGCGAGGAAACCAGCACGACCCCCGCGTTGCAGTTCGTCGCTCAAAATATCGGGCGTGTTGGGCCAAAAATTTGGGCGGAAGTAATCTGCCACCTCGGAGTGGGTCAATTCACGCAGGTACGACTCGATCTCCCACTTGGTACTGCGCCACGTGAAATACGTGTAGGACTGCGTGAATCCGACCTTCGCCAACTGCTCCATCACGCGGGGCCTCGTGAACGCCTCAGAGAGGAAGACCGTCTCGGGATGTTCGGCCTTCACCGAAGCGAGGAACCACTCCCAAAAGGCGAACGGTTTGGTGTGAGGATTGTCGATTCGAAACACCGACACGCCTTGTGCGATCCAGAAATTCACGACACCGAGTAGTTCGAGCCACAGCGTCCGCCACTCCAACCCCTCAAAGTACAACGGATAGATGTCCTCGTAGCGCTTCGGCGGATTCTCTGCGGGGCGAATCGTACCGTCGGGAAGTTGGTGGAACCAGTCCGGATGCTCGTGAACCCAAGGATGGTCGGGTGATGCTTGAAAGGCCAGGTCGATAGCGACGTCAATGCCCCGCGCCGCCGCGTCGGCGACGAGACGGCGAAAATCTTCCAGCGTCCCGAGTTCGGGGTGGACCGCGGTGTGACCACCCTCCGTCGCGCCTATAGCCCAGGGGCTACCCGGATCGCCGACTTCGGCCGTGATTGAACCATCACGACCCTTGCGCCCCGTTCGACCGATCGGGTGAATCGGCGGCAGGTACAGAACGTCGAATCCCATCGCCTCGACGTAGTCCAGACGAGACTGCACGTCGGCGAACGTGCCGTGACGAAGCGGCGCCAGCGCGGCGGATCGCGGAAACATCTCGTACCAGGCGCTGAAGCGAGCCTTCACGGGGTCGGAAGACACGAAGTAAGTCTTCGACGTGACGAAGAATGCAGGGTCACCAAGACGACGCATCAAGTGTCCGATCCAGTCCGAAAAGATTACGTCACGAAGCGTGGCGCCGGGTGGCCAACCCGTAAGGTCATCGTCCACGTCGCTCGTCAAGCCGCGCGGGGCAGAACGTAACTGTTCGGCAACCAATGACAGTGGTCGTCGGTCAATCGCTCGTGCGCGGTGTGCCGCTTCCTCTAGGAGCAGTGCCCCTACGAGCAGTTCACCTTCCACGTCTTGTCCGCCGTCGGTACGGACCTTGAGGTCGTGACGCCACGAGGCGAATCGATCGACACCGGCGCGCACCACGAATCGAAAGAGTCCCAATCTGTTGATCGGTATCGTGCCGTGCCAGTGGTCGTTTCCTTCGTCCACCATGGGCGCGCTGGACCACTTGGTGTCGGTGTCATGGCGGAAACGAAGTTCGCACCAGATCGCGTCACGCCCGTCAACGAACGCGTCCGCGTGCACGCTGAGAATGTCACCGACGGTGGTCTTGGCGGGCCTGCGACCGCCGTCAACTTGCGGTCTAATTCCTTCGATAATCGGTCGGGCGAAACCTGAGGGAATCGGCACCTTGGCGATCAGGGTCGTCGTGTCGCGACGCTTGTCATCTCGCTCAGAAGCACCTCGAACGCGCCGGACATCGGAATCGTCCACGGGCGGATCTACCTCCTCTTCGATATCACCGCCCGAGGACTAGAGGCCGTTAGTCACGTTCTCGCAACTGTGACCAGCGTACTGGGATTTCGCCGTCAATCAAACGGGCCACTCAATGAACCAAGAGGGTTTTGCAAGGCGGTGGTGACGGCAGAGACACCACGATTCGCCGTGTTCGCGACGTTGCCGCACCGCTCTCTTGACTCGAGCGATTCAATTCAAGAGGCAAACCCCGAGCGACGAGTTGGCTGAGTGATGGTGAGACAAGACGACGCCGCGTGAAGTATCCCCATACTCTTCACGGCGCCAACAACATTCGTGGCGACGAACACGTGACATCGCTCGTATCCGTTCTTGCACGACGACGAACAGTTATTCGACAGTCAACGACGCCAGCACTCGCGTCGCGCGTCTCCTTGTGTTGCGTGTGCAACAGGGACTGGCGCAACAAGCACGACGCAATGACTCTCACGAAACCGCAAAATCGACAACGGTGTCCCGTTCACCGCTCCACTGTCAAGAGAGTTTTCAAGTAGAGCACCCGACGTGTGGTACGGTGGCGCTCAGGACGTCTGGACTTCGCATCCTTCGTTCTTGATATTTTGTCAGGGACCCTAGAAGGTGACGAGATGGAACGATTGGTCGAAGAATTTCTTTCAAACACGTTGGTGCGGATGCCTTTGTGGCAGACCGCGTTGCCCCGGGTCCACTTGGGAGCGAGGACGCCGGCGAGCGAAGCAATTACGCAAATTTGATACCGAGCGAACGCATGCGGGGCGACATAGATTTCGTCGCACGCACAGAAAACAGTCGAACCGAGCGATATTCCTCACGGCACTCTCGCGGGACTCGTGTCGAGAACATTCTTCGCGTTCATCGGAAAAACGTAGACAGACATGCCGCGTCGTAACGTGGCCATTTCTCCCACCGCGATACCAAATCCCTCCCTAGGCTTGTCGTTGAAGGAGATATCGGGCACTACCCGATCGAGCGCAGAACCATGGACAACGTCGTGACCATTGAGTTTCAAGCAATTGCTGGGAAAACGATTCCGCTGGTCGACAAGTCACTCACATTAGACAAAGCCCTTGTCGCCGTGAGTGACGGTGTGATCGGTGCGGGTTTGACGCTTCCGTCGAGCTTTCCGCACTTTGGAACGCCTCACAGTGGCTTCGACGTAACCTTGCTGAGCCTCAATCCACCGTTGAGCTCTCGTAGTTGGTGAAATTCGGCCATCGTGAGACTGCTGATCATCGCGGTCGCGATACTTTCGGTGATTGCCTGACACGCGGACGTGTCGAGCCGCATTCTCGACGAGACGTGTTACTTGTTCGTCCTGGAAGTCGCCGGGTTTTCCGCGGGCGACCTCGAGACTGATCGGTCAGGTCTGCAG
>Ga0207933_1001008_pt1 | contig 23686 bp, 14 predicted proteins | sample NGESurdeep092012_4_FD_184488 | JGI IMG/M metagenome (GOLD analysis project Ga0207933, IMG submission 184488) | Arctic peat soil microbial communities from Barrow, Alaska - NGEE Surface sample F53-3 deep-092012 (SPAdes) | ecosystem: Environmental > Terrestrial > Soil > Wetlands > Peat ...
ACGGTGACGGTTACTACGCCCGGAGTCCCATGCAGTCAGCAACCCGCGGGCATCACCTACCAGGGCTGCGCGCCGGGATCGAACACCGGTACCGGCAGTGAGATCGTCAGCGCCAACGCCTTTACGATCACCACAGGCCCGGCCATCATCAGCCAGGTTGCGCCAAATACCGGCAATGAAGGCCAGGAGATAGTGTTCAACATCACCGGCAACAACACTCACTGGCAGCAGAACTTTACCCAGTTCTACATCGCCGGCGGTGGTTCCGATCTGACCATCCATTCGGTGATCGTCAACAGCCCGACCAGCGCCACGGTGGATATGAACATCTCCCCGACGGCCAATCCCGGCGCGCGCTCCATCTTCATGGGCACCGCGGGCGAGACGCTGACCGATAGCGGAGCGTTCGTGGTGACCGGCGGCGTACCGGCGATCGCGTATATCTCTCCCGGCGGCGCCAACACGGGAGACGGCCCGGTGGAAGTGACGATCCACGGTATCTACACACTGTGGGCCCCGGGGACGACTACGCTTCACTTCGGCCCAGGCGTCACTGTGTCTTCCTATCAGGTTGACGATAACTTCAACATCGAAGCCGTGCTGGGCGTCGACAGCGCCGCGACGCTGGGTTATCACGCGTTCACCGCGATCACAGGAAACCAGGTGCTGACGGGCAACTTCCTGGTGAGCGCCGCTCCCGGCTCGCCCGGAGCTCCGCCGCCGCCGACTCCGATCATCTGGTACGAGACTCCGTCCACGGCGCTGCCCGGCCAGACGCTGAACGTCTCCTTTGCCGGTCTCAACACGCATTGGGACCCGAACGCGATCACAGGAACCCAGTTCAGCTTCGGCACCGGCATCCAGGTCAACACCTGCCAGGTGCTCAGCGAGACCAGCGCGCTGTGCAACCTCACCGTCACCGCAACCACGGCGCAAACCAACCTGGTCGTCTTCACGACCGGAACCGAGACCGAAAGCGCGAACTTCAATGTGGTCATCGCCCAGCCGGAGTTGAGCGTCGTCGATCCCGGTTCAGGGTTGCAGGGCGGCACCAACATCAACGTCAACATCATTGGTCAGTACACGACCTTCGACAACACCACCACGTTCAGCTTCGGTCCTGGCATCACCGTCAACGGACCTCCAGTGATCCTCGGACCGACGATCGCGACGCAGAGCATCAGCATCGACCAACTGGCGCAGACCGGCGGCCGCAGTGTGGTTGCATCCACACCGGATGCGGCGCCCATCGCGCAGACGGTGAGCGGCGCAGGCTTCACGGTTACGCGCAGTCTGGCGCTGATCGCGGCCATCAATCCGAACATCTCCGCGCAAGGCACCACCATCGCGGGCGTGGTCGTCACCGGCCAGAACACGCACTGGAATGGATCGACCATCTTCCAATTCGGTTCGGGCATTACGGTAACCAGCACCAACGTGACCGGGTATACCAGCGCGACGCTGACGTTGAGTATTCCAGCATTGGCTTCGGAAGGTCCGACCTACGTCAGTGCTACGACCGGCGGCGAAGTGGCGAGCATCAACAACGGATTCGTCATCACGGCGGGCACTCCGTACCTGCTCTCCTCCGGACCGGGTTCGTTGCCGCAGCAGAGCAGCGCCACGTTCACCATCCTGGCGCAGCAGACAAGCTGGTCGGCTGCGACTCCGCCTACCATCAGCTATGGCGCCGGCGTCGTTCTTACCAACGTGAACGTCACCAGCCCGCAGTCGCTGACGGTCAGCGGTTACGTCATGCCCACCACTCCCGTCGGCTATCGCAGCCTGACCGTGACCAACGGATCGCAGGTGCTCGGTCTGTCGAACGTGTTCTACGTCTCACCCGGACCGGCGGTCGTCAACAGCGTGGCGGCGAACACCGCCGGACAGGGCGCGACTCTGTCCGTGCAGATCACCGGCACCAACACCAATTGGCAGAACGGCGTCACGACGCTGAGCTTCCCGGGCGTCCTGGTCAACAGCTTCGTGGTGAACAGTTCGACACTGATCACGGCGAACATCACCGTCTCGAACTATGCGCCCGCGGGCCAGGTTTCGGTGACGGCAACCACCGGCGGCGAAGTCGCGACCGGAATCAACGTCTTCAACATCACCCAAACCCAACCGGAATTGCTCGCCGTCGTTCCCAGCAGCGGGCCGCAGGGCTGGACAACGCAGAACGTCACCCTTACGGGCGACTTCACGCACTTCTCGACGGCCAACAGCGTGGCTAACTTCGGCGCGGGCGTCACCGTCAACTCGGTGACCGCGTCCTCGGCGACCTCACTGATTGCCAACGTTACCGTGCAACCGACGGCGAACCTGGGTTACCGCAATGTGACCGTCATCACGGGGACTGAAGGGGTTTCGCTCACGAACGCCTTCCGCGTGACTTTAGGTCCGGCGGCCATCAGCGGTTTGAACCCGGCGATCGGCGCGCAGAACACGACGGTAAACTTAGTGGTTACCGGCAGCCAGACCCACTTCAACGGCAACGGAGCCCTTGGCGCTATCACTACGGCCTCGTTCGGCGGCGGGATCACTGTCACCAACTTCAGCGTGACCGATGCGTCGCACGCCAACGTGACCGTCTCCATTCCGAGTTCGACACCTGTCGGCTCCTATAACGTGACCCTCACCACTGGCGGCGAAGTCGCGACCATCCTCGGAGGGTTCTCGGTCGGCTCGGGCAACGGGACGATCTCCAACGTAAATCCGCCCACCGGGCACCAGGGCGATACCAACCTCTCCGTCGCGCTTACCGGGCTCTTGACATCCTGGGTCAACGGGACCAGTGTGGCTAACTTCGGCGCCGGCATCACCGTCAATTCTCTGGCTGTCATCGATGCAACGCACGCGACGGCGAGCATCACCATCAGTCAGACGGCATCGATCTCCTCCAGGACGATCACCGTCACGACCAACGGTCAGACCGCCTCGATTGTCGGCGGCTTCTCCGTCCTGGCCGGCCTGCCCAGCCTGGTGTCCACTACGCCGAGCTCGGCGCAGGCCGGTGCGACGGCCAACATCGTTGTCAACGGCGCTTTCACGAGCTTTACGCAGGGCACATCCACGGTCGGCTTCGGCTCCGGCGTCACCGTCAACACCGTAACCGTCAACAGCACCACGATGCTTACCGCCAACATCACGGTCGCCGCGAATGCGTCGGTGGGAGCGCGCAACGTCAACGTCACCACGGGCAGTGAGAACGTCACGCTGAGTAACGGATTCAACGTCCTCGCCGGGACCCCGGTCATCACGCAGATCAACCCCAACATCGGTACGCCCAACGCGACCGTGGTCGTCACCATCAACGGCCAGTACACCAACTGGGTCAACGGCACCACCACAGCCAGCTTCGGGACGAAGATTTCGGTGGGCGGAGCCGCGGAAGGTACATCAGGCCCCGTCGTTGTGAACAATGCCACGACTCTCACCGCGACTCTCAACATCGACACGGCGGCAGCCCTCGGGCCGCGTGACGTTGTCGTCACCACCGGCGGTGAGGTGGACACCGTTCCTGCCGGGTTCACTGTGCAGCCGACCACCGTATCGCCACCGACGGTGATCTCGCTCAGCCCCGGCGCCTACTCGAGCGGCATGTCCATCAACGGCAGCATCACCGCCGTCTTCAGCCAGCCCATGGGCCGCCCAACCATCACCACCAGCGACGTGTTGCTGTATCTCGAACCCAGCAATGGTCAATCCGGAGAAATCCCCATCACTGGGACGGTCACTCTGGATGCTGCGGGCCGGGTGGTGACGTTCACTCCCAGTGCCCCCTTGGCTGTGAATTCGAGTTACTACTTCGAGATGACCAACGCGGTGAAGGACGCTTCGGGAAACGCGTTGAGCACCTACGCGGTCTACATCTACACCACATTCGCCGCCAACACCGCGGCGCCCACGGTCATCGCAGCCAACCCGCCCGCGAATGCTACCGTCGGGACCAATGCCGCGATGCAGTTGGAGTTCAGCGCGAGCATGAACCAGTCCACCCAGGCTGGGTTTACGGTCAGCGCGAGCGGAAATCCCATCGCAGGCGCCTATAGCTGGAACGCTGCTATCAACTGCAATTGCGGTCCGGGCACCATTGCGACCTTCACCCCGTCCGCAACCCTGACGCCAGGAACGGTGTACACCGTGAGCTACGGCGCACCTCTGGTCGACGTGGCCGGCAATGCGCTCACGCCGGGATCGTTCACATTCACCGCCGGCAGCGCACCGGACACGACGAATGGCAGCACCTTTGTGAACTTCACCTACTTCCAGACGAACATGGGTACGAACTTTGTGCCCACGATGAACTTCACGAAGCCGGTGAATCCGATCGATATCAACACCAGTACGCTTCACCTCTACAACTACGACAGCGGCAAGTACATTCAGGGCACGGTGACCGTTGCGCAGAACGGTCTCAGCGCTACGTTCGCACCTGTCATGCCTCTGCTGCCGGGTACCGCCTACGCCTTCGCCCAGTCCAGCGGTTACTACGATATGGATGGGGTATACCTCAACGGAAACACGTATTACTTCATCACGGGCAACGGTTCGGACCTGGCTCCGCCGCAGGTCTCCTCCGTCTACCCGGTGAACACCGCGCCGTCGGCGCCGTTGAATGCACAGGTCACGGTCCACTTCAGCGAACCGATCAACGCGCCGACCGTAGCCAACGCGATGACCGTCACACCGTCGGGCGGATCGGCGATCGCCGGAAGCGCTACGTTGGCTTCGGACCAGGTCACCCTCAACTTTGTTCCAAGTGCCTCGCTTGTGCCTAACACCGTCTACACGGTGCAGGTGAGCGGGTATGCCGATATGGCAGGCAACGTTGGCGCGACCTTCATCAGCACATTCACCACGTCGAACTCCGTGGCGCCTCTCTCTCTCTCCACCGGCTTCACCTCCGGCGGCACGCTCAGTACGACGAACAACACGCCGGATGCCAACTGGACGGTCACGGTCGGTGCGAATCCGCCCGTGGCGGCTGAGGTCGTAGGGCCCGGCGATACCGGTTGGTACAGCGGATGGCAGGCCAATGGCCCCAAGTCGTCCTGGATCGCCTTGAATCCCAACAGCGTCACCGGCAATACTTCAGGCACCTACTCTACATCGTTCAATTTGACCGGCTACAGTCTCTCCAACCTCTGCTTCGTGGGAGCCACGGGGATCGATGACAACGGAAGCCTCTTGCTCAACGGGCACCCCATCACTGGCAACATCAGCAGCTACCAGAGCCTCACCGCGCTGAACATTGCTCTACCGATGGCGTCGCTGAATGCGGGCATCAACACGCTCTCATTGCAATGGGGCTCGACGGACAATAGCTACGAGGCCTTCCGTCTCCAGGGCAGCATCCAGACCTGCGGCGCCAGCCTCACTGGCGGCCTGTCGCTGGTGAGTGCTTCTCCGAGCAACGGGACCACCGGCGTTGCGACCAGCTCGACCATCACCATGAACTTCAACAATCCTCTGGACCCGGCGACGGTCTCCGACACCACCCTGCCGGTAATGGTCGGCTGGAACAGCAACTACATCATCGCCGGCAACTGGGCGGTGAACGGTTCGCAGGCGGTCTTCACGCCCGACGCACCGTTCCCGCCAAGCACACAAATTTATGTCGGCAATTGCAACGGACCGTACGACACCGCCGGAGATACTTATAACGGCTGCTACAGTATCCAACTGCTCCAGTTCACCACCAGCAGCACGGTTACAGCGCCTCCAGCACCGTTCCATGTGACGGCCTTCTCGCCGGCATCGGGCGCAACCAACGTGGGTCTGCGTACACCGGTGACGGCGACGTTCAACCGGTCCTTCAACCCCAACACCATCAACCAGAACAGCTCCAACCCGGACTTCCTGCTGTACAACGGCAACACGCTCGATTGCCAGAGCTACACCCGTTCTTCGGACAACACGACGCTCCAGTTCAACTGCTATCCGTTGCCGAGCAGCGCATCCATGACGGCCCTCATCGGCACCAACCTGCAGGACCAGGCCGGCAATGGCGTAGCCAGCTTCAGCAGCCAGTTCAGCACCAGCCAGTACGACTCCAATACGTCCGGTTCGATTTCCACCACGCGGCCGGTCAACGGCGCCAGCAACATAGGCGTCAACTCGCCGCTGACTCTGTACACCAGCCTTCCCGTCAACGCATCGACGGTCAACGCTGGGCTACAGGTCGCGCAGAACAACGTGGCACTCGCCGGCACCGTTCAGGTGCTCGACAACGGCTACACCATTCAGTTCACCCCGAGCACGCCGTTCACGCCCGGAGCGCTTGTCCAGTGGTGGATTACCAGCCAGCTTTACGACGCCACGTACGGAAGTCCGTTCACCACCACCGACGGCTACTTCCACGTCGCGGCCAGCCTCGGTGCCGCGGTACCGGTCATCCAGGCTTCCTCGCCTGCGAATGGGGCCAACCCTGTGTCGCTCAACTCGATCTTCGACGTGCAGTTCAATACGCCGCTCGATCCGTCGACCGTCAACAGCACCAATATCTACGTCTTGGACAGCCACACCAACCTGCACGTCGCCGCAACCTACTCGATGCCGCAGCCGAATGAAGTCCGCATCGTTCCTACGAGCCCCGTCAGTCCGAGCAGCTACATCTATATCTACGTCACCACCGGCCTGCATAGTTCGACCAGCGTTCCCGCGCAGGCCAACGACTTCTACTCATACACAGGTACCACTCAAGATGCCACGCTGCCGTCCATCGTGAGTGCAGTGCCTTACAACGGCGCGGGAAATGTGGGCGTCAATGAGAGTCCGCAAGTGGTCTTCAGCAAGGTGATGGATCCGGTCAGCGTGAACGGCACCACCTTCCAGGTGAGCAATGCCGGCACGCCGCTGACAGGGACTTACTTCATCGACAACACAGACACGCGGGTGACTTTCACACCGGACGCTCCGCTGCCGGCCAACACCAATCTGGTGATGACCATCAACGGCGTCCTCGACCGGGTTGGCCATCCCGCTTCCTTCACGTCCCACTTCCAGACGGCGGCCGGGCCGGACTTCCAGCGCCCGACCGTTCTGTCCACCAGCATCCCCAACAATGGAACGGTGCCCACCAACGCTTCGCTGACGATCCGGTTCAGCGAGTCGATGGATATCACCACCTTCAGCAGCAGCAACATCCTCATTCAGGACGAGACGCTGAGCGTAAATATTCCTGCAACGCTTACGTGGAGCGGCGACCAATCCATCGCCTACCTCACGCCGACTTCGCCGCTCGCGGCGGGTCGCCAGTACTACCTCTACATCAACAGTGGCACCGATCTGGCGGGCAACTCCCTGATTGGCACCAGCTACTACTTCTACGCCGGTTTCACCAGCGCCTCGACCGCTCCTACCGTCACAGCGGCCAGCCCGTTGAACGGAGCAGCAGGGGTGGGCATCAATACGCTGATCCAGGCACAGTTCTCGAGTGCCGTCGACCCTGCGACTCTGGGCAACGTAACGCTGACGACCGGCGGCAATCCGGTGGCCGCTACAGCTTCCCTCACTGCGGCCAATACCGCACTGCATCTTGTGCCGGCAGCCCCATTGACGGCGAACACCACCTACCTCGTCACGATTGCCGGTGTAGATGACCCAGCCGGCAACCTGGTGTCGACGGTTACCTTCAGCTTCACCACCGGGGCGTTCGTTGACTTCGTTGGACCCTCGATTTCCGTCTTCAACCCACCGTATAACGCCACGGTCGGGACGAACGTTGTGCCCAAATTCATCTTCAACGAACCACTCAACCCGCTCACGGTGAACACCAGCACCTTCCGTATGGTTCTGGCCAACACCGGCCAGCCCATTCCGGTCACTGTCACTCTCTCCGCGGACGCGAAGACGGTGACCTTGCAGCCGCAAATTCAGCTGCTGGCCGGGACTCAGTACTACTTCCAGGCGTGCTGTGGATTCCAGGACTTTGCGGGCAACAACGGGAATGGGGCTAACGAATACTTCTACACCGGCTCCGGTTCCGACACGACACCGCCCACCGTCACCATCAATCCGGTCAGCGGAGCCACGGGCATTCCGTTGAACGCTCATGTGCTGGTTTCGGTCAACGAAACCATCGACCCCACCAACTGGAGCCAGAGCTCCGTCCAACTGCTGGACAACCTCAACAATGTCATCGGTGGAACGGTAAGTTCGCCGGACAACCAGACGCTCACGTTCGCTCCTTCGGCCAATCTGAGTCCGAGCAGCACCTACACCGTCAAGGTTGCCAACTTCACGGATGCATCGGGGAATGCGGTGACGCCGGTCAGCAGCACCTTCACCACTTCCGCCGCCGCTTCTACACCCGGCTTGACCCTCATCAGCACCAACATTCCCTTCGGCTCCGCCAACGTTTCGGCCACGCAGCAGATTATCCTGACGTTCAGCCAGATCCTCGACCCATCCACGGTCAACTCGAGCACACTGAAGGTCATGCAGGGATGGAACAGCAACTACCCGCTGGCCGGGGCGTATGCGGTCAACGGCAACCAGGTGACCTTCACCCCAACCAGTCCATACGCGCCGGGCGTACAAATCTACGTGGGAGAGTGCGGTGGCCCAACCGACGTTCTGGGAGAAGTATTCCTGAACGGGTCCTGCTATGGCCAGGAACTGGTGTTCTTCAACGTCATCAGTGGATCACCCGACAACACGGCGCTGCAGGTCATCTCGGTCAGCCCCGCGAACAACGCTTTGAATGTGGGACTGAATGTGCCAGTCTCGGTCACCTTCAACAAGTCGATCAACCCCTCCAGCATCAACAACGCGGACGCCATCCTCTCTGCCGGGCAAACCATCACCGACCGCGGGAGTGTCACCATGTCGGCTGACGATCGTACGATGACCTTCAGCACCGGTGCGCTCTCGGCTGGAACGGCCTACACCATCAGTCTGCCCACGGGCGGCGTCAGCGATCCTTCGGGCAACACGCTGGCGAGCGAGTTCAACAGCGTCTTCACGACGACCTCTTACCCCGTCACCGGCAGCGGTGCCGTGCAGACGACGAGTCCAACCAACAACGCCTCCGGTGTGCCTCTGGGCAGCCTGTTGACCCTCTATCTCAATCGGGCCGTCAATCCGTCCTCCCTCACCGGCAACTTTACGGTGACGGTGAACGGCAGTGTCTATCCGGGAACGGTGCAGGCGATTGCCGGCAACCTCGAAGTCCAGTTCACTCCGAGCGTTCCATTCCCGAACGGTGCGGTCGTGCAGTGGTTCTTCTCGAACGTGCTCGACGTGAGTGGGGACACCTTTAGCGGCACAAGCGGCATTTTCTACATGGTCGTCGCGACCAACTCCAACGCCGCGCCGCAGCAGATTGGCGTCAGCCCGCTGTATGGTTCGTCGCTTGCACCGGTGAACTCTCAGATTGACATCGCTTTCAGCCTACCTATCGATGCAACGACCATCACTGCCGGCTTGAGCTTTACCAACCTCACTCCCGCGTCGATCAATCTCATCTCGCCGAACGTCATTCGCATCGTACCCACGTCGCTCACCCCTGGAACCTACTCGTACGTCTGCACCAACACTGCGATGAAGGGTACGAATGGGACTCCAATCCAGGGGGGTTGCTACTCCACGTATTTCAATCCAACATCCACCGGACCGGACACAACCCCGGGGACGGTGCAGATCGGACCGCCGAACAGCTCGATCGGCGTAGGAACCAACGCCAAAATCCGGCTGGCCCTCTCCAAACCCGTTGATGAAACCACGGTGAACACCACCACGGTACACGTCACCACCAGCGGCAACCCGGTCCTCGGCACCTTCTCCTTCGTCAATAGTGGGGGCAACATCACCGGCATCAACTTCACGCCGGCGAACCCGCTGCCGCCTTCCAGCGTCGTCAATGTGGCGATCAACGGTCTGCTCGATTACGCGGGCAACACCTTTACGCCGCTGACGACGCAGTTCACGACTGGCGCTCTGCCCGACTTCACCGCGGCGACTGTCCTGTATGACTTCGCTTACAACACGCAGAACATCCCCACCAATGCCATCTTCACCTGCCGCTACACCAAACCGATGGATCCCAGCAGCTTCACCGCCGGGAACGTCTACGTCTACGACTACGCCACCAGCGTAAAGATTCCGGTCACCTACACCTTCTCTTCGGACATGATGTCGGTCACTTTGACTCCCACCTCAACTCTGACGCCAAACACCGATTATGAATACGAGTGTTTCAACGCCATCGACCTTACCGGCAACGCGCAAACCAACAATGGAGGGCCCCTCTTCTATACCGGCAGTGGCCCCGATACCGCCGGTCCGCAGTTGGTTTACGCCAACCCGCCCAACGGGTCGACCAATGTTCCACTGAACGATGCCGGAGCGGCCTGGTCCAGCACCAACCTGATGCTTCTGTTCAACGAGCCGCTGTCGCATTACTCCCTCAGCAATATCACCCTCACGCCGCAGGGTGGCAGTCCGCTCGCGATCTCCACGTCGCTACAGATCGGCGACACGGCGGTCGTGGTGCAGCTACCCTCCGCGCTGCTGCCCAACACCACGTACACCTACAACGTTGCCGGCGTGACCGATTACGCAGGCAACGCCGTCACTCCGGCCACCAGCACCTTCACCACCGGTACCGGCTTCGACTTCGTCGCCCCGGCGGTCAGCAGTTTTGTCCCCGTCAGCGGCGCCACCAACGTATCGATCGCTACGCCACTCTCCATCACCTTCACCGAGCCAATGGATCCCGTCCTGTTCGACAACGCCCATGTGCTGCTGCGAAATCACAACACCCAGGCCATCATCCCGACGACCTTCACCTTGTCGGCGGATTTCAAGACGGTCAGTCTCTCTCCCGTGTCGGCGCTGTCTTCCTCCACAATCTACGACCTGGTGACGACACCCTCTACCTGGTATCTATCGGACATTGCAGGAAACAATTATGGCAGTGCGCCAGTGTCCACGTTTACGACAGGGCCTTGATATTCAAGAGGAGTCAGGTGCCACCCCTGTGTTCTGCCTGAGCCGAGGCCGATCGAGGCAGATTGCCTGTTGCCGAGAATTTTGATCGCGCGCGATACCCCAGACCATCGCGGCGGAGATGCTGGCGAACACAACAAGGCCAAAGAAACAAAGGAGCGGCCAGCCGATCAACGCAAGATTGGCTGCCCAGCGCTGGAAATGATGAATCGCCCAGATTGAGTGCAGGAAAATGGTGGGAGCTGCTGTGTCGCGGAAGAGAAGCGAACTCGATAGCCGCGAGTGCCCTGGCCGCCCCCTCGACACACACAACCTACGTACCGATGTCTCTATACAGAGAGCTGAGATGAGCATTCAAGACATCTGCCAACCAGGGGAGATCAGCGCCGAGGGGAGTGGCCATAGGCCATATAGCCTGCACCCGCGCCAACAGCAGAGCTTAGGGCAGATCGCCAAATCCTTCCGTGTATCTGGGTGTCGGTGGAACGGTTGCGGATCCGGTCTTCACTGACGAAGAAGAAGACCTTCTGGCGGAACCCGCCGGCCCGTGCCAACAGTCGCCGGTCTGCACCGGCTATTGCGGAGCGGCATCGTCGTCCTGACCATAGGTTGGGAACGGCTCCGGCTCATTACTGGTCGAAAGTCCCTGCAACGCCACAAGGTCAGCCTGCACCTGCGCCCACGCCTGCGGAGACTTCTTCGTCGTAATCGGCGCATCCGGGTCCGCATAAAACGCCAGAATGTCCTTCTTGACCCCCGGCGGGACCGGCTTGTTTTGCACCGCCAGCCGGTGCAAGAGATCGGCGTACGTCGAGTCGGTCAACGAATAGCCGCCCGGCCTGACCACCCGGCCCGTATCCAGATCGCGGTTCTGAAGCGGGTGTCGCGGGTCCTTCGACATGCGCGGAATATCCTGGCTCGCATCCGGATTCTCCGGCAACGGCTGGCCCGGCGGCGGCTCGGAGTGGGTGTCGGAAGCGGCCGCCTTGGCCGCGGTCGGCCGAGTCGCCGGTGGCGGCGTAAACCGCGCCAGCACATGCCGCAGCGCGTTCGCCGATACCATCACGCTGTGCAAATACTTCGTCTCCGTATCGACCGTCGGTCCCTTTACAGCCACCAGCTTGATCGGCCCGATCTTCGGCAGAATATACAGGAACCCGGCCAGCGTATAGGTCCCGATGCCGGCCTTGCGCCGGTAGGCGTCCCAATCGTTGTCCGCCGACACAACCGCCAGTTCCTTTTCAATCTCCACCAACTCCGGCGACGGCGTTTCCGCAGGCTCATGCTTGCGATGGAGCAGCGTCACGGCATACGCGATGCGCGGAATAAAGCTCCTGACCGCGAACCGGTATCCACCGACATTCACCCGCCGCCCGCGCGTCCCCGAGAAATCCTCGCCAATCCCGTACGTCTGGTAGAACGCCAGCGCCAACTGCCGCGTCGGCACCTGCAGCCCAACATGGTCCAGATAATGCGACGGCGCCATGCGGCCATGCGCAATTTCATTGATGTCGAACGCGAACTCGGTCTGCACATGCTGCCGCTCGCCCTGCGCAAAGTTCACCGTCTTGCCGTATTTCGCTTCCAGCTTTGGAAACTCCACCGGCACCGCCACATTCGTCGCCAGCGCATGCCCCACGCTGTCCCCGATATAGTGCGACAGCGCCCCAATCGCAAACGCCAACTCATCCGCATTCCCCGCATTGCGAAACAGGTTGACGACAAAATCCCCCGACCGCACATAGTGTGTCAGGTTCGAAAACGATTGGTCGCCGAACGGATAGTACCCAATGTCCTGGATCACGCATCCGCCATACGCATACGCGCGCGCATGTTCCAACTGCTCCGGCGTCAGCGTCGGGTACCGGCTCAGCAACAGTGGAACGATCGAATCCTTCCACGTCAGATCGATCAGTTGCTCATGCGTCAGCAGCGAGTACGCGCCCGCCGGCTCCTGCAAGGGAAGCAGCAACAGCAGCAGCAGCACTGCAACATATCGAAGGCGAAAGAGGGCATTCACTTATGCAGAGTGAGACGTTCCGCAGCCTCCGCCGGTTGGCCGCAGCCTTTATGCGTCGCGATCTTACTTCGTCTTTGCCTGCAAACCCGCCACGTCCAGGATCGCAATCCGATGCCCAGGCACTTCGATTGGCCGCTTCGCCGCCGCGGGTAAACAGTACCTCGCCCTGGTTGAGCCGGCGCGCACTCGACCGCCCCGCCAGCATTCCAGCTTTCCGCCGAAACCTGCGTCGAGCGCAGCGCCTCCATTTTCTGCTCAACGGTATGCTTCCATTCTCTCCCGAACGCCCCCCGTCTCGCCGTTGCAGCACCTGTGACCTGAGTCATAGCGTCAGCACCCCCAAGCGACTACTGTTAAGACAACGGCAAGGAGCCAATGTGCGAAAGCAGAACCTCAACGACCTCATCGAATACAAAGACAAGGCCTTCTACCCCAAAGTCCTGATCAACGAACCCGGCTACCGCATGTTGCTTCTCTCCCTGCGCGCCGGCCAGACTGTCCCCGAGCACGCCACCCCGGCGCCGGTCACCGTCTACGCCATCCGCGGCCACGTCACCTTCCACGAAGGCCCCGTCAGTTGCGAGTTGCAAGCTGGCGAAGTCGTCTCCATCAACGCTGGCCGGCCGCATGCCCTTGAAGCGCATGTAGACTCCGCCCTGCTGGTCCTCGCCGCAGGCAACACCCACTCCGCCCCTTTGGAAAAGCTGTCGCTATGAACCCAGAGCAACTCCCCACCGAAGCGCAAATCTCCACTCTGGTCGACCGTTTCTACGCCAAGGTCCGCGAAGACGACGAGATCGGCCCCGTCTTCGAGGATGCCGTCCACAACTGGGACGCACACCTCAAACTCCTCAAGGAATTCTGGTCCACCGTCCTTCTCGCCTCCGCGCAATACAAAGGAAACCCGCTGCTTGCGCACTTCAAGCTCCCCATCGAGGAGCATTACTTCGACCGCTGGCTCAACCTCTTCGCTGAGACGGCAGACGAGGTGATGACGCCGCCACAAGCGGCGTTCATCCTGCGCAAGGCCCACCAGATCGCCGGAAACATGAAGCGCGTCCTGGCCTACCGCGAGCCCAGCGCAACCGCCGCCCCGCCGGCCGCCCCGTTTGGCACCCTCGCAAATCCCTCGTCCTGAACGGCGAAATCAAATACGGACATGGGATCCTGAGCATCGTGAAGGACCTGCTTCTAAAAAGCCGTGGCAACCGTTCTACCGGCTCCGCTCCATAAACCGCCCCACCACCGCCGCGCATTCTTCTATAAATCGACGGTCATCTGCCCCAAACGCCGCCCGTTCGTGGCTATCGATGTCGATTTCCCCGACAATCTGTCCACCCACCGAAATCGGCGCCACCATCTCCGACCGCGTCTCAATCGAGCACGCCAGATACCGCGGATCGCTCGACACATCGTCGATCACCACCGTCTCCCCGGTAGCCACAGCCGCTCCGCAAATCCCTTCCGTCACGGGAATCCGCACATGCTCCGTGGCCGCGCCGTGATACTCCCCCACCACCAGCGCCGACGGATCATCCGGGTCGAGCATATAGAACCCCACCCAGTTATAGGTCGGCAACCTCTCCGCAATCGTATCGACCACAAACCGCTGCAACCGGACAACATCCGTCGCGCTCGCCGCAAACCCCTCGATCGCCTCAACGATCTCGCCAAATGCCGGAATCGCCATACCTGCATCGTACGTCCGCGGCTGGCGATAAAGCGTCGACGACTCAAGCTGCTGGAACACGTTCCGCACCACCCGGTCGCAACGCACGGCATGGAACGCAAACGCACTCCGCGCCTCGCGACTGGCATACGCGGACAACCCGGTCCGCAGCGCTACCCGCGCCCGATGCAGCCGCACCTTGACGTTTTCTTCCGTAATGCTCAGCGCTTCCGAAGCCTCGGCCGTGCTCATGCCTTCCACATCTCGCAGCACAAACACCGCGCGGTTCCCCTGCGGCAGGCCTTCAATCAGCGATTCCAGCAGCCGCCGCGCTTCCGATCCGGCGGCGGCCTGTTCCGGGTCGGGAGCCTGCGACGCAAAACGGTCCATTCTGTCTCCCTCACCTTCCTGTTCTTCGTAATGCTTCGCATGGCGCAATCGTCCCAGCGCCTCATTCACCGCGATCCGTGTAAGCCATGCACCAAACGGAGCGCGGCCGCCGAACTGGCCCAGATGCTCGTACGCCCGCACGTACGCGGCCTGCATCACATCCTCGGCCTGCGAGTCGTCGCGCAAAATCGCGCGCGCGGCGCGGTAGATGCGCTGGTTGTACCGCCGCATGATCACTTCGAACAACGCGGTCTCACCCGCCAGTATCCGCCGCACCAGGTCTTCATCCTGGAGAGGATCGAGGAGTGCCCGCTCCTCAGCAGCTAACTCAACCATGCACTACCCCTGTACCCAAGAGTTCCGGCCAGTCCAAAGGTTACACCCTTCCGCAAAAATACTTGTCTGTAACCATTCCGACCCTCGCGACTCTTTTAGGTGGCACAAACTTTTGTTCCAAGGAGAAATCGCGATGAAGTTCCGCATGAATGTTGCACTCGCCCTCGCCGCCGGCATGTTCGCCACGGCCGCCATTGCCCAAGCGCCCACCGATCCCCAGATCGTCGGCATCGTCGTGGCCGCCAACCAGATCGACATCGACTACGGCCACCTCGCACTCGCGAAGACCCACAACAAGCAGGTCCGCGACTTCGCGCGGGAGATGGTCACCGACCACTCCGCGGTCCAGAAGTCCGTATTCGACCTCGGCGCCAAGCTGCACGTCACCCCCGCCGACAGCCCCACTGCCGCTTCCCTCAAGAAGCAGGCGGCCGAGACCACGGCCCACCTCAAAACCCTCCACGGCGCCGCCTTCGACAAGGCCTACATCGACAACGAAGTCGCCTACCACAAGGCCGTCATCGGAGCCGTAACCACCGTCCTGATCCCCAACGCCCAGAACGCCGAGCTCAAGTCCGCGCTCGACGGCACCGTTCCTCTCTTCCAGGGCCATCTCGAACACGCCGAGCACATTCAGGCCGACTTCGCCAGCGCAAAGTAACGGAGGGGAACAATGCATATCGGAGCAGTCAAATCGATCCGCTGGACAGCATCGCTGATGCTTCTTCTTGCCAGCTGCTGGTGTGCGTGCGGAGCGGCGGCGGGTGGTCAAAAACCCGCCGCCACCCACACCATCCTCATCAGCGGCTTCAAATACCAACCGGACGCCGTCACCGTCAACGCCGGCGACACAATCGTGTGGAAGAACAACGACATCGTCCCCCACACGGTCACCGCCGCCGACAAAAGCTTCAACTCGGGCGCGATCCGCCCCGGCGCCACCTGGAAGTTCGTCGCAAAGAAATCCGGAACTTTCCCCTACACCTGCATCCCTCATCCCAACATGCATGGCACACTGATCGTGCAATAAGAGGATTTCCCCTTCATGTCGCTGCCCTTCCCTGCCTTCACCCCCGACCACATCCACCCCATCCTGGTAAACTTCACCTCCGCACTCGTCCCCGCGTCCGTCGCCAGCGACGCCGCCGGCCGCATCTTCCGCAAGCCCACGCTCCATTCCGCCGCCTGGTGGATGCTCGTCTACGCAGCGGCAATCACCCCCCTGACCGCCCTCGCAGGCCTCTGGTGGAAGCACAAACTCGCCGACACCCTGCCGCCCGCCGAGATCGCGGAGCACATGTGGCTCGGCATCAGCCTGGCCGTATCCTTCGTGATCCTCCTGCTCTGGCGCCGCAAATCCGATCCGCCCAGCATCCCCTACTTCGCCTTTGCGGTCCTGGTCATCGTCGCCCTCCTCGTCCAGGGCGCCCTCGGCGGTCAAATGGTCTTTGGCGGATAACTACCTCTCAGCATCGGTGCTTTCCAGAATCCCATACCAATAAAGGACATTCCCCGCCGCATCGCAGCGCGGCCATCCCCGGGCCCGCATCCACGCCCACTCGCCGCCTTCCGGTTTCACCCTGTATCGAACATCCATCGGCTTGCCGCTGCGCAGACAGGCAAAGAGCACTTCCTTGGTATGCTCGACATCATCGGGGTGAATCGAATTGAGCCATCCATAGCCTTTCCACGACCCCAGTTGCATTCCCGTCGCAGCTTCCCATTTATGGCTGACGTCGAGCGCCCTGCCTTCAGAATCGAGTATCCAGGGTATCTGCGGGTTCAGGTCCATCAGGTGCCTGAAATGCTCCTCCACTTCGTCCCGCGATTTCTCGGCAACGCGCACCGCGGTCATATCCGCCAGCGACACCGACACTCCGACCACCTCGCCCGCCTCGTCCCGCGCCGGCTCATACGACAGCAAAATCGTCTTTCCCCCATTGGGCTCGGAGGCAGGTTTCTCCATCTCCACCCCAAGCACCGACTCCCCATGCAGTGCCCGCCGGATAAGGGGCTCGACAATCGAAAACATCCCCGGGATCATCTCCTGCACGGTGCGTCCGAGGTGCGCCGCCATCGGCGGCCCATTCATCTCGGCGAGCCGGCGGTTCAACGTCACATACCGCATCTCGCGGTCTAGAAACGCCAGCCCCACCGGGGCCCCGTCGTACACCGCGCGCAGCTGCGCCAGTCGCGTCGCGGGCAGTAAATCGAACTCGCTCAGCGAGCGCCGATGCTGCATATTCTCCACCGAATGGCGAGCCGGTTTCCTCTCCCGCCTCGTCGCCACGACACCGGGCAAATCCGCCGCCGGCACAGGACGGCCGTAAAACCAGCCTTGCCCGTGGTCGCATCCCAGCCACAGCAGCATTTCGTCCTGCTCTTCTGTCTCGATCCCCTCAGCCACCGTGGCAATCCCCAGGCTCTGGCCAAGCCCCACCACCGCCGCAACAATCTTCCTGCTCTCCTTACTCCTCGTCATCGACCCAATGAAACTCCGGTCCACCTTGAGCACATCGAACGGCAACGATTGCAGGCTTGAAAGACTGGAGTATCCGGTCCCGAAATCATCCAGCGCCAGTTCGCATCCTGCCTCTTTCAATTCGTGTGCGATCTTGCGGGCGACCTCGGTGTCCCACACCAGCGCGCTTTCCGTAAGCTCCAGGCACACGCATTTCAGCGGAAACCCCGCTTCCGCGGCGAGGTCCGATATCAACTTCGGCAGCGCACGATCGTGCAACTGCATGGCCGCGATATTGAACGCCAGCTGCAAAGGATGCGGCAATGCCTTCATCGCGCTGAACGCCTGGCGCAGCAGTTGCGCTGTCAGCTCGGAAATCCATCCGTCGCTTTCTGCTGCGGGAATAAAGTCGTTGGGACAGACCAAGCCGTCGACCGGATCGTTCCAGCGCGCCAACACCTCGAAGCCAATCAACTCGCCCGACCGTATCGCGATCACCGGCTGAAAGAACGGTACGAATTCCCCGCTCGCCAACGCCGCACTCACGCGCTTCGCGTCAAGGCTCATAGCCGGATTCTAGTCTTATGTCCGTGCAAGTTGTGTTCCGGGCTTACATCCCGGTCTTCAGCACAATTTTCATCGAGTCCGCCTGGGGGTTCGAAGCCAGATGCACCGCCTCCGCCGCGCGCTCCAGCGGGAACCGGTGCGAGATCAACTGCGTCAGGTCCATCTTCCCCGTCCGAAAGCCATCGAACACCAGATCGATCCCCTCCTGCTGAATCGCCAGCGAAGACGAGTACGACCCCATCAGCGTTTTCTCATCCATGCAAACCACGGCCGGGTCGAACGTTGCGGCCCCGTGCTGCGTGCTCGCAAACAACATCACGCGCCCACCCGGACGAATCGCCTCCATCGCCGTCGCAATCAGGGCATCCGAACTCACCGCGACCAGCGCCACATCGGCTCCCCGACCCTCGGTCGCCGCCTTCGCCGCCGCCACCACATCGCCCCGAGCATCCACCGGATGATGCAAGCCAAATTTCGCCGCCACCGCATGACGCTCCGCATACAAATCGGACGTCAAGACAGTCGCGCCGGTCTGTCGCGCCAGCGCTGCCAGCAGTATCCCAATGCTTCCCTGCCCAAACACCAGCACCGTATCGTCGGACTCGAGCGCGAGGGTCTTGATCGCCTTGAAGCACGTATTCACGGGCTCGATAAACGCCGCCTGCTCAAACGGAATGTCCTCCGGAATCTTGATCAGTCCCGCCGGCGTCACGCCATCGCCGACGATCCAGTCCATCACCCGTATGTACTCCGCAAACCCGCCGCCCGAAGCCGCGCCCAACCCAGCGGTGGTGCCCACATTCTTGTACTTCTCGCACTGCGAGAAAGTCTTCTTCCGGCAATAAAAACAGTCTCCGCAAGGAGAATGGTGAAACGCCATCACGCGGTCGCCCACCGCAAACCCGCGCACACCCTCGCCGACAGCGGCAACCGTCCCGGCCATCTCATGCCCAAACACTCGCGGCGCGGTGTGCGAACCCGTATGAATCTTCTTGAGGTCCGTGCCGCAGATGCCGCACGTATCCACCCGCATCAACACCTCGCCCGCGCCAATCGCGGGGACGTCGACCGTCTCGGTTTGAACATTGTCGATGCTGCGATAAACCGCAGCCCGCATCGTGGATGGAATGGCTTCGTTCATGCTGCTTAATAGTCTAGTGGACACATGTCAAAATTTTGCAACTACGCCGCAAACCACAACCAAATGTCTTTAGCCCTACCTTAAATTTGTCATCCTGAGCGTAGCGAAGCGGAGTCGAAGGACCTGCCACGCCGCCAGCACCCCCACAGCCACTCGCCCCGTTCAACCACCGACCTGATTGCTGGCCAGCTTACCTTCCGGGACTACAACTAGCCTTTGCGGCTATAACCCCGTTCATCGAGCCAGTCATAAAGAGATTCCGCCAGGTTCTCCGCCGCCTTCGAACTGTGCCGGCCCAGCCGCAACAATGAGCCCCACATCGGGGGTCGAACGGCAACATGCGCCAGAAACCCCGGCATGCGCAATTGACCAGCCGAGTTCATAAAGCCACTGAAGTCCGGCAGCCGAGCGTCAACAGCATCCGAAATAGCCTTCATCACATAGAGCGGAATGTCCTTCGCCCGCGCCAGGCGAGCCACCGTCGCGGCCTCCATGTCGACTATGCCTGCACCGTACGTAGCGGCAAGCCGGGCCTTTTCGCTGGCGCCTGCAACAGCGTTCGTGGATATCAATATCGGCATCCCCTCAACCCAATGCGCCACGCGATAGCGCTCGCCAGTCTGCGCATCGACCACGAGCGACGCACTCACCACATCACCCGGACGAAATCGCTCATCGAGCGACCCAGCCCACCCCACCGAACAAACTGCATCGATCGACGCATGACGTTCTGCCGCGTTGAACGCCACCGTCGCACGGTCCGCTCCCATGCCTGCACAAACGGCAATCCAACACCCATCGGCGTGCCGATACTCCCAAAGCTTCACGCCGGGAGGCGCAGGGCACAGCCGCCATCCCCGCGCCGTCTTATGATTCACCAGCGGTTTGAGTTCTCCGGGCAAAGCGGCAATCAGCGCAATGTTTCCGTTCATCGATCACCAACATGGAACTTCGGCGCATACCCGTTCCCCACAAACCAATCCACTGCCGACCGCATCGCCTCATCCACCGGCTTCACCACAAACCCCAACTCCCGCTCCGCCTTCGCCGAAGTCGCAAACATCATCTTCTTCCCCATCCGCACGGCCTCGACCGTCGCCCGCGGCTCCTTGCCGCGCAGCTTCCCCGTAATATTCTCATCGAAGAACGCAAACGCCATCGCCACCGCATGAGGCACTTTGTGCTTCGGAGAAGGCAGCCCCGTAATCGCCGCGAGCCGATCGAGAATCTGTTTCAGCGTCAAATTCTCACCGCCGAGAATGTACCGCTCCCCCGGCCTGCCGCGCTCCACCGCCACCAGATGCGCCCGCGCAATCTCGCGCACGTCGACGAGGTTCAAACCCGTATCCACATACGCCGGAAAATTCTTATTCAAAAAATCCACCAGAATCCGCCCCGTAGGAGTCGGCTTCGTATCATGCGATCCAATCGGCGTCGTCGGATTCAGAATCATCACATCCTGCCCCGCCCGCGCCGCCGCAATCGCCTCCTGCTCCGCCATCCACTTCGACCGCTTGTAGTGGCCGATCATGTCCGCCTCGCTCACCGGCGTATCTTCATCCACCACAGTCCCATCCGTCTTGAAACCCATCGTCGCCACGCTGCTCGTATACACCACGCGCGGCACGCCAGCCTCCCGCGCCAGCCTTAGCAACTCCCGCGTCCCCTCAACATTCGCCTTATACATGTCCGCAGGATCAGGCACCCACAGCCGATAATCCGCGGCCACATGAATCACGGCATCGCACCCCTTGAGCGCCGAAGCAAAACCCTCCGGCCTGCGAAGATCTCCCTCAACGACCGTCGCTACCTTGGGAAGATGAGAGAGAGTTGATGTAGGCCGCGCCAGGCAGAGAATGCTTGCGCCTTCCTCCACCGCCAGCCTTGCCACGTGGGAACCAACGAACCCCGTCGCACCGGTGATGAAGAGTTTAGCCATGTCTATCGAGCAAAGTCCGTTGAAAAGCTAGTCTGTCACTAGTGCTAGGCGGACTGTGCCGAGACCATCGGCGCTCTCGATGACAATACCATCAGCCGTTCCTTGAATCGTTACTCTCGATCCATCAGCGAAAATCGGCATCTGACGGTACATCTTAGGAACAATGAGTTTGCCGTCGATTATGTGGAAGATAGCTGACAAATTCATTGATAGCACCCCATGAACTGCCTAGTCTAGCTTCTCCGGCGCAATCTGAATATTCTTCTCCCCCGCCGCCTTTTTCTCCCAGTACTTCTTCACCCACGCATCGAAAGTCTTCCCCGCCGCCGTATCGCGCCCGCTGAACTTCAATCCCGCCACGTCCGCATAAGGAATATTCACGCGCTCATGGGGCTGTCCCGCCGCAGGCGCCGGCATCAACCGTATCACCGAATCCTCCAGTGCCTTCCCCGTCCGGCGATCGTAAAGATAGCCCTCGACAGTCGAGCCATCCTTCCGCGTCACGGTAATATCGCCGCGATAATCGAACGCCTTCTCCAGCGCCTCGCGAATCTCCGCATCGCTCGCCAGCGCAGGAATCGAGCCTTCAAGATTCTCGCGCTCGCGCCCCGCCGCGTGTTCCAACTCGTCGGGGCTCCCGTGCTGCAACTGCTCCACCTTCAAATGTTCCTGCTGCAAAGTCGACATGCTAATCTCCCGCCACCATGTTCGAATCGTTCGAGTTCACTGAAGTCGTCACCACAACCGCCGGCGGCGCGCCAATCTGCACCAGAGCACCTTGCCCTTCAGGCTGCCACTTGTTCAGCAAATCCTGCGCGCCGGCATCTTCATACTTATCGAAAAAGATCGCTTTCGCCGTCTGCAACAAGCCCTTCATCGACCCGAACGTATAGTTCACGCCGCTCGCTTCATAGCCGGAGTGCACCATGCAGTTCGCGCACTTCGGATTCCCGCTCTCCGTCCCGTAGTTCGCCCACTCGACACTCTCCATCAACTCCTGGAACGTATCCGCATATCCGTCCTGCAACAGGTAGCACGGTTTCTGCCACCCAAAAATCGAGTACGTCGGCATGCCCCAAGGCGTACACGTCAGTTCCTGTTTGCCCATCAGGAACTCCATGAACATCGGCGACGCATTGAACTTCCACGTCTTCTTCCGGTTCGACAAAATCGACCGGAACAGCTTCCGCGACTTCGCCCGCCCCAGAAAGTGCTGCTGGTCCGGCGCCTTGTCGTACGTATACCCCGGCGACACCATCATGCTCTCGACACCGGCATCCATCATCTGGTCGAAATGCCGGCGCACCGAGTTCGGATCGGCCCCATCGAACAGCGTCGTATTCGTCGTCACGCGGAAGCCCGCCTTCACAGCCGCATGGACGCCTTCCATCGCAATGTCATACCCACCCTCGCGGCACACACTAAAATCGTGATGCTCGCGCTCGCCATCCACATGCACCGAAAAACTCAGGAACTTCGACGGAGTAAACAGGTGCAACTTCTCCTTCAGCAGCAGCGCATTCGTACACATGTAGACATACTTCTTCCGCGCAACCAGGCCCGCAACAATGTCGGGCATCTGGGGGTGCAGCAGCGGCTCGCCGCCGGGGATCGCCACCATCGGCGTCCCACATTCGTCGACCGCCTTGAACACCTGCTCCGGCGTAAGCTCCGCCTTCAAAATGTGCGCGGGATACTGAATCTTGCCGCAGCCGGCACACGCCAGGTTGCAGCGAAACAGCGGCTCCAGCATCAGAACCAGCGGGTAGCGCTTGCGACCGGAAAATTTCTGCTTCAGGACATAGCTGGCAACGGTAAGGGCTTGAGAGACTGGGACTGCCATACCGCTATTCTAGCAGTTCAAAAGCCCATCAGCGCCGGCGCGGGGGCGTCTTCTGTGATTCTCCACTAGCGCCTCGAAGCCGCAGCTCACCTGTCGCTGGGGTTGCGACTCTGTTGAAAGAAAACGAATGGAACGGTAAGGAGCAAAGCTGCAAACATTAGGATGAATGTAATCGAACTTGTCAACATCGATACACTCGGAGACCATCCGACCCGCACACCATGCCACAGGTCTGAGAATCGCATCGGTGTGTAGTGAAGTCTTAGAGCTTATCCGTAAATAGTAATGGTTTGTCTCCAACAGATCAACGCTGCGGCCAAGGAAAGCAGAGCGACGTAGCTGGCTTCGGTTTTCTCGAAGCTGACCA
>Ga0207933_1001009_pt1 | contig 23673 bp, 27 predicted proteins | sample NGESurdeep092012_4_FD_184488 | JGI IMG/M metagenome (GOLD analysis project Ga0207933, IMG submission 184488) | Arctic peat soil microbial communities from Barrow, Alaska - NGEE Surface sample F53-3 deep-092012 (SPAdes) | ecosystem: Environmental > Terrestrial > Soil > Wetlands > Peat ...
CCAGCCACACCAGAAGCAGCAGAACCGCCCCCGCCACGAAGAAAAAGATGGCGACCTGAGCGGAATCGACATAGTTTCCGAAGACGGCGCCGAGGACCGCCGACGGGCGCGTCGTTACCACCAGAAGCGCGGTTGCCCCGGCGTGCGGACGTTCCCATTCCATCACGGGAACGGGATTGAACCAATACGTGGTGAAATCCACCTTTAAACCGTTCCAGGGAGGAGGAACCGTGCCCGCGAACTGCCCATGCTCGCCGATTTTCAACGCTCCGATTCCCGGAACGATTTTCTCCAGCACCGCGCCGGTAATTGGAGCTAGCGCAATCACGGTCGTGCCCCCCGCGTGCGTCATGGAAGCCGAATAATAGAGACCGCCCTTCTCGACATAGCCGGTGTAATCTCCCGACTCTTCGGATGGCTCCTGAAGCACGCTCCCGAGCGGGAAATGCAGCAGGGTATGATCCCCGGTCACCAGGAATTGCAGACCGGGCATCCTCTGCCGGAGAAAATTCCCCATCTGCTGCGCCATGGCGGCGCGATCCTCCGGCCTCGCCTGCGACAGAATGCGGACGGGGTCCGCCAGCGAGGCCGCGCGCCGGTCGAGCTCCGAACTCACCAGGTACACTGCCGCCTGTCCGGAGACGATATAGGTTCCAAGGGCAGTCAGTGCCAGGATCAGGACGATCGGCACCAGCCCGATGAACACATACGTCAGGATCAGACGATTGCGCAGCCGCCAGATCGACTGGCGCAGCACGCGCCGGATCGCGCGGTAAACCACAACGGCGCCAATCCCGGCCAGTGCCAGTGCCAGCAGAGTCACCCACCAGGTGGCACCCTGCGTCCAGGCAAGCACGAGGAACAGGGCCAGCAGGGCGCCCGAAAGGCGCGCCAGCGTGATCCGGTTTTTCAGGAAGCGCGCGAGGCTCACGGCCGATGCATCCAGTTTAGCCGCGTGTTCCGTCACGCTCATCGGATTTCACGCTGCGCGAGATCGAAGGGATTTCCGCCGCGGGCGAGGAAGCCTGATCGGACAACGCGGCCTGGAGAATTTGCATGGCTGCTTCCGGCGTGTCGGCGAACTGGAAAAGCTCCAGATCCGCGGCCGCGATCGTACCGTATTTCACCAGCGCTTCGAAATTCACAATCTCCTTCCAGAAACTCGTCCCGTAGAGGACGATCGTGATCTTTTTCGCCAGCTTTTGCGTCTGAACCAGAGTCAGAATCTCGAACAGCTCGTCCAGGGTTCCAAAGCCGCCCGGAAAAACGACGAGCGCCTTGGCAAGGTATGCGAACCAGAACTTGCGCATGAAGAAGTAATGGAACTCGAAGTTGAGTTCCGGGGTTATGTACCGGTTGGGGAACTGTTCGAACGGAAGACCGATGTTCAGTCCGATGGTCTTGCCCTTCGCGTCCGCCGCGCCGCGATTGGCCGCTTCCATGATGCCCGGTCCGCCGCCCGAGCAGACTACAAACCGGTATGTATGGTCGCGCAGTGTCTTCGTCCACCTGGTCAGCATGGCCGCCAGTGTTCGGGCGTCGCGATAATATTCGCCCAGCGGTCCGTCTTCGCGGATGCGCGCGGATCCGAAAAAGACGATCGTGTCGCGAACGCGCTGTCTGCGGAAATGTGACAACGGCTCCAGATATTCGGACAGAAGACGCAGCGCCCGGGCATCCGGGCCGTTCAAAAAATCGTCGTTCTTGTAAGCCAGAGGCGGGCGCGGCGTGGGCGCATGGGTTTCATTCATGAGTTTTCTTTAAGCCGCGGACGATGCGCAGAATTTCGGGCAACTTCTGAAACGCGGTAATCGCGCGCAGCCATTCCGACGCATCGAACGCCGGTGAGCCCGAAACGCGCGCATGCGCTTTCACATCGCCGCCAATCCCGCTCTGCGCGTATACGATTGCGCCTTCGTGAATCGTGAGATGGCCGGAAATGCCCACCTGCCCCGCGAGCAGGACGTCCTTTTCGAGCACGGAACTGCCCGCCAGGCCGGTTTGCGAGCAGATGATATTGTCTTCGCCGACGACGCAGGCATGGCCGATCTGCACCAGGCTGTCGATCTTCGCGCCCCGCCGCACGCGGGTTTCGCCCACCGTGGCGCGGTCCACCGAAGTAAGGCTCTGAATCTCCACATCGTCCTCGATGACCGTGACGCCGGACTGCACAATCTTATAGTGCGTGCCATCGGAGCGCTTCGCAAAACCGAAGCCGTCGCCACCCACGACTACTCCATTTTGCAGAATCACGCGATTGCCGATTCTGCAAAACTCACGCACCGCCGAATGCGAATGGGCCGTGAAGTCATCGCCGATTTCCGCGCCTTCGTAAATCACCGCATGAGGGTGCAGAACGGCTCGCCGTCCGATCGCGGCATTCTCCCCGACAGCCACAAACGGCCCGATCGAAGCACCCTCGCCGATGCGCGCCGTGGCCGCAATCGCGGCCAATGGATGGATGCCGGGCTTCGGCCGCGGCGGCTGATAAAACAGTTCGAGCGCACGGGCGAAATCGTGATAAGGATTCCCGGAAACCAGTGTCGGAATTCCTTCCACGCGCCGCCCGGCAATCACCGCGCTCGCCAGCGTGGTCTTGAGTTTCGCGGCATACTTCGGATTCGCGAGGAACGTGACGTGCCCCGGCCCCGCCTGCTCCAGCCCCTGCACGCCGGTTATTTCCACGGCGGCGTCAGGACATCCTTCGATTGTGCAACCGAGTGCGGCTGCCAGTTCCCTGAGGTTCATGGCCAATCAACAGGGTAGCTGAACCGGGCCAGGTTTCGAATAACTGCTATTTTTCGAACACGAAGTGAATCGTCTGTGTGCCGGGTACCGGTTTGCCGTTTTCGCGCGCGGGTTCGAAGCGCCACAGGCGCGCGGCCTGCACCGCGGAAGCTGTCAGATAAGCATCCAGACCCTGACGCGGCTTTTTGACCGGCGTAGCCGCGGTCACCCGTCCCCGCGTGTCGACGTGAACACGCACGTCGATCCCCACCGTGCCCTGGATTCGCGGGCGGACACCCTCGGAAATCACCGGTGGCGCGCGATGAATCGGTTTGGGTTCCACGATTCGGGGCGCCGCTTTCGCTTCGCGCCCCGGTTTGGGCGTTGCTCTGGGCGTTGCTTTGGGCGTCACTTTGGGTGTCGCGGTATCTGTCTGGCGCAGAAACCGGAACGACTCGGCGGAGACACGGCCGGAACTATCGGTCACCTCGAGCCGGAAAGTAACGTCGTTTCCCGCCGACCGGTATTTGTAGCTGCCGAGCGCGAGATCGTTCGGCGTGAGGTCGATCCGGTTCTGATCGTCGTCCTCGCGCACGAACAATTGAACGCTTCGCGCCTGATCCAGAACCGTTGCTTTCGGGTTCCAGGAAACATGCCAGTCCGCGCCCATGGGTTCCACGGACAAACCGATGGGCCGGCCCGGTTCAGTAGCCGTGGCGGCTGTCGCGTTCGGGGTTTGCCGATGCCACGCCTGCAAAACAAACCAGAAAAGCCCACCGGCCAGCAACAAGGCCACGGCAGCCAGCACTCGCAGTTTCCAGCCGCCGCTTTTCTCGCGATTTGGAGCAGGCGCGATTTCGGGCAGCGTCTCCCGTGAAAAGCCGCGCGGAGCAATTGCCGGCTCTACCGGCGCCGGCGTAAAGTCAGGCACCAGGCGCCGCGGTCGCTCGGTCTGTTGCGTGGCAGCAGTCGCGTGCCCCTCGAACGGGAAGGCTGCCCCGGCCGGCTGCGCCCCGCTCTCCGCTTCACGCGCATAAAACCGCCCGGACATCCGGAGCGGGCCGTCTTTAATAATCGACAGCGGTTTGATCAACAAAACGAGGTCGGATGGATCGCTGAAATAACGCCGGATCAGGTCGAAGTCCGGCTCGTCCAGTTGAAGACCCTCGCGGGTGTGGCTCCTGTAGAGGCCAACCACCGACAATTCGCCGGCGGACAGAACACCCGCGGCCTCTTTTTCCAGCCCGGCATTGTCCTTGTCGTCGAGGACAAACCGCGGCCCCGCGCGGTATCCGCACGGAATGCTCCTGTAGCGTTCGATCCACACGGTCGGCCTGTCCCCGGCTTCCACCCGGCCCAGCAGAAGCCCGCCGATCTCCGGAGCGGGCCGGGAGAGGGTTTTCAACGCCTCCGTCACGTCGTGGATAATACCGTCCACGGCATCGAGACGCATATGAATCGATACCGGAGAGCCTTCGGGATCCCAGTCGAAGTAATCCAGTTCCACCAGCTCTATTGTTCCAGTTGATCGGCCGTCGGGGGTGGCCATAGTTGACAAGCCTCCGGTAGTGATTTCACTAACCGTATGAAAAGACGCGCCGCGCGCGCCGTGGGGTGCCCTGGAACGCCTTTCTGAACGGGAATTAATTGAGATGCCGATCGCTTTCAGGGCAAAACGGTGAACGGAATGGACGCCTCGGTTGTTTCCCAGATCAAAGCCAGGGTGCCTTTATTCCCACCGTTCGAGGTCAACGCGATCCGGAAGGTTTCAACGGGCGAAGCCAGTGTCTTGAGGTTCATCTTCGTGCGGCCGAAATCCTCCGCGGGATCGTAGTCCAGGTGATGCTGGCCGGTTTCCTTGTTGATCACGAGAGTCCACTCTTTCCCGCCGGGAATCGCCCAGATGCTCCATGCGCCTTTGGGAAGCTTCAAGGTACCGATTTGCAGATTGGCTTCCGTAGTCAATCCGGTCGCGACGTTCGCCCCCGGGCACCACACCCGTCCGAACGGCACAAGATGGCCCATGATCGCGCGCCCGTGCATGGAGGGCGCGTAATAGTCGACGGCGATCTGCTTTCCCGCAATCGTTACCGCGGCTGACGCAGGCGGACTGGTGTATCGCTGGGCCGCCGCCGTGCCGGCGAAGCCCGCAATCGCAATAATGCCGGCGATGCCGGCGATCGGGCTGTGTAGTCCACGCATTTCGAAAAACCTCCCTGCCGGATTTATCGTATATTGGCTATCGTATATCGTTTTCGATTCCGATTGGCCCATGGTTGCCGGAAGGCGATCGTGAGAGAATATCGAGCGGTGGAGGTCCCAACCACGATGTTCAAACCCGCATTGACCGGTTTCCTGCCGGTTCTCGTCCTTCTTTCGCTGCCCATCTCATCTGCCCTGGCGCAGAAGGATTTTCCCGACGGCCCCGCAAAGGAGTATGTCAACAAGATCTGTTTGCAATGCCACGAGGCGTCGCAATTGCTCAGCGAGAGAAAAACCGAAGCCGACTGGAAGGCGACAGTGGCCCGCATGGCATTGAAGGGGGTTCCCGCTCCCGCCGAGCAATACGACGCTATTGCGGCCTACATGGCCAAAAACTTCGTCAAAGTGGAAGACGCGACGAAGATCAACATGAACACGGCGAGCGCCGACGAGATTGTAGCCGCGATCGGACTCACTCACGACGAGGCGAATGCACTGGTCACTTACCGGGAGAAACACGGCACCTACCGCGAGTGGGGCGAAATGCTGGTGGTATACGGGGTGGACGGGCGCAAGCTTCAGGCGGCCAAAGACAAGATGAGTTTTTGATCCTTAAATCAGCCCGGCCGGGGCGTTCTTGTACCGGTCCGCTGTCGGTTGCGTAAACGAACCTTCGCGTGCCGGACTCTTCCGGCGAATCACCTGGGAATCCTGGGGTCTGTACGCGTCGCGCTGCATCCCGCGAAAGTCCGCGATGAGCAGGCCCGCGCCGAAGGTGGCGAGCAATGCGCCGAAGCTCAGGTTGATCAGAAGAATGGCGCGCACCGTCTTCGCTCTCCGAAAGGGCAGGTCGCAGAAGAATTTGTATCCCAGATACACACTCAGCGCACCGCCGACGGCCACGGCCAATCTCACCCAAATCAACATTTGTCCTTCACCCAATGTCTGCTTGCTCCTCGCTTGCCAACTTTAAGCAATCGATTAGCCATCATACAAGTCATTTGCAATCAATGATATATGCCCCATAAAGAGGATCGAAAAGGCCCAGTGTGGCTCATTTCAACCACATGGCGACGCAATACCACCATCCGCTGGCGGCGTTACCATGTGAGTAGAGCCATGTCGATCCATAAAACCTCCAGTCTCCGCTACTCCGATGTCACTCCCCGCAGGGAATACATCAACCGCCGCCTGTTCCTCGCGGCCGGTTCCGCCGTCCTGGGAGCGCTGGCAAGTCCGTTTGCCGCGGGGGCCGAAACGAAGCTCAGCGGCTACACCAAAAGCCCTTTCAGCACGGACGAAAAGCCAACCCCTTATAGCGCCGTCACGAGCTACAACAATTACTACGAGTTCGGCACGGGCAAAGACGAACCCGCGAAAAACGCCAAAAATTACCGTACTTCGCCATGGATGCTCTCGATCGGGGGTGAGGTGACGAAGCCGAAGATGCTCGACCTGGACGCCATCATGAAAGTCGCTCCGCTTGAGGAACGAATCTACCGGCACAGGTGCGTCGAAGGATGGTCGTTCGTCATCCCGTGGATCGGATTCCCTCTGAACGCTCTGCTCAAACAGGTAGAACCAACCTCGAAGGCGAAATACGTGGCATTTCAGAGTTACTACGACCCGAAGCAGATGCTCTCCTCGAGAGCTGCCCAGATCCAGTTCCCCTATATCGAAGGTTTGCGCCTCGATGAGGCCATGCACCCGCTGACATTGATTTCCGTGGGGCTGTATGGCCAGACATTGCCTCCGCAGAATGGGGCTCCGCTGCGGTTGACGGTGCCATGGAAGTACGGCTACAAGAGCATCAAATCCCTGGTCAAGATTCGCCTGGTGGAAAAACAGCCGCCCACGACCTGGAACCTCGCGTGGTCGCAAGCTTACGGCTTCTACTCGAATGTGAATCCCCAGGTGGATCATCCTACCCACAGCCAGGCTACCGAAGAGCGGCTGGGGTCCGGCATATTCGGCCAGCACATCAAGACACGGATGTTCAACGGATACGATCAGGTGGCGAGCCTCTATTCGGGAATGAATCTCCGCAAGTATTACTGACCGGATGAAGAAGTTCTGGCTGAGCCGATGGACTAAGGTCCTGCTGTTCCTGTTGTGCCTGCTGCCGCTGGCCGATCTGCTCCGGCATGGCTTCGAGCAGGACATGACCGCCAACCCCATCGAGTTCATCACTCACTACACGGGTAACTGGACGCTCCGGCTGCTGCTGATTACACTCGCGATCACGCCATTGCGAGCTTTGCTCCATCAACCCCAACTGGTCCGGTTCCGCCGCATGCTCGGGCTTTTTGCATTCTTCTATGGATTGCTGCATCTGACCACGTGGATCTGGCTCGATAAAGAGTTCGACGTGGCCGCAATGTGGGACGACGTGGTGAAACGGCGGTTCATCACGGTGGGAATGCTCGGGCTTCTGCTAATGGTGCCTCTGGCCGTGACTTCGACCGCGGGCTGGGTGCGCAGGCTCGGGTTCAAACGATGGCAGTGGCTGCACCGTCTGATCTATGTCAGCGCGGCCGCCGGAGTGGTTCACTACTACTGGCTGGTGAAGTCCGATATCAGACTGCCCCTCATGTACGGCGCGATCCTCACCGTTCTACTCCTATACCGGCTGGGTGCGTGGATGAAAGACAGGATAAAAGCGAAACGCAGGAGCCGTCCCGTGCCGTCCGGTGTCAGTGTCGCTTCTTAAGCTTCGAACGCCGTTCGCCGGCTTTATCGCGGCCGCGCTCGCGGGAACGCTGGTTGCGCAGTTCAACGCGAAATCGAAGGCCCGCGCCGCGCCATTCGATTATTACGTGCTCTCGCTCTCCTGGGAACCTGGCTTCATCGTGCACGGGCTCTGGCCGGAAGCCGCTGCGGGCAACAGTCCCGAGTCGTGCGGAACGGCAAAGCCCGTGCCGAAAGCCGTCGTAGCTTTCGCCCTGATGGACATGCCTTCGCCCAGTCTCATCCAGCACGAATGGGCCGTCCACGGGGTGTGCACCGGGCTGAACCCGTTCGACTATTTCAGCAGTATCGCCCAGGCGCGGGCGGCGCTGCAGATCCCCGTGCAGATTACCTCGATTGAGGAGCCGCTCCGGGAAAGCCCCGGCCAGATCGAGACGCAGTTCGCCATGGCCAACACGGCATTTCCGGTGAGTGCCTTCCGTACATCCTGCCCGGGAGGCGAGTTCAGTGAAGAACGGATCTGCTTCGACAAGACCCTGAAACCCCGGGCATGCACGGCAAGCGTTGGCGAATGCACGGTTCCCGCCGTTACGATCCGCGCGCCCGCGCCCCCGTCAATCAAGAGCAGGCGTAAGTGAGGTGAACAGGCGACCTTTTAGCGGAGTTGCGACCGTGGGCGTGATACCTCAAAACGACTGCTGCCAGGAGCCTGGTGTGGTGGGTACACACTGGGGCGGGCTTCAGCCTAATGCCGCCTTCAGGCGGCTTTCCCGCTCGCGGAGATTCGTCTGCCGTTTCACAATCTCTACAACTGAGTCAAATTGACGTAAGCCGTTAAAGGCCTCGCGCTCCGCCGGCAAATCCGGATTTGTGATCGGCTCGGCATCACGAGCCCGGCTGTGTCGTGCTGGATCTTCCGCTCTCAATGAGCGGTCGTGCCTTTCAGGATTTCAGCCTGGCGATCAATAGTTTCACGGGTTATGCGCGGATTTTCAATCTTCGTATTACCGTAAGCGAAGCTCCGTCTTTGCTCCTCTCGCTCGGCTGCGGGGAATTCTCTTAGACGCGCGGCGTCAATCAATTTTTGCAGGTCGTTCGGCATACATTTTCTTTTTCGAACAGTTTCATAATCATACAAAATCGCGACGCGTTTTGCGTCTGCAATTTCCGCAAGCATTTTCGGGGCCTGTGTTTTGGATGAATGAATACGCCTTTCGGTTACGGGAGCAATATGACAGCCTCTATTGGGGCTATCCGTGCAATTGCCTGAGGGGGAAAGGGTTGTTTGGTGCACCCGGCCTGATTCGAACAGGCGACCTTTTGCTTCGGAGGCAAACGCTCTATCCAGCTGAGCTACGGGTGCGCTTGAATCGATTCTATCTCACCGTGCCGTCCGCCGGAACCATGGACGGAGATACAATCAAAAGCGAAATGAACAGGACATTTTCGCTTCACTGTAATCCGAAGACCATCGCGATCCGATGTCTTCTTCCTTTTTGCATGATTTACGCCGCCGCCGCACAGCCGCCAGAGGCCGCCGCTCCGACCGTGGAGGGCGTTCTCCCCAGCAGGCCGCTGTTTTTCAGCGAGGCGTGGAAACCGTCGACCGTCAAGGGAGAGCATCCGGTGGATCCCGCCACGGCAGTCGAAAATCCGAATCTGGAACTGAAGCTGTATGGCACTTCGGCAAAAGAGATTCAACTTCTCGGCAGCCCGAAAACGGCCGCGAACCCGACACATCTCTGGGACGGCCTTTGTGCTACCCCGTGCGCGGTTGCGCTTCGCGACAAAGATAACTATGTCAATCTGACGGGCAACGCGATGATCCGCTGGGTCACCAAGGTATCCGGCTTTCAGAAAGTTCACCCGATCGTGAAACTGGCGGATGGAACCTGGCTGGTGGGCGATCACGAAGACGGCTCGAACGCCGACTGGCATACCGACGAGTTCTCCATTTCCGACGTGCGGTGGCGAAAACTGAATATCGAAAAAGTCGTCGTGACCGGGAATTGGGTTAATGCGCCGGATCTGAGCAAGGTGGATGAGGTCGGTTACACGGACCTTATGCCTGGAAGCGGACACGGTGCAGGCGGCTGGTCCGATGTCGGGAAGATCGAAGTCTTCGGCAAGCCGGTCAAGCGTTAAGCTTTGCCGTTGCTTCCAGCATTCGCCACTCCTGTTCGCCGAACTGGCCGGTGACCTGCGCGCCCGCCGCCTGAAGAGCCGCCGATACGCGGGCGATGTCGCTCGCCTCGAAGCCGCTCAAAATGGCGATGCCACCCGGCTTGAGGATTCGCACCCATTCCGGCGCCAGATCGGAGATCCAGGCGGGGCTGATGTTCGCGACTACAATGTCGGCGACGTTGTCCGGAACAACGTCCGCCGACCCGAGCGAGACCGGGATATCCACTCCGGCGCGTTCGAAGTTCTCGCGTGCCACGGCCACCGCTTCGGGATCGTTATCGCTCGCCAATACACGGCCCGCACCGAGCTTGAGGGCGGCTTCGGCGAGAATGCCCGAACCGGTCCCCACATCGACCACCATCATGCCGGGTTGCAAGTGCCGTTCGATGGATTCGAGACACAGCCGGGTGGTCTCGTGGGCGCCTGTGCCGAACGCGAGGCCGGCATTGACGACGATGCGGATTCGGCCGGGCGGCGTCAGGTCGTCCCGCCACTCGGGGCAGACGAAGATGCGGCGGCCGATTTCCATGGGCTTGAGGTATTCGTGCGCGAAGGCGACCCAGTCGCGGGTGTCGGCCGGCTGGACATCTCCGCCAAAGCGCAATTGCAGAGCGGCCTGGCGCGAGTCGTCGTCGAAGAAGGCCCGGAGCCGCGCTGAACCGGCTGTTTCTTCACCTTCCACGATGCCGGTGCATCCGGCTTCCCAGAGCTCGGCTATGGTGAGATCTTTGTCTTCCGGCTTACAGTCAAGGTCGATTGAGAACATGTAGTTTATATGAAAATCCAGGGAATCCATGCGGCGGTCGCGACGCCGTTCGATCATACGGGCGCCATGTATCGCGTCAAGGTCCAGCATAACTTCGAGAAATGGTCGCGCACGTCGCTGGCCGGTTTCATCGTCGGCGGGCCGACGGGTGAAGGCCCTCTGCTCGACGCCGCGGAGAAGGCCGAATTGCTGCGCCTGGCGGTTGCGCACGTGCCCGCGGACCGGACAATTATCGCGGACATCAGCTGCGAAGGCGTGCACGGCGCGGTGAACCTGGCGCGGGCGGCCGCGGAAACGGGGGCGCACGCGGTGGTTAGTTCCGTGCCCCACGAATATCGCAATCTGATGTACGGGCCGGAAACACAGATGCTCTTCTTCCGCGCGCTGGCCGATCAATCGCCGGTGCCGGTCCTGATCCATAATGCGCCGCAGACGACCGGTGTCGATCTGCTGCCGGAAACGGCCGCGAAACTGGCCGAACACCCCAACATCGCGGGCGTTATCGAGACGGGCACGCCGGTATCGCGCATTGCGCAACTCCGTTCGCTGACAGCGAAAGACTTCGCCGTGCTGGCCGGCACGGAATCGCAGGTATGGGACTCGCTGAAGGCCGGTGCGAACGGCGCCACCCTGGCGTTTGCAAGCGCCGCCCCATATGCCACGATCGCCATCTGGGAGGCCTTCCGGACGCGCGAGGAAGAGGCCGGCGTGGACTGGCAGGGCCGCATCGCCCATCCCTCCATTCTGGTGACGGATCTTTACGGCGTGCCAGGGCTTAAGCACGCGATGGATCTGAACGGGTATTACGGGGGGCCGCCGAGACTGCCGTTCGTGCCCGTCTCGCGGGATGCGCGGCAGGAGATCGAAGATGCGTTTCGGGATCTCAAGGGCTAGGCCAAAAGCGCCAGTGCCATCAAAGCCTCTTCAACGTGCCGCGCGGCGCTCGATTGCGAAGAGAAAGAATGGCGCACGATGCCCAGCCGATCGATGACGAAGGTCACGCGTCCGGGAACGATGCCCAGGGTTTTCTTCACTCCATAGAGCTTGCGGACGCGGCCGCCTTTGTCGCTGAGAAGCGTGAAGGGCAGGTGGTATTTCGAAACGAACCGGTCGTGGGATTCGATGGAATCGTCGCTGATGCCGATGATTTCCGCGCCGAGGACCTCAAACTTATCGAAGTCGTCACGGAATTTGCAGGCTTCGACAGTGCAGCCGCTGGTGTCGTCCTTCGGGTAGAAGTAGACCACTACGGGGCTGACCCCGCGGTACTGGCTCAGCCGGACAGAGCGGCCGTGCCTGTCGGGTAATTCGAAGTCGGGCGCGAGAGCGCCATTTTTCAGCGCGGGCATTATCTGGAACTCAGCACCAGAATGCGGTTCGCTTCGCTGTCGGCGACGTAGAGTTTGCCGTGCGTGAACAGCAGCGCATGCGGACGAGAGAGCTTGCATTCGAGCGGCGTGGTCTCCGGCCCGTCGCCCGCCATGCCGGTGCCGAGGACGGTGACGATGACTCCCGTCTTCAGGTCGATCCGGCGGATGGCGTGGCTGTCCGTGTCCGCTACGTAAAGAACTCCAGGCGCAAGCGCGAGGCCTTTGGGACCGGCCAGCTTTGCCGCGCGGCCGCGTGCGCTGCCGCCAAACGTTGCATTCAAGGCCGGCCCGCCATCGCCCGTATATCCGGCTTCCCCGGTACCCGCGACGCGGTGGAAGGTATGGGTCTTCGCGTCGATCCGATAAATCCTGTTGCCTTCGCGCAACGCCAGGTACAGATCGCCGTTGGGCGCCAGCACGAGCGAGCGCGGCCCATCGACGGGCGTTCCGTGGACAGGCGCACCTTCGGGAGTGGGGGCGCCTTCGCCGGTGCCTGCCCAGGTTTCGATGATGCCGGTATCGAGATGCAGGCGGCGGATACGACGATTGCCCAGATCGCAGATGAGCAGAGAGCCGTCTTTGTCGCGGATCACGCTGTGCGGTTGCCGCAGCTGCGCTTTTGTGGCGGGCCCTCCGTCACCGCCGTAACCAGCCACGCCGGTGCCCGCGACAGTGGATATCACGCCCGTTTTCATGTCGACTTTGCGGATGACGTGGTTGTCGCGCTCCGCGAAATAGAGGTTGCCCCTGCGATCGAAAACCAGTTCGTGGGGAGCGCGCAGGGATGCTTCGGTCGCGGGGCCGCCATCCCCTGAGTAGCCGGCCTTTCCGTTTCCGGCGATGGTGGTCACGGCTTTCGTCTTCAAATCGAAACGGCGCACGCGCTGGTTGCCGAGATCGCAGAAGTAGAGCGCGCCGTCCGGGCCGAGCGTCATCCCGTAAGGGTTGTTGACCTGGGTATCGGAGAAGCCCGCGATCCCCGTGCCAAGAACGGTGGATACGGTGGCGGCAGGCGCGGTTCCCGCCAGGAGGGCAAGAGCGCAGAGCGGGAGAAAAGCTTTCATCGGCACTACTTTACCCTGGTGCTCTTCAGGCAGCGGCGGAGAGTACGGCTGGAGCGCTGGCCCCGCAACACCTTTTGTATTTGGCGCCGGAGCCACAGGGACAGGGAGCGCTTCGGGGGATGGATTGGGTTTGTTTTGCCGCGGGCGATTCGGCCACGGCGGAGAGCATTTCGGTCCGATCCAGTTTGTGCAGCAGCAGTTGACGTTTCACGTCGCGGATGAAGACGGGCCCGAGGTCTTTGCAACCGGCAAGGCCGAGAGTGCTTGCGTCGAAGTTATCGGGGAGGGTTTCGTTACGGACGTGGCGCTCGGTCTGGATGCGGCGCAGTTCGGCAGTGGCGTGCTGGAAGATGCGGAGGGCCTGGGCGCGGGCGCGATCGATGGCCTGTTGGGTCAGGGCAGAGCGGGGATCGAGTTGGGTATCGATGCTCGATTCGGCCGCGGCGCAGCGGCGCAGACGCCAGGCGGCGTGGACAATTTCGGCGGCGAGGGTGGTTTCCATTGCGCCTTCGGGAGCGAGGTCTTTGTGAAAACCTTCGAGGAAGAGGTGGTAGAGGCTGGTTTCCTCCGGGCGAACGACGTCGCCGGCGGAATAGATGCCGAAGATGGTGGAAGCGGGGGCGTTGGTGGCCATGTGCGGTCCTTTCGAGAGAGTTGGCTCTCCCGATTCACGATAACCGGCTGTTTGGGGGTTGCGGGCCGCAGGGAAGGATAAGGTATTGAAACGATGGGCGAGAATTTCCTGTGAGCGCCGTGACGGGCAATGGCGGAGGCGCGAGATAACGCGGAAATCCTGCCGCGATGGACGGCGCAACCCGTGCGCGAGGCCGCCGCCGAAACGTGATAAAAGGCTACGAACGTGATAAAAGGCTACGAACGTGATAAAAGGCTACGAACGTGATAAAAAGCTACGATAGAAGCGAGAATGGAGAACCGCTCATGCAGTTAAACCTTCCCCCCGACCTTGAAACGCTCATCAACAAGCGCCTTTCCGGCGGCGGTTATATGAACGTCGAGGAGGTATTGCGCCGCGCCCTTGAAGCTCAGGATGCCGAGGAAAGCTGGACTGACGAGGAACGCCGGGCGTTGTCGGCTCATATCGAGGAAGGCTATCTGCAGGCCGAGCGTGGCGAACTGATCGACGGCGCGCAGGCACGCCGTGACATTCAGGCGATGAAAAACGACTGGCGGCTATCCAAACGATGAGTGTTTTATTTTCGATTCCCGAAATGTTGTCGAGATGAACTTGCCGCAATTCCGCGGTATCCCGGCGAGCCACAGATTCCCCAAAAAATTATAAGCAGGGCGCGTGACAATGCCGTACGTTCTTACCCCTCTCGCCAAAACTGATATTTTCAACATCTGGTCTTACATCGCGAATGACAACGAGGACGCCGCCGACCGCGTGGAACAAGCGATTTACAACGCTTGCGCGTTTGTTGCGGAGGCTCCCATGCAGGGCCATTCCCGCCCCCACATTACAGCCCGTTCCCTTCGTTTCCGGACGCTGACCCGATATCCCAACTACGCCATCGTGTACCGGCCAGAGACGGCCCCGCTTGAGATCGTTGCCGTTATCCACGGAAAGAGAAATATCCGGCGCATCCTGATGGAGCGCAAGTGATGCCGCCGTCTTTCTGGACTTGTTCCTGTATGCAACGTGTTTTCGTGGTCAATTCGGATTTGAGATCGCTCGCGGTGGTATCGGCAACACCGACAGGTAACAAGCGGTCAAAGGCACCGGGTTCCTTCCACGCGGCGCTTAAATAAAGTGGCCATGACACCGGCGAACGCACCCGCGATCCGAGCCGCCGCGCCGCGCCACGCCCATGTCACACGCCGGGTTTCGTCGCGCGAATGAAAGCACTCATGAATTTACCTTCGACCCGCGGCGCGATCGCGTCCACATCGACGCCCTGCCCGGCGAGGAAAGTCCGGGCGTCCTCAATGTTGTAAACGCGAGTGGGTTCAATACCGATGCGCTCGAAACCCGCCCGTGCCAGCTTCGCCACATACTGATAATCGTCGAGCGCCCCGGCAATGCAGCCGACCCACAGGAGCATGTTTTCCCGCACGTCCGAAGGCACTTCCCCGTGCGTGACCACGTCGGAAACGGCGAAGCGGCCGCCGGGTTTCAGAACGCGGAAGGCCTCGCGCAGCACGCGGTCTTTGTCGCCCGAAAGGTTGATGACGCAGTTGCTGATAATCACGTCCACCGAATTATCCGGCAGCGGGATCCGTTCGATCTCACCTTTGAGAAACTCGACATTTTCGACCCCGGCCTCGCGCTGGTTATCCCGCGCAAGCGAGAGCATTTCATCCGTCATGTCGATGCCGTAGACCTTACCCGCCGGGCCAACGCGCCGCGCCGACAGCAGGACATCGAGACCGCCGCCGGAGCCGAGATCGAGGACGGTTTCACCGGGGTTGAGCTCGGCGAGCGCCGTCGGGTTGCCACAGCCGAGCGAAGCCAGCATCGCATCTTCCGGCACCGAGCCGGTTTGCGCGGCGTCGTAAAGGTTTGACGTTATCGGGTCGCAGCAGTTTTCAAGCCGCGCCGAGGCTCCACAGCCGGAGCTTCCTCCGAGCCGGACACGCAGCGCGGCCTCGCCGTACTTTTCCCGTACCACTTCTTTGAGTTGCATAAATGCTCCTTATGAAAGTCTCACTTGCACGGATGGACGATGGCCCGCGGTTTTATTGCCTTGTTACGGGTACAGCACTCGGCATACAGAAAGCCAAGAAGCTCCCGCAAAACGTCGGCATTGGCCGAATACCAGAGATACGTACCTTCCCGCCTGACCTTTACCAGGCCTTCATTTCTCAATTTTTCGAGATGGTGCGAGAGCGTGGAGGCCGGTATGGCAAGCTCCGCGCCGATGGCGCTGACGATCATTCCCCCGGGGTGAGCGGACAGCAGAACGCGCACGATGCGCAAACGCGGCCCCGTTCCCATCGCGGAAAACATGTCCGCAAACCGCGTTACTTCTTCTTCGGTCGGTGTAATTGCCATCGCAACTATAATTCTATAACAATAGAAATATGGAAGCAGGTCGAACCGGTAAACTCTCACTCCGTCTGCTGTATACTTCCTTTTCCAAAATTATGCCCGACATCGAAGTCCCGGTTCTGATTGTTGGCGGCAGCCTCGTGGGCATGTCGGCCGCGCTGCTTCTCGGGTACCACGGGATTGGCGCGCTTGCGGTGGAACACCATCGCGGCACCGCCATCCACCCGCGCGCCGCGCTCATCAACCAGCGCACCATGGAGATTTTCCGCACCGCCGGCATCGAGCGGGAAGTGTGCGAAAAATCGGGTGAGCAGTTCGATCAGGACGGCGCCATCATGGCTGTCGAAACACTGGCGGGGAAGGAACTGGCCTGGTACATTGCAAACCTTAATGAGAAGGTGCGGGATGTCAGCCCCTGCGCCAGAGTTTTCGTCACGCAAAGCGGCCTCGAACCATTGCTGCAGCGGCGCGCCGCGGAACTCGGAGCGGAATTGCGTTTCGGGACCGCGATGACATCGTTCGAGCAGGACGAGGATGGCGTAACCGCGGTGATTCGGGATCGCGATACCGGCAGGACCCAAACGGTGCGGGCGCGCTATATGATCGCCGCCGATGGCAGCCACAGCAGGGTTCGCGAGAGCCTCGGAATCCGCATGCCGGGACGGGGCGTGTTCTCGAACAGTGTCACGATCTACTTCCGCGCTTCCGTGGGGCCGCTCATGCGGGGAAGGAATTTGAGCGTGATCATGGTGGTGAATCCGACGCTGCGGGGCTTCTTCCGAATTGAAAAGCCTTACGAATCGGGTTTTCTCGCCGTCCATACGATCGGCGATCCGGCCCGGCCGGAAACAAACGTTTCGAACGGTCTGACCAGCGAGCGCTGCCTTGAATACGTTCACGCGGCGCTCGGGACGGATGAGGTTCCGGTGACGATCGAGAACGTAATGCAGTGGCAATCGACCGCCGATGTAGCGGAACGGTTCTGCCAGGGCCGTGTGTTCCTGGCGGGCGATTCGGCGCACGTAATGCCTCCCTATGGCGGTTTTGGCGGCAACACGGGCATTCACGACGCACACAATCTGGCGTGGAAACTGGCACTGGTGCTGAAGGGAATCGCAGGGCCGGAACTGCTTTCCACGTATGAGTCCGAACGGCGCCCGGCATCGGCATTTACAGTGGAGCAGGCCTATTCGCGGTATGTGACGCGCGCTGCCGCGTATCTCGGGACGGCGGGAATGCAACCGCTCGAAGACGATTTGAATATCGAACTGGGCTACTGCTACGGCGCCGGCCCTTTGCATGAAAATCCGCGCGAATCGAAGGGACGCCCAGGCACGCGCGCGCCGCACGTCTGGCTGGAACGGAACGGCGAGAAAATCTCCACGCTCGACCTGTTCGGCCGCAACTTCGTTTTGCTGGCCGGCCCCGAGGGAAGGAAGTGGCGCGAGTGTGCGGGCACCGGCGTCGAAGCCCTTCAGACTGGAGAAGACGGAATCGCCGATCCGGATGGCGCTTTCCCCGGCGCTTACGGGATAACGCCGTCCGGGGCTGTCCTGGTGCGCCCTGACGGGTTTATCGGGTGGCGCCGGAAGAGTTCGGTTGACGCATCCCCGCAGGCCATCTCAGACGCGCTGGCTTCGCTGTTGCGCGGCGGGACGCAGTCAGACGACGAAGGGAAAACGGGCATCGCGGGAGATGTCGCCGGCGGCAGCGGTGAGCAGGGCGATTAGTTCGCGGGGCGCCCGCCATATGGGCGCGGAGGTGCTGCCATTGAGCGAGATGGCGGCCGGCACGGCACCGGTGAAATCGAAGATGGGAGCGCCGATGGCGCGAAGACCGGGGGCATCCTCTTCATCCGCCGCGGCATAGCCGCGCCGGCGTATCTTTCCGAGTTCGACCAGAAGGTCGGCGCGGGAGACGATGGTTTTAGGCGTGCGCCGGGTGAGAACAGGCTCGGCGAGGCACGCAAGGAGAGCGTCGCGGGAGAGGTAGGCAAGGAGAACCTTACCGAGGGCGGTGGAATGGGCAGGGAGCTCGCGGCCTATTTCGCGCTGGTCCCGGGGGCGTGCGTGGATCGAATGCCGGGCTCCCGGGGACTCGGGAGCTTCCACGCGGTCGACTATCAGAACGTGATTGCCTTCCAGCACGCCGATTCCCGCGGCAAGGCCGGTCTCGCTGGCAATACGGTAAAGAACAGGTTCGGCGGAGGAGCGGAAACCCAGTTCCCGAAGAGCTCCATGGGCCAGTGCGACCGCCTTCAGGCCGAGTTTGTAGCGGTTCGTGTTGTCATCGCGCATGAGATAGCCTCTGCGCTCAAGCCGGGCCAGAATCCAGGAGCAGGTGCTCTTCGGGATCCGCAACCGGCGGCTGATTTCGGCGTTCCTGAGGCCTCCGGGAGTTTTTTCGACCATCTCGAGAAGCTGGAGCGCGCGCTCCAGGGAGTTGGTACCGATGGCTGCGCCGGGGAGACTCATGCGGGCTCTTACCGACCCAGTGTGCAATAGATTGAATGGAGTGTCCACTCCCGCCACACCTGATATAGACTGCTGGACCGGGGATTGAGATGAAGAAAATGAATATCTGTTGGGGGCTGGCGGCGATGGGGCTGATACTGGCGGCGCCGGCGGCAGCGCATCATTCATTCGGCGCGGAATACGACGGGAACAAGCCGATCACGCTGACGGGGGTCATCACAAAAGTGGAGTGGATGAACCCGCACAGCTATTTTTTTCTGGACGTAACGGACAGCAACGGGGTGGTGGCCAACTGGAAGTTCGAAGGTTTTCCGCCAAACGTTTTATACCGGACCGGCTGGAAAAAAGACGTGACGCTGAAGGCAGGCGACACCATTACCGTATTCGGCTGGCGCGCGCGGGACGGCACGAACTGGGCGCATTCTAGACAGGTGACCTTCAAAGACGGAAAGAAGCTGTTTTTCGGACCGCCGGCGGGGACGGGCGATGGCGGTAATGTATCGGCGGTAGCGCCATGAGGAAACTGAACGGTCTGCTGCTGGCGCTGGCCGCGGCCGGAGTGACGCTCGCGCAGGAAACGCCGGCGATACCCCGAACCGCGGACGGAAAGCCGGACATGACGGGAGTGTGGCAGGGCGGCAGCACTCGGGTCGGCACATGGGAGGAGGCAAACGGCGACGGCGGGCTGGGCGGCGGCCCGGCTCCGGCCACCGCGGGGCGCGCCCCGGCTCAAAGACCGGCGCGCGAACCCGCTCCCTACCAGGATTGGGCGAAGGTGAAGGTTCAGGAATCGTTCAGCCGCCGCGGCATTGACGATCCGATGGCACGCTGCCTGATGGGAGGTATTCCGCGCTCGACGACCGTGGGACTCTTTCCCATGCAAATTGTGCAAACGCCGACTCAGGTGATCATGCTTTATGAGATGTTTCACGCGTTCCGCGTGATCCCGATGAACGCGAAACATCCGGACGACATGGAGCCCAGCTATATGGGCGATTCGGTGGCCCATTGGGAAGGCGACACGCTGGTGGTGGACGTGACCGGATTTAACGACCGGACGTGGATCGGGGCGACCGGAACCTTCCATACGGAGGCGATGCACGTGACGGAGCGCTATACGCGCGTGAATTATAACCGGATCAATTACGACGTCACGGTGGAAGATCCGAAGGTGCTGACGAAGCCGTGGATCATGCACAACTCGATCATGCTGCGCACGGGGACGCGGTTGCGGGAATACGAATGCGCGGAGAATAACAGCGACATCCAGCACTACGAGCAGTTGCTGAAGGACGAGTCGGTCTTCCGCAGGAAATAAATTAGAGGAAGTGAAGCGGCTGTTCGATACGGCATGGGCGCCGTGCGTCGGCGTCCATGTGGGAAAATAATCGATTGAGATGTCTTTTGGCCGCCCCTCTGCTTTTCCTCGCGGCGTGCGGTAGCGGCTCGCAACCTAAAATCGAAGCCAACCTGCCTGAAGCTCATGTCGATCCGGCCACGGCGGGAACGATCTCGGGACGTGTCCTGTTCCGGGGCGAGGCGCCCGCGATGCCGGCCATCGATATGTCTTCCAATCCGCAGTGCGAGAAACAACATGCCGTGCCGCAAAAAGCGGAAGTCGTGGTGGTCAACCGGAACGGAACGCTGCGCAACGTATTTATATGGATCAAAGACGGGTTGCCGCGCGCGCACTGGACGCCACCCGCGGAATCGGCGAAGCTCGACCAGAAGGGCTGCGTGTACGTGCCGCACGTGCTGGGCATTATGGAAGGCCAGCAGCTGGAGATTTTGAACGACGATCCGATAAATCATAACGTCCACGCCGAGAGCCATATCAATCCTCCGTGGAACGAATCCGAGCCGCCGCGGGCGGAACACAAATACAAGACGTTCGACTCGGAAGAAGTGCTGTTCCCGGTGACGTGCAGCGTGCATCCCTGGATGCGCAGTTATATCGGAGTTTCGCCACATCCTTTTTTCGCGGTCACGGGAGACGACGGATCGTTCACGCTGAAAGGCGTACCGCCTGGAACCTATACGATCGAGGCCGTGCATGAGAAATACGGCCGCAGGGAAGGCAAGCTGACGCTCACGCCGGGCGGCACCGCGACGCTGGATTTCACCTATGGGAGTTGAAAGCAGTAATTATCATCGTTATCGTCCGGGGCTGCACTGGTGGTCGGTGCTGCTGGCGTTCTGCACGCTGTTGCTGGTGGTCGCGGGCGGTCTCGTCACCAGCCGGGACGCGGGCTTGTCCGTCCCCGACTGGCCGCTCTCCTATGGCCAGTTGATGCCCCCGATGGAAGGCGGCATCCTCTACGAACACGGGCATCGTATGGTGGCGACTACGGTGGGGCTGCTGACCATCGTGTTGACGGTCTGGCTATTCCGGTCCGAACGCCGCAGGTGGCTGCGATGGCTGGGCGCGATCGCGCTGCTGGCGGTGATTGTGCAGGGAGTACTGGGAGGGTTGACGGTGCTGCTGCTGCTGCCGTGGTGGATCTCGACCGCGCACGCGTGTCTGGCGCAGCTGTTCTTCTCGACCACGGTCGCGATAGTCCTGTTTACTTCCCCCTGGTGGCTGCGCGGCCCGTCGCCGGTGGAAGAAGACCCGAAGTTCCCAATCCGCAATTTATCCCTGGCCGCGCCCATTTGCGTGTTGTGTCAGCTGGCCCTGGGGGCGGCGGCGCGCCACAAGGCTATCGGCGCTATTTACCACATCTCGGCAGCGCCAATCGTAACCGGCGTGATACTTTGGGTTGCATTGCGAATTCTGCTTCACTATGCGGGGAATGGTGAATTGCGTCTGGCGTCGACTGCCCTGCTGGCGATTACTTTTTGCCAGGTTTTCCTCGGAATTGCCGCTTATATGAGCCGGATTGCTTCCGCCGATGCCGTACAACCGATGCCGCTGATGGTGACGTTTACGGTGTTGCACGTGGCGGTTGGAGCGCTCACGATGGCGGCGAGCGTGGTGCTGGCTATTCTGGTGCGAAGGAACGTAATGGCCCCCGCGCCGGCGTTCGCGGCATCGTCATCGAGGGTGACAGCAGCCTCCTGAGGGGGCGTATTCAATCATGCGCGATTACATCGCACTGACCAAACCGCGAATCACCTGGCTCATCCTGATGAGCACGGGCGTGGGCTATTTCTTCGGTTTGGACGGGAGCACGGGACGCTTCAACTGGCTCCTTCTGCTGCACACGCTGGTGGGCACGGGGCTCATCGCCTCGGGCACCGCCGCGCTGAATCAATGGTATGAGCGGGACGCGGATGTGCTGATGCGCCGCACCGCGGGCAGGCCGCTGCCTACCGGCAAGATGACGGCGCGGAGGGCGCTCTGGTTCGGGATCGCGCTGGCCGTGCTTGGATTCACCGAACTGGCGGTTGGCGCCAATCTGCTGGCGGCATTGTTAGGCGCGTTCACGCTTGGCAGTTACCTCTTTATTTACACGCCGCTCAAGCAGCGTTCCCATCTTTCGACCGTGATTGGCGCGCTGCCGGGGGCCATGCCTCCGCTGATGGGGTATGCGGCAGCCCACGGCTCGCTCACGCCGGAGGCATGGACGTTGTTTGCCATCCTCTTTATCTGGCAATTTCCGCATTTCCTGGCCATCGCGTGGATGTACCGCGAAGACTATGCGCGCGCCGGCATTCGGATGTTGCCGGTGGTGGAGCCGGATGGCATGTCCACCGGGCGCCAGATTATTCTTTACGCCTCGACACTGATTCCAGTCAGTCTCTTCCCCGTGTTACTCGGAATGTCCGGCAAAATCTATCTTGTCGGTGCTCTGATTCTGGGCGGCTGGTTTCTTTACACAGGGGTTCGGGTCGCGTTCGATCGCACCAATGTCAGAGCGCGGCGAGTGCTGCTCGCATCGATCATCTATCTGCCGATGATCTACGGGCTGATGATTTTCGACCGACCGTCTCCGTGATGAAACTTTATACAAAAACCTGTTCGATCCTTCTCTTTGCTGTAATACTCGGCGCCTGTGGACGCGATAAACCGCTCCCGGTACTCGGTGAAATCCCGCAGTTCGAATTGCTTAACCAGGAAGGCCAGAAGTTCGGCCGGAAAGATCTGGACGGCCATGTGTGGGTAGCGGATTTCATCTTCACCAACTGCGAAGGCCCCTGCCCGCGGATGACTTCGCACATGCATGCTATCCAGAAGGCCACGCGCCCCGGAGTGAAACTGGTGTCGTTCACGGTGGACCCGGAACGCGACACACCCCAGGCTCTGGCGGAATACGGCAAGAAATTTTCAGCTGACGATAGCCGCTGGACATTCCTCACGGGCGCCTCCGCGACTCTCAACATGCTCGATCGCGACGCCTTCAAACTGGGCACACTGGGGGCGGGCATGGATCACAGCACGCGCTTTGTCCTGATCGACCAGAAGGGCCGCATTCGGGGTTATTACGGCCTGGCCGATGGCGACCCGGTGGCGCGCGTCTCGCAGGCGGCGGCACAACTCGAAGCCAACCCTGCGTGAATGGCGCTGCCCGTCCGGCGCCCGGAGTTTTCCCGGTAATCCTGGCGGGCATCTGCGCGTTTCTGACGCTCTACGCACCGCAGCCGATTCTGCCGATGCTCGCGGACCTGTTCCACGCGAGCCGGCTTACAATCAGCCTGACGATCACGGCGGCAACGCTGGGAGTGGCGGTGGCCGCGCCCATCGTGGGGCGGATCGCGGACCGTGCCGGGCGCAAGCGCATCATCGTGCTTTCGACTCTGGCGCTGGGGGTGACGACCCTGCTGGCCGCAACCTCCGCGAGCCTCGGCAGCCTTCTCTTCTGGCGATTTCTGCAGGGCCTGGCCACGCCCGGCGTCTTCTCCGTCACAACGGCATACATACACGACGAATGGCCGCCGCACCGCGCCGCGCTGGCACTTTCGGCCTACGTCAGCGGCACCATCGCGGGGGGCTTTGGAGGCCGCGCGATCACCGGATTCGTAGCGGAGCACTGGAGCTGGCAGAGGGCGTTCCTGCTGCTGGGCTGCATCAATCTGTGCGTTGCGGCGTATCTCGCCGCGCGCCTGCCCGCGGAATCGGAATTCGCGCTCCCTGGCGCGCCGGTTTCAATGCAACATGCAGTGCTTCAGCATTTGCGTGATCCGCGTCTTCTTTCGGCCTACGGGGTCGGCTTTTTCGTGCTGTTTTCGCAGGTGGCGATGTTCACGT
>Ga0207933_1001010_pt1 | contig 23665 bp, 23 predicted proteins | sample NGESurdeep092012_4_FD_184488 | JGI IMG/M metagenome (GOLD analysis project Ga0207933, IMG submission 184488) | Arctic peat soil microbial communities from Barrow, Alaska - NGEE Surface sample F53-3 deep-092012 (SPAdes) | ecosystem: Environmental > Terrestrial > Soil > Wetlands > Peat ...
CGGGCACCGGTCGTCTGCCTCCGCCCGGAATCCTGGAGCTCGAAGAATTGCTCTCCGCCCACCTCAACACTCGAGTCAAAGTAGACCTTTCTTCCAAGCGGGGCAAGGTGGTCGTCGAGTTCGCCACTCTGGAGGACCTGGAGCGGATCTACAAATTGATGGTGGGTAGCCCCGAACCGAGCTCAGTGTCTTAACTATCAACCTGATCTCACCCAGTGTGGCCGCTACCTTACATAACGGCGATTAGTGGAGGGATTGACTCACTATCCGTGGTATCTCATCCCTGAACCCACGGTAGAGCGTAATCCACAACCTGTGCATGAAGTTGTGGATTACGTACAGGGAAGGGCGGGGAGGGACCCTTCCCTCACGTCAGGATCGACGGTTTGCGCCCCGGGGGTCAGTCCCACGACGTGCCGACCCACTCGGTCAGGGCGTCGACCACCGATCGGGCGATGGTGGTGGCCTGCTCGACCACCACCGCGGCCGGCCCGATCTCGCAGATCACCGCGGGCATGCGGGTCTCCCGCAGGAGGGGGAGCGACATCCCCCGGCTACCGCCGTCCGGAAGGGCCAGTGAGGCGGTCAGGGTCCCTTGCAGCAGCTCGGCCAGGCGACGGCCTCCAGGCGAGGAATAGCGGTAGCCGGCGTAGTACGCGGTGGAGCAGTGGTCCTCCCCGGCGGCCAGCCGGAGTCCGACGTAGACCTGGGCCGCACCGGCATTGGCTTCCGAGGCCTGCATGGACCCGTCGGGGTGATGGTGGGTGGTGACGACGGCGCCGTGACTGACCAGAAGGCGCCGAAGTGCCGCCACCGTGGCGTCCAACCCCCCTTCCTCGCCGATGGCCACCCGTTGGCCGGCCAACGTGCGGGGCCCCTGGCGGAGTCGCTCGCGGTCACGCACCGAGGTGACCAATTCGGTGTGGCCATGACGCGTGCCGAACCGCAGGAGCTCCGACACCGTGGAGGCTCCGGCGATGCCGTCCACGGGCAGCCCTGCGTTTCGCTGGAACTCACCCAGGGCGGCCGACGTCAGGTCCCCGAAGATGCCGTCGACCCGCCCGGTGTCGAATCCCAGGGCGCTCAGGCGCTGCTGGAGCTCGGCGACGTCGTCGCCGCGGAGCATGGGCGCCTGACGGTAGAGGAAGCGGTCGCCCAGCCTGCGGCCGGCCTCCACCAGGGCTGACCAGGTCTGGGGACCGCACACTCCGTCAACCCGGAGGCCCCGCCGGTACTGGAACGCTTCGACCGCGGCCCGGGTCCCTGCCTCGTAGGAACCGTCCCGGTCGATTCCGGTGGAGAATTCGAGCAACTCGAGCCGGCGTTGGACATCGGCGACCTCGGCGCCCCGGTGCCCGACCTCGAGCCAGATGGTGGGATCCGGACTCACCCCGTGATCCGGCGCCCGAGGGACGTCCCTGCCGGGGGACGATGCGGCACCGGGACCGGGGCCGCCCCATGCCCTACAGGTGGGCGGAGAGCTCCTGGAGCAGCTGTCCCTTGCCCTTGGCGCCGACGATTCGGGCGGCGGGCTCCCCGTCCTTGAACAGGATCAGGGTGGGGATGCTCATGACGTCGAACCGGCGGGTGATGTCCAGGTTGTCGTCGATGTTGAGCTTGGCGATCTCCAGCTTGCCAGCCTGCTCGGAGGCGATCTCCTCCAGCACCGGGGCGATCATCTTGCACGGGCCACACCATTCCGCCCAGAAGTCCACCAACACGGGAACGTCCGAGGACTTGACATGCTCGTCAAAGCTAGCGTCGCTCAGGGTCGTGATCTTCTCACTCATGATGGTTGTTCCTCCTGCCCGTCCTGCGGGCCCTGCCTGACGTCCCTCGGTGGGACACGCTACGTCAACCCCGGTCGGGCCACGGTCATTCCCGGACTACCGGGGGACGGGCGGGGTGCCGGACCGGTCAGTGGGACCCGGCCTGCTCGTCCTCGAGCCACCGCTCCACGTCCAGGGCGGCCATGCAGCCGGATCCGGCTGCGGTGACGGCCTGACGGTACCGGTGGTCCTGGACGTCCCCGCAGGCGAAGACCCCGTCGACGTTGGTGCGGGTCCCGTCGAAGGTCCGCAGGTAGCCGTTCTCCTCCATTTCCAACTGGCCCTTGAACAGGCCGGTGTTCGGCTGATGCCCGATGGCCACGAAGAGGCCCGACAGCTCGAGGACCGACTCCTCCTCGCTCAGGTTGTCCCGGACCCGGATCCCGCTCACGGTGTTCTCGCCCAACACGTCGACCACCGAGGTGTTCCACAGGAACTCGATCTTCTCGTGGGCGAAGGCCCGTTGCTGCATGACCTTGGAGGCCCGCAGTTCGCCCCGTCGGTGGATCACCGTGACCTTGTCGGCGAAGCGGGTCAGGAACAGGGCCTCCTCCAGCGCCGAGTCGCCTCCACCGACCACGGCGATGTTCCGCTCTCGGAAGAAGAAGCCGTCGCAGGTGGCGCAGGTGGACACGCCGTAGCCGAGCAGGCGCTCCTCGTTGGGCAGGTTGAGCATGAGCGACTGCGCTCCGGTGGAGATGATCAGGGCCTCGGCGGCGTAAGTCGGCTCCTCGGCGTCGGGGTCACCCACCCACACGTTGAACGGCCGGTGGGAGAGATCCACCCGGGACACCTTGGCCGTGACATAGTCGGCACCGAACCGGGCGGCCTGCTCCCGGAAGGCCTGCATCAGCTCCGGGCCCATGATCCCGTTGACGAACCCGGGAAAGTTCTCCACCTCGGTGGTCAGCATGAGCTGTCCACCCGGCTGATCACTGGTGGAGCTGGGCTCGCCCTCGATGACCAGCGGGGACAGCTGAGCCCGGGCGGCGTAGATGGCCGCGGTCAGGCCGGCCGGGCCGGAACCGATGATCACCACCTGGCGCGACTCGGTCATGCCGTCCCCTCGGAGGCGGCGTTGGGATCGGATCGCTGGGACCAGGCCACGATGCCGACGGCGACGAAGATCACGCCCACTACCAGGTCGGAGAGCCAGACCCGACCGTCGAAGGCGTACACGGTGAGCAGGCGGATCAGGGTGATGGACAAGAGGACCACAGTGACCACGGCGGCGGCGAAGACGATGATGCCGAACACCACGGCCCGGGTGACCAGGGTGAGCGGCCGGACCGTGCGGTCCCGCAGCAGCTCGACGAGGGTGTCGACCCAGTCGGCGCCGCGCGTGGGCAGATCCCCGAGGGCGTTGGAGCCAGATGCTCGGGAAGCGGGTGTGTCGGGCTTCGGATCCATGCAGCGAGGATAGTCCGGGAGGCACGGTGGCCTGCCGGGACACGGTGGTCCCGGCAGGTCTGAGCGGTCAGTCCCGGGTCACGATGCAGAGGCCGACGGTTCCCGGGCCGGTGTGGGTCCCCACCACCGGCCCGAGGTCGGAGACCACGAGTGGATGGTCGGTGGGCACGCCCTCCAGCATGGTCAGGACCTCGGCGATGTCGGGGGCGGCTCCGTTGCACACGGCCAGGCGGCTGATCGGGGGTGAGTCCTTGGCCTTGTCGGCCACGTACCGGAGCGAGCGGCCCCGGGTCCGCTGTTTCGACTCCTCTTCGACCCGGCCGTCGATCAGGGTGACCACCGGCTTGATGGAGAGCAGGGATCCGAGGAGGGCCCGGGCCCCCCCGATGCGGCCGCCCTTCTCGAGATGCTCGAGCGTGTCCACCACCCCGTAGACCTGGGTCCGGGGGATGAGGGTGGTGACCCGGTCGACCAGCTCGTCGAGCGTGGCCCCCTCCGAGGCCAGGTCGGCCACGTCCAGGGCCATCAGTCCCAGGCCCATGGTCAGCGAGCGGGAGTCGACGGTGCGAACGGGGATGCGGTCGCCCACCGCCTTGGCCGCAGTCACCGCCGACTGGTAGGTGGCGGACACCTCGGAGGACAGGCTGAGGCACAGCACTCCGTCGTAGCCGGCGTCAGCGGCGGCCACGAAGGCCTCCTGAAAGGCCCCCGGGGAGGGCGCCGAGGTCTCGGGGAGCACCGAGCTGGCCTTGCACCGGGCCCAGAATTCGTCGGTGGAGAGCGTGGAACCGTCGACGAACTCCTCGGAGCCGAACCGGATCGACAGGGGGACGATGGTGAGGCCCCGCTCCTCGGCCATGTCGGCCGAGAGGTCGCAGGCGCTATCGGTTACCACCCGTATCCGGGCCATCGAGATCCTCCTCCTCGTCCCCCGTCCGGGATCCGTCCCCCGGCCCGTCCCCGTCCTCCGGAGGGATGGTCACCGGCCGGAGGTGCCGGTAGGGACGCTCACCGGACTGATCGTCGAGTCTGCCACGGAACCGGTCGGCGGAGGTGTCCTCGTGCGGGCCCGAAGCGTCGTCGTCGGCCCGGTCGTCGGGCGGTCCGGACGGGGTTGGAGTCGGGGGCACCCCTCCGGAGGCACGGCGGATCCGCTCCTCCCGGGTACGTCGGGCCGCCCGGGAGCCGAGCAGTCCGGCCGTGACCACATAGGCGGCGACACCGACCACCACGGCGAAGACCACTCGGGCCAGGAGGGCGAACCCCGAGGTGGCCCCGGACACGCTGAGGGCCAGCACGGTGGCCACCGCCATGACCCCGGACGCGCCCAGGATCCGTTTGACCGGGGTGGACAGGTCGGGGCCACCGAGGCCGCCCACCCGGTTCCTCACCACGGCCAGGGCCAGGAGGGCCGCCATGGAATAGGCGATGGACAGGGACAGCGCCAGGCCCCGGACTCCGAACGGTCCGACCAGGGCCAGGGCCACCACGATGTTGAGGCCGTTCTCCACCAGGTAGAGGCGGAAGGCGGTCCGCGTGTCCTGCATGGACTGGAAGACGCGGACCATGTAGAGGAACGTGCAGAAACCGGGCAGCCCCAACGCGAACATGGCCAGGGCCGAGCCGGTGGCATCGGCGTTGGCCGAGGTCTCGGCCCCGTGGGCCAGCACCAGGTCGATGAGCGGGTGGGCCAGGATCAGCATGCCCACGGCCGAGGGGATGATGATGGCCAGGATCCCGCGCAGGCCGAAGGCCATCCGGTGGCGGAAGCCGGCCAGGTCCCCGGTGGCCCAGCGGGCAGACAGCGACGGCGTCACCGCCGTCATCACCGATACCGCCACCACTCCGTAGGGGAGCAGGAAGAAGGTGTAGGCGTAGGTGTAGGACGACACTGCTCCGGGCACCTTGGCCCCGTCCGCCAGGGCCAGGACCACCACCAGGGCCACCTGGTTGGCCACCACCCAGCCGAACGTCCAGCCGGCCAGCCGGGTGATGGTGCGCATGGCCTGGTTGGCCGGCTGCCAGACGTAGCGGAGGTGGAGGTCGGACCGGAGCAGGGAGGGGACCAGCAGGGCGGCCTGGACGACCACCCCGAGGGTGGTGCCGATGCCCAGGAGCACCAGGCCGTGGTGGCTGGCGTTCACCGCGGCCAGGCTCGGGTGAGGGACCAGGGCGTGGAACCAGAGGAGGACACCGATCACCACGAGGTTGTTGGCGATGGGGACGAACATGGGTGCGGCGAACTTTCCCCGGGCGTTGAGCAGGGCGGTGAAGACGGCGATGAGTCCGTAGCAGGCGACCTGGGGGACGAACCAACGGAGGAGGAAGATGGCCACCGCCTGTTGCTGGTGCACGTCGGCGCGGTGGTTGGTGACCGTGTAGAGGTCGATGATCGAGGGGGTGAGCACGAAGAACACCACGGTGGCGACCACCAGGATGGTGATGGTGACCGTCACCACGGCCGAGATGGCCTCCCAGGCCTCCTTGCCCTTCCGGGTGGACAGGTAGTCCACGAAGACCGGCACGAAGGTGGCCGACAGCACACCGCCCAGCACGACGTCGTAGATGATGTTGGGAGTGGTGTTGGCCAGGTTGTAGGCGTCGGCGAAACCCCCGCCCCCCAGCGCCAGGGTGAGGGCGATGACCCGGCCCACTCCGGTGATACGGGACAGCGTGGTGCCGACGGCCATGCCCATGGTGGCCCCGGCCAGGCGCCGGCGGCCGCCACCCGGTGCGGCCGGAAGCCCGTCGACCTCGACGTCGGATTCGGTCACGGGGCGCCCGTCGGGACCGGAGGCTCGACCGGTCCGGGCGGCCCGCTGTCGTCGTCCCCCTCCTGGTCACCCGCCTCGGCGGCCCGGCGCAGGGCCCGGCGCTTCCGCGAGGTGCGCAGCCACCACACCACCAGCACGGCCACGGCACCAAGGGAGAGGACCACCCCGACCACCGAGGTGGCGGTGGACCGGACGCTGACCTGTCCGGCGGCCAGGGTGAGGCCACCGGCGGGGGAGTCGAGGGCGATGCCCACTTTGAACAGCCCGGACGCCCGGGTCTGCACATTGAAGTAGAAGGGATTGGTCTGGGGGGAAGGGAAGACCGTCACCCGTTTGGTCTGACCGTCGGGGAAGGAGAGCTTGTCGCTGGTGAGGGTCAGCGTCCCGGTGATCGGGTAGGGGGCGGTGGAGATGATGGTCACCGGCACCCTCCCCTTCTGCGAGGTCAGGGTGATGCCCTGGTCCCCGGCCACCTGCAGTTGGTCCAACTGCGCGTCGACGGCCGCGCCGGCGTTGTGGAGCACGGCGGACTGCTGGGTGGATCGGAGCCGTTCCGACTGGCCGGCCAGCACCAGATCTCCGAGTTGGGTGGTGACGCCCCGCGCCGCCGGTGTGGTGGTGGCGGTGGCCAGGGCCGCCACCCGCTGGCGCTGGGCCCGGATGGCCCCCACGGGCAGGCCGTCCGACCCGGGCGCGGCCGCGGTGCGGCAACCACCTCGGCAGGTGGCGGTGGGCAGGATGCCGAAGAGGTCGGATGTGGTGACCGCCTGGATGAGGGGGTTCTGGTCGAGGGCGCCGAGCAGGGTGCTGACGAAGGCGGGATCGTCGGTCCAGTCGTTCGGGGCCATCACCGCCACGATGCGGGGCGAGATGTCGTTGGGCTTCTCGAAGTAGATCTGGGCCAGTTCGGCGGCCAGCTGGGAGGCGGCCAGGACCGGGTTGCCCGGGGCCCCGGTGAACCGAGAGGTCAGGTCGGCGTCGGCCGCCACCGCCACCATGGAGGGACCCGATGACGGGGACAGGGCGAAGGGTTCGGCCGTCGAGTCGTTGGTCGGGGCCGCCGGCACGCTGGCTGCCGGGACCACCAGCTGTCGGTAACCGTCGGCCTGCAGCTGGGTCAGTGCGGTTGGGTCGAGTCCGTCGTTGGTGAACCAGGCACCGAGCCCCGCTCCGGTCGCGTCCACCGGCGCGGTCGACGAGGCCCGGGGCAGCTTGGCTGCCAGTACCTGCACCCCTCGGGCCACCTGCAGGGTCAACTCACCCTCCAACCCGGCGCCCACCAGAGCCGAGGCGTTGACCGGGACGTACGGGGCCGAGGCGAACTGGTGGAGGGACGGCGCCGCGGCCAGGGTGGCCAACTGTTCGACGGTGGCGCCGTGACCGTTCCTGGCTAACTCGGCCACGGTCTGGGGGCTGACCTCCAGGGTGAGGGGGACCGACTGGTGCCCGCCGGTGGCGATGGCCGACACGGTGGCGGTGACCGCCGAGGTGGCGGCGGCGCTGGGTGGGGCCAGTGCCGCCGCGGGCTGGGTGGTCAGCTGGCCGGCCGCCGGATCGCGGGCCGGACCCAGGGTGGTGGCGATGGGCAGGACCACGGCCACCCGGAGCCTCTGGGTGGTGGCGGGGGTCCCGATGTAGACGAGGTGGGTGGTGAGCGCTCCGACGGTCTGACCGGTGGTGGTGTTGATCAGCTGGACCCGCACCGGATAGACGCCGGAGGGATAGTTGACGCACTGGCCGTTGCTGGACGTGAGGTTGATGGCGAACCCGTCGGGGCCGGTGGCGGTGCCTCGGCCCACCGACACCGGCATCGAGAGGTCGAAGCCACCCCCGGTGGTGGCGGCCAGTGAGGAGACGGGCAGGGGGGCTCGGGTCGAGTCGATGGGCGAACCCGCCGGGCCCATCGTGGAGTTCACCGACTGGTCGAAGGCCGAGATGCTCGACAGGCAGGCGTACACACTGACCGACACGCCCAACTGTGCCGCCGGGGGTGCACCGGGCCCGGCCGTCAGTCGGAGGTCGAAGGTTCCGCCGGTGGCCACCCACGGGGTTTGGGACACCAGGGTCAGGGGAGCGACCGTCGCCGCCGCTGATGAAGGGGCGGGGACCGTCGAGGCGGCGGCGGCGGTCGTCGGGGTGGCGGCTCCCGCCTCCGCCGGGATCAGCGCTGTCACGGCGGCAAGGGCTGCGGCTCCGATCCACCGCGGCACGCCCCGACGGGATGGTGGCCGCTCCCGTCGGGGGCCACGTAGTCCTGCCTCGACGCTCGGGGTGGCCCCGTCCCCGGAGGCCACGCCGGCCCGGAGGTGGCTGCCGCAGGGGCACAGGCTGCCTCGTTCCCGATCCACTTCGGACGCCACCCTAGGCCAGAACGGACGGTGGACTACGCCAGCCGCACTACCCTCGGCGGCGTGTTCCCCGAGCGACTGCGACCGTTGGTGGAGGCCACCTCCGACCTCTCCGACCGGTTCCGGTCGGCCGGCCACTCGCTGTACCTGGTCGGGGGGTCGGTGCGCGACGCCATCGTGGCCGAGCCGGGCAGTCCGGTGGTCGACGGTGAGCGTGACCTCGACTTCACCACCGACGCCCGTCCCGACGCCATCGAGGCGGTGGTCTCCGGCTGGGCCGACGCGGTGTGGACCCAGGGGAAGCGCTTCGGCACCATCGGCTGTCTGCGGGGCGACCAGAAGTACGAGATCACCACGCACCGGGCCGAGGCCTACCGACCCGACTCCCGCAAGCCCGAGGTGGCCTTCGGCGACCGGGTGGAGGACGATCTGGCCCGCCGCGACTTCACCGTCAACGCCATGGCCCTCAAACTGCCCGACCTCGAGCTCATCGACCCCTTCGACGGTCTGGCCGACCTCTCCGAGCACCGGCTGCGGACGCCGCTCGACCCCACCGAGTCGTTCGCCGACGACCCGCTACGGATGCTCCGGGCGGCCCGGTTCATCGCGCGTCTGGAACTGGAGCCCACCCCGGAGCTGGTGGAGGCGGTACGGAGCGATCACCACCGGCTGACCATCGTCTCGCCCGAGCGGATCCGGGACGAGCTGGACAAGATCGTGATGGTGCCGGTGCCTTCGGTGGCCCTCTGGTTCGTGGTGCGCACCGGCCTGGCCGAAGAGTTCCTGCCCGAACTCCCCGGACTGGCCCTCGAGCAGGATCCCATCCAGCGCCACAAGGACGTCTTGGCCCACACCCTGGCTGTGGTGGACAAGACCGGACCGGACCGACTGCTCCGACTGGCCGCCCTCTTCCATGACGTGGGAAAGCCCAAGACCCGGGCCTTCGTGGACGGGGGGGTCACCTTCCACCACCACGAGGTGGTGGGGGCGCGTATGACCCGACACCGGATGCAGGCGTTGCGCTATCCCAACGACGAGGTCGAGGTGGTGACGGAGCTGGTCAACCTCCACCTGCGCTTCCACACCTACCGACTGGGCTGGACCGATCGGGCCGTCCGGCGGTACGTCCGTGATGCCGGACCCCTGCTCGACCAGCTCAACGAGCTGACCCGGTGCGACTGCACCACCAGGAACGCCAACAAGGCCCGGGCCCTGGGCCGGCGCATGGACGAGCTGGAAGCCCGGATCGCCGACCTCCGTCAGCAGGAGGAGCTCGACGCCATCCGCCCCGACCTCGACGGGTCCCAGGTGATGCAGGAGCTCGACCTGGGACCCGGGCGGGACGTGGGCCGGGCGCTGGCCTTCCTGCTGGAGCTCCGGATGGACGAGGGACCCCTCGGCGAGGGGGAGGCCCGCCAGCGCCTACGGGAGTGGTGGGCCCACCAGCCCTGAGCGACGCCGCCCGACGCTGATCAGTCCTCGGGCCACACCGGGTTGGGCTCCCCGGCGGCGAACTCCTCGACCATCTGGTGGCAGACGTCGTCGTGGAACTGCACCGGCGGCGACTTCATGAAGTAGGCGGACGGTCCGAGCAGGGGGCCACCGATGCCGCGATCCAATGCCAACTTGGCGCACCGGACGGCGTCGATGATGACGCCGGCCGAGTTGGGCGAGTCCCAGACCTCGAGCTTGAGCTCCAGGTTGAGCGGAACGTCGCCGAAGTTGCGCCCCTCCATCCGGATGTAGGCCCACTTGCGGTCATGCAGCCACGGCACGTGGTCTGACGGCCCGATGTGGACGTCGTCGGCCGGCAGGGTGCCGTGCTCGATCTGGCTGGTGACGGCCTGGGTCTTGGACACCTTCTTCGACTCGAGGCGGTCCCGCTCCAACATGTTCTTGAAGTCCATGTTCCCGCCCACGTTGAGCTGGTAGGTGTGGTCCAGGGCCAGTCCCCGGTCCTCGAACAGCCGGGTGAGGATCCGGTGGACGATGGTCGAGCCCACCTGGCTCTTGATGTCGTCACCCACGATGGGGAGTCCGGCCTCGCGGAAGCGCCGGGCCCATCCGGGGTCGGAGGCGATGAACACGGGGATGGCGTTGACGAAGCCCACACCGGCCTGCAGGCAGGCCTCGGCGTAGAACCGCTGGGCCTGCTCGGACCCGACCGGAAGGTAGCTGACCAGCACATCGGCGCCCGAGTCCTTCAGGGCCGCCACCACGTCCACGGGCTCGGCCGGCGACTCCTCCACGGTCTCGCGGTAGTACTTGCCGAAGCCGTCGAGGGTCGGGCCCCGCTGCACGGTCACGCCCAACTCGCCCACGCCGGCAAATCGGATGGTGTTGTTCTGTCCGGCGAAGATGGCCTTGCCCAGGTCGGTACCGACCTTGGCGGCGTCGGCGTCGAAGGCGGCCACGAACTCGAGGTCGCCCACGTGGTAGCCCCCGAGCACCACGTGCATGAGGCCGGGGACCGTCTCGGTGGGGTCGGCCCCGCGGTAGTACTCGACTCCCTGGATGAGTGAGCTGGCGCAGTTGCCGACGCCGGCGATGGCCACACGGATGGTGCTCATGGATGGATTCCCTTCGTTGTTGTCACCGCGTCCCCACTTCGGGGCTCGCGGGATTCGGATCGGGGTGCTGCCTGCTTCTGTCGTTCGAACTCGATGAGGCGGTCGAGCCAGGCGATGTCATGCTCGGTGGCCTCGGTGCTGTGCTCCACCAGGGAGCGGGTGTAGACGTCCAACCGGTCGCCGGCGGCCCGGGCCCGGTCCACGGCCAACCGCCGGGTCAGTTGAGACCGACGGCGTTCGAGGAGGCCCAGCCGGGCCTGGGGGGCCAGGTACCGGGCGAAGGCCAGGCGCAGGCCGAAGCTGCGGGCGTCGTCGGTGCCTGCCGGTTCGTCGGCGTCGAGGAGCTGCTCGAACAGCTCCCGACCCTGGTCGGTGATCCGGTACACCTTGCGGGACCGCTTGGTGCCCCGGGTGGTCCCGGCCCGCCGGGCCCGGAGTCCGGCCCGCTCGCCGCTGAGGGAGCCGGTGGAGGGGAGGGGGGCTACGGCGGGGGTGCCGGACGACTCGGTGACCGTCACGGCCGCCGCCTTCTCCAGGCGGGAGAGGGCCGGATAGAGCGAGCCGAAGGAGATGTTGGCGAACAGGCCCAGCTCGTCCCGGAGGCGGCGACGGATCTCGTAGCCGTGCAGCTCCTGCTCGTGGAGGAGCCCGAGGATGGCCAGATCGAGCATCAGGCGCCGTGCCTACGGTTGTCCGGGGGGTGCATGCACCGAACGATATATCAGATCGATATATCAATGCAATACATAGCGCAATGCCGCCCGACCACGGGACATCGGGTCGGGACCTGGGGTGATCCCATCCCGGGACCCGCCAGAGGGCCCAGTGCGGCGTCCCTGGCCGTCCGAGGGATTACCCTTGGCCCCGTGGGCTTCCGACCCGGACCGCTCGAGGGAGCGCAGACTTCCCCCACCGGGGGCCAGGTCGAGTATCTGCTCGCCCGGAATGCCACCATCCGCGAGTACCGCAAGGGCCGACTCTCGCGTCTGGACGTGTGCGACGCCCATCCCGAGCTGCTCCGGGCCGCCCGCAACCTGGGCCGTCCGACCGGTGACCGGTGCCCGATCTGCGACGACGCCGAAGTGGTCGACGTGACCTTCGTCTTCGGGTCACGCCTGCCCTCGGGGGGCCGGTGCGTGGCCACGCAGGCCGAACTGACCCGGTACTGGCGGCGGAAGGATCCCGTGGTCTGCTACGTCATCGAGGTCTGTACCGAGTGTTCGTGGAACCATCTGGCCCGCATGTACCCGGCCGGCGCCGGCGTGGAGGCGATGGCCCGCAAGCCCCTACGTGGCCGGGCCAGCCTCTAGCTCCAGGGCCGGGATGGGAACAACTGGAACGCGTTCCACCGTGATTTGGTCTAGAAGAGGGGGATGATCCTCAACGGAAAGACCGTCATCGTCACCGGGGTGGGTGGGGGCCTGGGTCGCGAATGCGCCGCCAGCGCCCTGCGCGACGGGGCCAACGTGGTACTGGCCGCCCGGACCAAGGACACCCTGGAGACGACCGCCGCCGAACTCGACCCGGGCGGCGAGCATGTCATCAGCCACGTCACCGACATCACCGACGCCGAGTCCTGCGAGGCCCTCGTCCAGCACGCCCTCACCCGTTTCGGCTCGGTGGACGGGCTCATCCAGGTGGCGGCCTACGAGAACGTGTGGGGAGGGCTGCACGATCTCCGCTTCGAGGCGTGGCGCAAGGCCTTCGAGACCAACGTCCTCGGGGCCCTCACCGTGCTGCGCCCCGTGTCCACGGCCATGAAGGCCGCCGGTGGCGGGTCCGTGGTCCTGATCGGATCGCAGTCGATGTTCCAGCCGGCCCTGCCCCAGAGCGGGTATGCCGCCTCCAAGGGGGCCCTCCTGTCGGCCATGTACTACCTGGCCGACGAGCTCGGGGCCGACAACATCCGCTGCAACATGGTGGTGCCGTCGTGGATGTGGGGCCCCAATGTGGAGATGTACGTCAACGGCACGGCGGCGAACCGGGGCGTGGAGCCCGCCGAGGTACTCGAGGGGATCGTGGGCAAGTTCCCGCTCCGCCGCATGACCGAGGACGGTGAGGTGGCCGACGTCGCCGTCTTCTTCGTCTCCGACTACGCCAAGGCCGTCACCGGTCAGCACCTCATGGTCAACTCGGGCGAGATGATGCGATGAGCACCGCACCCAAGCGAGTGGTGATCTGGGGTACCGGCTTCGTGGGCAAGATGGTCATCCCCGAGGTGATCCGCCACCCGGCATTCGAGCTGGTGGGGGTGGGGGTGAGCAACCCCGCCAAGGTGGGAAGGGACGCCGGGGAGCTCTGCGGCCTGGATCCCGTGGGGGTGACTGCCACCGACGACCTCGAGGCCCTGGTGGCGCTCCGGCCCGACGCCCTTGTCCACTTCGGACCCACCGCGGCGCACGCCAACGAGAACATCCGGGACATGAGCGCCTTCCTGCGGGCCGGTATCGACGTGTGCTCGACGGCCATGACCCCCTGGGTATGGCCGACGATGCCCCTCAACCCGCCGATCTGGGTGGACCCGATCACCGAGGCGTGTGAGACCGGCGGCTCGTCGTGCTTCACCACCGGCATCGACCCGGGCTTCGCCAACGACCTCTTCCCCATGACCCTGATGGGCCTGTGCGGTGAAGTCCGTCAGGTCCGGGCCCTCGAGATCCTCGACTACGTCAACTACGAGGGCGACTACGAGGACGAGATGGGCATCGGCCGTCCGCCCGAGTACATACCGCTGTTGGAGCACACCGACATCCTGGTCATGTCGTGGGGCGCCACCGTCCCGATGATGGCCCACGCCGTGGGCATCGAACTGGACGCCATCACCACCACGTGGGAGAAGTGGGTCACCGACACCACCATCACCACGGCCAAAGGCGTGATCAACCCGGGTGAGGTGGCGGCCATCCGCTTCACCATCAACGGCATCTACCAGGGCCAGCCCCGCATCTGTCTGGAGCATGTCAACCGGGTGGGCGAAGCCGCCGCTCCCGACTGGCCCCGAGGCAACCAGAACGACGTCTACCGGGTGGAGATCGACGGTTCGCCGTCCATCACCCAGGAGACGGCCTTCCGCTTCACCGACGGCAGCGGTCGGGACGCCGCCGCCGCCGGCTGCCTGGCCACGGGGCTCCGTGCCCTCAATGCGGTGCCGGCGGTCAACGAACTCCCCCCCGGTTGGGTGACGGCGCTGGATCTGCCACTCATCCCCGGCGTCGGCACCATCCGCTAGCCGGACGTCAGACACCACCCACATCCCAGAGGAGCCACCATGACCCCCGACGACCTGGTCGAGATCGAACTGATCAAACGACTCAAGTACAAGTACCTGCGGTGCCTCGACCAGAAGCTGTGGGACGAGCTCGAGACATGCTTCACTCCCGAGGCCACGGCCCGCTACGGGGGCGGCCTCTACGAGTTCGAGGGTCGGGACGCCATCATGGCCTTCCTCCGTACCTCCATGGGCACCGAGGCCATGCTCTCGAGTCACCGGTGCCACCATCCCGAGATCGACCTCACCGGACCCGACGAGGCCACCGGGGTGTGGGCGTTGGAGGATGTCGTCATCCTCACCGACGTCCAGCTCAACATCCAGGGGGCGGCGTTCTACACCGACCACTATGTGAAGCAGGGCGACTCGTGGCTCATCGCCCACACCGGCTACAAGCGGACCTACGAGGAGCTCATGCCCCGGGCCTCCATCAAGGGCATCCGGGTGACGGCGGACTGGTGGGCCACCGACGGGCGCTCGACCCTGGGCTGACGGGCAGGGGTCGACGTCGGTCAGGCCGGCGAGGCACCTCCGTGTCGGTCAGGCCGGCGAGGCACCTCCGTGTCGGTCAGGCCGGCGAGGCACCTCCGTGTCGGTCAGGCCAACGTGGCGCCGTCGATGAGGAGGTCGGCCCCGTTCATGTGGGAGGCCTCGTCGGAGGCCACGAAGGCGATGGCCGCGGCGATCCCTTCCGGGGTCCCGAAGGGACCGAGCGGGGTCACCCGACCGAGCAGTTTGATGTCCGCCCCCTCCGGGAGGTGGAAGGCCCCCGTGATGGGCGTGTCGATGGCCCCGGGACTGATGCTGTTGACCCGCAGGCCCTGGGCGGCGTATTCGACGGCCAGGGACCGGGTCAGGGCCAGCACGCCTCCCTTGGAGGCCACGTAGGCCGTGGCCCAGGGCTGACCGGCGTGGGCGGCCGTCGAGGCCAGATTGACGATGTTGCCCCGGCTGGCCAGCAGGTGGGGGAGGGACTCCCGGCAGACCAGGAAGGTGCCGGTCAGGTTGATGGCGATCAGCCGGTTCCACTCCGCGGTGGCGACCTCGTGGGTGTGGGAGAACGAGAGCACACCGGCCACGTTGACCACCACGTCGAGGCCGCCGAGCGCATCCACCGAGGTGGTGACGATCGAGACCACGCCTGACTCCGTCGACACATCGCCGACCAGGGTGGTGATGGTCCCGACCAGTCCGGAGGTCTCCGCCTCGAGCTGACCCAGTAGGTCGGCGTTGACGTCGACGGCCATCACCTGGGCGCCCTCGGTGGCCAGCCGGACGGCGGTGGCCCGACCGATGCCGGAGGCCGCTCCGGTGACGAGGGCCTTGCGTCCGGTGAAGCGGGTGGGAGTCATGGCCAGACTGTACGGCGTCCGTCCGCGCCGCGTTCCCCGAATTGCCGGTCGGTGGCCGGTACAGTGGCCGGTCGAACAGGCCGGCGGGCCACCAGTGCGGGGCATAGGAGGACGAGCATGGCCAGCAGCGGTGCTTCCGGAGGTGCGTCGAAGAACCTGATCCTCCTGGCGATGATCTTCGCCGTGGCCATGACCTTCATCGACCAGACCATCGTGTCGATCGCCGTGCCCGAGATCCAAAAGGAGCTGGGGCTCTCCGCCACCGGGGTGCAGTGGGCGGTCAACGCCTACCTGCTCTCATTGGCCGCCTTCTTCGCCTACGGGGGCCGGCTGGCCGACACCGTGGGTCACCGCAAGATGGCGACGCTCGGGGTGATCATCTTCGCCGGAGCCTCCGCGCTGTGCGGGCTGACCCCGAAGGGCAGTGCGGCGGAGGCGTGGATCGTGACCTTCCGGGCCGTCCAGGGGTTCGGCGGCGCCATCATGTTCCCGGCCGCCCTGGCCATCGTGGTCCAGACCTTCCCCCTCCGTGAGCGGGGCAAGGCCCTGGCCACCTTCTTCGGCGTAGCCGGTGGCCTGACCGCGGTCGGCCCCATTCTGGGCGGGTACCTCACCCAGTGGACCTGGCGGGCCATCTTCTGGGTCAACATCCCCGTCGCCATCATCGCCCTGGTACTCATCATGGTCTCCAAGCCGGTCACCACCTACCAGGCGGCCAAGATGGACTACCGGGGTTTGGTGCTGATCGCCTCGGGTGTGGCTCTCAGCGTGTTCGGGCTCCAACAGTCGGCCATCTGGGGCTGGCACAACCCCGGAACCTGGCTCTGCATCGCCGGCGGTCTGATCCTCCTGGTGATCTTCGCCTTCGTCGAGCTGCGCACCGACCCGCCACTGATGCAGGTGCGGATCTTCCGGATCCGGGCCTTCCTGGTCGAGAACCTGGTGCTGGGCGTGTCCATGCTGGCCTTCGTCCCGGTCTTCTTCTTCGCCAGCGAGTACGCCCAGATCTCCCTGGGCAAGACGGCGTCCGAGGCCGGCCTGTTCCTCCTGTTCTTCTTCATAGGCTTCGTGGTGGCCGCCCAGATCGGAGGTCGGATGCTCGACAGCGGGGGGGCCAGGCGCCCCGTCGTCCTGGGCTGCGTGGTGGCCGCGGTGGGCTTCTATCTGTGGGCCGGAAAGGTCACCGGGCTCAGCTTCGACAAGCAGCAGTGGTACATCATCATGGCGGGTGCGGGTATGGGCCTCATGCTGGGTCCGGCCAGTACCGACGCCGTCAACCGGGCGTCGCGTCTCTCCTACGGCGAGGCCACCGGCATCACCCAGACCGTCCGCAACTACGCCGCCAGTCTGGGGCTGGCCATCCTGGGGACGGTGCAGGTCACTGTGATGCGCTCCCACCTGACCACCTCGCTCCAGTCCCAGGGCCTCTCGAAGGGTCAGGCCACCGGAGAGGCGGCCCGCCTGGCCCAGGGTCAGGGGGGGAGGGGCAGCACGGCATCCATCCCCCACTTCGTCCGGCTCGACTTCGCCTACGCCACCCGCACGGTCCTGTACGGGATGGCGCTGGCCATGGCCGTGGCCGCCGTGGTGGGCCTGTTCGGCCTGCGGACGGGCCTGCAGGAGGATCCCCGAGACGATACGGACGTGCCCTCCGACGACGGTCTCGCAGCACCGGTCCGGGCCTGAGCCCGATCGGGCCCACGGCCCCCGGCTCCGCCCCTCCCCGTCGACGCCACCGGTCGATACACTGGATCCGGCAGTACGCAGTGCTCCGCGGTGACCGAGTCTCCGCCCATGCCGCCGGCAGCCTCCGGGCGCTGGACGGTTCGATCAGGAGGATTCCCATGCCCGAGCCCCGGACCACGCCGGTCACCGTCCCGTCCGTCCGCGCCACCAAACGCCGGGACGGACATCCTCCCCTGGTCATGGTCACCGCCTATGACGCCCCGGGTGCCCGCATCGCCGATGCCGCCGGGGTGGACGTGATCCTGGTGGGCGACTCGGTGGCCAACAACGTGCTGGGTTACGACGACAGCCTGCAGGTGACGGTGGAGGACCTGGCCCACCACACGGCGGCGGTCGCCCGGGCCAAGCCGACCCCGCTGATCGTGGCCGACCTCCCTTGGTTGAGCTATCACCTCACGGCTGAGGACACCGTCCGCAACGCCGCCGTGCTCGTCCGGGCCGGGGCCCAGGCGGTCAAGCTGGAGGGCGGGGCCAACCGGGTCCCCATGATCGAGGCACTGGTATCCGCCGAGATCCCGGTCATGGGCCATCTGGGCCTGACCCCCCAGTCCGTCCACGTGATGGGCGGCTACCGGGTGCAGGGGCGCAACCAGGCGGCTGCCCATTCACTGTCCGTGGACGCCAAGGCCATCGTGGCCGCCGGCTGCTTCGCCGTGGTGCTGGAAGGGGTGCCCGAGTCGGTCGGCTCCGCCATCACCGACTCGCTCGACGTGCCCACCATCGGGATCGGGGCCGGTCCGGCCTGCGACGGCCAGGTGCTGGTCTTCCACGACCTGCTGGGCTTCAACGACCGGGTGCCCAAGTTCGTCCGCCGCTACGCCGAGCTGGGCGAGGCCGCCACCGCCGCCATGGCCGCCTTCGCCGCCGACGTCCGGTCGGGAGCCTTCCCGGCCGACGCCGAGGTCTACCACTGAGGGGGTTCCGGTCGGGGCGGTTCCGGGACCCCTCCGATTGCCGGTAGGATAGAGCGGTCGTTCCGGCCACCTCTCGGTGGCCTTCCCGTTCCGACCTGCCCCACGCCGTGGGGCTCGGGCAGTCTGCTGTCCGATCCAGAGGGAGGTGAGCCGTTCATGCGGCCCTACGAAGTCATGGTCATTTTCGATACCGGTGCCGATGAGGCCGCCGTCAACGGCGTCCTCGACCGGGCGCTGGCGGCGCTGAAGGCCAAGGGAGGCAACCCCGGCCGGGTGGAGCGTTGGGGCCGGCGCACCTTCGCCTACGAGGTCCAGCACAAGCGCGAGGGCTACTACGTGGTCATCGAGCTCACCGCCGAACCCGCCGCCGTGGCCGACATGGAGCGGATCTTCGTCCTGGCCGACGAGGTGCTCCGCCACAAGGCCATGCGCATCCCGGACAAGGTGGCCGGCCGTCGTGCCGCCGCCGCCACGGCCAGCGCCGGAGAGGCCTGAGATGGCCCCCGGCAACGCCATCACCCTGGTGGGCAACGTTACGCGCGACCCCGAGCTGCGGTTCACCAACACGGGCCAGGCCACGGCCAGCTTCGGCCTGGCCGTGAACCGCCGGTGGCAGAACCGCCAGACCCAGGAGTGGGAGGAGGCGGTCTCCTTCTTCGACGTTGTGTGCTGGCGGGAGATGGCCGAGAACGCTGCCGAGAGCCTGACCAAAGGCTCCCGGGTCATCGTGACCGGCCGGCTCGATCAGCGCAGCTGGGAGACCCCCGACGGTGACAAGCGGTCCAAGGTGGAAGTGGTGGCCGACGAGGTCGGTCCGAGCATCCGCTGGGCCACCGCCCAGGTGACGAAGAACGAGCGGCGGGGCCCCGGTGACGGTGGCGGAAGCGGTGGCGGCGGAGGAGGGGGCGGCGGCGGTCGTCCGTCCTCCGGCGGAGGTGGCGGCGCGGCCGCCGAGCCCCAAGGGTACGGATACAGCGAGGAGCCTTTCTAGTGGCACGCAACAACGATCGTGGAGGCACCACCCGGCGCGCTCCCAAGGACACTGGACGGCGCATCAAGAAGAAGCCGTGCGCCCTGTGCAAGGACCGGATCGAGTGGGTCGACTACAAGGACGTCGGTCTGCTGCGCAAGTACATGAGTGATCGCGGCAAGATCCGGGCCCGTCGCGTCTCGGGCAACTGCACCCAGCACCAGCGGGACGTGGCCATCGCCATCAAGACGGCGCGCGAGCTGGTCCTGCTGCCGTACACCCAGCGGACCACCACCGAGCGTCCCGGCGGCCGGGGGGGCGGTCGCGGTGGTCGTGAGGGCGGCTACGGGGGCCAGGGCGGCGCCGGTCGGGGCCGTCGTGACGAGGAGCGCTCACTGTCGGCGGACGCCACGTCCAACGCCGTGGCCGACGACGCCCCGCGGGAGCCGTCCACGGCCGTCATCGACGAGGTGGTGGAGGTCACCGGCACCGGTGACGGCACCGTGACCGAGTCGAGGGTCGAGGAGACCGTCGTCGAGGGCGGGGAGGCCTGAGATGAAGGTTCTCCTGCGCAGCGACGTCGACGGGGTGGGCAAGCGCGGTGACATCATCGATGTCTCCGGTGGCTTCGCCCGCAACCACCTGCTTCCGGCCGGGAAGGCCATCGCCGCCTCGCCCGGCATCGAGACCCAGGCTGCGGCCATGCGTCGGTCACGCGACCTCCGGGACGCCCGGGACCGCGAGTCGTCCGAGACCGTGGCCCGGACCCTGGTGGGCAACGTGATCACCCTGCAGGCCCGGGCGACCGGCGAGCGGCTGTTCGGCTCGATCTCGGCGGCCGACATCGTGAAGAAGGTGGAGGAGCAGACCGGCGCGGTCGTCGACCGCAAGGACCTGGTCCTGGAGGATCCCATCAAGACGGTGGGTGAGCACAATGTGCGGGTCGAGCTGCTGGGCGGCGTGGTGTTCGAACTGACCGTGGACGTGGTCCCGAGCAGCTAATTCGGTCGGCATCTCCGCCTCCGGCCGCCCGCGGGTGGCGACGGGGTCGGACCGGTGCCGGAGAAGGGGTGTCACCCGGTCGTCCAAGCCCTGGTCGGTACGCGCCCGCCTCGGCATCCACCGCGATGTCACACCTCCCGTGGATGATGGCTGAGTGCTTCCAACTGTCCGCAGTCGAACCCGGTTTGTCCACGGTTCGTCCACACCTCCGAGCGACGATTTCCCCAAGAAGAGACCCTTACGCTCCACAGGGCATCTCGGACAGGGTTGAGGAACAATGGTTCAAGCGTTTGACGACACGCGACCCCGCAGACTCCTGTCCCCCAACGGGGGAAACGGGATGCCGGCCGGCCGCATCCCTCCCCACAACCTCGAGGCCGAGGAGTCACTCCTCGGCGCCATGCTGCTGTCGCGCGACGCCATCGCCTCGGCGATGGAGATCTGCAAGCCCGAGGACTTCTACAAGTCGTCCCACGGGCACATCTATCTGGCCATCACCGCCCTGTTCAGCCAGGGGGAGCCGGCCGACTGGGTGACGGTGACCGAAGAGCTCCGGAGGCGCGGCCTGCTCGAGACCATCGGCGACCCCTCGGTGTTCGTCTCGCTCCAGGCCAACACCCCGTCCATCGGCAACGCCGACTACTACGCCCGGATCATCGAGGAGCACGCCCTGCTCCGGCGCCTGGTCTCGGTGGCTGGCGAGATCACCGAGTTGGGCTACAGCGTTCCCGAGGACGTGTCCGACGTGCTCGACCGGGCGGAGAGCCTGGTCTTCGACGTGGCCCAGCGACGAGTGGTGGACTCGATGACCCCGCTGCGCGACCTGCTGGGCGATGGACTCGACCACCTCCAGCGTCTCTACGACCAGGGGGACGCCATCACCGGCCTCCCCACCGGGTACACCGACCTCGACGAGATCCTCTCGGGCCTGCAGCCCTCCAACCTGGTCGTGGTGGGGGCCCGTCCGTCCATGGGGAAGACCGCCTTCGCCCTGGGTATGGTGGCCCACGCCGGCATCAAGATGAACGTCCCCACGCTGCTCTTCTCCCTGGAGATGAGCCACATGGAGCTGACCCAGCGTCTGCTGGGCTCGGAGGCCCGCGTCGACGCCAACCGGATGCGGACCGGCAACCTCCGCGACGCGGACTGGACCAAGGTGGGTCACGCCATCAGCCGGATGAGCGAGGCGCCCATCTTCATCGACGACAACCCCAACCTCACGGTGATGGACATCCGCGCCCGAGCCCGACGCCTGAAGAGCCGTGAGGGCCTGGGCCTGGTGGTGGTCGACTACCTCCAGCTGATGACCGGCCGGAACGGCGCGGAGAACCGCCAGGTCGAAGTGTCGGAGATCAGCCGGGGCCTGAAGATCCTGGCCCGCGAGCTCGAGGTGCCGGTGGTGGCCCTGTCCCAGCTCTCCCGAGGGCTCGAGCAGCGTCAGGACAAGCGCCCCATGCTGGCCGACCTTCGTGAGTCGGGCTCCATCGAGCAGGACGCCGACGTGGTCATGTTCATCTACCGCGACGAGATCTACAATCCCGACGCCGCCGAGAGCCAGGGCGTGGCGGAGATCCACGTGGCCAAGCACCGGAACGGCCCGACCGGCACGCAGCGCCTGGCCTTCATCGGTCACCACACCCGCTTCGACAACATGGCCCGGGTGTAGTCGGCCCCCTGTGCATGGCGCCGGGTGTAGTCGGGCCCCTGTGCATGGCGCCGGGTGTAGTCGGGCCCCTGTGCATGGCCCGGCTGCAGCGGGGCCATCGGAACATCGCGGGTGGAGTCGGAGTAGTCCCTACGATGCCAGGATGAGCAGCGATCCCCATCCACCCTCCGCCGACCTGGCGGCGCTCGGGACCGCCCAGCTCCTCCGAGGACTCGAGACGGGGACACTGACCAGTCGGGCGCTGGTGGAGGCCCTCCTCGGTAGGATCACCGTGCTGGATGACCCCACCGGTGACATCGGACTCCGCTCGGTGGCCACCCTGGATCCCGACGCCCTCCACGTGGCGGTCGAACGGGACCGGGAGAGGGCGGCCGGTCGTGTCCGCGGGCCCCTGCACGGGATTCCGGTGGTGGTGAAGGACAACATCGAGGTCGAAGGTCATCAGGCGGCGGCGGGCTCGACGGCGCTACTGGGACGACCGGCCGGTGATGCCGCCCTCGTCACCCGGCTGCGGCGGGCCGGCGCCGTCGTCTTGGCCACCACCAACCTGTCGGAGTGGGCCAACATCCGCTCACCCCGGTCCACGAGTGGCTGGTCGGCCACCGGTGGCCTGGTGGGTAATCCCTGGGCGCTCGATCGAAGCGCCGGTGGGTCGTCCTCGGGGTCGGGAGCCGCCCTGGCCGCCGGACTGGCGCCGCTGGCCGTCGGCACGGAGACGGACGGCTCCATCGTGTGTCCGGCGTCCGTCAACGGGGTGGTGGGCCTGAAGCCGACGGTGGGCACGGTCCCGACCGCCGGCGTGGTCCCGATCAGTGCCAGCCAGGACAGCCCCGGCCCCCTGGGGCGTCAGGTCGATGACGTCGCCCGCCTCTTCGCCGTCCTGTCCGGCCAGGATCCCCCCGCTCCCACCGGCCACCGTTCCACCTTCGTCCACGCCGTCTCCTGGCGCACCGGCCACGATCCCACCGACCGCTCGGTGGGCGAGTTCGTGGCCCAGCTCCGCACGTCGGGCGAGACGGTCCTCGAACGAGAGGTGGCCTCGCCCGGCCAGGACGTCGAAGACGACGAGCTGACCGTGCTCCTCGCCGAGCTGGTGGACGACCTGGGCGAGTACCTGAGTCGACGGCCGGGGGACGGCGTTCGATCACTCGCCGACGTGATGGCCTTCGAGCTGGCCCACCCCGACACCGAGCTGGCCCACTTCGGGCACGAGCTGTTCGACCAGGCGATGGCCACGGGCGGGCGGGCCGGTTCGGCCTATGGGCGGGCACGGGCCGCCAACCTCCACTGGGCCGTGGACACCTGCCTCGAGCCGTCCCTGGCCGGCGGCGACGTGTTGATCGCCCCGGCCTATGGGCCGGCGTGGAAGAGCGATCTCGTGGTCGGGGGTCACGCCGACGCTGTTGCCAGCTGCGCCACCCTGCCGGCGGCGGTCGCCGGCTGGCCCATCGCCTCGGTCCCCATCGGCCTGGTCCACGGCTTGCCGATCGGGCTGGCCCTCATCGCCCGGCCGGGCGATGAGTGGGTCCTGCTCGACGCCGCCCGGAGGGTCGAGGGCCTGGTGGCCGCCTCCCATCCGTTGCCCGCCCCGACCTGGGCCGGCCCACGGCGGGGCTGAGCCATACGGTGCTTCCGGCTACCGATCCGCCGGCGGTGCCGGCGGATCGACGTTCCCGCCGGGCCGGGCCGACTCCACCATGGCCAGGATCCTCTCGATGGCCAGGTCCTGGGCCTCGAGGTGCTTCTGGATCTGCTGGGCCTCGTGGAGCACGGCATCGGCGTCCCGGTAGGTGGCCTCGGAGCGCTTGTCGGACGC
>Ga0207933_1001012_pt1 | contig 23549 bp, 30 predicted proteins | sample NGESurdeep092012_4_FD_184488 | JGI IMG/M metagenome (GOLD analysis project Ga0207933, IMG submission 184488) | Arctic peat soil microbial communities from Barrow, Alaska - NGEE Surface sample F53-3 deep-092012 (SPAdes) | ecosystem: Environmental > Terrestrial > Soil > Wetlands > Peat ...
TATTTGTTCATACTATGTATATATCGTAATTACATTATTTTATTAGACTTTTTAATATTCTCAATCGCCTCTAAAGGACGCAAATTATCTAAAGTCCAACATTTTTGAAAATTATCGTCAGTCATAGATGAATACAATAATTTAGACTGAGGTATAATATGGTCAATATGCCAATAACTACCATAATTATCCCAATTCATTTTATCATCAAACTGACTTTCTAAATGCTGCTTTAGCTCATCTATTGAATATGGCAAATAATCTAATATCGAACCCCCATTTTTAATGCTGCCAATTCTTTTGATAGCATCACGCACATACTTGGCAACACCTTTTCTTAATCTAAAAGAAATATCCAGTTTTAACTTTTTTCTTTCATATTCTCTATGTGATGTTCGTATTTTATCTTTATTTGTATGTCGATACTGCTTCTTTTGTTTTGAAATATTATCAACATTATTATCGTAATATTCTTTTTGAGAAATCCTAATACTATCTTTATTTTCCGTATAATATATTTGTTTATTTTCTTTTATTAATTCTTTATTTTCAGAACGATATTGAGAAGCATTTACCTTAACTTTATCACTATTCTTTTGATAAAAAAGAGTATTATATTCTTTTACACAAAGCCGGCATCTACCACTATTCTTTTGGAACTCAGAGGGTGAAAAATCAGATTCATCTTTTGGAAAATTACACTTTGCGCACACTTTACTCATATTTAATATACTATAAAAATCATGTGTTTAGGTGGAAACGCTGAACAAAATTTTATCCAAAAAACTATTTGACCAAGTGCCATTTTTACGGTTATTGTAAATGAATTCTCGAATAGAATTAGCCTTACCGTCATAAATAGAAAACATAGCTGCCGATATATCTGGCTTATATTTTTGCACAGTTAAAGCGAAAGTCTTTTTGTCGGACGCAATAGACCCCGCTTCCTTAATAATTGTTTGCGCCAATTCTTCTTGATGCTTAATCCATATTGCATATTTGTCTTTGATAGACAATAGATTATTCAGTATTTCTTGTGGTAAAAAAGAAGCGGCATCATCTTCTTTGCCAAGTAAAATGAGTTCCAAACAATTTCTAGGAGAAGTTGCTAATGTATCTCTTAGTTTGGAGGCAGCAACATAAGCTGCATTTTTTATTTTAATTCTGTTGTGTTGTGAATCTTTTACTACCACACCCTCGTGTTGAGACGGATCGAGTGAAGATACCCAGGTAACTAATTCATCAATAGTATTGTACGTGTGAGCCTGTACGACAGGAATACCGGTTATCGCCACATCATTAGGATTAACTTCTCTTAAATTAGAAAGCTTACGAGCAGCTAAAAGCGTAACTCCACTATTAGGATAATTAACAACAATTCTATTGTACGGAGTTGTTAACTCAAAACAATATGTTGTTTCCTTATCAAGATGATCTGTCAAATACTGAAATGATTGCTTTGAGGTTTCTTCTACCGCTTTTTCGAACAAAGTTCGGAAAGTGAACAGTCCATTATCCATTAACAAGTCTGCTTCAGAAACAGAACGAGTTGCCACACACCATATGTTAGTGAACTTATCCCAATAAACAATGCATAAAGTACCGTCCAGCTTTTCTAAAACTGTTAGGTCTGGATCGGACCAATCGATATCAGCAGCAGATCCTTGACCATGATTGAAAAATCTTTTCATGGGATAAGCCAAGACATGAGTCTTGCCTGGACTTAAATGATTATATGTAGTTTTGTTACCTGGCAGAGTCAAAGATTGAGGTGATAAAGAAACGCCATTCTCGCAAGCTAAGACTAGCCCTCGACATTCTTGTGCCAAAGGATCATTTTCTTTTGCTTCAATTTGATCATAGTTCAAAGAGAACTTGTGACCTGATTTAGAGAAAGATGCGTAGACCCCATGTTCCCTAATTAGATCATCAAATGAATGGTTTTCTAAAAATTCTTGTACTAATAGCTTCATGTTAAAATCTTTTAATTTTTATTTTGTTTATGATCGGTAAAGGATTTACCTACCATATTTGCCACGTTACTTTGAAAGGCCATTAATTCTCCAGCTGACATCTCTCTGACTGCATCGCTATTTAATAGTTCTTCAAGAGCTGATTTTAATTTAGAAGTTGCCTTTTCACCTTCTTGATTCAAGAAGCCATTTTCTTTCATCAACTTATTCATGATCATTCTTTCGTTGTAAGTAAAGCTAGGAAACATATTACTGTTGGAACCACTTTTGCCCAGGTAACAATAGTGCCCCCAGCAGTTCTAAAACATTCTGTATCAGCCCCCATAACACACAATATAATATAGAGTCCAATCCAACCGGCTATAAATAATACTCCCTTGAAAAGCCAACCATCAACTAACAATTTATATAGGAAGAAACCAACAACCAGCATTAAGACTGCAGCTAACATGATTTAAAAACTCCTACAAACTAATATTGGTAATTGGTTCTCGGTCTCTAATATGAGAGCCGGAATTAAGAATGGTTTCTAAAAACTCGTGTCGAACATATTTATAGCGATGATCCACTTTACGGTCAGACTCGTTTTTGATATACAAGCCTTCCATTAAACCCGATTGATCCGTTTCTTGTAAAACCTGTTCTAAGTTTTGTCCGGTCACATCACACTTATTACAAAGTGCTTCTCGCCATTTATGTGATTGATAACGAGATTTACCAACACAATTAGTAATTTGACTTAAACTAGTTGGTTCGAATGCGGCAATGACGGGCACAGAAAAAATATAATGATGTCCAGTAAGTAGCATAACTCTTCCCATAGTAGATAAGAAGATGTTAGCCTTACGGTCATATATGTCTGACTCTAGAAAATAATGAGATAGTTGATCATAAAAGACAGAGTGTTTATTCATCATCCACTCTCCAAAAAGAATGAATCTATCTTCTAATAAGTTGAATAACTCATCAAGGTGAAGCTTAATCCAAATATGAAGCTGATTAAACTCTTTACCAATAGCAGGAGAACCTCGATGCCAAACTTGCACATTAAGATCATCATCGAAAAAGATACTGACACCTGTGCCGTCTACCTTCTCCTCTATCACTAGATATTGTCCAGATAATTTAAGAAATTCCACCGCTTCGGGATCGACCTGGCCAGCCTTCAGCCTGGACCCCTCAATGTGTAACGTTCTGGGCAGTTTTATCATGGACTTGTTCTCGCACCTATACTATAATTTTTATAAATAGGGCGTCAATGGCGGGCCGCTTATTTTTTTGAGATTATTTACCTCGTATACTTAGCCATCTTGTCTTTTACTTTTTTAATATCACCAGCGTCAATCTGAGACTTCTCTAACTTAGTTTTAGCCTTGTCTTTTTTCTTTAACTCCGCTTCAGTCAGTGGCAGATTAGGATCAATGATTTCTACCACATCCATGGAGCGCAATAAATCATGCACAGGATGATATTCTGATTCTGGAAACTCTATTACTACTTGTGGTAAGTTACCAATCTCTTCTAGAATTTTAACACTCTTGTTACAAGAAATGCCATCTCGAAAAGACTTATAAGCAGACATTAATACCTTTTCCTCTAATTTCGCCAACTCTGCTACTTTCAATTTCTTATTGTCAGGGTTGGTATCCGCTAATTTAAGAAATACAAGTCGTTTCATAAGAAGGCTTTATGTTTTAAGGCTTTCTCAACTTCTTCTAAGGTTTGGAAGGTATGTTCTTCTATATGAAAACCCTCTTCATCGAAATGGAGAGTGCCATTTGATAAACTACTCAATGTATCGTATTTTTTATATAGATGTAGATATCTAAAGGATTCATCGATTAACGCTTGCATCTTTTCTAGATCAATTAAAGACCAGGTATTACCATCTTGTATAGATGCGCTCATACAATCAAACGGTGCTTGAATGGTTGAATGATATCTGTTTTTTAGCAGCAGTGAAAGATCTGAACACTGGGGGTTCGGATCTCTAACACATCTTAAATTGCCATTATAGATCGAATCAGCATATTTGGGACCTATTAAACTTGCATGTTCTTTTTGGTAAATTTTACTTTTTCCCGTTTCCATATCCACCTTCTTTTTTAGAAAAGCCATTCTTGCTTCCATTTTATTAGGATAATCGTTTGGCATTAGCCCTCCAAAAATTAAAAATACAGACTACAACTACGCGATAATCATGGCCATCTTCTTTTTCTTGCGGCTGACAATCTATAACAAATAAAGGCGGAATTGGTTCGTCAGTTAAACGCTCTTCTTCTGGATATGGATAATCCTCAAATGCAGAAGTATCTTTTTCTGTTCCACATCCCCAGCATTGCATTTTCATGTTACTCCTAAGAACTTTTCTATTCTTTCATACCACAATGGCATCCAACGTTTAATTTCTTCTAATGTTAGATCATTTTTGCAAGTATTAATTTTATTGCTAGCAAATACAAAATTACCTAAAACATAACCCTTATCAGGAATTATCTTATCTATAGATAAACTATTCTTATGTTTGCCACTACCTAATTCACAAACCATTTTTTCGTCAGTAAAAAAGCACAAACCCTTCTGTTTATTATACTGCTCCATATACTGCTCTTTTGTTAAATCAAATGGTATGCTTTTCTTTTGTGCCCTAAGTTTTGTACGATTATAGTGATCGTTAAGAAACCTATTGATATCAGAGTTAAGATTTAATCTCAATTGTCTTTTACGACAAAGATTACAATAGGAAAATCTATACTCGTAATTTTTACTTTTACGACCAAATTGAAAATTGTCGATATGTAAAACATCTTTACATTTACTACATCGGGCATTTTCTTCATCAACCATTTCAATTGGCTGGCCAAAATAATTTGCTTTGAGATTATTCTTATCGAGCCAATACTTTACCGTATTATGATGTATAGACAATTCACGAGCAATTACTCGATTTTTCTTGCCCTGATTATAAAGTTCTAAAATTCGGGACTCCAATTTGTTTGTCATAGATGACGACCTTTCTATCTATCATCTATAACAAACTATTAGTAGTTGATCTTAAAAATCGCCAGGAGCAACTTGGAAGCAAGTGAGACCCTTGTCACGCCAGAACTGGACAACACTTGATCTGTCATCCAAAATAAGTAGCACATTAAACTTATCAAGAATAAAATTCTGATAAATTTCCTCTTTGATTATAGCGTCTTTTCTAAAATCATCTGTCTTGCGCATATGAAGTTCGTATGCAACATTCGGCAAATGCTTTTCTATAAAGCGCCTGGTCTCAGGCTCATATTTATTTTCACGGCCCGAACAAAACACTATCTTATATCCAGCATCATGATACATCTGAACTGATTTTACCACAGGAGTGTTTGGTAAATCTTTAATATCACAATCAGAAGCATCATAAGGGCTTCTGCCATGAATCAAAGCTAACGTACCATCAAGATCACATAGAACCGCTTCAGGAAGACCGGGAATATGAGCCGGTCCCTCCATAGCTTGACTGTTACCTTTACGTTCTTGAAAGATTTCCATACGAGGCTTGTAGAACTTAAACTGCTTGCCTCCAGAATCTTTCCACCACTTTTTGATAACAACTTCCCCGACTTGAGCCTTACCTTCTCGCTTAGAGTCTCTAGCAACAGCCTCTTCTAACTCAATATAAAAAGCCTTCTCAAAAACCTGCACATCAGTATTTACAGACTTAGCAATTTTGCAAACCTCATCGAAATGACGTCTGTTAAGGTTGAGGTTATCAATGATAACATTCTTGCCTCGCTTCAAAGCATCACGAATTAAATAATTACGAGCATCCGTAATCATCTTTTCGTAATCCTGAGACCAAACAGAACCATTCATCATAGCTCTCAAGTCATCGTTGTTCACTCGAACCCAATTGCTTGGATCCTTAGCAACTATGGACTTTGCATATGTTGACTTTCCTGAAGCAGGGAGCCCGACTAACATTTCTACCTTAATCATAATTTACTCCAACAAGATTTAATCTCAAAACACCATATAGCCGCTTGATAACAAACATAAACGGTACTCAAAGCGAAAATGAGACACATCATTATATAAAAATCACTAAACCATTTTTTCACAGAAATGCCACATTATCTAATGCCTTATCTACTTCATCTAAGGAATGAAACGTATGATCGTCTATATGAAAACCATTATCATCATAATATAGCTTCATATTAGATACATAATGTAAATTCATATATCTAGCTTTTAGTTTTAAAAAATCTAAAGATCTAGAAAGATATTTATCTATATTATCTAAATTAAGCATAGTCCAAGAACCATCTTCATATGCATTGATTATTAATTTGAATGGCTGTAGCACCGTTCCACGTAATGAAACATCATACAGTCTCAATAATTTGTATTCTTCACTTGGAAACTTGAAGAACTTCTCTTTCTTCTTAGCCTTTCGAGGCTTCTTATTTTTAATATCTGTCATAGGAAAACTTTAATGTTAATGGCCTTTTCTACTTCATCGAGCGTTTCAAATTTATGTTGATATAATTCAAAATGAGTTGATGTGAATGATAATTTTCTATCAGATTTTTTTGCTAGGGCACGAAACCTCTCGCGTATTTCAAGATAATTAAATATTTCATTTACCTTTTCGCGACACTCATTAATTTTGAGAACAAGTGTGTTGTTGGTACAAATAGCTTGAGATACCGTATCAAATATACCCTCCAGTTGATACGAAGAATACTCATATTTATTAAGAAGCTCTAACTCATTCATTTGAAAAACGAGCCCCCTCGCGGGATAAACTGCCATTATTTAGTTCCTTTAAGTTTACAGGAATCTTAGGGGCTTTCATGATTTTTCCTCATCTGAATATACAATATTCATATGATTCACTATACTTTCAGTGATAATTTCCCAATCATCAGCCAAAACATCCTCTGTAACTAATCTTGAGTAAGGCATTCCAGCTTTATCATAATAATGTAATGAGTTCCATGCTGACCTTCTAATTCTATATCCGCACATCATGTACTTAAATGCTGTTACAATGTCCATGAATCACCAAAAAGAAAAGCCAGCTAAAGCTGGCCATATAGTAACCGTTAAGTTGTATAGTTGTTGTTAGCCTAACTTAGTTAACACGAAATTGTTCATATCAGCTAATGAAGTCATACCAACCTTATGACCCAAAGAATTTCCCTCTTTGAACAACATTAAAGTAGGGACTCCTTTAATACCAAGTTTAGCGGCTATGGCAGGAGCATCGTCAATATCTACTTTACAAACTTTAATTTTACTAAGATTATCAGTTGCAAACTTTTCTACCAAAGGCAATTGTCTTTGGCAAGGGCCACACCATGCGGCGCTAAAATCTACTAGTACAGGTAGCTCTGATTTAAGAACTTCTGCTTCAAAATTACTATCATCTACATGGATCAAATCGCTCATCGGGCCTCGCATAAAAGATAAATTTTATAAATAGGGTGTCAAGGGCACGTCCCTCATTTATTGAACCTAACGTTTTCGCTCAATTTAGTAAAGTGATCATAAAACAATTTGCATGTATATAGTTTGTTAATTCTGATCATATCAAAATCAAAAGAGTTATGTAACCCCATGACTTGTACTTCTGACTCTACATTATATTTATTGAAAAAGTTACATAAGTTCTCTAAATATACAAACCTATTCTTAGATTTAGTTAGAAAAACTTTTTGTTTTGCATAATAACAGGCAGAAATAACAAAGACAATTTTTTCACTGGGTGTTAAGTCATTGAATTTAAGAGACATTTCGTTACGTTCAATTAACGAATGAACATGAGGTTCAAAAACGCGATAATGTTCATACCATATTTTAAATCTTAATCCAGCTTCGCTGCCCACATATCCAGAAATGATTTGAGTGACCGTATCTATATCTGACATTTTCAGCTCTCTAGCTTTTAATAAAGCAAGAGAGGCCCACGTCCAACTTCTTGGAGACGGAGAAGCATAGGAAGATTCTTCTAAAGCGCCACAAGCAAAACTAGGATCACTACGTAAAAATCCTAAAATAAGATCATGTACTCCATGGGCCTTAGCCCAATCTACCCATTTTTCAAAGTTAAACTGTAATATAAACTTGGCACCTCTGTCCAATAAAGCCGAACTAATATCATTAGAATAAGCTCCTTCATTAGCTAGGTTGCCAGTTAAGATGCAAGCCGCTGCATTAATAGGGATGCCATTGATCTTTTTAAAGAGAAGAATTTCCAATAGAGGAGCCGTTATTTCTGCTTGAGCCTTATCTACTTCATCAAATAAGATGACACTATCAGGCTTATCACCATCTAATAGTTTAGGTAAAAAATAAGGCGATTTATAATGAATAATGTCACCGGGCACACTCATATCTGGATAACCAGCTAAATCAGGGCGCTCAATAACACTTAAATTAATATAATTTATTTTTAATCCACAATCTTTGGCAGCTTGAATAGCTATGTCTGTATTATGAGTAGGAATACATGCACGGGTTACTAAGTAACAATGTGATGGACTATCTACCGTAATACATCTCATAGGAATAGGTTCAATAGATTCAACTTTAACAATATATCTGTGATTATTTCTTGCACATTGTGCTGTAGGTTTTTTTAAATTTTTTAATTTTCTTTCAAGTTTAAAAACAGGAAGTTTAGTTACAAAGCTAATTCTAAATCTATCAGCACAAGTTTTTCCATTTAAATAACTTTTATTGCAGTGAATAGTAGATTTGATACCTAAACTAAGAATTAATTCCTGTACTTGAAAGGCAAGTACAGTATTTTTATTGCAAAACTCTAATCTACCATTTTTATTGCAACATCCATCAGTATCCATTAGCCCTTGTAACAACTCTAATCTTTGTTGATATGAACTGTGTAAATAAATTTCTGGTATATGTTTATTTTTAAATAAATTACATTCTTTTATTTGTTTAGATAACAAATATGTCGTATGAGGAAGCCCATATTTATCTATATAGTGCTCTGCAACTCCTCCAATTCTATAATTAGAACTTTTGGAAAAACCAATTGATGATGGAACTAATTTAGTATCATAGCCACATTTCTTAATTTCTAATAAAATGTCAGTATCTGCACATTCGATGTTACCACGATCACTGTTGCCATCTCCTAACCAACAACCTAAAACATATGGATGAATGGGTAGATTTTTGCTTTCATAATTTAATGGTAAACTATTAAGAATAGAATGATTCGTTTCTTGCTTGGATCCTATTTTCAAAGTTTGGAAAATTTCTTTAGTTGATCTTATTTGTGGTTTTTTATTATTTTTACGCTCATTTTTTACAAACGTTACCCATAAATGATCTGCACAAGCATTAACTACTGTGCCATCATCAAAAATTACTTGATAAGATTCTGGCGTATAATTGATTGAATGAAGTTTAATTATATTACATATATTGCCTGCTTCATCAAATAATTGATCACCTTCTTTTAAATTTTTAAGTTTAATAAAACCTAAGGGTGTTGGCAATTCTGTTTCTAAATCAAGCATTTTGCCGACTCCACGTCTTCCAAAAAGAAAAACATTGTGTTGGGACTTAATAAAAAATTTAGTAAGATTAAGAGCTTGTTCTTGATCTATTTCTGGTAAATTTAAAGCATTTGGCATGTTTCCCTTGAGATATCACATGATTATATAACATGATATCTCATATGAAAGGAACCAAATGCTTAACTTCCGGGTCGTTTTTGTAAAGTAGGAAAAAATGATCAATTATTTTATTGTCATGAGACTTCACTAAACTCTTCAATAATTCTTTTTTACTCTTATTATGAGACAATATAAACAGATAATTCCACTGTCCTTCAGCCTCTGCCTTCTTATAAAGGCAATCTAAGGTTAGCGGAATATCTTCTTTATAAGCCTCTATAAAAATATTAAAATTGGTGCAATCAAATGCTGATGAGGCCAGCTCGCTACTTCTAATGGCCTTGGTAAAATCAGACTCATCTTTAAATTTATAAATTTCTTGCGAAATGCATATTTTTAAAGGAACCTCCATTGAATTAATTAAATTACGAAATATTTTACTACCAGTTTCTATAGCAGAAATTAAAATTAGATATTGAGTTTCAACATCTAATCTATTAAAATTTCTAACGTAGCCATTTGTATATTCTTCTAAAATTTTAAGAAGAAGGGTATATTTATCAATTCCAATTTGTGGTGTAATTAAATTAACAATATCAATTGTTTCATCTATGCGAATGTGTCCTAATTGCTTGATAAGCTCTTGAAGCACATATCTTTCTGAGGGTCGAGTATCATGTTGACATAAGTAAACAAGATAATTAAAACTCTTTTTACCCCAAATAATATTTGACGCCAATCTGTTATTGACTAGTACGCCCAAGTGTTGAGTATATTCTGACCGCTCTAAATGATTGATGAGATTAAGCAAACGTTCGGGCTCAATCTTCTCACGAAACCTTTGCATAATATAATTCTGAAACATAGAATCAAAAATTTGATTCCGTTCTAAATCAGAGCCAATACTTTCAAGAATATGTTTAGAGCATGTCTTTTCCTCTAAAGAGACCAACAAATTCTTAAAAGCTTCAAACTTATTCATATTAATTAAATAGTGGCTGCTGTTCTTTAATTTCGGTTACATACTCTGGAATCCAAAAAAGAGATTCAAAAAACTGAATAGCCACTTCAGCTTGTTCATTACCCTCTTTTTGAGCCTTATCTTTAAAGAGTTTAGACTCAAGATTAGCCGTCTCAGCAGATTCAGCTAGTGATACTAGATGCCACTTATTTTTCGGCTTACTCTTCAGATAAATTCCATGAATCATGATTGCCTTTCACTAACTAATATGTCATAAAAATAATATAATTACATTATGTGTGATTTTTTATTTTTTCTAACAATTCAATTTTTTGCTTTTCTAATTCTTTAGAGTGCTCTAAAGAGCTAATATCTAATTCATGACGCCATCTCAATTCATCTTTTGCAATAGCTAACTTTTCTTTTGCAATATCCAATTCTTTTTTCAAATAAGATTCATCTCTTAATCTAAGCTTATCTAACTGCTTATTTAACTGCTTCTTTATGCTATACCAAGAATACTTACTTAATGAGCGCTCCACTAATTGTATGCATAGCTTATCTAACTTTTCTTTGCCACACGCCTTGGGTAAAGCGGTAGATGTCTTATACAGTTCTGTAAGAGCAATTTCTTCACTATCAGCAAACTCAATTAATTTATCGTAAGACCAAGCTCCGTTACGAATAGATAGTAATTCTTCTCGATCTGGTCTTTTAACCGTGACAATGCCGGTTGTTAATGTTTCTCGGCACATACGAATGAGTCTAACTAAATGGTAAGCATGTTTAGTATCATAGCCATACTTTTCTTCTAAAGCTGCACGAGCTACGTTACGAGTTTTCTTCCAGTTCTGATATTGATCCCACTCGCGTTTAGCTCCTGTATATTGGCGCTCTTTCTGCATAATCTCAATGAAGTTATCACTAAGACCAATCTTGCGAGCGGCAGCCATCCAATGATCTTCTGCTGTAATTTTCAACTCAGCTAGCATTTGAGACATGGCACCTTGTACAGCAATCTTGGTAGGCTCATCCAAAGTTTCCATAAAATCAAATTGAAATCTGTCCAATTCTTTTTGAATCTCTGCTGTAGCTGCCATTAACTGATCTTGAGGAATCAGTGTTTGCTCCGGCAATCCTAAATCAGCACGAGTAGGTGGAGACTTAGGTGGGTTCATAATCCATTTCTTATGCGTCTTAATTCTCTTTAGTTGAGAAACGGAATAGCCCATAAAAGTATGTTTAATCTTCTTAGAAAGAAAATCATTTTTATGATCCAAGATTACTCGACCAATAGGATCTACTAAGAAATGATCTTCTGGAGAAGTATGTAAAACTTCAATAATGTTAGGGTTGCAATCCATAGCCAACGTGAAGAATTTTCTGATGTCATAGATTACAGCATCTGGATCAGGAGTTTTTAACTCAGCTTGTTCAAAACGATGAGATGATCCTAAGAAGTATTCTCTAGTAGGAATAGCAATTCCTTTAAAATCTTCATCAGAGGTAGGAACGTTGGTTCCATAAGCATGTGAGCCGTGTCTGACCAATAGAACTGTCCTATCAGGAAGCCAACTCATATGTGGGCTACGTTTAGCGATTGTATCTAATACAGGATGCTTTTTCATAATTTCACCAAAAGGCTTTCAATATCATATATGGAGCAAACTTGTTTACAACCCTTTGCATATCATAAAAGGACATTCGTAGTCCGTATTCACCTAAATTATACCATTCAGATAATTTAACGGAAGGTGAATCTTCATATCTATAATACAATTTTCCGCTATGTTCATTAGTCACTAAATCCAAACCAATAAATGTCCAAACTCTTTAACAAGCCTTTTCATTACTTGAAGTGAAACAGCTCTCATTACAATAGATGAGTATGCTGCTAAATACCAACTATTGAGGTCTGTTTGTTGATCTTTATGCGTTTGATGGTAATAAAGTTCACCATCTTCACCCAAACCCCATGTCCATGTATATTCGTGGGCATCTTTATATCTTTTTTCAATAAATGAATCATCTCTAAATTGTTTTATTATTTTCATTATGCTGAGAAACTTTTTCCACAGCCACAACCACCTGTAGCGTTAGGGTTTTTGAATCGGAAACCGCCACCCATCAGACCATCTTCAAAATCGACTGTCACACCATCCAGATATTGATAAGACATTGGGTCTACTACAATTTTAATGCCTTGAACATCTTCCGTTTCATCCAATTCATTAATAATCTCTTCAAATACCATGTCATAATTAAAACCTGAACAGCCGCCACCTTTAACTAAAACCCTAATATTATAATGGCCAATTCCACCATCATCAGATATTTTCTTAATTTGAGCAATTGCTTTATCAGTAAAGATAATCATTATCCCTCTAATTCATCATCATACGGATATGGATCATCACATTCACCGTAGCAATCTGGTTCGAAACACTTGTCACAATAGTCTGGTGTTTCTGAACCTGTTTTTTCACATTCACCTTTTAAAAAGAGGCATTCTTCACAAGAACAAGTGCAATCTTCTGGGAAGTCAGCTTCACAAGTGCACTCTTCCTCTTCTTCCTCTGCATAACAACCATCAGCAACTTCACAAGATGGTGCTTGTGGTTTAGTGATTCTCAAAGAAGTGGTTGGATCAAATGGCGTAGTTACTACACCCAAAACCACATATTTACAAACTCTCATCTTAGACTGATTATAGTCAGTTGGAATAGCCACTACATCAGCAGGATTTACTTCAACCTCCAACATAACATCAGAAGATGGATCGTAGCTAGCAAATTGTGTATGTGCGTAATCCCAATTAGCAACATGCAAACCATGACTACATGTCCGGGCAGAGTCCTCATCTACTTGATTTCTGGGAATTTCTACAGTTATACCAACCGAGTTATCGAAGGTGCCACTATGAATGTCTTTGAAGTCGCCCTTAACTCGTTTATAAGCGATGAAATTACCATTTTCAGTGAGAGGATGATCGTTCTTTTCCAGAAATTGGAAAAACTCTTGGACGGCTCGATAGCTTGGGTTCTTTTGCAAGTTCTCAGCAAACTTTACCAAAGGTTGATATGGCAAACCCTCATTAGAGAATTTAACAATCTTATTGCTTAACATTTGAGAAACAGCGGCACCATTGATAATGACCTGTCCATTTTTGACAGAGAAATTACCATCAGAGAACAATTCAATTCGTTTGGCAGCGGAAACAAGAGCTGGAATTTCGCTTAATCGATTCTCTTTAATCGCTTTAATTAAACGATCCGCTAGGACATCAGTACGCGATACGATATGCGTTTGACCCTCATAATTAACTCCGACATTTTGATCTGTAATAGACCAATTAATTTTAGTTACCATATTCTATCTCCTCTTAAATCTTATCTATCATATTAACATATTGGGCTATATGTTCCGCAATATAAGTATAGTTATATGTATTAATACTTGCTAATAACGGATACTTATTAATATAGTCGCTATTTATTTTTTCGATGTCCCAATTGGGATTATCTGTCACAAATTGACTTATTACTGTATCGGTAATTACCCCTTTAACCGACTCATATATATCTAGTAAAATACTATCATTACCGCCTAATCTCTTAATATTTTTATAAAGTTTGAGCCTTTTCAAGAACAAACTGTTTTTATCTAAAATTAGAGGTTCTAATTTATCTAATCCAGATAGTCCTGCACTATCTGAATACCGATAATATTTATGAGCAATTTTTATCTCAACATAATTTATTATTGAATTGTTCAATATATTAGTGTCAAGATAAGCGTCTAACTTAACGAAATCATTAAATTCTTCTGTCAGTCGTTTAGGATCGGTATCTTTATAAACCCCGTAAAAAGAAATTTTGGAATTTCTTTCCAAAAGAGCTTTAAGTGCGCCTAAGCCCAAAACCTTCTTATTAGCTAGAACAGGTAGCCTAGCATCAGGATAGTTATTGTGATTTAAAAGACATAACACTTTATCAGTGGTATCTTCTTTCATGTTATCATAACTAACTTGACAGAAAACAGCTGCATTAAAATCATACTTGAAAATCAAAAGTCTAGAAGTTGGAGCGGTGTAGGCGCGACTTGAGGCTTTCGTAATTGTTGATAGTTTGGTTGGGGCCATTTCGGATAAATGTATTTCTTTATCCAAGTCAGCCAAAGTATATTTATCATTAGGGCAAACAATTTGCACGCTAACAAGTGCCGGATTATCGTCAAAAGCTTTCTTGATATGTCGAGGAGTTGGCTCTTTAATAGGCAAGTCATTAATAAAAAGAACGCTCTTCTCATCAAAAGTAATGGAACCAGTATCAGAACGAGTTATTTTATTTGGATCGGCCTTGTATCTATGACCATTCTTGCCTTTAATGAAGGCAAAGACTGGACATTTAACATAACAATATCCAGTATTTAAACTATAATTCTTCCAAGACAAAGGGCCAAGAAAAACTAGATTGCTAAAAGCATAGCTCAATTCTTTACGATAATAAACGTTAGCTTGCCATAAATTAGGGAAAGCGTCAATTTTATCTAAAACTTTTTGTTTTATCTCTTTAGTGATGAAGTCTAAACGGTCTCGGATTTTAGTTTCTGTTGGTTTATCTAAATGAATAGACTCTCTAGTGGCTGACAAACTTAACTCGCCAATTCCAAAATACATAATGAAACTACCGCGAGCTGAATCAATTAATTTAGCGTCAGCATACTTACGTAGTGACTCATAATCTAATGGATATTCAATGCCATCGATGACTAATTTGGCGCCTCGTTGATAATTATTTTGATCATTAGTGATGGCCCAACCTGGACCTTCTAGAACTTTATTAATTTTCTGCCAATCCGCCGCTTGCGCTCCAGAAATAATTGGCTTAACATCCCAATGTCGGCAAGCTTGTTCCGTATACTGACGGAAAAAATTATAGTCTTGGGGTTTGACTGGAATTGAAATTTCCGTACTGTTACGTTCATCTGTAGCTCTCTTATCTAAACAGCCGAGTTTACCAACCTTAGTATCATCAATGCTACAAAGGTAGCTATACTTGATGCCATCATTGATGGTAGTAACTTGAAACTGATCACTATATGAGAATGGAGTTTTGGCACCTAGACCAAATCCTCCTGTCTGCATATTATCTTCACGCTTAGTAGAAGCTGTATACTTAATGAAGATGTTAATCATTCTGTCAGGACTAATGCCTGGACCATAGTCTTTAATACTATAGTATGGTTCTAAACCAAGTGGCAGATGGATTTCAATGGGTAATTCTGGTTTGCCAGCTTCACGGTGAGCGTCTCTAGCATTAGATGAAATCTCTCGACAAATGGCTAGAATTGGATTTGAATACATCTTACTGCGCAAGATGTCGAATAGCATTCCTTGATCTTGGATCGAAAAGAAATGCTCCTCTAAATCTTGAGATGACTCAAAAAACGGTTTAGCTTCGTTCAACTTCATATCATATCCTCTTAATGATAAAGAAAGAATCCCCGCGGCAAATCTCGGGCACTCTCACAATATATTCTTATAAATTGGGCCGTCAAGGCTCGACGATTTTTTTAGAATTACCAACGAAATAATTCTTGCTCAGCATCTAATTGCGCCTATTCTTGAGAAACGGCTATGCTCCACCAACAATCCATATCGAACAAAGTTAGTGAATGATAAAACGGCACCTAATTAATTAGGTGCCTTTTACATCAATTAAGCTCTCAAATCGAAAGCTCTTCCAAATGGAGGGTTGAAAAGACTGCCACTGGTAATTAGCCAGATAACATCTACTCCTGGATGCTGCATTTCAGCTATATCCTGATCCGCAAGGAAACCATCTGTAACTACAATCAAGAAATCACAGTCACCAATATGTTTCTTGTAATCAGAGAAGAATTCAGCATATCTGGTTCCTCCACGACCCACTATCTTAACTTTCAATATTTCTTCTTTAACAGCCTTCCTGATCTTGGTAGCATCTTCCCAATAGATAGTTGCATCTGCTGGTACGATTGTTCCTTCAGAACGTTCATCTAAAGATTGAAGTTGAGATAATCCAAAAGCCATATCATCTTTACTCATAGAGCCGGAAGTATCTAACAAACAACCGAAGTGAGCATAAAAGCTTCTTCTCTTGGGTACTAGAAGTCCGCTAAACATTGGACGAGTTCTAAAACGAGTCCAGTCATTACGGCCATTACCAGCTCTTGCTTTCAAGAGCCTGCAACGAACAATGTCTTGCCAAGTTACTTTAGGAGCTGTTAACTTACCAAGCTCATCTTCCAAAGCTGCCGGAATATGTCCTGCCATTTTTCTAGCAGCTTCCATAGCATCAGAGATTCTTTTAGCCAACTTCTCTTCGGACTCTTTAGAATCCATATGATCGTCTACCGTACCACCAAGTCCGAAGATGTCAATGCCATCTCCACATTCATCACATGGCTCATCACCATTGCAACTTTGTCCTTGTCCTTGTCCTTGTCCTTGTTGTGGTTGACCTTGACCCGGCTGACCTTGGCCTTGACCCGGTTGATTTCCATGATCTGGACAATCACAAGGTTGATCTCCACCATGATCATGTTGGTCACCTGGTTGTTGACCTTGACCATCTTGATCTCCTGGTTGTTGACCTTGCTGGTCTTGTTGACCTTGTTGATCTTCTGGCTGTTGACCTGGCTGTTGACCCTTTTGTCCTGGCTTCTTGTTTTTACCAGGCTTCTTATAAACTCCTAAGCGTCCACATTTTGAACATTTAGGCAGCAAAGCATATAGGATATCGTAAATCTTTTCCGGTTTTTTCATATCCTCTTCAAGATTAGGATCGGCATAGTAAAAACATACGCCTTTTGCCCTTCTCTCTAATTCTTTTTGCTCTTGAACGGTTAATTCACGATCTTCTCCAGGCCCTGGTAACTCACAAATAGGAGCTTCAGGATCTTTAATGCTTACGCTAACATCTTCAAATCCTGCCAACTTTTGGAAAGGATTTTTGACAAATTCACAGAATGTGTTGAATGGCATGAAACGCCCCAAGTTTTTTCCAAACTCAACAGCAGGATCTTTCTTACGAGCCTTAAAATCTTCCATGACAGTTCCGTTAACAATATAGTCAACAGCAATGTTCCATAGCTTGGGATTTCTAGAACCTCTGCGAGAAGGGTGCATGTAAATAGCATGCCAAGCTTCGTGACCACAAACAATTCTCAATCCTTTTTTAGAATTTTTGAGAATAAATTTTGGATTCCAATAATATCTTTTGCCATCAGTTGCGGCAGTAGGAATATTAAGAGTACAGATATGTTCTACCGGATACATCAAACTGAAGATGAGCGGATCTCCTCCCATTCCAGTTCCAACATGTTCGTTATCGTATCTAGTTCCCAATTCTAAAAAGACTGTTGACAACTTTTCTTCAGCTTGAGATACCAATTTAGGGTCAATTTTACCTATTACACGAGAAAATTTCATTTAAGCTCCGATAGATTATATATCTGAACGAGGAAAGATTATTGATCTACTTCCTTGTTAATTCTACCAAGAACCTGAGACCAATCAGGATGTTCATCTAAATTAAACTTAACCAAACGCTCAATTTGAACTTGACTTCTTACAGCTACCAATACATTTTCATGTCCAACCTTATTTAAGAATTTACCTACAAACTTAACAGAAGGTGGTAACTCAGTACCCTCTACCTTATCTAGTTGGTTAGCAAATCGAGCGCAAGTAATCATACAGGCTACGATTTTCTTGGTAGGCTCTAGAGTATTGTATCTGGCGTGTACATCTTTGCCAGCATAAATATCTTCTACCATTGGCAAAAGCTCCATGTAATGTTCGTAATAATTGCTGTACTTAATTCCAGCATCTTTACCAACACAACCTGCTACCTTCTTATTTAGAAGGTAAGAGCTCCAGCCTCTCTCTTCTCCCTTAAAGAGAATTTGAGAAGCACGATCCCAACCACGAGGAGAAGGATCAGCATATCTTTCTTCTGGGTCTACAGCTCCAAACAAGTCTTTTGTATGGTCACTGACATAAGCCGTTACTGAGGGGTGAATACGACCAGACTTACCAGCCCAATCCAACCAAGAGGTAGAGTCGGCTTCTACTAGGAACTTTTCAGTTCTATCTAGCAAGGGCAAACTAGGACGAGCGCCACCTTCTGAAATAAGGTTACCTGTCATAATGATTGCTTGCAAATTACGCAGTTTTCTTCCGTTGATGGATCCAAATTGGGTAAATTCCAAAAGTGGTGCCCACAAGCTTTGGTCTGCTTTATCTACTTCATCTAGTAAAGCAACTACCCCTCTATTACCTTCCATCATTGGCTCATAGAACTGTGGAAGCAAAAAGTCTACGAATTTCTTGTGCTGAGCAGCGGCCATAATGTTTGGATAACCACCCATATCTACTCTTTCTAGAACTGAAAGGTTAATATAAACCTCTTGTAAGTCTAGTTTCTTAATCTCTGCTTTAGAGATTTCAGTCTTACCAGTTCCTCTACGGCCGAAAACCGCAATGTTACCGCCCATTTGAATGGTGGCGGAAACGTGTTCTGATAATTCTTTAGTATTTAACTTCTCCAAGTTAAAGTCAGAAGAAGCCATTTGAGTTGGTTGATTTGTTGGAGGCATGTTTTTTGTTTTCCTTTTCCTTTTAGTGCAAGGGATATGCTACCAATATACTCATGCCGCAATTAAAGTCAACCTTGGCAAAAGAAAAAAGATAGCGAGTGAAATGTTCAAAAATTATACTGCGTACGTCTTGATTTTGTCAATCAAGCTCTTTTTATTAGAAAAATTTAATTCAAATAACGGAACGATAATTGGTTTAGTTTCTTTAGGGGCTCTCATTCTTATAGCAAAAGACTCGGATCCTGCGAGACAAATTATAAAATCTCCGCAAGTAAAATCAAAATTATAACAAACTGGATTGGGCCATTTATCATCAAGTATAGTATATAAGGTATAAAAATCACTACAATGAGGGCAAGTATAACGATAGTAATAATTTTTACCATCAGCTATAGCTTGAGAATCAACCATACACTTACCCTTACAATATAAGCATACCGGCTTGTCTTGATCAATAGTTTGAAAAAACCAAGCCATCATATGTTCTATAGATTTAGTTTGAGTCATTTGGATCAATTTCAAATTCTAAAGTGCCAGCCACGAATTTGTTATAAATATCTTTATGAACCTCCCAAGGGTCTGGATGACCAAAACATAATCTACCAGCTGTAAACATCATACGGCCAATTAAATGATCAGGGCAACTCAATTCGTTTAAGCGATCCACTAACCATTGTCCAGCGTAACAAACCTCTCTAATGATAGGGTTCTGCGCTAAACCTTGTGACATGAATGGGTCATTATCTATAATCTCTGACCAACGCAAAAGATCTTCATTAGTTACTGATTCTGGTCTTGCCATTTATCCTCATCTTCTTCATTACCAACTTACCTTAAGTTCTTTATGGGGAGGGGCGCTTAAATAACTGAAACTATCCACTATTTGTGTAGAATGTGACTTTTCTATATTAGAAATCTGAATCTTAAAACCATCTTCTTCAATAGATGGAAAAGCAGCTCTCATTTCTTCTTCATTCCAGATAACGATTGTGTTAAGCGGAATTATAAAACAAAAACGTCCAACCAAAGCTTCTTTTTTGGCCGTCTCTAAAACAAATATAATAAACGATTTGGCTTGTGAATCAAGTCTAGCCGCTTTTGCAGTAACAGCAATATCATGTAGTTCATTAGCTAACATATTTCTTCCTTACTTAAAACTTATTAATCTGACTTTTCGCATGGCGTCTGCCATTTTATAAGCAGTAATAGCTATTTTAGCTGCTATCTCAGAGTCATTATCAGATAATTCTTGTAACGTTGTAGATAGATAACTTTTTGCAGTAAGAATACCCTGCATAGCGGCAATAGCAAACTGATCTCGTAATCTAAGGTCTTCATCGTTCATAATTATAATCCTCAAATAAAAAAATAGCCCCTTGCGGAGCTGTTGGTATCCCCAGTTGGATTTGCACCAACAACTTCCAGTTTCGAAGACTGGCACTCTATCTGTTGAGTTATAAGGACATATCTTTGGTGCCTCCGCTTGGAGTTGAACCAAGGCTAAGAGTTTCGTAGGCTCTTGTGTAGTTCCGCTACAACGGAGGCATAAATTATCTTGGCATGTCTGGAGGGATTCGAACCCCCAACTCCCTGCTTAGAAGGCAGGCACTCTATCCAGTTGAGTTACAGACACATAAACTATATGGTGATCCCAAGCGGTTACGCTCCGCTCTTCGCAGATTGAGAATCTGCTGTCCTACTAATAGACGATGAGACCATTCTATTTAGATACTTTTTAATTCCTTATGGTGATCCGTATGGGGGTCGATCCCATTTTTCTTGGATGAAAGCCAAGTGTCCTAGCCGGTAGACGAACAGACCATGTTTATTTATATGGTAATATTACCCAATAATTAGTATAGTTTTATATATCATCTCTCAAAGGGGTTTTAATGTCATACACGCCAGAACAATTAATAAGAATTGCCGCTAAATACACCGAACTAGCTGAGGATATTATAGGGGCCAATGGAATAGAAGTCAAGGCTGCCGAAAAAAAAGAAAAAAAGAAACTGGACCCCAAGGCAAAAGTCCGTAATAGAGGGACCGTTTGTGTGCCCGCTGAAAGCGCCAAAGATAAAAAAGATCATTTCCCAATTAATGATGAAGGCCAAGCTAGAAATGCTTTAGCCCGTGTTCATCAATATAGCTCGGTACCTGCTTGGTACTCTGGTAGCCTAAAGGGATTACAAGATGCTGTCAGCCGTAAGGTTCATTCTAAGTATCCAAGTATTGGAAAAGCCGATAAGAAATCTAAAAAGTCTTCTATTGAAATTAGCAATTTACTTATTGCGAAATATTCTCAAGTCGCTCCATCCGCCCATATAAGAGGCTGGGATCCTGCTGCCAAAGAAACTTCAACTAACGAAAAACCATCTATTAATCATGTTGAAGGTAATACGGAAACTAAAAGCCAAAATGCAGACTCTGCTGATGCAGATGATAAAAAAACAAGCAAACCAAGTAAATCAAGTAAACCAAGCAAAACATCAACTAAATCAAGTGTAAAAAGCCCTACCTCCACTGAAGTTAAAAGTCCAACTTCAACATCAACAGAAGTTAGAAGTCCAACATCTACCTCCACAGAAGCTTATACGGCTGATAACTTTACGGCTACAGTAACTGGGGGAGCTGGAGAAGGTGACACTACCGTTAATATTGTTCCTACTACTCCTAGTAAATCTAAATCAAATACTACAAATAAAAACTCATCTTCTTTAGAGTCTTATATTGAGAAGTTTGCAGAAGAATATGTTTATAAAATTGCACAAAGGCAGCCTATTTCTCAGGTGAGAAATGAAGGCACGCCTAATGAGCAAGATATGATGCCAGATGCACAAGAGACTGGGGTCGCTCCAAAACCACCTCAAGTAGGTGTTCCTGATGCTGTTGACCAGGGAAAATTTCCATATATCAGCGATGCCTTTCAAAGACAACTTTTACAAGCTGGCAAGATAACTCGTCAACAATATGATGCCGCCAAAGCTTCTCATGCTCCAAAAGCAAATTGGACTCCAATTAGCCCAGATGTACAAACAAAATTAAGAGATATGGGTTACAAAGGACGTAATGGCCAGCCTATAGAGTCTGATGGAAAACTTGGTCAAGAAACTCGTCATGCCTTAAATGTTTTCAAAATGAAAAACGGCAACCCAAGAATGTCAGATGCTGAAGCTATCAATATATTAAACCTTGGTCAAACAAATGTTATTAAACAATATCCAATGACCAATACACCAGGTACACAACCAAAAGCACAAACTCATCCAGCAGGTGAAAATGTAGATCCTTGGACTAATCAACCTTGGAATGGCTCAGAATATAAATAAGGAAGCTAATGAAATATACTATTGATCAATTACTATCTTTATCCTCTAATTATGAGCTTACCGCTGTAAAAGCTTTGACCAAAGAAACTTCTCCAAATTACCGTAAACAATCTTACGTTTATGTCAGCGATAACTTGTTGAGCAAATATGGTCAAACTCAACCTGCAATTGAAATAGACGATCCACCCATGCTGGAACTAGATCCGCCTGTTGCAGCCAAACCTAAGCCAAGACCTCTAAGTCCCAAGGCCCAGCTAGCAAACAAAGTTAAAAATTGGTTATTGGCCAACAAAAGGCCAAATAATCAGTTCATCGTGTCTGGACCTCATGGCGAGAGATATTTGACTGTCAATGAGTATGTTGGACATAATGGAGAGCTCGGCCCTCAAACAACTAATGCTTTAAAGAATTTGCAGCACGATATTGCTTTCCGCAATCCAGCGATGCCTAATCCATTTGTTAAACAAGATGGAACCTTGAATGATCCGACAACTGTGAAATCAATATTAGAATATATTCAATAATTTAACTATTTGATATGAATAGGAATTTTTAATTGTTCTTTTGAATAATTTAACTTACTCATTGGTGCTACTGATAGGACTTGAACCTACACACTCTTTCGAGTACAAGAGTCTGAATCTTGCGCGGCTGCATTACGCCACAGTAGCATTTTTGGTGGTAATGACAGGACTCGCACCTGCACGGGATTTCTCCCAATGGCTTCTAAGACCATCTTGGCTACTATTACAACACATTACCATAACTTACTTGGTAGTCAGGAAGGGAGTTGAACCCTCAAAATTTGGCTTCTTAGACCAACACGTATGCCGTTCCGTCACCTGACCATAAATTTTTACTTGGTACCAATGGTGGGATTTGAACCCACAAACCCGAAGGTGCTGCTTTTTGAGAACAGTGTGTATGCCAGTTCCACCACATTGGCGTGCTGATATTATATATCCTTTTATTGCTATGTCAATCCCTGGGATTAATGTAAATA
>Ga0207933_1001013_pt1 | contig 23549 bp, 18 predicted proteins | sample NGESurdeep092012_4_FD_184488 | JGI IMG/M metagenome (GOLD analysis project Ga0207933, IMG submission 184488) | Arctic peat soil microbial communities from Barrow, Alaska - NGEE Surface sample F53-3 deep-092012 (SPAdes) | ecosystem: Environmental > Terrestrial > Soil > Wetlands > Peat ...
CGGCGCGAGCCGCGTGCGCGACATGTTCGAGCAGGCTCGTAAAAATGTTCCGTGCCTGATTTTCATTGATGAAATTGACGCAGTGGGACGCAGCCGCGGCGTTGGCCTTGGCGGCGGCAACGACGAGCGTGAGCAGACTTTGAACGCGCTGCTCGTCGAGATGGACGGCTTCGACACGCAGGAAGGAATCATCATCATCGCAGCGACAAACCGCGCGGACGTCCTTGATTCGGCGTTGCTGCGTCCCGGTCGTTTTGACCGTCGCATCACAGTCAATCTGCCGGACGTTCGCGGACGCGAGGCGATTTTGAAAGTCCACGCGCGCAACGTGAAGCTTGATCCCGCAGTTGATTTGTCCGTGACGGCTCGCGGCACGCCCGGTTATTCCGGCGCGGAACTGGCGAATTTATTGAACGAAGCGGCGCTGCTTGCGGCGCGCACGGGAAAAAAATCCGTCGGCCAGCCCGAACTTGAAGAGGCGCGCGACAAAGTCCGCTGGGGACGCGAACGCCGCAGCATGGCGATGACGGACGAAAACAAGAAATTGACCGCTTGGCACGAAGCCGGCCACGCACTCGTGAATGTCCTGCTGGATCACACGCATCCGCTGCACAAGGTGACGATCATTCCGCGCGGGCCTTCGCTCGGCTCGACGATGTCGCTGCCGAAGGAGGACATTTTGAATTACCGCAAGAAGGAGCTGCTTGACACAATCACGATGACGATGGCCGGGCGCATCGCGGAAGAAATTATTTCAGGCGACATCTCGACCGGAGCGGGCGGCGACATTCATCAGGCGACGAGCATGGCGCGCGCAATGGTCTGCCAATACGGCATGAGCGAAAAACTCGGCATGGTGCAATACGTCGAGGACGACGAGTTTTTCCTCGGCCGCGACATGATGCGCCGGAAGACTTACAGCGAGGCGACGGCGCAGGAAATTGACGCCGAGGTGAGCGGCATCATCAACAGTTGCTACCGCCGCGCGCACGAACTGATAGACGCGAACCGCGACAAGCTGGAAATGATCGCCAACGCGCTGCTCGAATACGAAACGCTCGACGGAACGCAAGTCCAGGAAATCGTGCAGTTCGGAACATTCACGCCACCACCACCCGCGCCGAAGGTCGAGCCGCCCAGCGGCGCGCAGGCCGCCACCACGATGCCCGAAGTTCCGCCCAAACCCGTTCCCCCGAAATTGCCCGGACTCGGAAATCCAGCGCCTGCGGCGGCCTGATTTTCTCCGTCAAGAACCTTTGCCTTGGAGCACGACCCGGAAGCCGTAGTCGTTCTTGCTTTCATCCGGCGGCGCGTAATTGCGAAATTCAATCCGGGAATTGGGTTCCACAAAAGTGTCCCATGCGCCGCCGCGCAGCACGCGATAAGGCTTGTCCTGCGGGTCGAGGCACCATTCCATGACGTTGCCGCGTGTGTCAAAAAGGCCGAGGCTGTTCGCGCCCATGCTGCCGGCCGGTTCGGTCGAGGAATGATGGTTTGGAGGCAGGCTCGTCACGGCCTGGTCAAGGGTGGCTCCGTCCGCAAGCATGAACCATTGATCCTGCGTCGGGAGCGAATAAGCATAACCGCCGGGCAAATTGCGGCTCATTTTTTCCTTTTGCGTGAGCTTCCCGCAAAACGTCATTGCGTCGTTCCAGCTCACCGAATCCACCGGCCTGTCGTCGCCGCGAAACGCGCTGGGATTGGAGTGCATCAGTTTTTGATAGGCGTCCTGCGTTACTTCAAACTTTCCCGCCCAAAGCCCGGGTGAGATTTTCACCAGCACGATGCCGACGGTGTTAGTCACGATGCTGTTGCTCGACATCAATTGGGCGAGCGTCAAATCGTCATTGGTCAGGTTTTCGGTGGAAGCCGTGTTTGTGTCCTGCGCGCGAACCGAAAGCACTGGCAACAACATCAACGCCGCCGCCAAAAACGACGAAAATTTCCGGTTCGATTTCACGACACAAGCAAAACCTGTTTCAGCCAAATGTCAAGTGGCGTGCAAACCGCCCCTTCAGGATTTCTTTTTGAGATTGTTCAAATCCTCGGCGAGAAACCGAGCCACGTCCTTGAACCGCGCGACGTTTTCCTGGTTCATCGCCATCAGAGTTTGATGCGCTTCGAGGCTGGTTCGCGTGATTTCCTCGCGCGACGGATTGACGGATTCAGGCGTGCAGGTTTTCACGTCATCGGGCATCTGCAATTCTCCGCCCGTCGGCTTGAACAGATGCAATGCGCCGAGATTTTCAAGCAGTTCCGTGACGCGGGCGTTGGCGTTCAGCAGTTCGATCTTGCATTCATCCGGAATGCACTTTGGATTCATCTTCAATCCGAATCCGGCCAGCACACCCAGAAATGTGCTGTCCATCAGCACACATTCCGACAGGTCAATGATGAAACGTCCGCAGCCGTTTTGCGCCAGTTCGTCCAGCAGCGTTTTGAAATCGGGGCTGGACGTGAAATTGGCGCGGCCCGCGATTCGAACGCAGGCGAATTTTTTCCCGACCAAAACCGACATATTTGCCGACGACGTGGACATTTTTTTCCAGATAAAATTTCAGGCCGCGACCGGCTGCGGCGCGGCAATCTGCACCAATGCCTGCTGCAACACGAGCGATTCGTCAAGTCCGCTTGAGACCAGCCTCTGGTTGCAGCGCAGCAGCAGGTCCATTGCGCGCACCAATTCGTCCTGGCTGTATTTTTTCACCTGCGGCAGCGCCTTGTAAAGCACATAAGGATTCAACGCTAGCGGGTTGAATTTTCGGTCTTCGGGCAGCTTGTCCCTCGGCACGCGCTCCAGTTGCGATTTGAAATGGCTGTAGTCATTCGTCGCCTTGATCCAGCCTTCGCGCAGCATTTCCTTCAACAACAGCATCGCGCGCACTTTGGAAATCAAACCGTAAAGCAGGCCGATTTCAGATTTTTGCGAATCGAATTTTGTCTCCCACAATTCTTCGTCCAGCCGTTTCAGCAGACGCGGCAAATCGCGGTCGCCCAGGGCGTCACCCAAGGCAAACGCCCGCGCCGTTTTGTTGCGCGGACAAACCGCCGCAACGTCGGCGAACTCGATTGCTTTCCGTTCGCCCGCAAAAATCGAAAGTTTTTCAATTTCATTTTCCAATTGCCGCGCGTTCGGCCCGATGCGTCCGACCAGTTCGGCCAACGCCTCCTCCGAGATTTCGTTTTTACGTTCGCGGATGGCCGTTCGCGCCGCGACCTCGGCCCGCTCGACCCAATCCTTGTCGTCTGCCGAAAGCCCGGCAAAACTTTCAACCGACCCAATTTTGTCGAACGTCTTGAAGAAAGTCTTCCGCCTGTCCACCTTGCCCGCGCTGATCAACAGCCGGACATTGTGCCATTTGAAATTTTTCAGTTCGTCGGCGACTTCATTCAAAGTTTCAGTGACGGTTTGGGCCGAAGCAGCGCGCTCGTCGCCGAGAAAATTGCAGTCGCGCAGCCAGACGGCTTTGCCGGAACCGAAGAAAGGCAGCGTGTTCAGTGCTTCGCGGAGTTTTGCAATCGCGGCGAGCGCGTCGCCGCTGTTGGCAACCTGGGCGTCAATGATTTCGTGATCCATGCCGCCGAGTTCTTCGCACCACGCCTGATATGTTTCCTTCGCGCGCTTTTTAACGGCGAATTCGTCGTCGCCGCAAACGAGGAAAAGTGACGGGTGAAGGGTGGCGTGTGACATGAATTATGCGCGTTGGCTGAAGTTGTTTTTCTTGTCACTTGTCACACGTCACTCTTCACTTTCCGCGCTTCCAGTTTCGTTGATTTTGTCCAGCACCGCGCTCATGTCCTCGACCTGCTCAAAAAGCGCGGCGGCAACGAAGACCGGCTTTTTTTGCGCGGCGGCGATGGCGAGGCAGTCGCTCGGGCGCGCGTCCACCTCGACAATTTTCCGCGCGGTGTGCAGTTCATTCTGCTGCTGCAAAATCAGCCGTGCGAAGTAGGTGGAATTTTTCAAGTCCGTGATGATGACGCGCTCGACGGTGATTCCGAAGCCCTGAAAAACGCGATTGATGAGGTCGTGCGTAAGCGGACGTTCCTTCGGCGTCTGGCGCAGGAACATTCCGATGACCGCGCCCATCTGCGGCTCGACGTTGATGACAAAAACTTTTTCGTCATTGCCGACGAACAGCGCGCAACCGCTGGGCTGCGGAAGAATCCCCCGGATCTGAACCGGCACGACGTCGTTCTTCATGGCGACAATGTATTGCCAAAATTGATAAAACACAAGCCCTGCTGCCGCCGGCGGCTGAACTGCTTTCAACGGGAATGTTGAGCGACGTAATCAGTCGCTGATCCTTGATTTTGTGATTCCTTCCATTTGGTCAAAACCATCGCCCCGGCCCACATCAGATAAATCAGGCTCATCAATGACGCGCCCAAATCCCGCAGCGAGGGGCCGATGACCGGAATGACCGCAAAAAAATCAGCCACCATGAAGAACAGCACCGGCAGGAGCAGTTTCCAATTCATCGCTCGCCCCGGCTCCCGCGCCAGCCCTTGATCCAGCAAGGCCGCAACCATCGGCAGCATCAGCAGATGATAAAAATTATGAACGACGGGACAAATCACCAAAGTCAGTCCGATCAGCAGCCCGGCGATGATGAGGAAGTCCCGCCTCGAATCCTGCCTCCGGATTCCGGCGACGAAGCCAACTCCGGCAAGCATCGCCGCGCCGACGAGATAAACCAGACGGCGTTCCCACGGCGCGGCCTCCTGCGGACGCTGGTCTCGCGGCAGAAAGTAAAAGCGCCAGTTGTGGACGGCTGCGAGCAGGGATTGGTTGTCCGTGCTCGTCATGCCCGTCAATTCATGCAAACGCGAAGTGTCGGTTCCATGACCAAGACCTGGTTTAACCAGAACCTGCACCCATGCTTGGTATAATTCGATTGTCCGTTTTGCTCCCAGCGTGACTCCAGGAAGTATGATCAACAAAAAAAGAAGTCCCGCCGTCACGCCAGCCGCCATTGCCGCCGCCAAAATGGATAAATTAACAAAAACGGGGGGATCAGTTTGACCGTGGCTGGAAACGAAAGCCAAAGGCCGGCCTGGAAGCCGCGCTTGTTCGCAGCCAGATAAAGCCCAAGCGCAATCGTAAAAAGCATGAGCGCTTCCACCTGCCCTCGCGACAAATCCCGGCCCAACGATCCCACGCACACGAGCAAAGGCAGCAGGCGAAGTTTCCACCAGCGCCGCCGCTCATCGCTATTTTCGGGCGGCGGTGACCTTAAACCAGAACCTTCCAACGTGCAGGCCAGGGCGTGTGCGGACACGAAAATAAAAAATACGCTCAACAAATACCATGTCCCGACAATCCAAAAAAAACGCCGGTTCTGATCATGTAACCCATAATAATAACTGCCGTGTCCATAACCGGGATGTCCGCTGAGTTCATAACCCCACGGAGTGTTGGTTTCGGTGTATAGTTCTCCGGGTTTGAGGACGGGAAGTTTGGGAACGGGTTCGGCCAGCGGCAGAAACAGGATCGCCAGCGCCGGCGGATATTGGTAGTGCCAGCCGCGCCAGTCTGTGACCGTGTAAAGATTCTGGCCGCTCCACACGGCTTCGGATGCGACGGCGAAGACGCCCAAATCAGTCATCGGTATGCGGCGAAGCGCCGTGCGTCGTTCCACATAGGTGCCAAAGCCAAGAAGCAGACAGATTCCAACCGCCAGCCAGATGCGTTCGCGGCGGCTGAAATTCCAATGGCGTTTGTTTTCAGGCATTGAGTTCAGTGTTTAGTCCGGCGCGTGATAAATAAACATTATTTTTAACCCGCAATCTTCATCTGGCCGATAAAAGTGAAATCCCCGCTTTGAAATTGTATCAATGCGGAATGCCGCAGGCGCAAAAAACCGAAGATATATTTTTAGCCGGATCATAATTCAACCACGGGCCGAGCCATTTCTCAACTTCCTGCAATGTCATTCCTTTGCGCAAATGATAATCCAGCAACTGGTCGCGTCCGAGTTTGCCGACGGCGAAATATTTTGAATCCGGGTGCGCGAAATAAAGCCCGCTCACCGAACTGCCCGGCCACATGGCAAAACTTTCCGTGAGCTTGATGCCCGCATTTTTTTCAACGTCGAGCAGTTGCCAGAGAATTTCCTTTTCCGTGTGATCGGGACACGCCGGATAACCCGCCGCCGGACGGATGCCGCGATAATTTTCATCGATCAAATCCCCGGGCTTCAAATTTTCGGCTTTGCCAAAGCCCCATTTTTCACGGGCGCGCTTGTGCAAAAATTCGGCGAACGCCTCCGCCAACCGGTCGGCCAAAGCCTCGGCCATGATCGCGTTGTAATCGTCGTTGTCCGCTTTGAATTTTTCGACCAGCTCTTTCAGGTGGTGGCCGCTCGTGACGGCAAATGCGCCAAGATAATCTTGTAGGACAGCCGTCGCGGCTGTCTCATTCTTTTCTGAAATGTTTGAGACAGGCGCGACGCCTGTCCTGCGCTTTGGCGCAATGAAATCCGCGAGACACCAATTCGGTGTGCTATCGCCTTTTTCGATTTGCTGGCGCAGGAAATGGAACGTCGTCAAAACCTTTGATCGTGATTCGTCCGTGTAAAGTTTCACGTCGTCACCGACGCGATTGGCTGGGAAGAAACCATAAACCGCTTTCGGTTGGATCAATTTCTTGCTGACGATTTCATCGAGCAATTTCTGCGCGTCGGCAAAAAGTTTGCGCGCTTCTTCGCCGTGCTTTTCGTGCTGGAGAATTTTCGGATAAACGCCGCGCAATTCCCAAGTATGAAAAAACGGCGACCAGTCAATGAACGGCACGAGTTCAGCGAGCGCAGGCTCAATCGTTTTCGCGCCGGTAAATTCCGGCTTCGCCAAATCATCAAATTTTAATTTTGGCGCATTTTTGCGCGCCGCTTCAAGCGACAATAATTTCACCGTCTGGCTGCTGTGCGTCGCACGGACGCGGTCGTATTCCTCGCGGATTTGCGCGGCGAATTTCGGTTTGTGCTCGGCGCTGATCAGATTGCTCGCGACCGGCACGGCGCGGCTGGCGTCGAGAACGTGGACGACCGGCTGATTAAAATTCGGCGCGATTTTCACCGCCGTGTGTGCCTTGCTCGTCGTCGCGCCGCCGATGAGCAGCGGCAACGTCAGGCCCTTGCGTTCCATCTCGCGCGCGACGTGGACCATCTCGTCCAGCGAGGGCGTGATGAGGCCGCTCAAGCCGATGATGTCCACCTTCTCGTCAATCGCCGTCTGTAAAATCTTTTCACATGGCACCATGACGCCGAGGTCAATGATCTCGTAATTGTTGCAGCGCAGCACGACGCCGACGATGTTTTTGCCGATGTCGTGAACGTCGCCTTTGACGGTCGCCAGAAGAATTTTTCCCTGTGTCTTCGCCGCGCCGGCGGATTTTTCGGCTTCCAAATACGGTTGTAAATACGCGACGGCTTTTTTCATCACGCGCGCGGATTTGACGACTTGCGGCAAAAACATTTTGCCGGAGCCGAACAGGTCGCCGACGACGTTCATGCCGGCCATGAGCGGGCCTTCGATAACGAGGAGCGGCTTGTTGTATTTTTGACGCGCTTCCTCGGTGTCGAGATCAATGAAATCCACGATGCCCTTCACGAGCGCGTGCGACAGGCGTTCCTCGACCGTGCCGTTGCGCCACGCATCTTCGACGATGGCGACCTTGCCTTTCTGCTTCACCGACTCGGCGAATTTGATCAGCCGTTCCGTCGCGTCGTCGCGGCGGTTCAGCAAAACATCCTCGACCAGTCTCAGCAAATCTTTCGGCACTTCCTCGTAAACTTCGAGCATTCCGGCGTTGACGATGCCCATGTCGAGTCCGGCCTTGATGGCATGATATAAAAATGCCGAGTGCATCGCCTCGCGCACGGCGTTGTTGCCGCGAAACGAAAATGAAATGTTGCTGATGCCGCCGCTGACTTTCGCGTGCGGCAGGTTCTCCTTGATCCACTTTGTTGCGCGGATGAAATCCACGGCGTAATTATTATGCTCCTCCATTCCCGTCGCGACCGTCAAAACGTTCGGATCGAAAATGATGTCCTGCGGCGGGAAGCCGACTTTCTCGACAAGCAAATCGTAAGCGCGTTTGCAGACGGAAATTTTTCGCTCAAACGAATCCGCCTGGCCGAGTTCGTCAAACGCCATCACGACGACCGCTGCGCCATGGCGATGGACGAGTTTCGCCTGCTTGAGAAATTTTTCTTCGCCTTCCTTGAGCGAAATGGAATTCACGATGCCTTTGCCCTGGAGACATTTCAAACCGGTCTCGATGACTTCCCATTTTGAGGAATCCACCATCACCGGCACCTTGCAGATGTCCGGCTCGGACGCGATGAGATTGAGAATGCGGTGCATCGCGGCGACGCCGTCAATCATCCCTTCGTCCATGCAAACGTCAATGACCTGTGCGCCGTTCTCGACCTGCTGGCGCGCGATGGCGAGCGCGGCCTCGTAATCGCCGGTCTTGATGAGCTGCGCAAACTTGGGCGAACCGGCGACATTCGTGCGCTCGCCGATGTTCAGAAAATTGGAATTTGGACGAACTGTCAGCGCGTCCAATCCGCTCAAGCGCAAATACGGTTCAACCGTCGGAACTTTTCGCGGCGGCAAATCTTTTACGGCGTCCGCGATTGCCTTGGTGTGGAGCGGCGTCGTGCCACAGCAACCGCCGATGATGTTGAGCCAGCCGTTCTGCGCCCATTCGCGCAATTGCGGCGCGAGCGTTTCCGGCGTTTCGGGAAAACCGGTCGGCAGCAGCGGATTCGGCAGGCCGGCGTTCGGATACGCGCTGACGTAAATCGGCGCGATGCCGGAAAGTTCCTCGATGAGCGGGCGCAATTCCTTCGGCCCGAGCGCACAGTTCATGCCGACGCTCAAAAGCGGCACGTTGGAAATGGAATTCCAAAACGCCTCGACCGTCTGACCGGTCACGCCGCGATTGCTCCCCGCTTGGATGAAAGTGACCGATGCGAGAATTGGAATGGTTTTCGTAGGACAGGCGTCGCGCCTGTCTCCATTTTTATTTTTATCAAAGTTAGAGACAGGCGCGACGTCTGTCCTACATGGCAGCGGTTGAATTCCCCGCTCATCAAAAATTTTCTGGATTGCGAAAAATGCCGCTCGCGCGTTGAGCGTGTCGAAAATTGTTTCCACCAGCAGCACATCCGCGCCGCCATCAAGCAGGCCATTGATCTGTTCGCTGTAGGCCTTGACCAGTTCGTCGTAATTCGTGCCGCGTGCGCCGGGATTATTTACGTCAGTTGAAATAGAAGATGTTTTCGTCGTCGGGCCGATTGCGCCCGCGACAAAACAAATTCTTTCCGGCTGCGATTTTTCCACCGCATCCGCCGCGCGACGCGCACATTTCGCGCCCGCCTTCGACAATTCATAGGCCAGCGATTCCAGCCCGTAATCCGCGAGCGAGACGGATTGCGCGTTGAACGTGTTCGTCTCGATGATGTCCGCGCCCGCCTCGAGATACTGGCGGTGAATCCCCTCGATGATCTGCGGCTGCGTGACGTTGAGCAAATCGTTGAGGCCTTTCAAATCTTTGCCGCGCCAGTCCGCGAAACGCGTGCCGCGAAACGCCGCTTCGTCCAGCTTGTGCTGCTGGATCATCGTGCCCATCGCGCCGTCAATGATGACGATGCGCTCGCGCAACAGGCGTTGAAGATATTCGATTCTATCCGGCATCGGTTTGGTTTGTTGCAAATTAACCGCTTAAAATTAACGGAAAGTTTTCCGCAATGCAAATAATAAATCAACATATCCTGATATGATGATTTGTATTTTACGGCTCACGGCAGGTTGCCGGTTTTGAAATTTTGGCGAAATGCGTGCCATGGCCTTTCGTGCTTCCCCTGGCGTTGCAAAGCAATTCTTGTTGTCAGGCTTTGATGACAGTCGCGCCCGCCGCCGGACGCGAGACAAAAATTGTCGCGTTAATCCCGGTTTTCGTTTTGTAATCGGCGACCATCTGTGTTGTGATGCCCGCGATGTTCTCCGTTTTCACCAAGGCGACCGCGCAGCCTCCAAAGCCGCCGCCAGTCATGCGGCAGCCGAAAACTCCGCCTTTTACGCCGATGGATTCTGCGATTTCAACCACTTCGTCAAGCTCCTTGCAGCTCACCTCGTAATCGTCGCGCAGCGAGGCGTGGCTGGCATACATGAGATTGCCTGCGGCCGCCCAGTTGGAATTGCGGATTGCTTCGACGGCGTGAACGGTGCGTTCAATCTCGCCGACGACGTGCCGCGCGCGGCGATAAACGACTTCGCCCATTGTGTCCTTTGTTCGTTCGAGCATTTCAGCCGTCGCATCACGCAAGGAGGAGACACCAAGAATCTTCGCGGCGGCCTCGCATTGCGAACGGCGCTGGGCGTATTCGCCGCCGCTCAATTCGTGCTTCACGTTGGTGTTGACGATGAGCAGCGCGACAGACGGATCATTCATCGGCACCAGCTCCGTTTTTCGCGAGCGGCAATCGAGCAGAAGCAAATGGCTCTCGCGTCCCATCACGGAGATGAACTGGTCCATGATGCCGCAAGGAACCCCGGCGAATTCGTGCTCTGCCTTCTGCGCAAGCAGCGCCTTTTCAACCGGATCAATCACGGCACCAGTCGCGGTTTCAATCAGCGTGGCGGTGCAGACTTCGAGCGCGGCACTGCTGCTCAATCCGCCACCAGGCGGCACAGTGGACATGAAAGCCACATCGAGCGCGGGAATCTTTACGCCGCGATTTTGGAATCCCGCGATGACGCCACGAATGTAATTCGACCATTTCGGCGGGCCTTTTTTGACAGGAGCGGAAATGTCAATCGTCGCGGTCTCCTTGAACTGGGCGTCGTAAATCGAGATCGAGGATGAGGATGGCGACGAGGATGAATCTGCGGCCATGACGGCGTAGCGTTCAATTGCCATGGGCAGGACGAATCCGTCATTGTAATCCGTGTGCTCGCCGATGACGTTGACGCGCCCCGGCGCGGCGACGATCCAGCGCGGCGGGCGTCCGTTTTTTTTTTGAAATTCAGCGGCGACGATGTCGGCGAGTTGTTGCAGATTTTTCATGGGATGTGAAGGGCGCAGACGGAGGCAATTGACAGCATAGATTTGAAAAAGATTTGGCGATTTGCGCAGGCGTGTCAATCCAATTGCTTTTGGACGCGAAGTGTGATTTATTGCGCGCACGAAATTATAAATTATGAAAAAAATCGACGAAAAAACGCAGGAACTCTGCCAGACCATCATCGCCGAGCCGGAGATGATTTCCATCCGCAGCCGGATTGACACTTTCCTGGCCGACGCATCGGCGCGCGGCCAGTATGAAACGCTGATGGGCATTGGTCAGACGTTGCAGGAAAAACAGCAGCACGGCCAGCCGCTGGCACCGGCTGAAATTTCAGATTTTGAAAAGAGCCGCGAGTCCCTGCTCGCCAACCCGGTCGCGCGCGGCTTTCTCGACGCGCAGGAGGAGATTCATGAAATCCAGCACTCGATACAGAAGAAGATTTCCAAAACGCTGGAGCTTGGACGCATCCCCACGACGGAAGATTTTGAGGAAGGCTCGTGCGGCCACGGGTGCGGCTGCCACCACTGAAAATTATTCCGGCACGACCCGCAATGTTTCCTGGAGTTCAGAAACGCAATGTGGCCGTCAGTTCCACGCCCAAATCAAACGCCCTATAACCTGGATTAAAACCGGCGGCCGCAAGAGAATTGTCATCCGATGATTTGGCATCGTAGTTGTCAAACATCTGAAAGGAAAGCCATCGGGTGAAATAATACGACACGGAAAACCCAAAGCTGTTGAGAATGTCGTCGCGTCCGATGCTGTTCCCCGCTGAATTGAAATGATAGCGGGTATATGTCATGCGGTAATATGGCTGCACAACCACTTTCGGCACGGGCTGCCAACTGTAGGCCAAAGAAAAAGTGCCATCCCAGCGATCCTGGCTGTGAGTATAGTATTGGCCGTTAAGGTCATATCCTGGAGACCAGCTAAAGTTATAGTCTGTCTGCAAACTCGCGGAGACCAGTGAATTCTGGGTGACCTGAAACAACTTTTGCACACCGACGCTGGGGACAAGTGCGTGGTAGAATTCAATGCCATAGTCAGGCTGCTGCACGATGCGGGTGTAGTCAAATTCACCAAAAAACTGCCAGTCGCCTGGCAGCAGATACTTCGCCCCAAAAAAAACAGTCTGCACATTGAAATCAAGACTGCTGACAGATCCCCCGCCGGGAAGTATTGCTCCATTGTAATTATACCATTGAGAGCGATATCCGGCGTCGGGAGCAAACCTGCCGGCACCCAGCCTGTAAGGCGCCGGTGCATAAGCGGCCGAGACGGTGTTGATAAACACGCCGGCTGATGTGAGCGGGTTGGCCGCCGTCCTTTGCGAAAGCGTGGCGTTGTCCGTGTAAAAAAACCTGCTGTCCGCCACGACTTCCCACATCGTCGGTTTGGGGATGACCCTCAAAATATGCTGCTCGCCGATGTCAAAATTTTCGTTCGTGTAGGTTTCCGGCGCGTTTCCGCCCGCACGGGGGCCGACCATCGGGTTTTGCTGCTCCATGTTCTGCTGGAAGTTTTGCAACTGCTGGACGGCCGTGGACGGCGCAGGCTGTGCGCGCAATGAAATCGCCGACAAGACGATGAAACTAAACAACAGGGTTGCAAGCGTTCTGATCATTTTCATTTTTATATTTTTTTGAAATCAACGGGACGAATCAAGATCAGTGCTACAACTACTGGTTCCCGTGAACATAGATTCCGGGCGTGGTGCCAATGCCAATACCAACCTGGGACGCTGATGTAATAGCCGTGCCACCATGACTTACATTTAGTAGATTTGCTTCACCAACTATGACTCCATTGTTGACGTTGATTCCATAATTATAGTTTGCCTGCCCCCCATAATAACATCCGAGATTCACTATACTTGAACCGCCGAAGGCAACATTAAGGAGGTCAATCGTATGTGCCACCATGTTGACTGTTGCAAACGCACTTAAGTTGACGTTTTGAACGGCTATCAGAGGCCCTCCGTCTGAATTACCATTTCCTGCTGTCATGTTAAGTTGATTGCCCGTATATTTGCTGCTGCTGCCATCCTGGTTGATCAGAATGCCGTCCGGAGAATTCACGCTGATATAAAACGCATTCAAGGACGCGCCATTATTGATTGTCGTCCCGGCGCCTCCGTTTGCGGTGATCGTCAGATTTTGACCGGCAGTGATTGAGCCACCGCTCACGGTAACACCGCCACTTGGATCGTAGATAGGCACGCCCAGTTTCACCTGCTCGGCCGTGATGTTCACATTGTTGTCCGCATAAATCGTCGAATTATTTATCCCCACGGCCCCGTTGCCGGAGATGTTCATGTTTCCGCCAGCGCCGTATGGTGCATAAGCATCCAAAGTGCTGCCGGAAATGGAAATGTCGTTGACCGATACGGTGTCAGATCCATCAGTGTTAGGCGCACCCGCAACCTGGCCATTATCATAAACATCCATGTCACCTCCGTAAGCCGTGAAGATGGAGTTGGCGATGGTAATGTCGTTGGCCGAGACGGTGCTTCCCGAAATGACGGCGGAATTTATGCCGGAAATTGAGATGGAACCGTTGTCAGCAATCAGCAGGTCGCCGTCATTGGCCGTGAGGGTGGAACCGGCGGCGGAAATGTTGTTGACCTCCAGATCAGAACCGGAAATGGTGACAAAGTTGCCCGAGATGGAGAGACCGCCGTTGTCAACGACGCCCACGCCGCCACTTGCGGAAAATGTGCTGCCGCCGGTGATGGAAATGTTGTTGGCGATTACGGATACAGTAGACCTTATGGGTTATTGTATTTTTCGCCGATTTTGGTAGAACAGAGCGCATGAATATCGAAAAGATGTGGTCCAACCCGCGATTGTTGCGCGCGGCGACCTCGCTGGATCGGAGCGAATTGGAACAATTGATGTTTCCGTTTGAACGGGAGTGGCTGCGGGCGCAGCGGCGCAGCCTGACCCAGCGGAGCACCGAGCGCATCCGCGCCTTGGGCGCCGGACGCAAGGGGCAACTGGAGAACATCCGTCACAAGCTGTTGTTCATCCTGATGTATTTCAAGCTTTACCCGTTGCAGGAAGTCATGGGACTTTTGTTCGGCTTTAACCAGTCGGAGGCCAACCGTTGGGTGCATCGGCTCACGCCGGTTTTGGAAAAAGCCCTGGGGCGGCGGATGGAGTTGCCGGCACGCCGGCCGGCGGACTTGCAGCGAGTGCTGGCGGAATGTCCGAGCTTGGAATGGGTGCTCGATGGGGTGGAGCGTCCGATGCGCCGCCCCAAGGACCCAGACCGGCAAAAGCGCCACTACAGCGGGAAAAAGAAGCGGCATGGCCTCAAGAATCTGGTCGTGACCTCTCGGGGCCAAGTCAAGGGATTGAGCCGGACGGTTCCGGGCAGCGTGCATGACAAAAAGCTGGCCGATCAAACCCGCTGGCGCTGGCCCCAAGGCGGCACGTTGCTGATGGACACGGGGTTTGCGGGTTACTCTCCGGCCCCCAGCGACAGGCTGATGCCGCACAAGAAACCCAAAGGCAAACCCCTGGACGCCGTTTGGAAAATGATCAACCGCGGCATCTCGCGCCTGCGGGTGGGAGTCGAACACGCCATTGCTGGAATCAAACGCTGTCATGTCGTGGCCGACCTTTACCGCAACACCAAGGAAGACTTTGAGGACACGGTCATGCTCCTGGCTTGCGGACTTCACAACTTCAGAATCTCCTGCCGCTCTGCCGCATGAACCAACCCACAACCCACAACGGCTGCCGCTTTTACAATAACCCATAATGTCTAATGGCGCGGTCTGCGGTTATACCAATATCCTCTATCCATCCGTCAAGCTGGGAGCAATGAATCCCAGCAGCATCATATTTTGGGAAACCGATGAAACCGTGCCCACGGATTTCAATGACGGAGCCAATTATCCCAGCGAAGGCGTGAGCCGCCGGCACGATCAAGGCGGCATCTACGGTGCGGCGGATGGGTCGGTCGGATTCATCAAGTTTGTGGACTGGTATGCAGAAGAGGCTGACCTCCGCACATTCGGTGGCCTGGCGGCAGGGGACGGAGGTCTGGGGACTGGATTTTGCGGATGGTGTTCAACAAAAAATTTGGGAAGCTTCGCCGAATCAACTGGTCGGATTCAGTTATTCCATGAATTTAGAAGGATTTTTATTAAACTGCCAGGATGAAAAGGGGCAGTTTTTGCTCCGCTATAACCCCAGAACCAAATCAACCGTGGAAGCCGGAAGAATCGGCGACGGAACCCACGTCATCCAAAAAGTGACTTGGTTCAACCGGGGGCCGGCCTATGCTTATCGTAGCCAGGTGCAAGGCCAGGATACCTTTTTTATCGGAGCGAATGGCGGGGCCGGATTGGATTCCTTTTCCGCGCCGGGTGAAACCTATGATTACACGTTAAACGGCGATCATCTGTATATGGGCGGCACCCTGACCAACGCCCGTCCGGGTGTCTGGGTCTATGATCTTAAATCCAAGGAATTGAACAATGTCGGCTCCAGTTTGGACAGCCCTTTGAGATACGCCAGCATTGTCAGCCCTGTTGCCGGCAGGCTGACCAACTCAACCGGTGTGATAAGGATTTATTATACTTGGGCACCGGCACATATATCAGCCGGAAAAAAATCCCCTGCCCGCATTGCGCTAAAAACATCATCTTGCCGAAGATAGCTTGACCCGCCATTGATGCCCGCTGGCATCGGGGGCTTTAATTCTATCGCAAGAAAGCTGATGAATGACACAGATTGTCCGCTGTGTAATATCCAGCAGTTGACCCAACGTCGGTTACGCCGGTCTATTTCCGCTTCGGATTTCCGGTTGGCGGAAGTCACCGGCGGCGTGACTCAGCTTTTGATCGATCGGCAGTCATGCAGGGCTGAATTTTTGCATTAGATCGCCACGACCTTCAATGCAGTTTGTATTTGAATTCACATTGCGAAGTGTTAGTTGACCCTTGTTGCAGCTTTGCTAGCATGAACTCATCATGCTTGAGCGAGGCCAAACCCAGTTGCCGCACGCAGCCGCGAACAGCAACCGAAGCGAACGCTGAAAGCGTGATTCCTCACCATTAAAAATATACAAACCATTATGAAAATGACCACACCATTGCTCGCCTTGGCGGGCTTGCTTCTGTTCAATGCGAACGCTTTTTCCCAGGACACGAATCTTTGGATATTCCTGTGCTTTGGACAGTCCAACATGGAGGGCTTTCCGGGAGTTCAAGAACAAGACAAGACCAATGTGGATGACCGCTTTCAGGTTTTGGCGTCAGTTGATTTTCCAAGCATGGACCGAAAAAAGGAGAATTGGTATACCGCCATCCCTCCGCTCTGCCGGCCCGGCTGCGGCCTTTGCCCGGCTGATTATTTTGGCCGAACCCTGGTTGCCAGTCTTCCGAAGAACATCAGAGTAGGTGTTGTTGTCGTCGCGGTGGCCGGCTGCAAAATTGAACTGTTTGAAAAGACCAATTACGAAGCCTATGCGTCAACGGCGCCTTCGTGGATGAAGCCTATCATCAAGACATACGGTGGCGACCCCTATCAATATCTGGTGGATATTGGCAAACTGGCCCAGAAAGACGGCGTCATCAAAGGCATCCTGCTGCATCAGGGCGAGTCCAATTCGGGTGACAAGGAATGGCCGAACAAGGTCAAAGGCATTTATGACAATTTGCTCCAAGACCTGAACCTCAAGGCTGCGGATGTGCCGCTGCTCGCCGGCGAGCTGGTGGCCAAGGATCAAGGTGGCGCTTGCGCCGGGATGAATCCGATCATTGACGATCTGCCCAAGACCATTCCAACCGCCCACGTCATCTCGGCGACGGGCTGCACCAAGGCAAACTCCCTGCATTTCAATCCGGCCGGCTACCGGTTGTTGGGAACGCGCTATGGCGAGACAATGCTTTCAATCATGGGTTACCCGGTCACTGAACAGCCGGCAAAATAGTTTGTGTCTTTGCGATTTCCGTTGATTCAACATTGAAGATAATCGTTATGAAAATAAAATTGATATTGTTCTCGCTCGCAACCTTCCTTTCGTTCGGCACCAAAGCTTTGGCTGCTCCAGATCCGAATTTCTACATCTACGTCTGCTTCGGACAGTCGAACATGGAAAGCGGCGGACGCATGGACGAGCAAGATCGAACCGTTGATCCGCGGTTTCAGGTCATGGCGGATTTTGATTCCGCCAAGCGGGATTGGAAAAAGGACAACTGGTATGATGCCGTCCCGCCATTGTCCGCAAAAGGCAGCGGCATTTGCATGATTGATTATTTCGGCAGGACGATGGTTGCCAACCTGCCAAAAAACATCCGGGTGGGCGTCATTAAAGTGTCCGTGCCCGGCTGCAAAATTGAGTTGTTCCAAAAAGATATTTACACGAACTATGCCACAACCGTTCAGCCTTGGATGCAAAATTACATCAAGAGTTACGATGGAAACCCCTATCAATATCTCGTGGACCAGGCAAAGCTGGCGCAGAAGGACGGCGTCATCAAGGGAATCCTGCTGCATCAAGGCGAGTCAAATCCAAACGACAAGGAATGGCCGGACAAAGTGAAAAGCATTTACGACAATTTGATCAAGGACCTGAATTTGAATCCCAAAGAAGTGCCTCTTCTGGCCGGTGAAACCGTGAACGCCGACCAGCAAGGCGTCTGCGCCGGCTTCAACAAAATCATGGCAGAGCTGCCGAAAACACTGACCAATTCCTACGTCATTTCATCGGCTGGCTGCACTTGCAACCCGGACCATATGCATTTCAATTCCGCTGGTTCCAGAGAGTTTGGAAAGCGCTACGGGGAACAAATGCTTTCGATCCTCGGCTATAAAGTTGCTGAAGTTAAATAAGCCGGACAAGAAAATTTCAGTGGACGATCAAGGCATCCACCGCCACCGGGCCGGGGCCACGATTGATAATGTTGAGCGTGTGTTTGCCTGGAGTCAAACCGGTCACTTCGCACACGGTTTGTTCCGATTGACGTGCCCCGCTTGTGGACAAATCCGCCGTCGCGCGCGTTTGGCCGTCAATTTGAACTTCGATTTTTCCGGCTCCGGCTTCTTTCGGAGCTATGACTGAAACGCTCGTGCCGGTGAATGGACAACTCCAGACATCACCGGGTGTCTCGCTGATGGTGAGGTCGTTGTTGAAATCGCCGGTGCCCAAATTGCAACTGCGAACCCAGCCGGGATACGTAGCGCCCGGATCGTCGTCGTTGATCCATCCTTTGTCGTGTGTGATGCGCAAAACGCGACACGCGGACGCCAGCGACTGACTGGTAATTCCCGCCATCGGCTGAACCGCACCGCCCGGTGTCACGGTCAAGCCTTGTTCGTCCTGAACAAACGTCAGCGGAACGTCGGAGCCGAGCAGTTCGACTTTGGAAACTTTTCCGATGGTCGCGCCGCCGGTGCGCAGCGCAGCGAGCGTAATCGCGCCGCCGTTCCAATTCAGCAGCGTGGCATAGACGTTGCCGTTGTTGCGCGTGTAACAAACCGTGTTATCGCCAAAGACTTCAAACGGACGCGATGAATAGACTGCTTCGCTATTGATCTTCAGCCATGCTCCAACGTCTTTCGCAATCTGGATCACCTGCGGATCAAGGTTGCCGCGACCATGCTGGGTGAGGTTGAGCAGCATCGTGCCGTTGCGCGAGACGTTCTGCATCAGCGAACGGATGATGCTTGTAGCATCCATGTATCTCTGGCCGGTCCGGTAATGCCAATCAGCAATGCTCGTTTCGGTTTGGAATGAATAGGGCGTGATTTGCGACTCGATGATGGCCTCGGTGCTTTTGACGAGCGAACGGTCAACAAACGGAAGCAAGTCGGGATGGTCTTGGAAACTGTTATATTGTCCGCCAACGCCTTTCAGATTGAGCACAGCCTCCATTTTTCCGCCGTTCCATTTCAAGGATTTATTGTAAAAATTTGCGGCCAATATCGGCGAAAGAAATCCCAGCCCCATATGAACGCCCAAGTCCGTTTGCGAATCACCCGCGTGCTCGTCGAAATAAATCACGTCGGGATGATACTTGGTGATGGCGTCATCCACCCGCCACATGAACTGGTTGGCAAAGGGCGAGAGCAGCGGATCGTTCCCCGGAAGGGAGCGCGATCCGCGCATCATGGTGTGCGGCGGCCCGTAAAGGTTCACCGGATCCATGCCGTCCCACCACTTTCCTTTTCCGTCGAGAATCGTTTGCAGCGCGTCATAAGGCACGCCTGCCATCGGCCCCCGCTTGTCGCTGGTGTAACGCACCGGCATGAACTGGCCCCACGTTCTGCCCGGCGTGTCGTGAAAGCCGATGCCGAAACGCATCCCATGCTCGCGTGCGGCTTTTTCCCAAGTGCCGACGATGTCCACCTTGGGACCGACGTTCACTGAATTCCACGGCTGATATTTGGAATTGAAGTTGTCGAAATTGTCATGGTGCGCACCCATGGCCATGAAATATTTCGCGCCCATTTCGACATACAAATCCATCAACGCATTCGGATTCCAGCGGTCAATCACCCAGTTGTGAGCGATGTCCTTGTAGCCATATACCGACGGGTAGCCGAAGTGATTGGTGTGAAAATTATACTGTGCGCTGCCCTCTTGATACATGCCGCGCGCATACCAGTCGCCATCCTCCGGCATGGATTGCGGGTCCCAGTGCGCCCACGCGCCGAACTTCGCGTCGCGCCACCATTCCGGTGTCTGGTAAAGCCGGCTCATCGCCTTCCAGTCGGCGGAATAAGGACCGTCAGCCACCGGCAACGGCGGCAAATTCCAAATATCCGGCGGCAAACCGAGATCGCCATCGCCGACAATAATTTTGTCAATGTTCACCGCGACATCATTTGTCGCTAGGCTGATCGTCAACGTCGCTTTCGCGGGAATCGTCAAATCAATGATCGCATTGAGAAAAGAATTCGTGAGCGCACCCGAGGAATGAACATTCACCTTGTGCGCCGGCTGGTCGTTGACCGCGACGCTGATCGTGCCATTCGTCACGGACGCATAGCGAATTGCCAGTTTGCTTGCCGCCGGCAGACCGCTGAACTTCACGTCTTGGCCGGGCTGGGCCAAACTGATCAAATAACCGCCTGGAGCCGCGCCATCGGCCACCTTGGACGCGCCGCCGACCAGCCCGGCGGCTTTCGCGCCGATCATGTGCCTTTCAGTGGTGGTGCATGAAGTTAAGACGGCCAAAGCCAGCAATAATCCGAACACAAAAACTCGTTTGTCTTGGACGATTTTGGAGAGCATGAACTCATGCTGCTAACCTGTTGGTGATTTGTCAAAATTTATTTGCCCCGCGCGACCTTCGAGGCCATGATTCGCCGATCTGGCACCGCTTGCCTTATACCCGCCGTTTCTGCAACCTGTGCGGAAGATCAACTCCAATTAATCGTTCTATGACGAAGAAAATTATTGGGAACCTCCGAAAACTATTTTTCGAAGGTTCCGATATGAATAAAACCAAAAAGCGTTTTGTTCAACTCGCGTTCGGATTCGCCATCGCCATCGCCACCGCCGACGCTCACGCGCAAATGGCTTTGAAGGGCAGGCTCCTGTTCAAGGACGATTTCAAAACGCCGACGAATTACACCACGCAGCCACAGCGGGTCGCCGATGGCTGGACGGTAAAAATCGCCCACTCGAATTGGAAGAAGACGAGCGACGGCGTCCAAAGCGTCTGGCGGGGCGGCCATATGCCGGTGCTGGAATTCGACTGCGAACAGTCCTTCAGCAACGCCGTCATCGAGGTGGATTTTCGTTTTCACCGGGACGCGGGCACGAACGGCGCGAACAACGGCGCGGCGTGCCGCATTTCGCCGACGAATTTCAAATTGAACCCGTCCGCTTACGCCGCATCAATCTGGGCGAACGAGGACAGCAAGGATCGCCAGCACGGGATGGTTCTCGAACACGACGAGTGGAAACCAAACGGCATTGTCACCGTGGACCACAAGCCGCTCACGCTCAAACCGGACAAATGGTATCGGGTGCGGATGGAGTTGATCGGCAACGCCGTTCTCGCCAGTTGCAACGGCGTAATAGTGTATGGAACTTTCGAGAAATTCGGTTTGCCGAAAACCAGCGTCCCGCTCGGTTCGGGCTATTGCGTTCACGATTTTCGCCGTTTCCGCATCTACGAAGCGAAGCCGAATCCGAAATGGACCGCGCCGGCTTCAGACAAAACCGCCGGCGACACCAAACTCGAAGTGGCTCCGGAAAAATGACGCGAGTGATCCGCCATCATCAGCAACCGCTGCACCGAATCTGCTTCGGCGGACGCGCGGCGTTTCAACAGCCGCCACACCAATGTCATTTCGCCTTTGGCTCCTGCGCCGCCGCTGGCGGAGAGGATAATTCCTTAAACAAAGCTGGATCATACTCTTCCAGACCGGTTATTCCGTAGAGATGGTTCGCGGAAATCCAAGGCAGCCAGAACCGGTGTCCACTGCTGCCGCGCCCGCCGCCGCCCGGTCCCATGCGCCAGCCTTCCTGCTGCCAGCCGATGCCGCGCATGTCGTATTGGCGTCCGGGAAGAGCGACCATGGATTTGGTGTCGTGCAACAGAACGCGCGCGACATCGAGGTAATGCGTGTCTTTCGTGAGGTTGTAAAGCTTCGCGTAAGAGGGCACGGCCCAATCGAGGTATTCATCAACACTGCCGGAGTTCATCGCCGTGATGCCTTGAAACCCGATGGCAGGCGCACTTTTCTTCCAGCAAAGTTGGGTGTCGTCCGCGTCCAACGGCATGGGCACGGTCCAAATCCATATCCAGCTTTCGGCGAAGGTCGCCGCAGTTTGGGCGCGGTCAAGCCATTTGGGTTCTTTGGTGGAGTCGTAAAGGCTCAAGAAAGCTTCCATGCTCAACATGCCGGCTTCTTTGTCGGTGATGTTTGGATTGTCGCTCGCGCCGCCGACGAAAAATCCGTGCGCTCCAAAATTCGTCCAGATGTATTCGGCCGCGCGAATGGCTGCCTGCTGATATTTCGGGTCACCCGTTTCTTCGGACATGATGACCAGCAGCGGCACGGGACAATAACTCGCGGTGCCCGTAGGTTCCGCCACCTCGTTGCTGCCGGCCACCCATCGGCGTGGAAACGATCCATCCGCCCTTTGTTGAAGGATCAGCCAGTCCAAGTATTGCTTCACCCAATTGAACCATTCAGGATGTTCCCGGCCCTGCGCCTTCTCGCGCTGATAGGCGCGCATCAGCACACGCATGTCTTCCGTGGCGTTTCGCAGCCAGGGAGCGACCCATTCCTGATGATCGCCCGTCCAGGGTTTTCCGGTGGCAAGATCAAAGCCGGTGCCTTGAAGCGGCACGGTCGGAAGCGCTTTGATCAAGGACGAGATGATGGCCACGCCGGTCTGTCGCATCTTTTGCCCGCGTTCCGTCTTGTCGCGATCGCCTTCGCGCAGCAATTGGTCGGCGCACTCAATGTCCTTGCCCACAAACCCCATCGCCACCATCGTATAATTCCATTGGACCTGGTTTGTTTCCATGGTGGAAATGACGAACGGCATCGCGGTGCGCCCGTCAATGGTGTTGGCCTGGGCCTCGAGGTGGTCGAGCAGAACGCGGCGCATCTGCCCGACATCAATGTAGTGGACGGGGGGATTCAAAGTGTTCCATGCCCAGCGCCATGAATTTCGCGTCACATCCCGGAACGATTCGTTTTGGCCGAAGCGAAAGCTCACTTGGTAGCTGTGCGCCACTCCTTTTTCAATGGGGTGATAGCGTCGAATCCACCGACGCCCCGGCGGCCCTCCGCGGCCGCCGCCCAGGGAATCGCTGGTGCCGGGAAACACGAAACCGAACTCGATTGGGCCGTTGTCCGTCTGCCAGGCACCGAGCGCGCCGAATTGCAGCCGGGCATCGGTGATCACGGGTCTGGCGAGCCGGGTCTCTTCTTCTGTCGTGTCGCCGCGCGGCGCGGTATCCAGCATGGTCACGGAAGCTCCGTTGCTGAACGAGAGTCCAAACATGGGAGCCGGAAGTATGTCCTCACGCATGATGAAACGATGTGCCGCATAGTTCAGTGTGCCACCGGCTGAATTGGTGCCGTCGTAAGTGGGATCGCCATACAACGCGCCCGGAGCCAGGAAGTTCATGTTAGTCCACTTGACAGAAGGAGCGACTGCGAACACGACCGACGAGTCGAATCCGCCCGGCGCGTTCCCCGTGACTTCCACTTTCCTTTGCACTGAAACCACCGCTCCGGTGATACTCCAGCGGTCCTGCACGCGAAAGACGACATTGTTGCTGTAAACGATTTCTGCCTGGGCGTCCACTCCAGTCGCAGATTTCTGCACCATCCTGTAACCAACTGCAAACTGCCAAATGTCTTGTGCAGAGCGAAAGATTTCCAGCCTGACAGGTTTCGGCTGCGATATGCGCGGTGCCGCCCCGCCTTCGATTTCAATGCCCCATCCGCCGTTGGCATTACGGACGAACGAGACCGTGCCGCCGGT
>Ga0207933_1001014_pt1 | contig 23548 bp, 27 predicted proteins | sample NGESurdeep092012_4_FD_184488 | JGI IMG/M metagenome (GOLD analysis project Ga0207933, IMG submission 184488) | Arctic peat soil microbial communities from Barrow, Alaska - NGEE Surface sample F53-3 deep-092012 (SPAdes) | ecosystem: Environmental > Terrestrial > Soil > Wetlands > Peat ...
CGATCAACTTGCCGATCTGCATCTCTGGCGGCTTGGGCCGGGGCATCTCGGGGCCATCGTCTCCGTGCTGACGCCGCAGCAGCGCGGGCCGGATTTCTACCGCGCGCGTCTTGCCCGGTTCCGGTCGTTGTCACACCTGACGATCGAGGTGAAATCGCCTTAAGCTGTCATTGTTTCTGGCCGCCCGGCTCTGCCGTGCGGCGCATTCCGGGCGACGCCCAGTATAAACTGCATGGGCGTTCGCCGTCGACCATGCGGCATTTCACGCGGAGATGGATGACCACGGCGCCGGCGCTCGAACCGAAGGGGATGGTTTGACCCCCTCCGCGGTCAGGGCGGAGCCGCACCGTCTCCGGCTTCCCGGCCGATCCGCGATTGCACCTCGCGGACATGCGGCGGCCATCGACTCTTGATGTAAGCCAACACCGCCCAAATCTCTTCGTCGCTGAGCACGTTCCTAAATATCGGCATATCGGTCTGATATCCGGGCACGAAACTCGCCAGCCCGTTCTTGACCATTTTGAACAATTGCCGATCCGGGTGATGCCAGGTGTGACCGTCCGCGTCGTGGGGCGGCGCGGGCAAACGTCCATTGGGCAATCGCTGCCGCCAATTGGGCTGGCCTTCCAGATGAAGGCCGTGACACGCGGCACACCGGCTCACATAGATCGTGTGGCCCAAGATGACCTGCGCGCTGTGGTCCGGGTCGGCAGGGCTTGCGTCCGGCCCAGCGAATTGAAACCAGGCCGCGCCCCCCACGATCCCGATGACGAAGAGTGCGCCGGCACCCAGTCCAAGCCACAATTTCCGCGTCACGACTTGCTCTGACAATCGTGCCGGATGAATCCGCTGATCTCTTCGGGTCCGGCGAAGATTATCGAGGCGCGATCGCCCATCATGCCGGCTCCGAGAATTGCCGGGATATGTGGGGAGGGTCCCTCCGCGCTCGAATCGGTTTTGAAGCGGAGATTGTTTTCCCAAAAGTCATATGTCTCGCCATCGCCCGTGGTGACGTGATAGCTGTCACGGCAATAGCGGATCGCCTTGACTTGATCGGCCGGCTTGATGGTCCTCAGATTGGTGTGCCCGCCGCCGCCCATCATTCCGTTACCGGCGGACGGCTTGGCGGTCGCCTCGCCGCTACCGGCCGCCTTCAAATAGGCGAGAAGATCGGCGCGGGTATTGGCATCGGCAATGCCGGGGAAAGTCATTCGGTTGCCTGGGATGAGGGCCGCGGGATTGGTCAACCAGCGATCGAGCGTCGGTCCATCCCATATCAGACCGGCCTTCTTGAGCGCGGGCGAATAGCGGTCGAAACTTGCCAGCCCGCCCGCTTTGCGGCCCCAGATGCCGGCGAGACTTGGGCCGGTCATGTTGCGATTGGGTTCCAGGGAATGACACGCGGCGCACGCCGCGAATTGCTTGGTGCCCCGATCGGTGTCGCCGGCCGCCGCGGCGGTGCGGGCCGTCGCGATCGTGACCCAAAGCACGACGACCAGAACGACAATCTGTGATACGCGCATAATTCGACCTCGCTGGAATCCCGTCCTTAACATTGCCCGTATGTCGCGCCTCCGCCGTCGAAACGCGGAGGACGCTCCGGGAAAGGCTCGACGTGTAGCCGCGATAGCGGCGTTGATCAGGCGAGGTGAATCGGAGGAGACAATTCGGGCTCGATGGCCCAACCGACGAGGCGCTTGCTCAGGGCGCGATAAGTGACCGAAACGAACTGAGTTAGAGGTCCCATGGTCGTTGGCGCGCCGATAGCGACAACCGGAGCGCAACAGAACTGGCCACCGCAGGACGGAACGCACGGCGTCATGGGGCGAGAATTATCGCCGCAAGGTGACTGAGTAGCAAAAAGAGAAGCCGCCTGAGCCGTGCCGATAAGGTCGCTGCCAACCGATTGCGTGGACGCGCCCGCCCCGAATGCGACCGAGAGCGCGACTATCAGGACGGCAAGCAACCCCAATTTCATTGCGGGCAAAAGTTTACAGGAGCAATGGCTGCGCTTCAATGAGTCGAGCCACCCCCGACGCATCGCTCGATAAACATATTTGTCCGGCACCACGGCGCAGTCGTCCCCACTCCCCCGGCTGCTGGTCCATCGTGTGAACGTCAAAGTCATCGCGTTTGCGGCCCGCCCGCGCTGAAGTCGTCTCTTCACTTCCGGATGCGCCCGTGGGCAGGATCGCTTGAACGAACCCGAGCATTGCGACGGCTGCGCCACCGTTAATGAGAAGAAGTAACTTGCCGGCATCGGCATTCGCGTCACGAGCGCGACGTGCATCGTGAAGGCGATCCTGTTCCGACATTTCGGCATATCTCCCTTGGCGTCGCGTCTAGTCGGGCCTATCAGAGAATTGCGGTCGACTTCTACTTTCAAAGGGAGGCAGGCGCCGTGTCTTTTCTCTATGACCGTGAAGGCAATCGCAAATATCTGACGCGAGATGAACGGAGGGCGTTCATGGAGGCAGCGAAGTTAGCGGAACCGGAGGTCCGCGCGTTTTGCTTGGTGCTTGCATACGCGGGCGCGCGTATTTCCGAAGTGCTCTCACTGACGCCAGGGCGATTTGATTTCTCGGCGAGAATGGTTGTGATCGAACGCTCATATGGCGGCTCTCATGCAACTTGCGCAAAGCAACTGCTGTTTGGCAAATCAAGATTGAAAGCACGGCGCGCCAACTCGGGAATCGATGTCAATAACGCGTCCCGTAACGGAACAAAAATCTCGCGCATGTAGCGAAAGCATCGATTTGCACCGACAAGTCTGCCGAGGGCGATCGTATCGATTCTGCGATGTCAAGTTTATGTCGGCTTTGCGAGCAATTTCGGAATGCACGCTTTGTCCCCTTTTTTTCGTTGATCGAACCAATCCGCCGGCGCGGCGTCGAAAACACCCCTAGCCTAGATTTTAATTTAAGCGCGGGATCGGCTTTTGCCGCTTACATGTGTCATAGGGAACCCGGGTCGAAACGACAACGGTGTCCCGGCATGGGAAGGAAGGTTTGGAGAAATGCGTAGCCATCGTCCCTCCATCCTCGTCGTCGGTTCCGTCGCAACCGGATTGCTGCTCTCAGGTTGTGTCTACCCGGGACCCTACGGCTATTATCAGGCAGCCTGCGTTCCCGCGGCTCAAGGCGCACCAAACACTCCCGATGCCGTGACGGCGCAGGGTGCTCCGGCGCCCGATGCCAGTGGCTGCGCCGCCGTGGTCGCGGCCTCCCCCTACGGAGGCTATCCGGCCTACATGTATGGCGAATATAACGACCCGTATGACCCGTTCTACGGGGACGATGCCGGATACTATTTCGGCCCGGGTTATGCCGGCTACGGTTATGGCTATGGGGGCTACGGTTATGGCGGTGGGTATGGCCGGGGCCGGGGCCACTTTGGCGGACATGGCTGGTACGGACATGGCGGCCGGGGCGGCGGATTTGCCCATGGCGGCGGCGGTCATCGCGGTGGCGGTCCCGGTGGCGGTGGCCGGGGTGGCGGTGGCAGTCACATACACTAACGATATTCCGTCCTCGGCTTTGACGGCGCCAGCAGTCGAACTCGAACTTTAGTCGTGCTTCTCCTTCGCTGCCATGCGGTGAAGCAAAAGCGCTTGGCGGTGATGTTCGCGAATCGGTACGGCAGGACTGCCGCACACAACCTCACCCGGCGCCACGTCCCGCATGACGCCGCTGCGCGCCGCGATACGCGCGCCGGTGCCGATGGTGAGGTGGCCGGCGACGGCCGTTTGCCCGCCGATCATGACGAAATCGCCAAGTCGCGTGCTGCCGGCAATCCCGACCTGGGCGACCAGAATGCAACCGCGACCCACTTGAACATTGTGGCCGATCTGCACGAGATTATCGATCTTCGTGCCGGCGCCGATCACCGTGTCGGGTCCGGCCCCGCGATCGATGGTGGTGTTCGCGCCGATCTCGACATCGTCCCCGACGATGACGCGCCCGAGCTGCGGTACCTTGACATGGCCCTTGGGGTCGGGGGCAAAGCCGAAGCCGTCCTGACCGATTCGCACGCCCGGGTGAATCCAGGCCCGCGCGCCGATGAGGCAGTGGCTGAGGCTGACATTGGCGCCAACCCGTGTCCCGGGGCCGAGCACGCAGCCGGGCCCGATGGCCGTGTTGGCACCGACGATGCAGTCCTGGCCCAGTTCGGCCCCCGCGCCGATGACCACGTTGGGCTCGATCTGGCATCCGGCGCCAAGCTGGACGCTGGGGTCGATCGCCGCGCTCGCGGCAATATTCGGGAATGGCGGGGACTCCGCGTGGAACGCCTGCGCGGCGACCGCATAGGCTCGATACGGCGACGGCGTCAGCAACAGCGTCAAATCCGACGGAGCGATTCCCGCTCTGTCGGGATGAATGAAAGCGGCACCGGCTCGCGTCTTCCGGAGCGCGTCCAAATATTTCGGATTGTCGAGAAAAGTGAGTTGATCGAATTCGGCGGTCTCCAGCGGCGCCACGCCGCGCAATATGCAATCGGATTTTCCGGCACCGGCGAGCCGGGCGCCGGTAAGATTTGCCATTTCTGCCACCGTAAAGGGACCGGCTACGTTGAAGAACCGTGGATCAGTCATTGTCTCTGCACCCGGACGCGCTCGCTCTTTTCTGTGACCGCGCTAGGGCTTTGCCGAGCCGGCGAAGTCCCACCACTCACCGCCACGCTAGCCCCGCACATGCCGCACCCGGATTAATGTTAAATTTAATGCCTCGGCGGGATCAGTGCCCCTGGGCGTGGCGTAGGAGCGGAGTCTCCTGCGCTGCGTTAGCTGGTTTATCGGGCTGCGGTGACGGCGGTTGCGCCACCATAGGATAGGATCATTGCGAAACCTGGCTCCCAAAGCGTTGAATTCCCGGATCTCCCGTCTGGCCGTTACGCGGCCATCGTCTTTCACGATGAAAACGACGACGGGATCTTGGACAAGAACCGCTTGGGAATTCCGATCGAGGCCTATGGCTTCAGCAACAAAACGCAACGGGATTTTCCCGTCTTTCGATGCCGCCGCTATCACGGTCGGAAGCGGACAAGCCAACAACTCAATATCTCTCAACTACTAGCCTCAGACGCGATATTTCGGGGATTGGCTAACTATGGGCAGCCGACCGAATTCTCCGTCTGGTGTGCTTCGGATCTTAAGGATAGTTCGCTACAGAGCCTTTGAACCGTTCTCATCGGACTGAGGGAATTGTTGGCTGGATACCGTGCCGGCGTGACAGCTAATAACTGACTAGTATAATTCAAGTTAATATTACTATTATCAAAATAATGAACAAAATTGGGTATTTTGTTTACCGGGTCAACAGAGAACTACAGCCAACTTCTACTTTCAAGGAGGCTGGCGCCGTGTCTTTTCTGTATGACCAAGAGGGCAATCGCAAATATCTGACGCGAGACGAACGAAGGGCGTTCATGGACGTGGCGAAGCTTGCGGAGCCGGAGGTCCGCGCGTTTTGCTTGGTGCTTGCATACACGGGCGCGCGTGTTTCCGAAGTACTCTCACTGACGCCCGCGCGATTTGATTTCTCGGCGAGAATGGTGGTGATCGAAACACTCAAACGGCGACGGCGCGGCGTGTTTCGCGGGATACCTCTGCCGCCCGTTGCCTTTGACGAGCAAGAAGGCGAACGTCGAGTCTGTGGCTTGCGGTTGGATCCATTGGTCGCGGACGTGCCGATTTGGAGTTGGTGCCGCACGACAGCATGGAACCACGTGAAGGGACGCATGCGACTTGCGGGAATCCGCGGGAAGCGAGCGTCGCCGAAAGCGCTTCGACATGCGTTTGCGGTTGGAGCGCTCGAGGCGGACGTGCCTATTACGCTAGTCGGTCGATGGCTTGGGCATGCGCGTCTTGCTACAACCGAAATCTATACCAATGTAGTTGGGCGAGAGGAGCGGGAGATCGCGAAACGGCTATGGGAAGATTTCTGATCCGAAAGGGATTTGGCGTCCGTCATGATTGTGCAAAGTCCGACGCGGCGTGTGAACGGGCCATTATATGAGTTAGATAGACCAGACGCGCGAGGCCGGCGAAGTGCATTGGGTCGGTAGCTAACGCGGAGTTGCTAGGCTTAACATGATGCGAACCCAAGGATCCAATGACCGAGGAGAATATTGGCCTCTGCGGCTCGCTGGAAAAGAGCGACGACGACGATCTTGAGGATTGGCGCGATGTCGAAGGCCCGAGCGGCACCGGGCTCGGCGGGCCGACTCATTTACCGCGCGGCGGCTATCGCGACCGGATGCCCATACCCCGGCTTGGTACCTCATCAGAGCCGTCCCGACCCAGACCCAGCACCGCTAAACGCAGAGAGAGAATAGCTGAAACACACCGCGGGCCGTGCCGAACGCTGAGTGGGAACAAATATTGGTGAGCGTTTTTATCCGCGCAACAATTTTGGTGGCACCACCACACCGTACGGTACTGTGTCCCTCATCGTCTTACAGCGCGAAAAGGAGCTTTTCTGCAACGCAGGCGTAATGTACAATACCCAGCTTCGCGTACGCGTTGCAACAGTGAATTGTGCCGGAGACAATTTGGTGGCTCAAACGATAACGATATATCTTAACGCTAAAGATCCAGACATCAAGGCAACTCTCCGAGATTTAAAGAACTCGCGTTCGAAGCAGAACCCTTACCAGAATCGCTCGGAGAGCGTTATCGCGAAGATGCTACTGATGGAGGCTGTAATTCGCTTGGGAAAACTGCGCCGTCCGGGGGAGATAAGGGGACGGAGAAGCAAGGAGGTTCTCGATGGGAGATCGTAGCGTATTCCGCGGTGCGAGCGATTCGTATTCAGATAAGACGCTCACTTCGGGAATGCGTGAGCTTGGGACAGCTTCACCAACGGAGTTTCCGAAGCAGTGGTTGCTTCGCATGCTTTGGGCGGAACTCTTTCGGTACTGCACACACGACGAGGGATATGTCGACACGGAGGGTGAGCCGTTCAAATGCGTCGCCGAGTTACTGAGCGAGCTTGGCAACACGGAAGACTGGGTATCCGAGAAATTGCAAACGGTATTAGCGCGCTGTCGTGAAATCGCCACAGTGCGTCGCTTGCCGACAAGCCAAACCGTGCGTTCTCTCGGGCTGAATGGGCATTCGTTTGAAGTTTTCGAGAGCGCGGTGGCCGTAACAGCGCCGCCTATGCGTATTGGGAGTACCAATGCTCGCTCCATTCCATTCATTGAAAATAGCCTCGGAAATCCGGAACGCTGTGGCTATGTGGTCAATGCGTTCGCAACAAAGATCGACAAGCTTAAGACGGAACTGGGTGTTTCTCACCTTGGTTTTATAGCCAAGGAAATGGGCCCGGTTGGGACTGTTCCTATGATGTCGGCGTTAGTAGTGGCTTCGGGCTTACCAGCATGCATTTATCGTGAGAACTATTGGGTAGAGCGAACATCACTTGCTGGTTGGAGACCGTCTTCCGCCTCCCGGGTTTTGATGGTGTATGATGTTATGGTGACTGGGGCAGGCATAGGTTCGGCAGCAGACGTGATAAAGAATGTAACGGGCGCTGATGTCGTTGCTGCACTGATATTGAATGCACGTGGAAAACCACGAGAGGAATTAATCAGCAACGAGGGCCAACGGATCGCGGTTGATACATTCGTGTGGAATGAAGACTCCCAGGTGGATGCACTGCTTGAGGACCTCAGCGGCAGGGGCGAGGCTCCGACTACGTCGGAGCCTCGCGAACAGCCGCGAGAGGAGGCCGAGATGGCAGGTCAAGAGGGGGTACCCAATCAAACACCTATCCCACCGGGTGATTACACCGCTCGCACGTTACCAACTCTATCGCAGGAAGCGGATGCGATCCTTGGGCGTGTGCGGGCCCGCTCGAAAGCTTTCGAGCGTCGGAGGAAGAGCACCTTGATAGAACGCGCCGCCGAAGTCACTCGGCTTGCGGATGTTCCAGTTTCCGCGGTTCGTTTAACGGATCGCCCACAAGCAGCACAGACTTACTTTCCTGGCCGTCCCAAACCTACGCCCAGCGGCACAAAAAAAGAGACTTGAGATGCCAACGAAATAAGTACAGCTGCAATCAGGCAAATTTTGCTGGGCCTACATCGGTATTGATGTGGCCCAGTTTTGTCTTAAAAGCAGATGGGGGGAACAACGTAAATGGTGGACACATCAGCCTTCGACCTGAAGACGGAGTTAGGCGCGCGAGATAACTTTTCTGTTCAACGGATCGCCATCTATTTGCCCAACAAAGATCGAGATGGAAATCCAGTTAAAAATATAGAGGCATACATTGCTTCTGGCATGAGGTTACTTGCGGAAATTAACCTGGGTGTTACTAGGCTTCCTTGGGCAAACGGAATATGGATTAACACTGAGAAGGGTGCGCAATCAATCCCAGAAAATACAACAGTAATTTATTCGTTTTTGAGGAAGCCAGTAGAATTTTTTTCACGTATTAGCGATATCAAGGCGTTCATTCACACATTCGGTAAAGAGACAAATCAAGGTGAAGTCTTCGTTGAATATTGTGGGGAACTAGAAGAGACGTTCTATTGGCGCGCCTACGCGGTGGCTGACTATGAAGATTGAGATCGCGGCTTCCTATTAGCTATGGAGGGGCGTTGACGGATAACTTTGGCGTTGAGAGCGGACCAGCGTGTCTTCATGTAACGGAACGCGGCGGCAAGTTCGGATTTGCGCGAAAGTTTGGGTACGTTTCTCATGCGCCCAGGCGGCGAGCGCCGTGGCCCCGGTCCCGCTCCGGTGCGATCTCGCCGGCACCATCGTGCGTCGGCAATGGCAGGCGCAACGACGGGCGGCTTCTTCGGAAGCAGTTCCCGTCGCCATGAAAACACTTGGTTCGTGTTCACTTTCGTGCCGCCGCGCTACGATCGAAACCGACGATCCGGGCTCCAGCGTCTCCGCTGCGATCCGACGCTTCAACGTTTCCGGCCACTGCCGGCGCTTCGCCAAGTCCTGTTTTCTCTTAAGTATCCACTTCCACTTTCGTGGACACTTCCGATCTCTTCCATAAGCTGATCATCGTGTTTGTCGGCGATCAGCGGCAGGCATCCTTCACCGAGCGCTTACCGTTAAACAAAATACCCCATTTTGTTCAAATAAGCGGCAATGCCACTGTGGTGGTATTACCCGACAAAGGATACTGGGGGGATAATTATGCGAAAATTGGTTCTCGCAGCGGTGTCCATTGCGATTCTGTGCAGTGCTACCTCGGCGTTCGCGCGCAGCATCCGCGACGAACTGCGGCAGGACGTGGAGACCCGCAGCGGCGGCATGTGCACGCTCAGCGGCATCGCGGTCGAGAAGAGCGACATGCGCACCCCGTGTCAGCATTTCCCGAAGACTACCGAGCAACAGCCTGCTCCCCAGCAACAGCCTGCTCCGGTAAATCCCGGTACCAGTCAGCAACCCAGCAGCAAATAGGAAATTGCGGGGGCCAGAGGGGTGTTGATCCCATGAAAACCGGAGCGATGATCCTCGGCATCCTGGCGGCGCTTGGCAAGCAGCCGGTCGGGAGTTCCGCGTGATGCGCCGAGGCCTGCGGAGGGCTGCGGTGATGCTGGGTATAGGCGCAAGCCTTTCCGGCTGCATAGCGGCGGCGGTGCCGGTGATGATGGCGGCATCGGTCGGCGTCGGCGGCTTGAGCGGGTTCGAGGTCTTCAAGATCGTGCAGCTTTCAAGCGGCGGCGCAGTGCATGTTGAGTTCCCCGGCAAGGACGGAAAGACCCAACCGCCAACACCGTTGCCACCGGTGCGAAAGGTTGCCGTGTGGCCGGAGGGCAAGGGTGATGTGATGTTCGCCGACCGTCTGGTCGCAACCAATCGGCTGACTGTCGCGCCTCCCGCAACCGTCTCGGCCGTCCTCGCCGAGACGCATACGCCAGCGGTGTTAAACCAGTTGACCGAGCAGGAGAAGCGTGCCGCCTTCGATATGATCTGTCGGCGCGCCAAGACTGAACTCATTTTCGCATCGCTTCCGCTCGGCACGTCGAGCGACCAGAATTCATGGTCATTCGCGCGAGCCACTATCACGCTTAAGTACGAGATCCTTGCCTATTCCTGCACGCGCCACGCCGTGGTTTCGGACGATCAAATCGCCGCCGTCATCGAAGTTGGGGACAAGACGCCGTCGGGTGCCGAAATCAACAAGATCATGGCCGATGCCTGGGCCGATCGCGTGTTGCAAGCCATGAGCGGATCGGCGCAAATTACGCGCCAGTAGGGGGGATAGGTCATGATTCTCCGTAACGCGTTCGTCGCAATCGGTCTTCTTGTCGTGCCGTGTCTGGCAGGCGTTTCAGCGCATGCTGAAGAGCGATCAGCACAGGTAGGTGGTACGGGCCAACGAGGGGCTACGCTCGGCGCCGCCGAGCTCAAAATGCTTCTTACGGGCGCCGTCATCAATGGGGCGGGGCTCAACGGCGCCTACATCGCGCACCACTACGCCGACGGGTCTCTCTATTAGCAATCGGGCAGCAGTTCGAGCCGGGGGCGGTGGCTGATGGACGGAGACGCGGTGAAAGCGGTTTGGGACAACCCCCGCTGGGTCTCGGGCGCGTGGCGGTTTGTGAAAGAGCCGGACGGCCGGTACAGCTTCGTCAACGAATATTACGACGGCAACGGCTCTGGGCCGCATGACACGACCCACGCGGGCCGGGTCGATGTAGCCCATGCGACCGTCACGCAGGAATAGGATGAAACCTCCCATCACGCGCACCGTGGGTAACGCGGGCAATGCAAAAAATCGAGACCGTGGCAGGAAGTTTTAATGGCCCGCTTGAGCAAAAGAAAATGCCGACGAACATTCGTCGGCATTTAGTTTCTGAGTTTCTGCGCGAACTTTATAACCGTTCAAACCGCTAAACCGATTGCTGCCGCCACATCCAATCGACGATTTCTTGCGCCTTGCTGGCGGCCGTGAACACGGCCCACTTGTCGCCCTTCAGCACCGTAAGCCACGAAGCGATGTACTGGGCGTGATCCGGCCTTGGCTGGGAAGCTATTCCGAGCGTCATGCTTGCAAGACAGGATGCCCAGTCGGCGACCATTTCCTCCATGGCGTAGGCGTCCGACCCAAACCTCCCATCGAGAGTTCGATTGAGTCGATGCTCCGCACCGCTCGCGTGCGCGCATTCATGCAGGTGAACGGCGTAGAAGGCGAGGGCGTCCCGGAACCGCTCAAACGGCGGCATCCGGATGAAGTCGTGGGACGGAACGTAGCAGGCCGTATCGCCGCCGAACTGCGTCTTGATGGCGAGATGGGCGATAAACCGCTCCGCCTCCGCGATCCGCTGGCTCTCGGGAAGGGGTGGAATTTCGGGGGCGACATATCCGTCAACCTGGGCGACGTTGAATAACCAGAAGCGACGCGCCACGAAGCGCGGCCTCTCGTCGTCCCCTTCAGCAACGTCAATGGCTTCTGATTCTCTCATCCGTTTCCAAAAGACGGCGAGGGTGCCACGTTCGTCCTTGCGAACCTGAGCACCGATTTCCTGCCACTGGCGGTATGTGGCCCAGAGACCGGTGCCATACCCGGCACCCCGCGCGCCGGCCCACAGGACAAACACGTTGATACCTCGGTAGGCGTCGCCGGAAAGAGCATTCTGCGGGCGATCGAGCGGGGAGCCGTCATGGTGCCATGGCATGCGGTAGGTGCCGGCACCGGCTTCGATCTGGGCGATTATCTGATCCGAGATTTCCCGATACAGGTCGGCGCGGGAAGCGCCGGATGAATGCGGCATGGGTCTGCTCCTCTGCATGGCGGGAGCGCCGGGAAATCGGCGCTCCCGGATGCAGGGGAGGCGGATCGTCGCGATTATTGGTCAGGGGCCGGCAGGCGCGACGCGCTAGGAAGCAGCCGGCTCGGATGGTTCGATGCAATCGCCTAAGCTTGCGAAGTAGGTGAGCGCCACGGCGGCGGCATCGAAAATACATTGGCGGGCCTTCTCGCTTTCCCAGGCCCGGCGCTTCGATGGCAGTTTCGGTGCCAGCGCGGCGATATGGCGGGCGATTACTTCAGCGATTTCGTAACGGCTTTGGGCGCCGAACCGGGAAAAGCAAGTGCGCACGGCATCGCGGTCATACCGGGCAACATGCATACCGCGCATATGTCCGAGCGACACGATGGAATTGGCGACTTTTCGGATACGCGGCGCACGCCGGCTGTCGTCGCTGTCGAATTCCTCGAGTGCAAGCACAGCCGGCTCGTACCGATCCATAATCTCTTCAAGGGACGTCAGAAGTTTGGCGATACGGTGGAAGTTGGTCCCCGCCGTACCCCAATCGATCGGCACGAGCGGGCTTTCGAATACCGCCCAGCCGAAACCTTTGGCGGTGGGGTGCACGGCGAGTACTAGATCAGCTACGGAAGCGTTAGCGGGGGTTGGCGACATGACGATGACGAATAAGACGAACGACGAATAAGGAAATCCGTGAGGAAGGCCCGGAATGCGTCGACCAAGGAATTGCCCGGAAGCTCCTTGAGGAGCGCGGCCGCACGCAGACGCAGTGCCTCTTCGATATCCGCATAGTGATTCGGAAATATCTCGGGTCCGGACGCGCCGAAAATTATTTCCGATACGATGAGAAGTTTGAGCGGCGGAGGCCGCACGGCGTTTTCAGCCTTGGTGATGGCGCTCCGGCTGACGCCAAGGAACGCGGCCAGCTCTCGTTGGGAAAGTCCGAGGGCTTTTCGGCGTGCCCGAAGATAATTGCGCGAACGAGAAGTAGACATACGGGAAGATCATCAAGGCCGGCCATGCGGCTGATTCATCATCCCAGCCGCAGGTGCGTGCACGCTAGATGGTGTTTTGGGACACCGAGTCACCTCATGGGCACACGCTCAGGTGATGTACATCTATGTTCCGCACTTTGTTGTCAAAGTATCACGGGCTGCTCAACGCGTTCGGTGTCGATCCCCAATCGCGCGACAAGCGCCTTGATTTTTTGTTGTTCCGAGGTCGGGACGCCGTATGTGCCGTTTGATTTCCGCGTCGTGAGATGAAGCCGGGAGCGCAGCATGTAGCCGATCCACTTGTTTGATACCGGCGATCCATAATCGTCGGCATTGGCGGCATTGAAGCGCACGGCGATTTCGCGGATCTGGATCAAGGGGGCCCCGTCAGAGGCAGCCGACGCTTCAGCGACGGCGCGAAGCACGGCAACTTCTGGGGCTTCTTCCCGGCGTGCGCGGAGTGTTTCGTCCTGGTCGCGTAGAACAACCTCGATCCTCTGGCGCGCCTCGGGATCATCGACCAATGACAGAAGCGGCAACGCGGACTGGTTCAGTCGTGGCGCCACGTCTTTAAGTTCGGCGGTCGGATCGGTGGAGACGTTGAAATATTCGCAAAGCCGGAAATGAAGCAATCGGTTCCGCAATTGGAGCGCTTCCGTCTTGAACGAGCGCGGTAGCGATAGCGGAACATCGGGACGCAACGGGCGCATCCCGGTATCCTCGGTGAGAAAGCGGCTTTCGAGCGCCTCATCCTGAAACCGTTCCCGCATCGCCACCACCTTCGGACCGAACACTTTGAACGCGGCGGGATTGTATTCCTTGTTCTTGTTGGGAACGCAGCGCAGCACCGGCAGACCTGGAACGGTCCCGTTGTTGAACACTTTGACCAGGTCGGCTTTCGCGTCGCTATAGGGGAAATCTGCTTCATCGAGGATCAACGTGGCGCCGAAGGCGTCCAGCGTGTGGAATATGGGGGAGGTGGTACTCGCACCGCTCGCAAAGAAAGCTTTGTTGCAGAGCGATCCGATCACCAGGAGGGCTCGGGTCTTGCCGGTGCCGTACTCACCCCGCAATCGGAGATACGGAAGTTCGCCGAACCGGTCGTAAACCCATGTGAGGAGAACGTAATAAGCCGTCATTTCCTCGAAGCCGGGCGACACATCGAGATATCGATGAATGAAGCCACGAACGTCCGCAACAAGGTCGTTCTTGACGCCATAATTCACCGGCATGGACGGGAGCACGACACACTCGTTCCGGATCAGATTGTTCGTTGCCGCGTACGGGACGAGCACCTCGCCCGTCTCGATTCGCACCTCATGCTCGATGTTCCAGAGACCGCCGAACCGAGACACGACCAAGGCGGTCACACGCTTTTCAGGATCATAGACCAGCTCGATCAACGTGTCGGCTGTAGCGCGCGAAACCGTGGGTACGCGGTATTGGTCGGCATGTGACATATCGTTCCACGATAGAAGGTCCTAAAATTCGGCCTAGACGTACTTCGGTACCTCCAATTCACATTGGTACACCTGGCACGCCGAGCCCCCCGGCTCATCATCAATACGCGCGGGGAGCACATACCCATGGCGTGAATCGCAAAACTTTCCTCCGCCCGGACGTGGGGACTTCAGGGAGTTTTCCGGTATTATTACCAGCGTCCGATCGCACAATTCGTATGAAATACTTTATCTATTGTCGCAAGTCGTCCGAGGACGAACGCCGTCAGGTGCTGTCGATACTTTCTCAGGAACGGGAGGTGGAGCGGCGCTTCTTCGGGCAGCCCAACATCGAGATCGTCGAGATTTTCAGGGAAGAACGGAGCGCGATGACGCCTGGAAGGCCGATCTTCGACGCAATGCTTACGCGTATCGTGCGCGGCGAGGCACAGGGAATTATCGCGTGGGCGCCCGATCGCCTGTCGCGTAATTCGATCGATGGCGGGCGGGTCGTCTATATGCTCGACCGGTGCATTCTTCTCGATCTCAAGTTCGCCACCTACACCTTCGAGAACAATTCGCAAGGCAAGTTCATGCTTCAGATCATGTTCGGGCAGTCCAAATACTATTCGGACGCGCTGTCGGAAAATGTGCGGCGCGGCATCCGGACCAAGCTTGAGAACGGTTGGCTGCCAGGCCAGGCGCCGATCGGCTATCGCAACCACAAGGAAGACGCCACCATCGTGCCGGATCAGGAGCGGTATCCGCTGATCGAGCGCATGTTCGAGATGCTTCTTACCGGCGCCTATAGCGTCGAGCAAATACGGGAAGAGTCGGTGTCCTGGGGCCTGCGCACGCGGCAGAAACCGCGACTTGGCGGCAAGTCGCTTTCCCTCTCCGGCGTCTATCGCATCTTCTCCAACCCTTTCTATGCGGGCGTCATCGAATGGAAGGGGGCCTGGCACCCGGGCAAGCACCGAGCGATGATCACGCTCGACCAATACACGCAGATTGGCCGCATCCTCGGCCGCGTGGGGCGGCCGCAGGCGAAACGCCATACGTTCGCGTATACCGGCCTCATGCAATGCGGCTCCTGCGGTCTTATGATCACCGCTGAAAAGCACACGAACCGGTTCGGTTCTGAGTACGTTTACTATCGTTGTACGAAGCGCCAGCGGCCTCGCTGCACGGAACGCTTCATCGAAGTGCGTTTTCTTGAGGCGCAGATGCGGTCTTTCCTCGGGGAACTGGAACTTGACGATTCCGCGCACGATTGGTTGCTGCGGCAGATCGAGAAGGAAAGTGACGCGCAGCGCGACTGCATCGGCGTAAAAAACCGCGCGATTGAACGAACCATCGCAGACTTGGAGCGTCGGATCAGCGAACTCACCGACATGCGAGCGGGGACTCTCATCACCGATGCCGAATTCATCGAAAAGCGCGAGGCCGCCAAGCGAGAGCTGATGCGGCTACGGCAATCACAGACGGGTCAGGCAGCAAAGGACGCGCATTGGTTCGAACCCGCGCGAGAGATCGTTTCGTTTAGCAATCGCGCCGTTTCCTGGTTTGACGAAGGAAACGACGAAGAGCGCCGTCTTATCATCCATGCGGTCGGTTCGAACCTTTCCCTATCGCGCAGAAAACTCAACATTCAAGCCAGAAAGGTATTCCGTCATGTACCGCGCGAGCCGGACCTTCCCAGTTGGCGGGCCTTCGTAAAGAACATTCGAAAAATGATGACCAATGGGGACCTGGACGAACCTATCGCCGCCATTCGGGAACTCAAGAAACTCTCCGCAGCGCGCCTATTCAATCCTGGTGACGTCCCTGAAGTCCCGATGTCCGAGGCGGCGTAACTACCCTCTGGAATTAGGATGCGGGACCCTATTCATTATGGTGCGGGATGTCTTTCCGTTCTGAAGGAATTGGTTTGATCAACAATTCGTACAATCGCAGCAAAGTTGTCGCCTCCTCTCGTGCCTCTTCGCGAGAAAGAGAAAGGGCGAGCCGGTCACGGCAAATGTTCCTGAACTCCTCCAGGTCCTCATTGGATAACGACATTACTCCGCATCCTTAGCCGACTGCCGTCACCGAACAAGGCGGCGACGCGGGACAGAGCGTATCGTTTCCGCGTCGACTTGCGGTTCCTGCGTCGCTGTCTACCGCAACCAGTGGTGTGGCTATCGTCGCGTCCCCGAAGGCCGTCTTGGCGTGGATACGAATAGAGCGACAATGGGGGATATGGCGACGCGGCAAGAAGAAGTTTCGTATTTCGCCCGAACAAATTTCCGCAATCGCGGCTGCCTCTTTGGCATTCCTCAGGCAGACCGTCTGTCGCACATTTATATACTCGGCAAAACGGGCGTCGGAAAATCGACGCTGATCGAGACGCTCGCGCTTCAAGACCTTCACGCCGGCCGCGGATTCGCCCTTATCGACCCGCACGGCGATCTCGTGGATCGTGTCGCCGCGGCCGTGCCGCCCGCTCGGGAAGAGATCGTGTCGTACCTGAATGCGCCCGATCCGGCTCAGCCCTTCGGCTATAATCCGCTCCGCCGCGTGCGGGATGACCGGGTACCGCTCGCCGCTTCCGGTCTGATGGAAACGCTGAAGAAGCTCTGGCCGGATGCTTGGGGCGTGCGCATGGAGCACATCCTTCGCAACACCCTCTACGCGCTCTTCGAACAAGAACGAGCAACGCTCGCGGACATCCTCCGCCTCTACGCCGACGAAAAATGGCGGAAAGAGATTGTCGCCCGGATTCGGAACGAGACCGTCCGCCGTTTCTGGCGGCATGAATTCGAGCGCTACCATTACCGCCAGCGCGCCGATGCCGTCGCACCGATCCAAAACAAGATTGGCGCCCTCCTCGCTGACCCGACCCTGTACCGCATCCTGGTGGCCCCGAAAATCGATCTCTCGTTCCGCTCGATCATGAATGAGAGCCGGATATTGCTGGTGAACCTCGCCAAGGGCAGGCTAGGCGAAGACAGCGCTCTGATCCTGGGCGGCCTCATTGTCTCGACGCTAGGCCTGGCTTCGTTCAGCCGCGCCGACAGTCCTTCGACCGAGCGTCGGCCGTTCTTCATCTATATCGACGAATTCCAGAACTTCACGACGCTCATGCTCGCGAACATGATGAGCGAATTGCGCAAATACGGCGTCGGTCTCACCCTTGCGAATCAGCACCTGCATCAGCTCGATCCTGATATCCGTCACGCGGTGCTCGGCAATGCCGGGACATTGATATCCTTCCGTGTCGGGCCAGAAGACGCGGCGGTTCTGGCGAAGGAATTTCAGCCGGTCTTCGACGTCGAAGACCTACTTCGCCTCCCCAACCGTCACGTCTATCTCAAGCTCATGATCGACGGGACGCCGTCGCTTCCGTTCAGCGCCAACACAATCGCGCCACCGCCGTTCTGACGAACGCAACGATCTTTTCAATCTCAGAATCAAGGAATACGTCTCTTTGATCCGGCAAGGATCAACTTTTGCCTGAACGGGCTTCGTCAATTGCCTTGTCGAACGACAACGAATCACTACCTCACAAGAGAGCTGTTCCGTTTGCCGCCTCGAAGGAGAAGAGTATGACGAAATTTAAGGATAAGGACGCTGCTAAGGAGTCCGGCAGTTCCAGCAAGCAAACTGCGGAAGCGCATCATGACGCCAGAACGGATTCAGGTGTTCGTGATGGCAAGGACACGGATAACTTCAAATCGGCCCCGGATTGGGCCAAAGGCCAGACAACAGACTCGGGCATACCGCTGAATCCGCCGGGTAAGGGCTGAAGTCGTTGAGATATCATTGCAAGGCGAGAGTAATTTCGCCTTGCAATGACAGTCGGTCACATTCCCAAACCACGGACTCTTTGCGTCGTTCGGTATCGAGACGCTTCGTACTCGTATAAGAATATTTTTGCGTTTCGACGTGTCACACCCGGTGTTGTCACGTCGTGTGGCCGCGTTCGGCGGGTAAAAGCCGATTATGTCGACATCGCATTGAAGTGGAGACCAGGAACGGGAGAGGTTCTCCGAGGAATCGTGATCCCGCGGACGGCAATCCTGACGATCAAGCCGTTGAACCAGCATGAAGCGTAAACCAGGTCCTATGGTCGCGATATGGTGGGTAGATATTCGCGCATACGCGGACAATATTCTCTGCGAACCAACGCCCATGTACACGGAAGGAAAATTGGCGCGCGAGACAGTGCGCCACTTTGTGCTCGCTAAACCGGAAACCCTCTGCCTTAAACCTCTGGAGAACCATCCGCGGAAGCGCCCCCGATTTTATTGCATTCCAAAGATGCTGATTTCGTCGATCGAATCCATCGGTCCGCGAGATCGCCGAGAGATATGAGGCGCATCGAATTGATCTGTTGGCGAACTCCTAAGCAAGAAGTGTCCTGTGCAGTCGGGAGAGTGTTCGCCCAGAGCAGCAAAAGGCTCTTAGTAGTTTTGACCTATCGAGGTCCGATCAACATAGATTGCATCACAATTCCTGTATCATCGATCATCTCACGGGATGTTTGCGGATCCAGGTAGCCCATTCATTTACCAATAAATGTTTGTTGTCGAAGATTTGCGCCGCGTTCCGACCTGGCGTGTATACCTCACGCTCATGAGTGACGCGACGCCGTCGATGCCATTCAGCGCAGAAACGATTTCAGCCGCTTTGTGAGGTGAACGCTGCGCTCGGAAGTGGGGGGGGAATGGCTGTCCCGTCGCTACATCTTTTGCGCCGATCCTCCCGCCGATAGGCTGTCCTCAGATCGGTTCTTTGTAATACCGCATCCGATCGACCTGGCGCCGCCGGGTTAACCCGACTCCCCTAATCAACCTCAACCAAATTGGACGCGCTGGCGGACGCCATCGCGCTCCTCGGCCTATGGAGACAGTCATGCATCTCACCACCGTACCGCTCTCGTCGCTTCTTGCGCCCAAGAGCAATCCCCGCACGAGCTATGACAAGGTCCGGATCGCGGGACTCGCCCAAAGCATCCGCACCGACGGCGTACTCCAGAACTTGCTCGTCCGCCCTGATGGACGGGACAAGTTCCGAGTCGTCGCTGGCAAGCGGCGACACCTTGCGCTTCAACTTCTGAAGAAGGAGCGCGTCATCGACGGGACATATCAGGTCCCTGTCGAAATCAGGGAGGGGCTCGATGAAAGCGATCTCTTACGGATCGCGACGGTTGAGAACATCCAGCGCGAGCCGCTCGCGCCAATGGACGAAGCGGAAGCATTCGCCGGCATGCTGCAGGCGGGTGCTGCAATCGAAGACGTGGCCGCCAAAGCCGGCGTCTCGAACCAGACGGTCAAACGCCGTGTGGCCCTGGCCTCGCTCTGCGATGAAGCCAAAGCTGCCGTACGCTCCGGGGCGCTAAGCCTCTCCCTCGCGGAAGCGTTGACCCTCGGTACGCCCGAGCAGCAGCGCTCGATCCTCGAAAGTGGTGAAATCGATGACGGTCTCGACTCGGACGAAATCCGGGCAATGCTGGTCGGACACAAGCCATCGGTCGCCATGGCGATATTCCCGTGCGACCGGTACACCGGGACCCTGACGGCGGACCTGTTCTCGGACGCCGAGACGACCTTCTTCGACGATGTCGATCAGTTCACGGCGTTGCAGCAGGAAGCCGTCGAGGCGTTGGCCGAACGGCACCGCCAAACAGCGGCATGGGTCGAGGTGCTGTTCACCTTCAATGTTCCGTGGTGGCAATACGGTGAAGCGGCGGAAGGTGAAGCGGCGGGGGTTGTCATCCATCTGCATCCCTCCGGCAGCGTTGAGGTGCGCGAGGGCCTCTCGAAGCGCGAAGTGCAAGCGACCGTCGTTAAAGAAACGCGGGAGACACCGGTGGCGCCAATGGCAAAGCCGGATCGCCCGGAATTCGGGGCGCCACTGATGCGCTACGTCGCGTATCAGAAAAGCGCCGCGGTTCAAGCGGCCCTACTCGGCAATCCGCGAAAGGCAAAGGAAGTGGCGGCGTTGCTGCTCCTTCTGGGCTTGCGGAGGGACTTCGGGCTTCGCCTGTCGCTCCACTCAAGCCTGATGAGCCCGCCCGACGATTGGAATGTCCAGCGTTCGTATCGAGTGATCGACGAACAAGCATCGACCCTCGCCGACCGGCTGGACTTCAAAGCCCCGGAAGACCGGTCGGTCCTCCCGTCCGGATTCCAACGGTTGCTCACCGGCCGCGGGGCTGCGGGCCTTCTCGAAGCCGTCGGCCAGTTGGCGGACGAAGAGCTTGAAGGCCTCATCGCTCTCTTGCCTGTCATGTGTTTCGGCCAGGAGAACGACGAGCGCTTCGACACCGGCGACAGCCTGTTCAATACCGTCGCCGGCGCGCTCGGGGTCGAGATGCGGGAGTGGTGGATTCCCGACGCCACCTTCTTCTCCTGTCTTCTCCGCGATCAGGTACTTTCGGTGGCGGCAGCCAGCGGCGCCCAGGAGCAAATCCCGGGAGCCGCCAATATGACGAAGAAGGCGCTTGTCGCGGCGCTCGGTGGCTTCTTCGCGGAAAAAACTGTCGAAGCGAATACTGCGGCGAAGGCTTGGCTTCCGGGCATGTTTAGGTTCCCCGCCGTCGCGACGATAGCGTCGGAGGCGAAGGATACGTGAGTTACTTCAGCCGCCCGAGTTCGGGCGGCTTTCTTTTCCGCAACCGCCGTCCGTCTCCCCGGCATTCGGGAGCGCCGAATTCTCGGCGCTCCCGCTGTGCAGAGGAGATCAGTACCATGCCGCACGCATCCGGCGCTTCCCGCGATGCAACGGGTTGGGACGCTGCGCTCGCGGACCTTCGCGCGCCGGCCCGTTGCGCTACCAAGCCAGATAAGCTCAAATGAAGCACAGCCCTGCTCATCAACGGATGAGAAAAGGAAATCAGGTCACCAAGCGCGCTGCGTGAGCACCGTTTCATGGGATCGTGGTATGACGGATACCAGACTTGTGCAAACTGATCAGGAAATTCAGGCCACCTACGAGTTGATGGCGCAACTGCATGAACGCGTTCGCACGCTTGATAGGGCAGATTATGTGTTGCTAGTCCGGCAGCAACAGAAAGAGGTCGGATATCACCTAGTATATCAGCTTGAAGATCAAGAGCCGATCTGCGTTGCAGGCTTTAGACTCTGTCGCTCTATCGGATGGGGGAAATATCTCTACGTTGATGATCTAGTCACGGATAAAGAACGGCGTTCGACGGGAGCTGGCAAGACTATGTTCGACTGGTTATGCGAATGGGGGCGCGCGGAAGGCTGCGAAGAAATTCGATTGGATTGTCGTACCGATCGCCTCGGTGCCCACCGATTCTATTTTCGCCAAAGAATGGACATAAGAGCCTTCCATTTTGTCCTTAAACTTTGAGAGTCTTCTTCCGTCTTTCCTTTGCGGTATACATCTAATTTGGTATTGAATATTCCCCAAAACGTCTCAATCAATTTTGGATCCCGAGTAATAAAAGCCAACGCCCTATCCGACGGAAGAAGGAAGATGGCTTCGCTTTCGCTGCTGCCAGCATCAATGATCCAAAAGAATAGCTCTGTTTTTCCCTCTGCGGCTGAGTGGATAAAAATGTCTGCATTGGCTCCAATTTCAAAGCGTCGGACAACCCATTCATGAAAACACAACAAAAGTCCCTTGAATATCTTTTCCCCGGCCCACCTTCTATTTCTAAAATACTTAATGACGTGTGTTGGATTTATTGTCGTTAATATTGGATAGCGCTCACGGAGCGATCGATCGGTAGCAACCTCTTGAAGTATTCGCTCCAAGTCTTTTTCGAAGGGGTGCGGGTTTCTATCGGCTCCGGCACCGTGGAAATAGGCAAGGAATCTTTGTAGGCGTTGTTTGAATTCCGGATGCCCCGGTCCGAATTTATTCGCTAGCGATATTGGAGCCGGCGGCCCCCAAACTAGGTATGTTATTTTCTTGCCACATTGGCCAGCTTCGAGAATCGCTTTCATATAGTCGTGTTGAAGTTCCGGTGCACCAAAGCTCCCATAATCAACGCAATCTCCAAGCACGTCGATCCGGGTCTTGGCTCTTTTGACGAGGGCCGTAATTGCGTGCAGGTCTTCCGCAAATTCGCCCACAAACCGCGTCGACAAAGCGTTAGTGATGTCCGCTAGTTTGCGCGCTTGTTTGTGGCCCCGGCGCGTCGGTAACCACGCGCCAAATAGGATTGAAATCCCCAAAGAAATAAATGCTAGCAGAATACCTAGCGGACTCCAGGGCAGGAGTGCGGATGCCAATTCCCGCGTCCAAGCTAGAAAACTCTGGACCATTCAGTCTGTCCCCGATAGACGCGATCGCAATCAAGTAACTGTGGGAGTGCCTGCACTACCGAAATGATATTCGAGTAAACAGCGCCCATTCGGTGGGCGCTGTTGGTGTGAGGGCAAATTCACGAAATTGGGGAATGCATGATATAAATGATAATGAGCAGCAATCCAGTCAGCAGCAAGCCGCCGATTGTAAATAGCAGCAAGCCGACGAGACCGGAAACCAACCAATGGCGGTCTATCCAGTCACTGAACTTATCGATTTTCGACATTGACTCATCCTCTCCAGTCGTTGAGAGGGGAAGTCGATCTATCGCGCGCGCGTTTTAGGGGCGACAGTTCCACGCCCCTTCCCAACGACTGAGTATTCTGTTTTTATATCTAGTTTCATAATAGACTAAGAGTTCTATTAAGTCAATCACCATTCGATTAACCAATCATTCACCAAAATATATCGCTAGAAATTACACAATAAAGTCAATAAATTATAGAGATGCCAGTTCTCGAAGCGGTAACCGCGCCGGGAATCCGGCGATCACCTTCGGCCTGTCCGGCGATAGTCCCGGTGCCCGCGATGATTCGTGCTGTTCAAGTCGCGGCGCGGGGATTATCGCTTGGCATCGACACATCGTCTGGGCCGAGGATGAACCAAGCATGCAGCGAACCAAGCCGCCATTTCGTGCCGACCATGTCGGCAGCCTATTGCGTCCCAAGGCACTGAAAGAGGCACGCGAAACCCACGCCAGGGGCGGGATCGACGCCGCGCAACTGCGGGCGGTCGAGGATCGCGAGATCGAGCGCGCCATCAAGAAACAGGAAGAGGTCGGGCTGCTCGCCATCACCGACGGCGAGTTCCGGCGTTCCTGGTGGCATCTCGACTTTCTGTGGGGCCTTGGGGCCGAGCGCTACACCATGGAAGAAGGCGTCGCGTTCGCCGGTACCAACACCCGGCCCGAGGGCGCGCGCGTGGTCGAGAAGCTGCGCGTCGCCGGCGAGCATCCGATGGTCGCGCATTACCGGTTCCTCGCCGCGCATACCGCGCCCGGCCGCGTCGCGAAAATGACCATCCCGGCGCCGTCCGCGCTCTATGGCC